>Ga0326728_10007367_pt1 | contig 28338 bp, 26 predicted proteins | sample MB3enrmetagenome_FD_207602 | JGI IMG/M metagenome (GOLD analysis project Ga0326728, IMG submission 207602) | Lab enriched peat soil microbial communities from McLean, Ithaca, NY, United States - MB31MN | ecosystem: Environmental > Terrestrial > Soil > Wetlands > Peat | place: USA: New York... | reverse complement strand
TCCGCCGACAATCTCGTGTCTTTGTTCGAATGGTTCATCGGTAGTACGCCACTGTGTGACTCCTCGCAGACGTACACGCGGGCCGTGCGGCCTGAGCCTTCACCCGCCGACCTGCCGTCTGGTTTGCAGCAGGTGTCTCCGAGGTCTCCCGGTTCTCGTGCATGAAGTTTCTAGGCGTGCCGTGGGGTCTTCGACCACGCCGGACTGAACAGGAACTCGCGCTATCGCTCCCGTCCATGTTGCCTTCCGCGCATGTTAACCGCGTCGGCGTACCGGGTTGTATCTTTTCGCGGCTCAATAGCCCACCCCGCCTATCCTCTATCTACGCTTCGCTGAGTCCCTCGCGGTAGCAGCGCAAGACTCGAGGCCGAGCGGATCGCTACTCCTTTCTCGTAAGGCTCTTTCATCCTCTACTTCATGCCGGTTTATCCCGGCGCACTAACATCCCGATTACGCTCATTGACCAGTCGGCGCGATGATCTTCGTCAAGGCTAACCGAGTGATTCTCAGTGGGTGTGGGGATGATCGTGCGTCTTGAACTTGTGCAGAAGGTCACGCACTGCCTTCTCCAGCTTTTTTGCTTTCGCTTCCAGTGCTTTCACGCGGTGTTCGACTTCGGGATGCTTGTGACTATGCTGTTTGACGGGCATCGAAATCCCCCTCCCAAGGGCGAAGGAAATACTAGCGTCAAGAGGACTAGATTTCAAATGCTTCAGGCGGCGTCGATCGGTATAGTTGCCCAGCATGACGAAAGCCACGACTAAGCTTACGCAAACCATGCCGCCACCAGCCCCTCGTTTGCGCGTACGGTTGTATTTATGGTTCGATCGCTGGCTCCAGCGCTGGGTGCGGCTGCTCAGCATGCTGCATGAGGGCTTCTGGCTCGGCTGTCTCGACTCTGAAGATCTGAGCGCGATAACCATCCGGAACTTCCAGCAGAGCCGCATGTACAACGGCCCGGAACACAACCAGTCTGGGCTGTTCCTTTGGGAGCATGAGGCCATCGACCGCTATTTCCGGCCCGGGTCAAGGATTCTGGTCGCCGCTTCCGGTGGCGGCAGGGAAATTATCGCCCTGCACGGCCTTGGTTTTCGGGCAGATGGCTTTGACTGCACTCCAGGCCTCGTCGAAACTAGCCGACGGCTCCTGCAGGAGCTCGGCGTTCCCGCTAACGTCATGCTCTGTCCGCCGAATGATGTGCCAGAGGAATTCGCGCCGGAATTCGCATCGGAATTCGCTTTGCACGACAACCTCATCGTTGGATGGACGGCGTACATGCATATTCCCGGGAGTGCCCGCCGGATCGCATTTCTTCGAAAGCTTCACGCTTCGGTGCCGCCCGGGGCTCCGATCCTCGTCTCGTTCTGGGTTCGGGAGGTGGCCTCGCCCGATGAGGACAGAACCTTCCGGTTGGCGACATGGATTCGCTCGTTACGAGGACGGCGTGCGGAGCCCCTGGAACCCGGCGACCACGTGACCGACCGCGGCTATCACCACTGTTTCACCAAAGAAGAAATCGACGGGGAGTTCAAGGCAGGTGGATTCCGTATGTGCCACTACTCGCAGGCCGACCACCCTTATGCAGTGGGTGTCGCGGAGTAGACGGCGCAACTGACGATTTACGTTGCGAACGTGATCACCTCGGACTGCGTCTGCTTACCGGTTTTTGCAACCGGAATGGCCCCCCGTCATCTGATGTAGTTGGACTTGGCGCTAAGTGTGTGGGAAGTGCTACCTTTGGGAGTCCGCGAGCATCCGACGCGGATTTCGGCAAGAGTGAGAGCCTATGCTGGTCGCGGCAAAACGCGGGTGTATCGAGGGATGTCCGGAGAGCTGCCGATGACGGCGGAGTGTTTACCGTTCCAGCAGATTCCGCACAGCACACGTCTCTTCCTCGATTATCTTTCCTACACTCCTTCCATTCGCGGGATGTATCCGCGCTCACCGATTTTTTCCGAGTGGGTGGAGGACGAATCCCAGCGCGCGGTTTACGACGCCGCGCGCCGCGGCAAGGTTAGCGAAATTCTGGAGCGGCAAAATCGCGCGTGGGGAGCCTCTGCAAAAGCGCTGGCGAATATTGAGCGGCTCCGGCGAGGAGCGCTGGCGGCGGTTACGGGACAGCAAGTAGGCCTTTTTGGCGGGCCCCTGTTTTCGATTTTCAAGGCGCTGACGGCGGTCAAACTGGCGGAACAGGCGACGGCGGCCGGAGTAGAGTGCGTCCCGGTCTTCTGGCTGGCGACCGAAGATCACGACTTGGCCGAAGTCAACCACGTCGCGCTGCTCTCCGAGCAGGGACTTCCCGAACCACTTGCTGCGGAAAGCAACGCCTTTGAAAGCAACGCCGTGGCCGATGCGCCGGTGGGCACGGTCAAATTCGGTCCGGAAGTTGAGCCGTTGGTCGAGCGCGCAGTTCGCCTGTTGGGAGATTCCGAGGTTGCCACGTGGCTGCGCCAGGCCTATCGTCCGGGAGAAACTCTGGGCAGCGCGTTTGCCCTGCTGTTTGCGCGGCTGTTTGCGGAGTGGGGCGTCATCCTGCTGGATCCGGCGGATAAAGATTTTCATGATCTCGCAAAGCCGCTCTTCCGCGCGGCTATCGAACGGGCCTCAGAACTCGACGAGGCACTGCTCGGGCGGGGCAAAGCGCTTGAGGCGGCGGGATATCACCAGCAAGTGAAAGTGACCTCGGCGAGCACGCTGCTTTTTGAAGTGAAAAATGGCGCGCGCACAGTGGTGCGGCGGCGAAATGATGGTACAAATGGCGGCAACCGTGGTGACTTTGCGGTGGGTGAAGAGCGACTCTCGCCTGGGGAGTTGCTTGACCAGATTGAACAGACTCCAGAGAAGTTCAATCCGAATGTGCTGCTTCGTCCGGTGGTGCAGGACTGCCTGCTGCCGACCCTCGTTTATACCGGCGGAGCCGCCGAAGTGGCGTACTTCGCCCAGGTGGGCGTGGTCTACGAGAAACTGTTGGGACGCGTGACGCCGATCCTGCCGCGCTTTTCGGCTACGTTGGTCGAACCGAAGCCGGAGCGCATTTTGATGCGCTACCAACTGGGCCTGCCCGATTTGTTCCACGGCCCGGAAAAGGTTCGAGAAGCCATTGCCGCTCGTTCGCTGCCACCAGATTTGCAGGAGCGCTTTTCGGAAGCCTACGCGAGCGTTGAGCAATCGATGGCGGCGCTTCGCGAATCGATTGGCAGACTGGATTCAACCCTTATCGATACGGCTGAGAGTGCCCGGACCAGCATGTCGCATCAAATCGACCGCCTGCGGGCGCGGGTGTCTCGGGCGGAAGAACAGCGGAATGAAGTCATCACGCGGCACGCGGATGCCTTGACCAATGCACTATTTCCGCATAAGGCGCTCCAGGAACGCGAGGTCGCAGGTGTGAGTTTTGTGGCTCGGTACGGAAGGGAATTGCTGGCGAACCTTTATCAACAGATCCAACCCGATTGCCACGACCATCAGGTGATTGCGCTGTAGAGACGGGGCTTGCCCCGTCTCCACGAGAAAGCAAACTCATCCGCGCAGGACCGTCTGTAACTCTTCGAGCGATTCCACGCGCGGCACTCCCTTGTCGCGGTATGCGCCTGGGACGTCCATCAACATCGCTTGCATGCCTGCGCGGGTGGCGCCGAGGTAATCTACGGAATAGACGTCGCCTACATAGAGGCTCTCTTCGGGCGCGGCATTCATGCTTTTCAGCGCCTGGCGGAAGATTTCCGGGTGCGGCTTCTCGTATCCGACTAGCCCGGAGTCGGTGATGGTGCGGAAACATTGGGCGATTCCGCAGCGCTCCAAGACGTCTTCGATTCTGCCATCAGCATTGGAGATGACAGCGATCCGGTAGCGCTCGCCGATCTTGTGCAGTTGTTCGGCGGTGCCGGGACGAATCTGGTCCCAGTTTCCAGAATTGCGGATACCGGCGACGAGCTGGTCCCGGACGACACCGGCTCCGGCGTCGTTCTGGAGCCCGATCTCGGAGAGCAGTTGAGAGTAGAACATCCACCAGAAACTGTGGTCGGCGGCGCCCTCGGCGATCATCATGCCGTCGAACCGGTTCTTGGTCCGGCATTCCAGATCGCGGAGGTGCTCAGCATTGGGTACGATGCCGCGTTCGGCTAGAGGCGCGTGAATGCGCTCGCGATTGGGGAACAGCAGCGTGTTTCCCACGTCGAAGAAAATGACTTTAACTCGTGAGTTCATGGTTTGTACTGCTCCCCATTATCAGGCATGCTTCGAGCAATTCCGCAGGGGAAGAATTGCCGAATGAATTAAACTGAAGAATCGCCGATGTATTAGGTGGAATCAGAAGTCATGGCCCAACTGCGAGTTGTCGTCCTGTGGCACCAGCACCAGCCGTTCTACAAAGACCTGGTGACGGGGCAGTATCGCCTGCCCTGGACCCGCCTCCATGCTTTGAAGGACTACTACGGGATGGTGAAGCTGCTGGACGAGTTTCCACAAGTCCATCAGACATTCAATCTGGTGCCCTCGCTGATCGCGCAGATTCAGGACTATGTTTCGGGCGAGGCGCAGGACCCTTTTTTGCAGGTTGCAGGCAAGCCCGCGAAAGATCTGACCCGGGAGGAGCGGAGTTTCGCGCTGCAATACTTGTTTCAGGCGAATCCGGTGAATCTGATCGGGCGCTATCCGCGGTACCGCGAGCTGTGGGAGAGATTTCACCTGGCGGGTGGATTGCCCGAGCGAGCAGAGAAATATTTTCAGGCTCAGGATTTCACTGACCTGCAGGTGCTCTCGCAGATTGCCTGGTTCGACGAATATTTTCTGGCGGAGAAAGACGTTGCGGAACTGGTCCGCAAAGGCCGGAATTATACGCTCGAAGATCAGCGCTTTGTGATCGCGCACGAGCGCGAGCTGCTTGGCCGGGTTTTGCCGGTGCACGCGGAAGCGGCCAAGAAAGGCTGGATCGAGATTTCAACTTCCCCTTTTTATCATCCCATTCTGCCGCTGTTGTGCGACACGCAGATGGGGGCGGTTTCCTCGCCGGGGCTGGCTTTGCCGCAGAACCGCTACCGCCATCCGGAAGATGCTCGCGAACAGTTGCAGCGCGGACTGGATCTGCACGAAAAAGTGTTTGGTGCGCGGCCGCGAGGGGTGTGGCCGTCGGAGGGCGGCGTTTCCGAGGAAGCGCTGGCGATCGCACACCGGCTTGGCGTGCAGTGGATGGCGACCGACGAAGGCGTTCTGGGACGGAGCCTGGGAACGAATTTCTCAAGCAATGGTCATGGCCATCTGGATTCGGAATCGGCAGAGCGCCTGTACACGATTTATCGCTACGAGAATGCCGATACCAGGATGAATCTGCTCTTCCGCGATCACACTGTTTCAGACCTGATCGGATTCGTATATTCGGGAATGCCGCCGAAAGAGGCTGCCAATAATCTCATCCAAAAGATTAAGAAGTCTACGCAACCAATGATAGAAAAAGGGCATGATGCCGTGATGTCAATCATTTTGGACGGCGAGAATGCCTGGGAATACTATCCGCGGTCGGGGCGGGAATTTTTGCGGAGATTCTATGAGGGTTTGCAGGGTGATCCGGCAATCGAAGCGGTGACGGTGACGGAGGCAATTGCGCGCCACAAGAACTTCAGCCCTCTGAAGTCGCTGGTGCCGGGATCGTGGATCGGCGCGAACTTTAACGTTTGGATTGGAGCGCCGGAGGACAACAAAGCCTGGGACTACCTGTATCACGCGCGCAACTTCTATTCTCAGGTGTCAACGGACGCGACCGAGAAACAACGCAAACTGGCATTGGAAGAGATCTTGATCGCCGAGGGCAGCGACTGGAACTGGTGGTACGGACCGGAACATCACTCCGCGAACGACCGCGACTTCGACGAACTCTACCGCAAACACCTGTCGAATGTTTATCAGGCGCTAGGTGGAACTCCGCCGGATTATCTGGCACAGCCGATCAGCGCGGGAGTGGCGCGGCCGTCGTTCGCACCGCAGAGTGCATATATCCATCCCAAGATTTCAGGCGATGTGGTGCGCTACTTCGAATGGCTGGGGGCGGCGTGTTATACGGCGGACCAGCGCTCGGGTTCCATGCACGGCAAACAGTTTCTGACCGATGAAGTGTTTGCCGGGATTGACGAGCAATTTGTGTACGGCCGGTTGGATTTCGTGGACAAAGTTCCGGAAGGCGCGTTTGAAGTGGTGGTGAATCTGGAATCGTGGGCCAACCATGCCGCCAAACCCCGGCGCGAACTGCGGTTGGATGCGGCGGTGGATGGCGGCCGCATCCAGTCATGGAAAGTGACGGAGGGGCCCGGAAAAGCGGTCGCGGATTCGACGGATGCAAGGGATCTGATGCGGGTGGCGCTGGTGCGGAACTTTGAGTTTCGCCTGCCACTCACCTGGCTGCTCGCCGCTCCGCTGGCAATCGACAAAGTACGAGGACCGGCAAGCTCGGATGTGCTGACTACCCGGCTGCGTCTGCGCTTCAGTTTATGGCAGAACCATCTGCCCGTCGATGCCATGCCATTGGAAGGATGGATCGAACTGGAGTTGCTGGCGGAAGCAGATATGCTGGCTTTGAGCGGGTGAGAATGGAGCCAGGTTTCAAAGTTTCAGAGTTTCAGGGTTTCAGGATTCGCCGCGCTTCAGGCTGCGACCCCTTTCGGTTTCCTTGAAACTTTGAAACACTGCAACTTTGAAACCCGGCTCTTTCCTACTGGCCGCTGCTGGCGCTGGTCATCGTCATAGGACGGCTCAATTCCATCACCAGTTCCGTGCCGGCGGGTAGCATGGCGGAATGGTGCTTCCCGAGCCAGTGTGCGACGGTCACGGTAGCGCCGACAGTTCCGCCGATGAGCAGGCCTTTGCCGCCTCCCGCCAAGCCGCCGACGATCATTCCACCTCCAGTGCCCATGCCGATTTCCGTAAGGTCTTTGCCGTTGTGGCCCGCGCCTTTGAATTGTCCTTCCGTGTTGACATCGGTGCCGCGGCCTCGGTTGGTGTCAACCAGCGAGGCGTTCAGCATGAACCTGTCGCCATTCGGAAGCACCAGGTTCTCGGGGAAGATGGCGATGGTGGGCTTGCCGGCAATGCGGCGCGGTTCGTTGCTTTTAGTGACGCGGCCTTCAACGGTCGAGCCGATGGGAATCACGGTTTTGCCGTCGAGTACCACCGGTTCCGTGACTCTTGCCGAGAAGGGATCACCGGCTTTCGAACTGAAGGTTGCGAGCGTGGTTTCGAGTTTCATCTTCACAGCGGTTCCGGTGGGCAGCGCGGTTTGTCCCCACGCGAAACTTGCGATCAGGATGAGCGATGCAAGCGAAAGTGTTTTTTTCATGTTACTTCTTACCTCCGAAATTCAATTTCTGAATTGTTTCAAAGCTCCAAGAACGTCGTCGATCGGCGCGCGGTCGAGCTGATTATCACCACGATAGATGTAGCGCACCGAGCCGCCGCGATCGATTACCAGCGTGGTCGGATGCGCAATGTTGATGGCATCGGCGCCGAGCACATGATGGAGTCCGTAGGCTTTGGTCACGGCCCGATCCTCATCAAGCAAGAACACGCTGGAGATGGGATGCTTCTCCAGAAACCTTCCCGGCTTCCAAACGCCATTCCGTTTTTCGGCGGCAATGAACGCCAACTGCGCTCCGGCTGCTTCAATCTCCTGTCTCCGCGACTCGAACTGAGTCATGCGCTTCACGCAGTTTGGTCACCAGGTGCCGCGCAGAAACTCGAGAATCAGCGCGCCTTGCGTCAGCAGGCCACCGAGAGTGAATACGCCTTCACGGTTGGCCGCTCCCAGGGAAAAGTCCGGGGCGCGCGATCCGATCTCCAGAGTTTCGGTGCGGTTCTTCATGTTGAATTCGACTTTAAGTCAGGTGGAAATCAGGAACAATAACGGACCGGGTACGGGGATGGTCCGGTCGGCAATTCGCTGAGGAATGTCCCAGCGCACAGACCGGGTCCGTCCATGTCCGATATAATTCGGCTTCGCACAGAGGAGACGTGGCAAGGCGCGTCTCTACGATTAAGAACGACGTTTCCAAATTCATTAACTAAGAAAAGGACGCACTTATGCCTCTTACCACGATCGTAGAAACCCGCGGACGCCAGGTGCTGGACTCGCGTGGCAATCCAACGGTAGAAGCCGAGATTTTTCTTGTTGGCGGCGCCAGCGCGCGAGCCATTGTGCCGAGTGGAGCCTCCACCGGTGAGCACGAAGCCGTCGAACTACGAGACGGCGACGCGAAGCGATATCAGGGGAAGGGAGTGCTGAAGGCGGTCGAGAATGTGAACTCCGAGATCGCCGCGGCGGTCGTAGGCATGGACGCAGCCGACCAGCGCGCGCTCGACGCCAAAATGATCGAACTGGATGGCACGCCCAATAAAGGGCGGCTCGGAGCCAATGCCATCCTGTCGGTTTCGATGGCCGCCGCCCGCGCGTCGGCCAGAGCCTTTGAGCTCCCGCTCTACCGCTATCTCGGCGGAGCAGCGGCGAACGTATTGCCGGTGCCGATGATGAACATCCTGAACGGCGGCGCGCATGCCGATAACAACGTCGACTTCCAGGAGTTCATGGTGATGCCGGTGGGAGCGCCGTCGTTTTCCGAGGCCCTGCGCTGGGGCGTGGAAGTCTTCCACACGCTCAAAGGCGTGCTGAAAAAGCGCGGCTACAATACGGCAGTTGGCGACGAGGGAGGGTTTGCTCCGTCGGTGAAGTCGAACGTCGAGGCCATTGAATTCTTGCTGGAGGCGATTCAGCAGGCGGGCTACAAACCCGGCAAGGAGATCGCGATCGCGCTCGATCCGGCAGCCAGCGAGTTCTATCAGGACGGAAAGTATGTCTTCAAGAAATCTGACAAGGCGGCAATGAGTTCCGCAGAAATGGTGAAGTATTGGGCGAAGTGGGTGAAAGACTACCCCATCGTGTCGCTCGAAGACGGACTCTCCGAAGACGACTGGGACGGTTGGGTGCTGCTGACCAAAGAGCTGGGCGGCAAGATTCAACTGGTAGGCGATGACATCTTCGTGACCAACATTGAGATCTTCGCCAAGGGCATCGAGAAGGGAATCGCCAATTCAATCCTGATCAAGCTCAATCAGATTGGCACGGTCAGCGAGACGCTGGATGCGATCGACCTCGCGCGCCGCAATGGATACACGTCGGTGATCTCGCACCGTTCGGGAGAAACCGAGGACACGTTCATCGCCGATCTGGCGGTGGCGACCGGAGTGGGACAAATCAAGACGGGCTCGGCCTCGCGCACCGATCGCATCGCCAAGTACAACCAGTTGCTGCGGATTGAAGAAGAATTGGATGGGGCGGCGCGGTTTCTGGGGATGAAGGCGCTGAACTACAAAGGATGACCTATCCAAGTTAAGGATTGAATTGTCGTCGAGCAAGGGCGAGAATAGCTTCTAACGAGGGGCGAAAATGAAAAAATCGATTCTGCGTTTGTCTCTTATCGCTATCTTGGCTGTGGCCGCTCTGGCGCAGCAAGCGGTTGTAGATACAGCTCCGAGTAGAGATGACGTTCTGCGGTTTATGGACTTGATGCAGATCCGCGCCCGGATGGATCAGCTGGTTGAAGGCATGAAAAAGTCAATGAAAACTGGAGCGGAGGCAGGTTTCAGACTGAAAATTCCGGCCGCAACTCCAGAACAACTTGCCAGGCTCGATTCTGTTACAGAGACCGTTTTCAAAGACTTCCCTGTCGACGAGATAATCGATGCAATGGTTCCCATCTATCAGAGGCACCTCACCAAATCTGACTTGGAAGCGGTAATTGCATTCTATTCATCGCCGGTAGGACAAAGGTTGTTGAAGGAACAACCAGCCATGATGGCTGAAGGTATGCAAGCCGGCCAAGACATTATGATGCGTAAGCTCCCTGACATGGAAGAGCGACTCAAGACGAAGGTGGCGCAGCTCGCGGAGGAGGAACTTAAGGTATCTAATCCAGATAAGAAAAAGAGCCAATAGACATCTTCTTCTTAACCATCGGCGTATGCCCCCATACTTTCGCACGGTGTGCGAAATGGTCTGGCTCGAAGCAACGCCTTCAGCAATAACTCATCCAGTTCGCGGTGTAACTGCTCACTACCAAGCGGCTCAGAACCCCATCGTGTCGTCCGCCGAAGGCCCGTAAGTCGATGGCACCGGCTTTTCATTCAATCGCAGATACACGCCGAGCTGGGCGCGGTGGTGCACCAGGTGATTGAGGAACATCTGCCGGTACGCGAGAAAGCGCGTCCCGCTAAAGATAGGCTTGCCCCCGAAGCTCAGCTTCCACGGCTGTGTCCAGGCTTCATCCGGAGTGTTCTTGAGCGCGGTGCGTACCTTGGCAGCGCCTTCATCGAAAGCCGAGACCAATTGCGCCGCGGACTCAAAGGGCAGAGGCTTCATGCTGCTTTTTGAGAAATCAAGTTCAGGAGTCGTAAGGATCGTAAGACCAAAGCCAGCCAACTGCGCCACGTGAGGCGCAAGCTTGTTCAGCGGCATGGATCTGGGATGAGGCGCAAAGTCTTTCTTGTCTTCCGGAACGCGCTCCAGCATGGTGCGCGTCTTCTTCATTTCTTCATCGAATTCGACCAGAAGCAATTCATTGATAGGCATGTTTACCCTCGGTGGCAATTTCTGCAATAGTATGAGATGTACGGCCGCTGGAAGGGATTCAGTCTATCTGCGAAAAGCCAAAAGCCAGCCGCAAAAAGCGTAATGTATCATTTGCGCGTCGGGAGGTTCCGCTGCCTATGCAAAGGACTACGCCATCCGGGGCTGAAGAAATTCTGAGGGGACGCTTCATCGCTAGTTTGGGCACTGGGAACGAAGACGGCTCCATACACCTTACAGCCGTTTGGTATCTGTTTGACGGGGGTTGTTTCTATGTGGCCACCTCTTCGCGAACTCGCAAGGCTCGCAATGTGGCGGCCCGGCCGAAAGCTTCCCTCATGGTGGACACCAGAAAACCCGCATCGGAGCGAGGTCTGGTGGCCGTTTGCACCGTGGAGGTTATCGCGGGCGAAAGCTCAAGAGCTATCAACGCTCGCATCCACGGTCGTTACATGAGTGAGGCTGCATTAGCCGACCCTCGCGCGGGGGGCATGATGGCGGCAATGGACGACATCACCCTGAAGCTGACGCCCACAGGCTGGTCTGCATGGGACATGCGTACACTCGACGAGGCCGTCTTCGGGGGGGCCATGAAAACGCCTGGCTATTTGTTTCCACTCGATTAAAAACGCACAGCCCCAATGACGGAAGCGCGAAGGGTTCCCAAGCCTGGCAGAGGACGCCCAAAGATCTTCAGATCACCCGATGACCCGATCACCCGATCATCCGATTTCGAAGCTTCTGATTTGCGTTCACCACCCTTTTGACCAGTGGAACGCTCCGCCATGGTTTGCGGAGCGATTGCGGAGCGAGTTCCCGCAGATCGAAGTCGTTCACCTTCCCGACTACAAGCGCATGGATGAAGAAATCGTTGATGCTGAAATCGTGGTCGCATGGTCGATCCGGCCAGAGCAGATCGCGGCGGCGAAGAAGCTGCGATGGATTCATTCTCCAGCGGCGGCCGTTCATCAGATGATCTTTCCGGAACTTGTCAACAGCGACATCGTTCTCACCAACGCTCGTGAAGTACACGGGCCGGTGGTGGCGGAGCACGTTATCGGGCTCATCTTTGCGCTGGCCAAGAAAATCGCGGGCTCGGTGCGCCTGCAGGACAAGCACGTTTGGGGACAGCAAATTCTGTGGGACGAACTGCCTCGCGTCCGGGAAGTTGCCGGCGCGACTCTTGGTATGGTGGGCCTCGGCAGTATCGGACGTCCGGTAGTGAAGAGCGCGAAGGCTCTGGGGATGCGGGTGATTGCGGTGCGCGAGCATCCGGAGAAGGGAAGTGAAGGCGCGGACGCCGTCGTCGGGCCGGCGCAAATCGACAAAGTCTTTCGGCAGGCCGATTACATCGTGCTGGCAGCGCCAGTTACGCCGAGCACCAAGGCAATTGCCAACGCCGAACGCTTGGCGCTGATGAAACCCGGCGCGTGTCTGATCAACGTCGGTCGCGGGCAGCTCGTGGACGAAACCGCGCTCGCCGCCGCTCTGCGTGAAAAGAAAATTGGCGGCGCTGCACTCGATGTCTTTCCGAAAGAGCCGCTGGCCGCCGATTCTCCGTTGTGGGACGTGCCCAATCTGCTGATTACTCCGCACACGGCGGCGCTGACCGACAAATTATGGGAGCGGCATTACGCGTTGTTCTCGCAAAATCTACGGCACTATCTGAATGGCGAGCCTCTGCTGGCGGTGGTTGATAAACACAAAGGCTACTGATTTCGAAACCCCTGCGATTGTCCGGGCGTTACCAGCACAAAAACACCTTGTCACCGCGTATCCACGCCAAATCCCAAAATCGCATTGACTTCGACCGGCTCGTTTCCTCGAAATGCCGGACGGAATTTCCAGCTATGCAGAGCGACCAGAATCTTGGAGGTGGTTTCGGCGGCGCCGGGCTCGAGTACCTTCAAGTCTTTCAGAACGCCGGAGCGGTCGAGGATGCAGGCGAATACGACGTGCGTCGCGCGCAGTCCCGGAGGCAGGTCTATGCGCATTGGCTCAGGGGCAGTAAGGTCTTCGCGGTAAGGGTGCGTAACCGATGCGGCATCGGCGAATTGCATCAGCGCCGTCCCGAGCGACGTTTCGATGGGAATGGAGTAGTTGTCGCCCTTCAACTGACCGTAGCGATTGAAAACGCCTCCGGAGCTGGAGGTCGCCTTTACCGTGTAGCTTGGTCCTCCGTGCGCCTTGGTGGAAGAGTGGCCTGGGCCGGTCGCTGCCTCTCCGCCAGGAGAGCCGAAGCTGGGCAGATTGATGGTGGTCGTGCCTCCCTGCACGGAAACACCGGGCACGGCGGGCGTGCCGCTGGTACCAGTTCCTGAGCCTCCGGGGCCTGGATATGGGGAGATCCCTCCGCGTGCGTTGGGATCGGAGCCTCGGCCTGTGCCTTCTTTGCCGGCTCCGGAACCTTCTCCTTGTAACCCGCTGCCCGCGCCGTTGCCTTTGCCGATGCCTGCTCCTCCTCCGCTGCCACCGAGGCCGGTTTTGGCTGTGCCGCTGGGCGACATGGCGAGCGCTCCGCCAGCGGCGTTCGGCAGTCCAGCTTTGGTTCCGGGCTGGCTGGAGATGACGACTCCGTTTGCTCCGGGAGTTCCTCCGGCGCTTCGCGGTGGAGCTGCCGAAGAGCCGAGGTCGAGCGGACCACCAGCTCCTGCTCCCTTGTTGCCGCTCCCTCTGCCCGAGAGGGCTTTGTCTCCACCCAAGGCTGGTGGAGGTGGTACTACGTTGGCGCTTCCCAGCAGCGACCCTCCGGATTGGGCTGCGGATCGCCCTGAGCCGTTTCCACTGCCAATACTGGCTGGAGGCGGTACAACTTGCGGTGTCATCGGGGCTGCTCCGGATCTTGCCAGTGAACTTCCACCGGACGCGGTCGGCGGCGGAGGCACGGGCTTTGCGCGCAGGTCGCCTGTATTGGAGCTTCCCCAACTGTTGAGATCGCGGCTGACCTGCGACGGTGGTGGCGCAATCACGGCAGGTGCGGGCAACGACAACTTGGGCGTGGACGACACATCGCGCTGAGGCGCGGAAACCGGGGGCGCGACCACGTCGACGGTTTGTGTCGTCGGCACGCGGGAACTGGCCAGGTCGCGCTGCTCGTCTCGCGGAGGCGGCGCGATGACGGTAGGCGCGAGCGGATTTGCGGTTTGCATCTTGTCTCGCGATACATTCGGCGCGGGTGGAACGATTGGCGTGCTCAACGTTGGAGAGGTGCGCGTTGTGGCGTGCGTAACTTCGGGTGCGGGCGGGACGACGTTGGCGGTCAGAGTGCTTGGATTCCGGCTTGCCGATGATTTCAGCTCCGGCGCGGGCTGCACCACTGCCATCGTTGGCAGACTTGGCGCAGTGAGAGTAGAACGCAGACCTTCAGCGGGCGGCGGTCCGGGATTCGCTTTGAACGCGAGCAGATTGGCGACTGCGGAATCGGAATGAGGCAGATTGATTCTGGGAGCGTCTACAACCTTCTCGCTGGGCTTGTCGCCGCGCGCTACGCGGATGGTCTGGGTGCGATGGTGGGCCTGCTGACCTCCGGCGCGTCCCGACTTGCCAGCTTGCGCGCCGCCTCGATCCTGAGTTTGCGGCAGTTCGTCTCCGGAGTAATAGATGACGTCCCAGTGCAGGCGCGTGGGAGCGGGCGGAATCTGAAGACTGGCATAGCGTTCGGGGAGCACGATGACGGCAATCAGCAGCAGGCACTCGAGCAGCCAGCAAGCCAGCATGCCGCGATACGGGAACATGCCAACGGGAGCTTCTCCGGCGAGGCGCTTTGGAGGGCGGGCGAGCGCTGGACCGAACGCGGTCTTGAACTCTTCCCAGCGAGAGGACCATTCCACCAGCAGGCGCGGCGGTTCGGGCCACTGATCCTTTGGCCAACGATCAACGGTTTCGGGAATGGCGACAACTTCGGACATTTTTTCGACTGCATTGTTTCTGGGGGATTCGTATTAGTAGTAGTTTGCCAGAAGGGTCTCTGATTTTTTGGGGAACTTGGTGTTTTTTTCGATTCGCTAGGAGGAAGGTGTTTACTAGTCAGTACCCCTACCCCCTCCCCCCTGCCCCAACCCGGTCTTTTGGAATGATTGACTTAGGGGAAAATTTCTGCCAGGTCTTTGGGGAATAAGGACTTATGGGTAAAGTATTACAGAATAAGGAGTTAGTCACGCGACGCACGATCAACGGGTCGAAGAGGTGGGCCACTGAAACAATGACCGATTACTGCTTGGATTCGTTGTCAAGGAACAGGTGGGGCTGAGGCAAATGCTTGTTTGCTGTGGATCTATTCTAACAGGGGAGTCAAGGGCGTTGTTTCGAATCCAATTGCGCGAACGATGTGATGAAGAAAGTCAGGGTGTCAGACTGCGGAAGTGAAGACATCCGTGGCAAGCCACTTCTCGAAAAGCGCGAGAAGTGGCGCCCCCGGTTATTTCGGTCGACGTTTCCAGGCTAGCCCCGTTATACTTCCCACGTAATGTGGCCTGCCCATCTGCGGCACCAGATTCCACGAAGTCCCTTCGACACCCGCTAGTTAGAATTTCAACTAATTTCTTCAGCGCGTGCGTTTAATCGCTGCTTCAAATTCTTCAAGCAGAGCGATGTGCATGTCGGTTGGTAGGGGAGCCTCTGAGAAATACTTATTTTCGGAAAACCTAGCTTCGGCTCTATGGGTAATCGAAAATGGCGCGATTCCGTATTTTCGCGCCATTGGATCGTGCCCGACGGCGAGGTTTGTTGGTTCATATTGAATCGGTTCCTGCCAGATGTCAGTTAAAGCTGCGCTTGTTTTTGCGGCTAATTTTGTTAATGCCGGGTTGACGCTCAGGATCGGAACATCGCTGTAAAAAGTCAGATCGCTGACATATCCAAACCGCTTTATCATTCCCGCCTTGTAGCTAAGCCCTGCATTAGCGGCTCCCCATAGCAGCATGTCTTCTAAAATTTCCTTCGAGTCCGCTGTATTAGAGCGAGTCTCCAGAACTAAGAGAGAAGTCCAGATCACAAGCTTCTGGATAGGTCTGTTCCCAATCCTGCCCTCAAGAAATTCGACGCCCTTCGACTCATCGAACTCGTCAAGTTTTTGCGGCCACTTTTGGAAGCTATAACGCTCTACAAGCTTCGACACGACTTCTGGAAAGTACACCTGCCCTCTCGGACTGAGGTCGAAGGTTTCAACGAACCCTAGCACTCTGGCGAGAATGACTGCTGAAATCTTCATTTTCCAGCCGATGAGTAGGATGGTTGTGTTCTCTTGTCGCCTTCAGCCGCCATTTTCATGCCGAGGTTCTCTTGATCCCCGGCTGGTCCTGCGTTTGGGCGGGAAGGTGTTGCCGAATCGAGAGTGCGATGCCTTCCCCTCGGAGTGCCTTTAGTGCGGGCGGCGCGGGCTGACAGAATGCCAATGATAGACACGGCAAGGATGCCGGCTACAAGTCCGATAATTGCTGTGGTCAGCACGGGCGTCCTCCTTTAATCCTCTCCCAACATCATTGATATTATACCCGCCGCGAACAAGCATAACGCCGTCACGGTCAAGCTCAAAAGTACTATGGATTTCGACACGTTGGACGCTCCCTTCTGAATGATGACATCCAAGGTCGGGAATACTAGGACAAGGACAGCCACTTCCGTGAGAAATTCCTTGATGATCTTTGCAAACCCTCTACAATTGAAAACTCTTATGCAGAAGGTCCAGACAGTGTGCGGTAGCCTCAGCACGTTCCTGCATACGGCGATCAGGCCAGAGATCACAGCCAGTCATTTTACTCCAGGCGCGCGAGCCACATTAACGCGGGGAGTATAACTGAAGTCCCTACTCCGCTCAGGATGACACGTTGGTGGTTGGCCGCTGCTGGCTTCAGGCGGCTTGGGTGTGAATGGGACGTTCTTCGAAGGAAATATCCACCTGGTCGCCTAGCGCGGTCTTGGATTCGTGGATGGTGCCTGTGGGGAGCTCGAGCACGGACGCGGCTTGGATGCGAACCGCGGCCAGGCGCCAGGGCTTCAGGCCTTCTTCCATGTGGATAATAATCCGGTCGCGGTCGAGGTACACGGCGTCGATGGGGAAGCGCATGGCGAAGGTGTGGATGCCATGGGAGGGGTTAATCCACAATCCATTGCCGCGCGGGAAGCGGGAGGAGTCGGTGGCCATGAGGCCGCGAAAGCGCGACCAGTGGGTGCTCGCGATCAGAAGATTGGTGGCCAGATAGGTGGTGCGGGTGCGGTTGAAAGCGTATCCCTTGAGGCCACGCGGGGGCATGAACAACTCCTAATCAGTCCTCACGGCGCGGCTGAAGTCGCGCCCATTCAAAACGCTCAGCCCCTAAAGGGGCATCTGATATCCGAGGCTTGCGGCATCGCTAAAGCAATGCCCTGATACGAAACTTGCGTATTGCTAAAACGATGCCCTGATACGAATCTCCACTCTCACAGCGGGCGGTTTCGGGATTCACTTCTTCTGCGTGAATATGTGCATCAACTGAATTACGGCTGGACCTACGGTCACGAAAATCAGGGAGGGCATCACAAACAGGACCAGGGGAATGATCATCTTGACGGTGGTCTTGGCGGCTTGCTCTTCGGCGCGCTGACGGCGCTCGGTGCGCAGGGAATCGGAATGCACGCGAAGGGCCTGGGCGACGCTGGTTCCGAAGCGGTCGGTCTGAATCAGGGTGCTGACCAGGGAGCGAATGTCATCGACTCCGGTGCGCTCTGCCAGATTGCGGAGCGCTTCGACGCGCGGTTTTCCGGCGCGAGTTTCGAGATCGAAAAGGTGGAATTCAGCGCTCAATTCCGGGTGCGCGGTGCTCAGGTCCTGGCCGACTCGCATCATGGCCTGATCGAGAGACAAGCCGGCTTCGACGCAGATCACGGTCAAATCGAGTCCATCGGGAAGGCCGAGGCGAATGCGGCGCTGGCGTTCCTCCATCTTCTTTTTCAGCATGAATCTTGGAAGGAAAAAGCCGAACGCGGCCATGCCTAGAAGCAGCATGGGCGAATTGAATCCGGTAAACAGAAACACCGATACAAAGCCGACAGCGGCGAACAGGACACGCAAACCACGATAGATGGTGACGTGCGAAGCGTTACGATATCCCGCCTGAAATAGCCATAGGCGGGTTTTCGAGACTTCCGAGGGACTGGTCGGCAAGGCACGGCTGAAGGGATCGAGAGCCTGCTGCATGCGCTCGCGCATGGCGGGTTTAGCGGGGGCTTTGGGGCGCTGCCAGCCGATTTCGCGCAGGCGGGATCCGAGCACTGAAGAGGGCGCAACCGTGGCGGCTCCGAAGGCGAAGACCACCACCGCGATGGTTAGAAAGACGAAGATGGAGAGCGCCAGGGCGACTGTCATATTCAGACTTGAATCCTGATAATTCTGCGAATGAAAAAATAGCCTATCGTTTGCAGCGTGATGCCGCCCACTATCAAGGCATGGCCCAGCGGATCGGTAAACAGCGGGCGAATGAATCCCGGGTTGAGCAACTGCATGACCACCACAATGGTGGGCGGCAGAGCCATGAGCAGGACCATGGTTAGCCGTCCCTGGGCGGTGTGGACGCGGACCTGGCGCTGGATCTTGAAACGTTCGCGAATGACGTAAGAAAGATTGTCGAGAATCTCGGCCAGATTGCCACCGGTTTCACGCTGCAGCATGACCGCGGTCACAAAGAACTTCACATCGACCAGAGGAACGCGATCGGCCAGGTTGAGCAGGGCATCGCGCACGGGAAGGCCGAATTTCTGTTCCTCAAAGAGCTGGCGAAATTCTCCGGCCACGGGCTCGGCGACTTCGTTGGCGATCATCTCGATGGCGGTGGTAAAGGCGTGTCCGGCGCGAACCGCGCGGGCTAGAGTGTCGATGGCCTCGGGAAACTTCTCCTCGAATTTCTGGAAGCGTTTGGTGCGCATGTGCGAGGCATAGGCGTAGGGAACAAAAAATCCGAGGAGAGCGCCGCCCCATCCGAACATAATGTTGCCGCCGGCAAAGAAGGCAACGACGGCGAGTAGCAGGGCCGAAGCGGCGCAGAGCATCAGGAAGTTTCCGGCGCGAGCATCCACGTTGCCCTGGGCCAGCATTTTCTGCAGATGTGAAACGCGCTCGGAGCGGCGCAGGAAGGTGTCGAAAGCGGGTATCTTGCTGAGCACTTCGTCGCGCAGAAGAGCCAAATCGGGGGTCGGCTCGGCGGCTGGTTTCTGAGCGGCGGCGAGGCGGTCGCGGAGAACGCGGGCTCGGGCCTTGCGCTGATCAAATAAGGACACAACGGCAAAAACCGCCAGCGTAACCACGACAAACACCAGGAAGGCGATGAGGAACGGCATCCGCTAGACCTCCATCCGGGACTCGAAGAGCTTGGGGCTGAGGCGGCAACCGGCGGTGGCGAGGCGCTCGGCGAAATGCGGCGGGTGGCCGGTGGAATGGAAGACGCCGCGCACCTTGCCGCTCTCGTCAATGCCACTGCGGTCAAAAACGAAAACGTCACGCAGGGCAATCATCTCTCCTTCCATGCCCGTGACCTCGGAGATGGTGATCACTTTGCGCGAACCGTCGGAGAGACGCGCGACCTGAACTACGGCGTGGACAGCGTTCGAGATCTGCTGGCGAATGGCACGCTCGGGAATGTTCAGGTTGGCCATGGAAACCATATTTTCGACGCGAGCCAGGGCGTCGCGCGGCGAGTTGGCGTGGACAGTGGTGAGCGAACCCTCGTGGCCGGTGTTCATGGCCTGAAGCATGTCGAAGGCTTCTTCTCCGCGCACCTCGCCAACCACGATGCGATCGGGGCGCATGCGGAGGCTGTTGATGACGAGCTGGCGCATGCGGACTGAGCCTTTGCCTTCGATGTTAGGAGGGCGGGTTTCGAGGCGGACCACGTGTTCCTGCTTGAGCTGCAATTCGGCCGCGTCTTCGATGGTTACGATGCGCTCCGAATTCGGGATGTATCCGGAAAGGACATTGAGGACCGTCGTCTTGCCGGCGCCGGTTCCTCCGGAAATGATGAGGTTCAGACGGCCCTTGACCATGGCCGACAGCATTTCGAGCATGGGCTCGGTCAGGGTCTTGTTTTCGATCATGTTGCGGGCGGTGATGGGATCGCGGCCGAAGCGGCGGATGGAGAGGCAGGCGCCATCGAGGGCCAGGGGCGGAATGATGGCGTTGACGCGGGAGCCATCCTGCAGGCGAGCATCGACCATGGGCGAAGACTCATCGACGCGACGCCCGATGCGGGAGACGATGCGGTCGATGATCTGCATCAGGTGCTGGTTGTCCTTGAACGAAAGGCCGGTGATTTCGAGCTTGCCGGCGCGCTCGACGTAGACGCGGTCGTAGCGGTTGACGAGAATGTCGGAGATGGTGGGGTCTTTGAGCAGTGGCTCGAGCGGGCCCAAACCAAAAATTTCGTCGAGGATCTCGCGCGACAACTGCTCGCGCTCGGCGAAGCTGAGAGGGACGGCCTCGCTGTTCACGGAACTGCGGATCAGGATGAGAACTTCTTCGCGCGCCGAATCTCCGGTTGCGCGGCCCAGTTTTTCGAGGTCGAGACGATCGAGGATCTTGCGATGCAGGTCGGCTTTGACCTGCTGGTATTCGGTGCGCTCGAATGCTTGCAAATTGGCCATGGCTTTATTGAATCATTTAGTCATTGAGCCATTTAGTCATTGGATCAGTTTTGTCAATGAATCAATACCCCAATGATTCAATGACTCAATGAATTATTACACCGTCTTAAACAACGACCAGGCTGTACGCTTTACATCTAAATCGTCCTTGGTTAAGTGTTCTGCCAGGCCGGCTATGGAGCGGGCAATTTCGGTGCTTCCCTGCTGCATCAAGGGAACGCCGCGATCAATCGCGCTTGAGACCGCGAAGTACTGGTTCGGAATGCGCCAGAGCACCGGGGCGCCAATGGCGGCCTCGGTCTCCGCTTCATTGAAGCCGGCCACCTTACGATAGCGATTCAACACTAAGGCAAAACGGTCCCGCGATCCGCTCTCACCGAGATACTGGGCGACTCTTCCCGCGCTCCACAAGGAAGCGACGTCGGCATGGGCGATGAGCAGAATTTTCTCCGACAGATTGCTGATCAGACGCGTGGCGCTGTCGAGCCGCGAGGAAGCGTCAACGACAATGTAGTGATACAGACCGACCATGGTGTCAAACAGGCGGGCAAAGTCGGCCGCAGAGGGTTCGATAGCGGTGGGAGCTGCGGGGCCGGCCAGCAGCTGCAATCCGCGATCGTTGCGCGCCATGAAGCTGTCGAGCAGGGACGAGTCCAGGCGGTGCAGGTTGGTGAGCGCGTCGGAAACGGTGAACGCCGGTTTTAGATTCAGGTGCAGCGCACAATGGCCGAGGGGCGCCAAGTCGACCAGCGCCGTGCTGTGATGAACCGTCTGCAAGGCCAGAGCCAGATTGACGGCGACGGTGGTGGCGCCGCTGCCGCCTTTGGCGTTCACGATCGTGAACACCTTTCCCCGGGAACTTTCGCGCCCGGGCTTGCGCCGACTTGCGGTCAGGCGGACGAAGGCTTCCAGCAGATCGGTAGTAGTGGTGGGGCGCTCGATGTATTCGCGCACTCCCGCGCGCATGGCACTGACAATCAACTGCGGTTGGGTCATGGCGCCGACCGCGAACAGCGCCGAGTTGGGAAGTTCCTGGTGCAACAATTCCACTGCGCGCAGCGCCGAGGTGACGCCATCGCTGGCAATATCCACCATGATCACATCGGGGGCAAAGGCTTGCGTTCTGCGGATGACCGGGTCAGTGGCGGCCAAAGGCATGGTGGGGTTGCTGCACACGGTGCGGGCCACGCTGGTGCCATCCACCAGAACCTGCAACACCGCGCGCTGGTCATTGTCGGTGGCAAATACGGCTACTGACAATTCCGGCATGATTTGTTCCCCACCGCCTTCTCTAAGATCGGGTCATCTGACCATCGGGCCATCTGAAACCGGGCATCCGAGTTTGCTCACTGCTTGCTGTCCCCGGGTTTCTTGGCGTCGAACTTGCTGTGGTCCAAATACGGCTCCGGGGTTGCTGGCAACTTCGGTGGCTGGGTAGTGGACGAAACCCGGTGCACCGTGCACAGTACCATTAATTCCGAGTTGTTCTTTTGGACGCTTTTGCTCCTGAAGAAATTGCCCAGGATCGGGATATCGCCCAGCCCCGGAATCTTGTTGGCAACATCCGTAACCCGGTTATCCATCAGGCCGGCGATGACGAAGCTCTGGCCGTCTTGCAGTTCGAATTCCGTTTCCGCTTTACGCGTGCTGATGGCAGGGATGGTGGTTCCAGCCACGGTGACGGCATCGGCGAAGTCGAGCGTACTTACCTCGGGAGCGACGTGCAGGTGGATGCTGCCGTTCGGCTGAATCACGGGAGTGAACTTCAAGCGCACGCCAAACTCGCGAAACTGAATGGTGACGGTGGCGATTCCGCTGGCGTTTTGCTGCGCCACCGGGAAGGGAAATTCTCCACCGGCGAGGAAGCTGGCCTCTTTGCCGTTCACCGCAATCAGGTTGGGTTCGGCCAGAATCTGCAGGAGATTCTTCTGATGCAGGGCCTCGATTACTGCTCCCAGGTTGATGTCGGTACGTTGCACGAAAAGATTCAGGAAGTTGCTGATGGTGGTGGTCGTGGTCGCCGGCGTGACCGTGGTCGAAGACGAGGTCGAGGTCACGCTCGTGGGAGTCTGGGTGATGCCCACGCTGCCGAACTGCCCGGTCTGGCTGGTGGCAAGGGTATTGCCCAGGCCTGGCATGAACAGGTTAAACCCGACCTGGTGCAGCGCCGTGCGGTCCACTTCCGCGAACTTGACTTCCAGCAGGACTTCTTCGGCGCCGACGGGCCCGAAGGTTAGCACGTTGACGACATTTTTGGAATACGCCGAGGCCAGCGCGCCCGCATGCTTGGAGACATCCTCGGTGGTTACGTGACCCGAAAGAACAATGGCGGAACGGGAGGGCGTCACGTTGATCTGCTCATCTGGGAAAAGGCGATGCATTTCTTCGGTGGCCGCGGTGATATCGACATCCACGCGAAGATCGAAGCTGCGAGAGCGCTCCAGTTCGTCCCAGATCAGCAGCGAAACTTCACCGGGAGAGAGTCCATTGACCAGGACCTGGGTTGGCGTAACTACCAGCGCATCCGCTACCGAGGGGTCGGTTACCGAGACGCGCCTCAGCCTCTCGGTGGTATTGATCAGGAGGGACTTTCCCACCATCACACGCAGCGGCGCCGCACCCGCCGTAACGCTCTGGCTGGATGGGGAAGCGGCCGGGGTGGAGGGTTGCGCGGCAGGCGCAGCTTCCTGATTCTGAGCAGGAGGGTTCTGCGAAGAAACCGGAGCGGTTGCGGGATCGGGCCCTGGAGTGCCCTCGGGAACAACGGTGCGCGCGAACACGGATGTCGCACCGAGAAGTACGACGGCTGCGACCAGCGTAAGAGCTTTCATGAATTCGGACCTCTGCGAGGATGCACGGGGAAACCCATCGAGCGTAGAACTATCATAGGCAGAACCAGCGAGAGCAGATCCATCGAAGAAAAGAATGGACGCGAGTGGTTCGGGTATCGGCGGCTCACTTGTCTTCTTCAAACTTGGTCTCATCCCGTTTGCTGCCACGAATCATTTCTACCTGATAGGGCGCTGGCGGAGCCGCCGGAACTTTCGCTACCACTTTGTGGACTTTGGGTTTCGATTCGGTCGCCACCGGTTTGTCGCCCAGATACAGCGAACTCGTGCGGGTGGCGCCGATGCCTCCCTTTTTTGTGTCCAGGGGATTGCGCAAAGAGAGTTGAATGCGGCCTTCCTGCGAAACCAGCGCCAGCTTCTGCGCGTCATCCGGAGAAACCAGAAGCGTAATCACCGAGGCAGTTGGCGCGTCCGCGGGAGCATTTCGGTCCAGGTTCTTGCCCACGGCGATAACCGCGACATTTTCGAGGACGGTGGTGGTTTGACGGTCGTTACCACCTTGGTTCCCGGTAGCCAGCACGTCCACGCGAGTACCCGGTTGCACGAAGCCGGCCACCGAAACCACATCATTGACACGCACCGAAACCGCGCGCATTCCCGGCGGTATCAGCGAGGGCAAACCGGCTCCGGCATTAAGCGCGGCCAGCTTGCTGGGCAGAATAAATTCGCCGGTGCTGATCGGCAGAATTGCGCCACGGCCCAAGACCTTCGATGGGTCGGAGAATGCTCCCGGAGGCGCAGCTGATTGCGGCAGAGTGATCACGCGGACATCGTGGGCGTCTAACTTGACCCCGACCTGAATATCATCGGCAGCGACCACGACCCGCACTCCGCGCTCATTGTGGTTGGAGCCTGCCGAGTTCTGCAACCGGCTATAGACGCTATAGCTGACGAGCAGGCCTATAGCGAGCGCCAAGCCTCCGATCATCAACAGACGGCTTCGGTTCATTCCTCTCCTTCCGGCACGATTCCGGATCCATAAGTCGGAGCAGCGGACTTAACTGCGCAAGCGAGACGTACTTGGTGCAGCCCCGCTGTGGCCTACTGGCTTCCTATTGAGCTGGCTACCGACGAGAACACGTTGTTCGCGTTTCCGCCGATCAGACGGACGGTCCCGATCACGATCACCAATATCACGGCCAGCATCACGGCATATTCCGCGATGTCCTGCCCTTCGTCATTGCGCCACAAGAGTTTAGCCAAATCTGTCATTCAAGGCTCCTTCGGTCTTTATCGTAGAAAATCGCGATTCCAGGTGAGTGTTGAAACCACTCCCTATATGGGCCTAGTTTCGCAGATTCGGGATGGCTCTGGGAAACATTTTTTCACTCTTGTTCCCTTTGGCGAACGGGTGTATTGAGATTTTCAGCAATTTTGACGGCGGGGTGCGTCCGAATCAGGAGGATTGCCTTAGAGTCACTGAATGCGGCATTCCAACTGGGGTCGAGCAGGAGGGCCTGAGCCAGCGCACTGGAGGCGGGCACAAGTACCGTTTCCACGTGCCAGCGGTCAAGAACGTCGCGCCAGCCGGTCTGGAGCCGCATGGCAGTCTTGAATTGCTCGAGGAGATCGTCGCCGTAGAGGTCCGCGCGGCCATCCACGAAAACGCGATACTCGGGATAAAGCTTCCAGATGGCGTAGCCTCCCCAGTCGTAGTAAACGAAGATTTTCTGAGGATAGTCGCCGGCCAGCAGGAACGAGACAGCTTTCTTGGGAAACAGCTCCGCCTCGCGAGCGTCCTGGTTGCGAGCAAGACTGACCCACTTCACCAAGGCGAACATTGCGATCGGGACGAGAATCACGACGTTGAAAAGGAGCCGGAACCGCGGGGATCCCCGGGGTCGTTGTGAGGCCGTTAAGGACGGTGCATGGACCGGGAGAGCCACGGCGATCACCGGCATCGCCACCAAAACGAAAATGGGTATGTGGCGGACGGCGTCCAGAGCGGCGAAAGAGGTGAGGAGCAGGGGGACGAAGACACGTCCCTTGGGCCGCCGGGCGGAAATGGCGAGCACAATCAGAACCAGCAGCCATACCAGCAGGAAGGGGAGATAGAGTGACTGATGAAAATCCGGCGACGACCATTCCACAATAAACGACCGCATTCCGGGCGAACGTAAAGTATCGAACGGATAACGGTAAAGTTGCACGCCGCTGGGGTTGAGCGGCACAAGCGCCAAACAGGCCAGCAGAAGCAGCAGCACCCGCAGGACGATGGGGCGCGCTTCCTGCCAATGCGTGTCGCCGACAGCTGTCTCCAGGAGCAGCCCGACAGCATAGGCCAACAACAGCGCGGGGCCGAGCGCGAATCCGGCGTGTAGATTGAGCCATAGCAGAAACAGCGGCGGTATCCAAAGGAGGAGCCTGGGCCGGTCTTCTTTCGTACTAGCTTCGAGGAGCCAGAGCAGCAGGCTGGCCAGCGTAAAGGTGAACATCTGCGGCCGCACGCCCCAAGAGGGGGCGGAAGCTAAAGCGCCGAGAGCCGTCGCGGCCGCTGCCCAGTGGCGCTTTCCGGGACAGCGCAGATAGAGCAGGATGAAGCCAGCGGTCGTAATGATCGCGGAGAACACGATCAGTGCGGCAGCGCCGCCGTGTTTCCAGAGTTCGTAAAACACGACCTCCGACAACCACTCATGCGATACCCAGGCATGTCCGGCGCGAGTGAAGGAAAAAGGGTCGGAGTGGGGAACGTGGCCGGTTTCCACGATCCACTGTCCGGTACGAAGATGCCACCAGAGATCGGGATCGATGGCGTTGCGCGCCGTCATGGCCAGCAAACCGAGCGAGAGGATAGCTGCGTACGCGATTTGCGTGCCTGGCAGCGTTGGGAGGATTCGTCGCATGCTCTTCGCGATTATGATTCGTCGCGATTATAGAATGCGTACCGCTCCGGCGTGGCTCCGCTTAAGGTGCGGCGCATGAAAAGAACAGAATGTGGATAGAATAAGCATTCTATTCGATCATGGCTGATACCTGGAAAGTAAGCGGTTGGTTGCTGCTGGCGATTCTCTGCGCAGTCAGTATGTGGATTTACGCCAGCCGCGTGCTGATTCCGTATCAGATCGCCGATGCCGCTGCCCACGGCCGGCCGCGCGGAAATCTTTCCGACCTCTATCCCCGGTGGCTTGGGGCGCGGGAACTTCTGCTGCATGGGCGAGATCCTTACAGCCCCGAAATCACGCGCGAGGCTCAAATCGGATTCTTCGGCCGCCCGCTTGATCCCGACCGGGCCGGAGGTCGAAATTACCAGCAGGGATTCTATTATCCCGTCTACGTTGCCTTCTTGCTTGCGCCTACCATCCATCTTCCGTTTGAAATCGTGCGCAAGGGATTCTTCTGGGTCTTGCTTGCCCTCACTGTTGCCTCAATTCCGCTGTGGCTGCGGGTGCTGCGCTGGTCGGCGCCTTGGTGGGTTCAGGTGAGCCTGGTCATTTTCACCATTGGCAGCCTGCCCGTGATGCAGGGGCTCAAGCTTCAGCAAATGACGCTTCTGGTGGCTGCGTTGGTGGCGATTGCGCTGGCGCTGCTGGTATCGGATCGCCCCATTGCCGCCGGCATTGCGCTGGCTTTGGCTACCATCAAGCCGCAACTGGTCTGGCTGTTGTTGCTCTGGCTGATGATCTGGACTCTGGCCGACTGGCGCCGCCGCTACCGGTGGGCCGCGTCATTCCTGTTTACCATGGCCATCCTGTGCGCGGCCTCGGAGTGGTATCTGCCGCACTGGATCTCCCGCTTCTGGCAGGCGATTCGGGAATACCGGAGCTACACCGGGGAAATGTCGGTGATGGACAAGTTGATGGGCACTCCCTGGAGCCGGACGCTCGAAGTTTTGGCGTTCGCGCTCATGATGGGTGCTTGCTGGGGAGACCGGCGGCAGGCGGCGAATACGAATGCTTTTGCGGGCGCGCTTAGCCTGGTGCTGGCCACCACGGTCCTGATCGTGCCCACCTACGGCCCCTACAATCAGGTGCTCTTGATTCCGGCGTTGCTGATGATGCTTAAGGAAGGCCGGACGATCTGGCAGGGGAGTGTCGCCATCCGCGCACTGGCGGTGTTCACGGCTGGCCTGATCGTCTGGCCGTGGGTATCGAGCATTGCGCTGGCGGGGCTTTCCTTCGTTTTGCCGCGCGAACTGGTGGAGCGAGGGTGGGCAGTCCCTTTCTGGACGGTGCTCCAGATCCCCATGGCAGTGGCCGCCCTGATGCTGGTCTATCATTACCAGAGGACTTTTACTGCGCAGTCAGGGCCGGGCGCGTCGTAGAATGCTTTGAGCCCATGTCAGGCGCTGGCTGTTGTGCTGGCTGGTTTTGCTGAGGGCCGGGGGAGAATCCAGGGTACATGTCGGCTACGTCGCATTCGGGCATTTCCAGCATCTTTCCCATCGCGATTTTCGTACAGGGAAATGAGCAGCAGACGCTGTCGCTGAATCACACGCCCTACACCGTGGGCCGCAAGGTGGATCGCGACCTAGTGATCGCCGACCCGCGTGTATCGCGCGAGCATGCCACGATCGTTTCAGAAAACGGCGAGTTTTTTGTCGTCGATCTGGGCAGCAAGCACGGCACTTTCGTCAATGGCGAAAAGGTGGATCGCCACAAACTGCAGCGCAACGATCGCCTGGAGTTTGGCGCGCGCGACATTGCTTATCTGATTTTCCATCCGCTGCACAGCACCTCGAACACGGCGCGCGAGTTTCTGAGCCAGATCTCGGGTATCCAGATTGCGCCGGAGGCGAGCGACCTGGAGAAACTGACACTGTTCATGGAGGCGGCGCGCAAGCTGAACACCATCGGCGTGCTCGATGAAATCCTGGTTACGCTGCTTGAGGCTACGCTCAAACTGACACGCGCCGAACGCGGGTATATCTTCCTTCGCGATACCGACGGGAGTCTGACGCTGGCCGCCGGACGCAACTCGAAAGGCGAGCCGCTGCTCGACGACAAAACAATTTCCCGTTCCGTGCTCGACGGCGCGTTGACCTCGAATTCCGAATACCTGGTCACCGACACCAGCCAGATGCTGGATGTTAAGGAGCGGAAAAGCATTGTTGCCTTCGATCTGCGAACCGTGATCTGCATGCCGTTGCGCAAGCCGGTCGTGCAAGCCAGCCGAGCCGACCAACCTGCGGGCGGAGAAGTGATGGGTGCGCTTTACGTTGATTCGCGTTTTGCTTCCCGCGATATCACCAGCGTCAGCCACGATATTCTGCGGGCGATCGCGACGGAAGCGGCGCAGTTGATCGAGAACGCGCGCCTGGTGCAGGCCGAAGAAGCGGGG
>Ga0326728_10007365_pt1 | contig 28352 bp, 19 predicted proteins | sample MB3enrmetagenome_FD_207602 | JGI IMG/M metagenome (GOLD analysis project Ga0326728, IMG submission 207602) | Lab enriched peat soil microbial communities from McLean, Ithaca, NY, United States - MB31MN | ecosystem: Environmental > Terrestrial > Soil > Wetlands > Peat | place: USA: New York... | reverse complement strand
GCTTGGGTCTGGCACCGGCACCCACACCCGGTCGCGGCTGCCCCCGCCACACAGATTTCCGCCACCGGCAATGAGCCGGCCGCCCCGCCGGTGGCACCGCCGGCCGGGCTGACCGTAGCCACCAATTTCGAAGGCGCGTCAGCCCGGGTATTGTCGCTGGATCCAGTGACTCAGACCATTCGCATCACGCCCAATGGCAATCCCGAACGCGGCTGGCCCTGTTGGTGGTCGCTGCGGGTCATGGGCGTTGATCCCGCCCGGCCACTGGTCCTGCGCGTGCTGGCCAACACTCCGGACATCACTTCCGAAGGCGGACACAAACATGTGCGGCTGGGAGCCGATTGGTCCTTGCCCGACCGGGTTTCGGTTTCCACCAACGGCGTGGATTGGACCCAGTCCGCCATCGGCGATCGCCAGGGCGATCAAATCAGCTATTCCATCCCACCGGCAGCCGCCAACCTCTGGCTGGCGTGGGGACCCCCGTTCACGTTGACCAACGCGTGGAGCTTTGTGCAGGACGCGGCCCGCGACCATGCCTGCGCCAAGTCCTTCACCCTGGCGCATTCGCGGGAGGATCGGCCGGTGCCGGCCCTGCAGGTCAGTGAGGGCGACCGGCCGGCCGCGCAGCGGCCAGCCATCTGGGTCATCGCCCGGCAACATGCCTGGGAGGTGGGCGGCACCTGGGTCTGCATCGGGTTTGCGGACTGGCTGTTGAGCCAGGACCCGCGCGCCACCCGGTTGCGGTCCCAAGCCGAGATTTTCATCGTGCCCGTCATGGACAGCGATCGCGTGGCCACCGGGGATGGGGGCAAGGAAAGCCTCCCGCGGGATCACAATGAAGATTGGAGTGACGCGCCGAATTACCCGGAGGTAGCAGCAGTGGAAAAGGGTGTTCTGGCCGCGGCCGCGGAAAACCAGATGGCGCTCTTGGTGGATCTGCACGACCCCAACTTGAAAGCGCGCGCGTGCCAGTTGTGGGCCACGCCCACCAATCTTCTCAGCGCTTTGGCGGCACAAAACCAGCAGCGATTTATCCAGTCGGCCAGCCAGGAAATTGCCGAGCCCATGGCCGTGGCGAAGAATCTCATCTGGGATGCACCCGAAAAAGCCGGCTGGTGGCAAACGGCGTGGCATCACCTGACCTGTCCGTGGGTTTACGAGCACGCCAACCCGCAGACCGTGGCCGTGACGCTGGAGGTGCCCTGGAACGCCCCGGCCAGCACGATCAGCGGTTACCGCTCCGTCGGCGAGGGTTTGGGCCGGGCGATCGAGCTCTATTTGCGCGAACCGCCAAGTTCGGCCACTTCCGCCAAATAATCCCGGTTGCCGTCCCACGCCCGTCATTCCACTGCGGGGTCAACCCCGAATGGCGCTTAGAAAAGGCATAAGCTCTCGCATATAATGACCTGCAAATCGTCACCACCGTTATACAAGTCCGCCACTTTCCGGTGTCTTTGTTTGTGATGGCGACCTTTTTGGGCGACCTGCGCGTCGCACTGCGCGCGCTAATCCGCAAACCGGCGTTCACTGGCGTGACCGTCGGGACGCTGGCATTGGGGATTGGTCTCACGTCCGCCATCTTCGCGGTCGTTCAAGGCGTATTGTTAATGCCGCCGCCGTACCCGCATCCCGACCGCGTTGTTTGTCTCTCTGCCGGCCAGGAAGGCCAGCCTTATGAAGGGCGTTGCCCCGTCGCCACCTGGGCCGCCTGGCGCGATGAAACGCATTCCTTTGAATCCATCGCTCCGTACTGGTGGGATTTTGAATACCTGATTCGCAACGATGGCAGCCAATTCATCCAGGGTTTGAACGTTACGACAAATTATTTTGATCTCCTCGGCGTCAAGCCGCTGCTGGGGCAGACGTTCTCCCCCTTGTTCGGTGCCACCAGACCGGACGCCATTGCCGGATTCTCCGAAATCATCCTTGGTTATGAGCTTTGGCAAAAAACGTTCAAGGGAGACCCGCACATCATCGGACAAGCCATCCACCTCAGCCGGATTGAAGAGCCGTTGACCATCGTCGGCGTCATGCCGCCCGGCCTGCGATTTCTCCCGGCGGACAACGACGACAACGAACCCAACTTTGATGTCAACGCGCCCGTGGATTACTGGCGGCCGGTGATGGTTCGCGAAGGCAGACTTCAGCACGAACAGTGCGATGTCGTCGGGCGCTTGCGGCCGGGCGTGACGCTGGGCCAGGCGCAAGCTGAATTGGCCGTCATCACCGGCCGCCACGCGCGCATCGAAGGCATTTCGGAGCGCGTCAATGTGAAGGCCGGCTGGTTGATGGCCCTGCTGAATCGCGAAGGACGCCGCTTGCTTCTGCCCTTGATGGGCGCGGTCGCCCTGCTGTTCTTGATCGCCTGCGGCAATGTCGCCGGCCTGATGCTCGGTCGCGGATTGCAACAACAACGGGAATACGCCGTGCGCTGCGCTCTCGGCGCGGGCCGCGCGCAACTTTTCTCCGTCGCCATGGCCGAACCATTGTTGCTCGCGCTTTTGGGAGGGGTCGCCGGCTGCGGTTTGGCGGTGGGCATCGTCAAGGTTATCAAGGCCATCAGCGGCTTAGCCATTCCACGCCTTGAGGTGGTGGCCGTTGGCGGGCCGGTCATTGGCGTTGTCTTTGGCCTGGCGCTATTGGCTGCGATGCTTGCGGGCGCCCTGCCTGCTTTTCGCGCCTGCCAGGCGGACCCGGCCTCCGGGATGAGCAGCGGCGGACGAAGCGGCAGCATCGGACGCTCGCAGCGCCGATGGCTGGCCGCCGCCGCCGTCCTGCAAATCGTCCTCACCATCGTTTTGCTGGTCGGCGCAGGCTTGCTGCTGGGAACGGTCGCCAAGCTCGCCAGACTCAATCCCGGCTTCGACACTAAGAATATTTTGACATTGAGCGTGACGCCCATGGAGGATGACTTCGTCGGTTTCCACCGGCGCGCGCTGGAGCACGTCGCCGCGCTGCCCGGGGTCGAAAAAGCCGCCTTCGCCTGGGGCGTGCCTTTGACCGGTAACAAGTGGACCGGCTTGATCACGGTTGAAGGCCAGTCGGACACCGATAAGTCAGCCGATAAAACCATCGTCAGTGAACGCGCGGTAACGCCCGGATATTTCGCCGCGCTTAAGATGCATCTCGTCGCCGGGCGCGACTTTCGCCCCGGCGACAACTGGGACAACTGGAAGAACCAATCGGTGGCCGCGCCCGGCGATACGCCTTTCGTGGCCGTCATCAATCAAACCATGGCCCGACAACGTTTTGGCAGCGGCCATTGCCTCGGGAAGAAACTCCAGGGTTTTTTCGGGAAGCGTCCGTTCGAAGTCATCGGCATGGTCGAAGACATGCGCAGCGATTCCCTGACGCAAAAGCCTGGCCCGGAAGTCTATTTTTGTTATTGGCAGGCCCCGGCGTTCACCAAGCATTTGATTATCAAATGCGCCTCCAACCCGCGGACACTGATGGCCTCCGTCCAGCGGGCATTGCGCGCGGTTGACTCCAAAGTCGCCGTCGATCATGTCAAAACCCTCGACCAAATACGCGCCGATTCCATTGCGCCGCAGGTTTTCGCGATGCGGTTGCTCGCGGGCTTTGCGGTCATCGGAGCCGTTCTCGCCCTGGTGGGCATTTACGGTGTCATATCGCTTTCGGTGAATGCAAGAAACCGTGAAATCGCCATCCGCATGGCCATCGGCGCGCAACACCGCGATGTGCTGCGGCTCGTGCTGGCGGAAGGCTTAAAACTCATTATCGCGGGCGTAGCGGTGGGAATCGCAGTGGCCCTGGCTCTGGGCCGGGTTCTGCGAGCCTGGCTTTTTGGTCTCAGCCCAGCGGACCCGTTGACCCTGGTTTCAGTTGCCCTGCTGTTTGTGACCGTGGCACTGCTGGCCTGTGTTGTCCCCCTGCGCCGCGCGACCCGCACCGATCCCGCGACGGCGCTGCGCTGCGAATGATTTTGAACTATATGCCATCACCCGCCGTGCTGATTGAACTGAAGAACATCGAAAAGTTTTTTTGACCGACGAAGTCGAGACGCACGCGCTCTCAAACGTGAGCTTCGAAATCCGCCACGGCGATTACGTGTCCATTTCCGGCCCTTCCGGCTGCGGCAAATCCACGTTGCTGGCCATTCTCGGACTGCTCGATTCTCCCACCGCCGGCCGTTACGAATTGCGCGGCGAGCCCGTCGAACGCCTGGACTATGCGCAGCGCGCGCGCCTGCGCAATCGCGAAATCGGTTTTATTTTCCAAAGCTTCAATCTCATCGGCGACCTGACCGTTTGGGAAAATGTCGAATTGCCGCTTACCTATCGCGGCCTGGAGGCCGGCGACCGCCGCGAGCGTGTCGCCGAAGCGCTCGCCAAAGTCGGCCTGACGGCCCGCGCCAAACATTACCCCGCCCAACTGTCTGGCGGCCAGCAACAACGCGTAGCCGTCGCCCGCGCGTTGGGTGGTCGCCCTTCCCTCCTGCTGGCCGATGAGCCAACGGGCAACCTCGACTCAAAAAATGGCGACGCCGTGATGGCCCTGCTGCGCGAATTGCATGGGGAAGGCGCGACGATTTGCCTCGTCACACACGATCTGCGCCACGCGCGCGATTCGCAAAGGACCATTCACATGTTCGACGGCCAGATTGTTACCCGAGCTTGACCATGGATGCCCCCATTTCAGCCGAAATTCGCAAACGCCGCCAGGCACGTCGTTGGTTGGTTGCCGGGGCGACGGCCGTTGCGTTGACGGTCGCGACGGTCGCCCTTTGGCGCTTGCAGCCAGCGGTGTCGTCTGTGGAGAAAGCGTCTCTTTTCATGGATACCGTCAAGCGCGGCGAGATGCTTTGTCAGGTACGGGGCAATGGCACGCTGGTACCGGAGGACACCCGTTGGATCCCGACGCAAAACGCCGGACGCGTGGAGCATATTCTCGTGTTACCGGGAGCCAGCGTAAAAGAAGACACCGTGCTGGTCGAGTTGACCAATCCCGACGTGGATCAAGCCGTCTTCGACGCCGAGTGGCAGCTTAAAGGCGCGGAAGCTGAAATGTCCAAACTCCGCGCTCAACTGAAGACGGACGAATTGACCCAACGCAAGGAAGCGGCCACCGCCGAAGCCGACTGCACCAACGCCAAGCTTGAGTATGACGTCGAAACCGGCCTCGGAAAATCGGGCCTCACGCCGCAGGCGATTTTGACGCAAGCCAGAACCAAGGCCGAGGAATTGTCCAAACTCCTGGAGCTTGAGCGTGAGCGCCTGGCCGCGCTGAGCGACTCCGCGAAAGCGCAATTGGAGGCACAGGACGCCAAGGTCTCGCAACTGCGCGCACAACTGGAGTTGAAGCGACGCCAGCAGGCGGCTCTCAAGGTTCGAGCGGGAATGCCGGGCGTCCTCCAGCGCCTCGGCGATATGAACAACCCGCTTCAGGAAGGCCAGCAACTGGCCGCCGGCGCGTCAGTGGCGCGCGTTGCCAACGTCGCGAAACTGAAGGCGGCGATAAAAATCGCCGAGACACAAGCCAAGAATGTGCAAATGGATCAACCCGCGCAAATTGATACGCACAACGAAATCATTCCCGGGCACGTCATCCGGATTGACCCCGCCGTCGAAGATGGGACGGTCACCGTGGATGTCGCGTTGGACTCCCCGCTTCCAAAAGGCGCGCGGCCCGATTTAAGTGTGGATGGCACGATTGAAATTGCGCGATTAAAAAATGTGCTGTACGTGGGCCGACCGGTACAGGCGGACGCCGACAGCCAGGTTGGGCTTTTCAAAGTGATTGACGGCGGCGGCGGCGCAATGCGTGTGCTCGTCAAGCTCGGCCGCAGTTCCGTGAGCAGCATCGAGATTCTCAGCGGCCTGCAAGCCGGCGACCAAATCATTTTGTCCGACATGTCCCCGTGGGACACCCACGATCATCTTCGGCTAAACTGACCCGCCAAACCCGCGCACGTTTGATTCACCGAGCTTGGCTGAAGGCGGGTAAATCGTCTGCGGCTGACAAGCCACAGCCTAAGGTGGTCGGATCAATGGCACCGCGCTCACTTCGGTGGGGCGGGAGGCTTGGCTGGCGAGCCCGCCCAGGAAGCCAGTTCATCCTTGGAAGCCGGCTGCTTGCCGGTGAGCAGATCGAGCAGCCGAAGATACCTGCCCGCTTTCACGTTGCCCGTGGGCAGGGTCTTGTGCGCGACCACCATATCCAGCGCCGGCAGAACCGTGATAAATTGGCCAAAGGAACCAGTCGCCGTGTAGGCACCGTGGTAAGGGCCGCTCGCGTCCTCCCAGACCCACCACAAATAACCATACCCCAAATCCGAATCCTGCATTTCGGTCGCTGGGGTTCGGACCCTGGTGCTGCGGCTCACCCATTCAGCAGGAATGATCTGACGCCCGCGCCATTGTCCTTGCCGGAGCATTAAAAGCCCCAGGCGCGCCATGTCGCGGGTCGAGAGCACCATGTGCTTAAAAGGATACTTGGAACGGGGCAAGACCACCTGATACTGCACCTTGCGCTTGAAGTCCTGCATGCCAATCGGGATGGCCAGATCATCGCGCAGGGCATCAAAAACGTCCTGGCCCGTCATCTGCTCAAAAATCGCGTCCGCCGCGTTAAAATCCCATGCGTTATAGAACCAATAGGTGCCCGGCTCTTTGCTCCCGCGCTTTGGCGCCTTGGGGTCGTCTATTTCTTCAACCGGATGGTAGACACCCGAGCGCGCGGTGATCAGATCAATGACTTTGGCTCGCTCTTCGATGGGCAGCAAACCCCCGACATCAGACATGCCGAGATCTTTCAGTGTGGCATCGAGGCGGATTTTGCCGTCTGCCACATACGGGCCGTAGAGCATCGAAAGCACGCTTTTGCGCACGGAAGCGATGTAGCTCAACTTCTTAACGTCGCCATATTCATAAATCACCCGGCCATGCTCCACCACCATAAGGCCAGTGGTGTCGAGGGTGTGAACAAACGCTTCAACTGCTCGGAAGGTCTCTGGTGAGAGGTCGTTTGTTTCGTGCTCCCAATCAACGCCTGGGAAAACCGGCTCCGCAGCGACCAGGCAAGGCGTGTCAACCAGCAGCAAACCACACAGAAACCCCACCATCACCGCACAACGTTCCATAATTGCGCCTTTCATTTTACACATGCCCAATACGACCAGCGAGACTGGTAAATCCTTTGAAAATTTTACCTGATTGTGCCCCCCCAAAAAAAGGATCCTCACTTTTTACACTTTCACATTACATCTGAAGGGGCGAACTATGGTTCGGCCTGTTGGCTGCGAATTCGAAGACCGTAAAATCGATGGGTTGACCGGAAGCGAAAAAACCGTAAAACTGTTGGGACGGGATAATCAATTTGTCTTGGCATTTGCATATTCATGCGGGGGACAGAACTGCTGAGATGTGTGAAATTAGGCTAATGTCGCGTGACCAACAACCAAGCCCGCAAACGACCCAGACTCAGAAAATTAACCACGTTTGTCGCGTCGCGCGCTATGACGCCAACTTGATTTCTTGTTTGGAATCCAATCCACACGCTTGCGAACACGCCGGATTTATAAACGAAGATGCGTTCTGCCTACATCCAAACCGCGAAGAAATTCTCGCAAAGGGGTCTTAGGATTTTGGTAGCCGTCGGCGAAGCACTTTAAAGAAAGCAAAGTTGTCATCGCCTTGTCTTGGGCGGCAAACCCTGGTTTGGTCCATCGATCGATGAATGGCGGAAAGCGAGACACGAATTGCTCGAATTGTCACCAATATTCAACGTCCAGTCCGTTCCGGTGTGAATTCGTGCCATTCGTGCCATCCTCAATTCTCAATCTGCCATCCTCGTTCTCATCCCCCCCCTGCCCCCTGCTTCAGCCCTTAGCCTTCAGCCTTTCTTACCGCTTGGCGCCGGCCTTAAGAACCCATTATCCCCCAGCCAGTCCGCCATGCGTTGCGGCCAGTCGTGAATGCTCGCGAGTTTCGAGCGCTGGCCCAGATTGAAGCCATGTCCGCCTTGGGCGTAGATGTGAACCTCGATCGGCCGTTTGGGTGCCGTCAGATATTGGCCAGCCGCGCGGTCGAATCGCCGAAGCGGTCCAGATTCTTTACGCCCATGCGATCGGCCATGCTCAGGAACAAATTGCACGCCGGGGTGGCCCCGAACTTCACGAACCGGCCCGGGGCCAGGGTGCCGCCGCCGCCGCCCGCGAGCAGGATCGGCAAATTGTCGTGCGAATGGCGATTGCCGTCGGCATTCCCACTGCCATAGACGATCATGGAGTTGTGCAGGATGGAATTCCCGTCCACGTCTTTCGTCTCGCGTAGCGTCGTCAAAAACGCCGCGAGTTGCCCTGCGTAATACAAATCAATGTCCGAGACTTTCTTGATTTTCTCCGGATTGCCGAAATGGTGCGACAAATCATGATGGCCCTCCGGAATGCCGATTTCCCCGAACGAGCGGTTGCTGCCGTCGTGCGCCAGCAACAGCGTGGCCACGCGCGTGGAGTCCGTTTGAAAGGCGAGCCGCAGGGTTTCAAACATCAGCCGGAGATGTTCCGTATAACTGGGCGGTATGCCCGCCGGCGCCGGCCCCGCCGGGTCTTTGGGCGGGCCCAGCCTTTCCGCGCGCTCAATCCGCGCTTCCAGCTCCCGCACCCCGGTCAGATACTGGTCCAGTTTTTCGGTGTCACGGGCGCTCAATTGCCCGCGCAGCTCGCGGGCGTCGTCCAGCGCGAAGTCGAGAATGGATTTCTCCTCCCCGCGGCGGCGAGTCAAATTGGCGGTGCGCTCGCCGGGCCCGCCGGCGCCAAAAATCCGCTCAAACACCAGGCGCGGATTGGCCTCCGGCGCCATGGGCATGGTCGGCGAACTCCAGGAAACATTATATTGATACGCGCACGAATAGCCGGAATCGCAGGCGCCCGCGTTGCGCCCGGCGTCGCAGGTCAATTCCAGGGAAGGCAGCCGCGTCTGCTGACCCACCGCGCGCGCCATGACCTGGTCGATGGAAACGCCGCCATGGATATCCGTGGCGCTCTTTTTCATGCGTACCCCGGTCAGGAAGGTGCCGCTGGCGCGCGCGTGATCCCCGCCACCATCGCTGCCCGCGGTGGCATTCAAATGTTCCAGTCCGCCAATGATTTGTAAGTGCTCGCGCAACGGTTCCAAAGGCTGCAACGTGCGGCTCAAGGGAAAGTTCTTTTCCTCCCCGGCCGGCCACCAGGCGGCGGGAATCGCCCCGTTGGGAAAGTACAAAAACAAGGAGCGCAAGGGTGCGCCCGTCGCCGTGGTCGCCAGCCGGTCGGCGGTCTCGGTGGCGGCCAGCGCGCCCCAGGCCCGCGTGGGCAGCAAAGACTCAAACGCGGGCAGCGCGATGCAGGCGCCGAGTCCGCGCAAAAAATAGCGGCGCGAGACGGCGGCGCGATTCGGTTGCTGGGGCGATTTATTGTTCATGGCACGATTCGGGCGTCAGCGCGCAATTGCTCCTTGCCCGGTTTCTCGGTTTCAGTTCCTTTGAGCCGCCGGGTCCGCTCAAACGGCGCGGATTCAATGATCCCCGCTATCAGCGCCGACGACCGGCCCTGGGCGGCTTCTATCCGGGCGACGATCTGGTCGGTGGTCTCCACGTCGTAATACTCTAATCCGCGACCTAGCGCATAAATTAGCATCTTTTCGGTCACGGCGCGGTAAAAATCAGCGGCGTGATTCTTGACCAGGATCTGCTTCAATTCCCGGACGCCGGTGAAGGATTCACCGGTGAGCAACTTGCCCGACCCGTCAATCGGCTCGTTGAATTCCTGGGTGCGCCATTGGCCCAGCGCGTTGAAGTTTTCGAGCGCCAGGCCGAGCGGGTCCATGCGGTTGTGGCACGACGCGCAGAGCGGATTTTCACGGTGCGCGGCGAGGGTTTCGCGCAACGTGGGCACGCGGTTGGTCGAATGCACGGCGGCCGCTTCCAGCGGTGGCACATTGGGCGGCGGCGGCGGTGGCGGCATGCCCAGCAGGTTGTCCAGAATGAATACGCCGCGTTTCACCGGCGAAGTGCGGGTGGGATTGGAGGTCACCCCGAGCACGGTGCCTTCGGTCAGCACGCCGCCGCGCGGACTGTCCGCCGACAATTTCACGAGCCGCATTTCGTCGCCGGTAACATCGGCGATGCCGTAGTGTTCCGCCAGCTGCCCGTTCAGGAACGTGTAATCGCTGTCCAGCAGTTCCAGCAGGCTGCGGTCCTGGCGCAAAACATATTCAAAGGTCATTTCCGTTTCCCGCCGCATCGCGTGGCGCACCGAGTAAGGCAAATCCTCCGCGATGGCTAGGCGGGCGTTTTCATCCAGATTTTGTTCCCGCGCCCGGATCTCGCGCGGTGCCAACGGAATGCTTTCAATGTCGCGAGCCCGCAACCATTGGCCGGCAAAGTCCTCCACCAGCGCTCCCGAGCGTGGGTTGTGCATCATCCGGTCCACTTGGGCGGATAGATTCTTGCGCAACTGATGCTTTTCGGCCAGCCGCAGCAGCTCCTCATCCGGCATGGACGACCACAAAAAATACGACAGCCGCGAGGCCAGCGAGAATTCGTCAATGAGGGGATAGACCACGCCGCGGGCCGGCTCGGCGCGTTCTTCACGGAACAGAAAGCGGGGCGAGGAAAGCACGGCCGTCATCCCCTCGGCGATCCCCGATTCGAAAGTCTTACCCGGTTCCTGGTAAACGGCTTCCGCCAAATCCACGAGCCGGTTCAGCGTGCGCTCCTCCGGCGGACGGCGAAACGCCCGGCGGGCGAAATCGTAAAGCACCTCGCGGGCATAAGCCCGGCGCCCGGGGGCATCCGCGGGAATGGGTTTGGGGAAAAAGCGCGCATACTCCTTTGTCGCGGGCTGCGGCAGGGCGCGCGCGACGATGTCGTTGGCCGCGGAGACATATTTCTCCAGCAAGACGGGTGGCAACGTGAGCACGTCGCCGAGGTTGTCGAACCCGTGGCCGGTGTCGTCCGCGGGAAAAATTCCGACCGCGTCGAAGTCCACGCCCAGCAAATCATGGATCGTGTTGTGGTACTCCACGCGGTTGAGGCGCCGGAGCGTGACGCGCCCCGGATCGGGGCTGAGCGGGTCAATGTCAAACGCGACGCGCTTGATCCATTGCGCCACCAATTCCTTTTCGGCCGCCGACGGCTGGGCTTTGTTTTGCGGTGGCATCAGGCCGGCGCGCAGATTTTTTAGGACGCGCAGCCATAACTCGGGTTGGGTGCGCAGGTCCGCGTCGGATTTGAACTGATCCAGGGCCACGTTGCCCTTGTTGGCGCCGTCCGCATGGCAATCGAAGCAATAATTCTCGAGCAGCGGCTGGATGTTTTTGTGAAAGTCAGGCGGGCCGGCAGCGGCCAGCGGGGAAGCGGCCACGGTCCCGGCACCCACGAGCGCAAATAGCAATCTGCGGTTCACCATGCTCTGGACGGCTCAATTGAATCGACGATTTCAATCTTCGCGCATGCACGGGTGAGTATCAAGGGCCAACGTGCGTCAGGGCCGCGAGGAGAGCGGCCGGGCTGGGTGAGACGAGATAAACCGGTGTGGCTCGCAGAGCCGTTTGGCCCGCCGGCAGCGGGTTGCCCATGAAATCGTACCCCATGACGTTTCCGCCCAAGGTGATGCTTCGCGCCGGGTCGAGTTCATCCCACGCGATGGCCACCACCGGGGCGCCGTGGGCCAGCCGGCTGGTGCGTTGCAGGAGATAGGCGCTGAGGCCCGGCACCGGGAGTGACTCCACGTGTGCCGCCGCCCCGGCGAACCGCGCGAAAGCGGCCACCGCGGCGAATGTTTCGCGCGGTTCGCCGCCGTAGGCGAACAACACGCTGGCGCTGTCCGGGCCGTTGATCGTGCCGCAAGTGCCGGCGTGGAAGAAGAACTTTTGCCCGCCATGCGCCGCGGCCACCGTGGCGAACTTGACGACGTGCTCGGCGGCGGCGCGTTCGCTTTTCCAGCGGCAGCGGTTCATCGTTTCGTCGCCGGTGGTTTGGGGCACGCAGGCGGGGTCGTCATCGGCATAGCAGCCCCATTCCGTCACCCAAAACGGCTTCGGCCCGCCATGCGCGTTTATCTGGTTTTCCAGTTCGCTGAATGACGCTTCATCCACAGCGGTGGGATGTTCCGGGTCATAGATGTGCAGGTCAAAGACGTCCAGCAACTGCAGGCCGCCCTTGGTGATGAAATCTCGCGTCCACGCGGTCTGCACGCCCGCGCTCAGGCCGCCGACCACCTGGCAGTCTGGCCGCGCCGCTTTCATGGCGCGCGTCGCCAACTTCAACAAACGGAGATAGTCGTCCACGGTGTAGCCAAAGGCCTGCGGCAGGGCGTAGTCGGTATAAACCGGTTCGTTCAGCACCTGGAAGGTGTGGTTGCCGGCGTATTGCCGGACCACCGCGGCGGCGTAGCGGCCGAAGTCTTCGAGGTTCGTGGGTGCAAAGGCCATGGGCAAGCGCTGGAGCAATCCCTGGTCGCCACCGGCGGCTTTGGCCGCCTCGCCCGGCTTGGCGGCGCTGGACCACAAGGCCGACGGGAAGGGCAACAGAATATCCACCTGGCCGAGCGGATCGGTCCGCGCGCGCCGGATCTGCTCGTCGCTCCGGTGGAAATCGAACTCGCCCGGCGCCGGTTCCACGATCTGCCACTGCGCCGACCAGTCGCGCCACCAATGGATGCCCGCCTGCTCCGCGCGTTCCCTCAGAAAATCCCACGGATACATGTGATTGAAACCGAACGGCGACTCCAGTCGTTCGGGCGCCATCACCGCGCAGCGCAGCGATTGCGTTTCGTTGTCGTTCGTCCAGTTCACCCGGAAGAAGCCGCGCCAGCCGGCCAACAAGTTTGTCAGCGGCAGCACCACATCGGCGTGCGGCGGCACCGTGAGCTGCGGCTCGCCTTGGCCCACGGTGTGATCGAAGAAATCCGTGACCGTGAACCGGCCGGCGGGGTGTTGTGGTTCGTTGGAGTTGTTGAAGGCGCGGAGGCGGAGCGCCACGCCGGCGCTGACGTTCGTGAACAGGTTGCCCGGCTGCGGCGAGTCCAGGAAGGCCTCCACCGGTGTGCGCGGTTCGTAAGCGGTGGGGCGGGTGCCGCGCTCCAATTGCACCGCGTCCACCCAGAGCGTGCCGGCGTCACGATGCGACGCTTCGAGGTCGAGGCCCACGGCGATGAACAGGAACGGCTGGGCCGGCGTGAAGCTAAAATCAAAGCGCTGCCAATTCGTGCTCACGGTGACCGTGTGGGTTTGGAGCTGCTCCGGGGCTTCGATGCAGGCCAGTTGCCCGACCAAGCCGGCGGCGTCGCCGCGCAAGTAGGCGGAGAGCGTCAACGGTTCGCCGGGCTTTACGCGAAACCAGCCGCGGTTGGCCGCCAGCACCCGGCGCACCGGTTGCCGCACCGGCTCGTAATAGTCCCAGTAAAACACCGGCTCGTCGCGGGGATTCAAGGCGATCTTCAGGCTTTGCCGGCCATGTTCCGCCACCGCCGGGTCAACCACCCCTTCCAGTTGGTAGAGATTGCCGGCCCAGCCGGGCAGACCATAGGTGTAGCTGCCCCAATTCGCGCCGCCGCATTCGAAACTGCTGTTTGGGATGAAATTCTTAACCCCCTCGGTCGCAATCTGTGGAAACCATTCGCGCCCTTCGGCCACTTCCACGAGTGAGACGTCCGCCAGCCAGAACGTGCCGGTGTTCCGATGGTAAAACTGCAGCCGGGAGTCCGCGGCCGGGAGATCGCGCTGCGCTTGAAAGCGGAACTCGAAGTGTTCCCAGCGCGCCCCGGGCGAGTACGCCTCGGCCAAGCCCACCGACTGCCACGTGCGGGTGTCGGACAGGCCCAGTTCAATGGCACCCGCCTTGAGATTCGCCGCCTTGGACCAGAAGCTGAGCCGATACCACTGGCCGCGGCGCACGGTCACCTGGCCCACCTGGCAAAGCATGGCGTGGTAATCACCTCCGGAGCCGGAAAACTCCGTGCAATCCAGCCGCGCGCTGAAACCGCCATCGCGGCCGGCGTCGCGGGTAAGTTGCTGGTGAACGGCCGGATTCCCGGCCGCCTGCCAAGAATCGGGCGTGCCCGCGCGGACCTGGTCGTTGGCGAAGTCGCCATTGGCCACGAGGTTCGCAGGCTCGGCCTGGCTGCCCATGGCCGCCAATAGCATCGCCAGCAAAAGTGGGAATTTCACGGGATCTTGATCGGAAAGGCTAAGGGCTAAAGGCTGAAAGCTAAAGGGAAAAATCTGTGCCCCTCTGTGGCGAGTTTGACAAAACCCTTGATCTATCAGGGGTTGCTCGCAAGGTGGAAGCTCAATCTACAATTTTCTTTGCGAGGCAATCCTGAAGCCCTCCACCGACTCCAAACCGTCGGATAATGGCGGTAACGTCTCCTTTGTCGTTCTTGATTACGAACAACTCCCCAAACGGTTCCATTTTGAAAAAGAAATTCGTTTCCGAAGCGGTATACACGGTAAGCGCAGGAGTGGTTTCGGCGCCGACTGAAAATTTCGCAAGCAACTGGTCGCCATCGCGCCAAATCACGATTTGCTGTCCATTCGGCAACACCGCGCACGGCCCGACTTCGTAACGACCAACACAGGCGTCCAGGAGCCTGGCGTCGGGCCGGATGCCGGCCCGCTGGTTGGCTATTGCAGGGCCTTTGGGCCACTGCTTGGCAACGAACTCAGCCGGAAATTCTTCGCTTGGCTCGGTTGCCGCAGCCACGGCTATCGCAGGAGCGGGAACGGATTTCAGGCCCGTCGTGTTTACTGTGCTTACAGCGTAAAGGTGTTTCCCGCCTTGCTTTGCTTCAGCGTCCGAGTAACGCATTTTCAGGAACGGCCATTTCGGCTCATCGCCGTAACCGATCTGTTGGAAGGTGGGCCGGCCGACAAAGTAACCTGTGTGCTGGTCTGGAAGGCGAGCCAGTTGCTTCCCATCGCGGTCAATCACAAATTCAGCGATGCCACTTTCCAAGTCGGCCTCCGCGTTCCAGGTGATTTCCCCGGTTGAACTGATCCGCACGTGATTTGGCGGCGGCGGCGGAGTCGAGTCACTTACGTTGCCGTCGTTGACGAAATCACACCAGGCTTTGGCGATTCGCACATCAGGCAACCAGACGGCGGTTTTGGGGTCGCCGCGGAATTTTGAAGCAGGTTGCGCACGCTGGCCGAGTAACGGAGCGAGCCAGGCGCTGTCGGTTGGCATCGGCTTCAACGTGGCGCTGCCTGCCGTGTCCGGCAGTCGGGCGGTGAGGCAGACATCAAACCAGGGAATGGCCAGGTAGCGCGAATTGCCGCAGTCATGGCCGCTGTTCGGATCCACGGCCACGCCGATCAGGCCGCCCTGGCCCCGAAATTCCTGAAAGAATTCCCGCACGCTTCGCCACATAAAAGCATGGTTGGTGGTGACCACGCCTTCTTGCGCGCCAAGGTTGCACATCACCGGCACGCTCAATGCGGCGGGAGGAATCGGCTCCGCTTGTTGCAGCGGAAAACTGGAACGCAACCAAACGGCGGCGACACGCTCCGGATGCAAATAAAGCATGCTTCCCGCCCAACACGCGCCGCCGGAATGTCCCCACAATGCCCAGGGCACAGTCGCCAATTCTGGATGGCCAGACCGCGTTGCCAATTCGGCCAGCGCCCGGATGAATTCCTTATCCGAACCGTTTCGCGGATCGAACCACCACCGGCAACTGGCGGTGGCAAGCGATTGTTCATACGTTGGCACCAGCAAAGCACACTCATGCTTGCGTGCCACGGCCTGCCATTGCAAATCACCGGCCATCGCGCGAGCTTCCCGGTCGTCGCCGGGACCACATCCATGTTGATGCACGATTACCCCGCGCAAGGTCTTTGCGCCGGGCGGAAGCCATAGTGTATAGTTCGCGCTGATCTTCAGTTCGCCTTCGTTGGTTGATCCTTGATAATGAACCAGGTAGTAAGGCGGAGAAACGAGGCTGTTGAAATCCACCATAGCGGCGCGAACGGAAATCGCTGACCACAGTATTGTGGAACAAATGATTCGAGCGGTAGGGATCATTTTTGACATGTGTTATTCAACGCGTTCGACACCCGTAGTCGCGAGTTCCTTTGAATTTTTTCCGCCATGCGCGGATACCCGAAACAAAATCGCTTTTCTGGAATTGCTCCCGCCTAATGCCGACTGTCAGTTCAATTGCCAGCGCGAGGGCTGAAAAGCAGTGAAAAATAGTGGCGAGCAATGATAGATCAATGGAGTCCAAATTGACTGATCAAAGCAACAATTCGCCGTCTAACATTCTCTGGAGCCAGCGCCGATTGGCCGCCGCTTCTCCGCTTTCGCGGTTGATCGCAATGGCCCATCGTGCAAGGGGTCCTAAGCCGGCAGTTGCTTTAGGCCGCGCCGCCACAAATCCAGGTGGTACAAGGCCACCACCACCAGACTGTGCTGGATCTTCTCCTCGGCCACCAGCCGCGGGACGTCCGCCACCGGCACCAGCAGCGTTTCCAAATCCTCCGCGTGGTCAAATTCAGTTTTGTGCCGCAGCCGGCAGTTCTCCACCAGCACGGTGTAGGTGACATTGGAGAGGATGGCCGGGTTGGAGAACACGCGGCCCATCAAGCGCGCGTTTTCGCCCTCGTAGCCCGTCTCCTCGCGCAACTCGCGCACGGCGGTGACCAGCGGGTCCGCATCCTCCGCATCCATCATGCCGCCGGGGATCTCCAGCTCCACCGTGCCTGAGCCAAAGCGATATTGCTGCACCATCACGAGTTTCTCGTCCGGCGTGAGGGCGATGACGTTCACCCAGTTGACACTGTCGAGGATGAAGAAATCGTGTTCCGTGCCGGTGCGCGGATTCACGCAGGTATCGGTGTGGATTTTAAAAATGCGAAAATCGCCGGCCGGGACCGAGCGGAGTTTTTTCCAGGGTGTAATCATGAGCGTTTACGAAATGAACACGCGCGGATTATAGGCACGGCACCGGCCGGGCTCAAATCCCGTTTGCGCTCCTTTGCAAGTTGTCCCTAGAATGGGGCGCAGCCACCATCCCGCCGCCGCCGGGCCGATCCTTCCCGGCCGCACACGCCGCCGGAAGCCAGCGCGAACCGCGGCCGACGAGGTGCCGGGCGCAACGCTCCGTTGATTCACGGGCGCCGGCACGAGCTTGATTTATGAAAACACCAGCAGAATTGTTCTCACTGAAAGACCGGGTGGCGGTGGTCATCGGCGGCACGGGCGTGCTGTGCGGGGCGATGGCTGAGGGCCTCGCCGCCGCAGGCGCCGCCGTGGCCCTGGTTGGACGCGATGCCGCCAAGGCCCGGACGCGCCTCGATGCCATCGGGCAAAACGGCGGGCGCGCCGAGTTTTTTCCCTGCGACACCACGTCCCGCGCCGGCCTGGAACGCCTGCGGCAGGACATTCTGAAAACCTTCGGCCGCGTGGACATTCTGGTCAACGGCGCCGGCATCAACTCCCCCACCCCGTTTTTCGACATCACGGAGGAGGAATTCGACCGCCTTATCACGGTGAATTTAAAGGGCGTTGTGCTAGCGTGCCAGGTCTTCGGCCGGCACCTGGTCGCGCAGAAATCCGGCAGCATCATCAACCTGGGCTCCGCCTCCGGGCTCACGCCGCTCTCGCGCGTGTTTACCTACTCGGCCTCGAAGGCAGCGGTGCACAATTTATCCAAGAACCTCGCGCGCGAATGGGCGCCCGCCGGCGTGCGCGTGAATATCCTGGTGCCCGGATTCTTCCCCGCCGAACAGAACCGCAAAGTGCTCAACCCGGAGCGCGTGGCGCAAATCCTGGGCAAGACCCCGATGCGACGGTTCGGCGAACCGCATGAATTGATGGGCGCCACGCTGTTGCTGGCCTCCGACGCCGGCAGCTTCATCACCGGCGCGGAAATCGTGGTGGACGGCGGCTTTGCCGCCATGAGCATCTGAAGCAGCGCGTGCTCGCATTCCTGGCCCGCACCCTCCGGTCGCATTAATCAGGGTGCTGGCGTGAATAAAGTTTGCTTGGCGAAGCACGGTCCGGTCTTTATGCTGGCCGCAGGACTCAGGAGACCAACATTAGACCAATTATGAGCCACCTCTGGAACTTTTTCCGCGCCGGCGGATTCGATCAAGTAAAGCTGGCGTCGGGCAGCGACCTGGCCAGCCTCGACCAACTCGACCAAAAACTATGGGTGGCGCTGGCCTGCCCGACCCGCGGACTGGAATTTGATAGCCGGACCCTGGACCTCATCGACACCGACAAGGACGGGCGCGTGCGCGTGCCGGAAGTCATTGCGGCCGCGAAATGGGCCACCGGCCTGCTCAAAAATCCCGACGACCTGATCCAGGGCGCACCCGCGCTGGCGCTGGCGGCCATCAACGAAGCCGCGCCGGAGGGCAAACAGATTCTCGCCTCCGCCCGGCAAATTCTGGCCAACCTGGGCAAGCCCGGCGCTCCAACCATCGGCCTCGAAGACACGGCGGACACCGCCAAAATATTCGCCGCCACCCGTTTCAACGGCGATGGCATTGTGCCCGTGGACGCGGCCGACGACGCGGCCACCCAATCGGTGATGGCGGACATCATCGCCTGCCTGGGCGCGGAGACCGATCGCAGCGGCAAACCCGGCGTGAACCAGGCCAGGACCGACGCTTTTTTCGCCGAGGCACAGGCGTATGCCGGCTGGTGGAAACAGGCCGAAGGCGACCGGACCATCCTGCCGCTGGGCGATGCCACGGCGGCCGCCGCCGCGGCCATCAAGGCGGTGAAGGCCAAGGTGGACGACTATTTCACCCGGTGCCGGCTGGCGGGATTCGACCCCCGGGCCGCCGCGCCGATGAACCGCCAGGAGTCAGAGTACGTGGCGCTGGCCACCCGCGAACTCACGCCGAACGCGGCGGAAATTGCCGCGCTCCCGCTGGCGCATATCGCGGCGGGCCAGCCGCTGCCGCTGGGCGGGGAAGTCAATCCGGCCTGGGCCGGTGCCCTGACCACGCTGCAAACCGCCGCGGTCCAGCCGCTGTTGGGCGACCGGCAGGCCCTTACCGAGACCGATTGGAGTACACTGGGCGCCAAAGTGGCGGCGTTCGAAACCTGGTCCACCAGCAAAGTCGGGGTGCCGGTGGAAAAGCTCGGGCTGAAACGCGTGCGCGAAATTCTGGCCAGCGATGCCAAGTCAAAAATTGACACCCTGATTGCCCAAGACAAGGCCCTCGAACAGGAGGCCAGCATGATTGCCGCGGTGGAGAAACTGATCCGCCTCAATCGCGACCTCTACACGTTGTGCGTCAATTTCGTCAACTTCAAGAATTTCTACAGCCGCAAGGTGCCCGCCATTTTTCAGGCCGGACGGCTGTACCTGGATCAGCGCAGTTGCGATCTCTGCCTCACCGTGGAGGACGCCGCCAAGCATTCGACCATGGCCGGATTGGCCGGCGCGTATCTCGCCTACCTCGATTGCGAGCGGAAGGCCACGGGCGAAAAGCTTAGCATCCTGGCCGTGTTTTCCCAGGGCGATGACGACAACCTGATGGTCGGCCGCAACGGCGTGTTTTACGACCGCAAAGGCCGCGACTACGACGCCAGCATCACCAAGATCATCGCCAACCCCATCAGCCTGCGGCAGGCGTTTTGGGCGCCCTACAAAAAGTTCGTCCGGTTTATTGAAGAGCAAGTCAGCAAGCGCGCCGCCGCCGCCGATGCGGATGCCACGGATAAACTGACGAACGCGACCACCCTGGCGGCCAACGCCAATGCCAACAACAACAAGAAGATCGACGTAGGCACCGTCGCCGCCTTGGGCGTGGCCTTTGGGTCCGTCGGCACATTCGTCGGCCTCATCTTTGGCAAGGTGCTGGAAATCATTCATCTGGGCGCGCTCGATATCATCGGTGCCTTCCTGGGCGTAATCGCGATGATTTCCGGTCCCTCGGTGATCATGGCCTTCATCAAGCTGCGCAAACGCAACCTGGGCCCGATTCTCGACGCGAACGGCTGGGCCGTGAACGCCAAAGCCAAGATCAATGTTCCGCTGGGCACCAGCCTCACCGCGATTGCCGCCCTGCCCCCCGGCTCCCAACGGGATCGCACCGATCGGTTTGCCGAAAAGAAAAGCCCCTGGCCCATACTCCTCGCGTTGGCCCTGGTGCTCTACCTCGCCTTCACGTGGTTCAACGGCGACTTGGATGCCTACCTGCACGGCGGTTTGAAGCACGACACGTATTTCAAGCACGACACGTACTTCGAGCTGATTGGCACCAATAGCGTTCCGGAAAAAATCCTTCCGGACAAAACAAATTCCAGCACGACCAACCCACCGGCGCAAAAATGAACGCCGGGGGGGGGGCCGGCCGGGCCAAAAGTCCCATTTCCTCCGACGCCGATCTTTGCTAGGCTCAGTGGCATCGATGCGAACTTGGCTCAAGCGAATTGAGACCTTGCCAAAACAAGTTGTGGTTTTGGTGTGCATCGTGTTCATCACCCTCGTCGGGCTGATGGACTTTATCACGGGCTACGAGACGTTCTTCTTCACGTTCTACCTGCTGGCCATTTTTGCAGGCACTTGGCGGGTCAGCACCTTGTTTGGCGCGTTGCTCTCGGCCCTGAGCGTGACCGCGTGGGTTTCGGCCAATATCGAAGCCGGGGCTCAATTCTCCAATTATTTCATTCCCGTCTGGAATGCGGCCATCATGTTCACGATCTATTTGATCATCGTGGGGCTGCTGGCGCGCTTGAAGCGGATCAACGAAGAATTGGAGGAACGCGTGCGTCTGCGCACGAAGGCGCTCACCCGCGAGATCCAGGAACGGCGACGGCTGCAAAGGACCCTCCTGGAAGCCAGTGAACACGAGCAGCGCCGCCTCGCCCGCGAACTGCACGACGGCCTCTGCCAACACCTCACCGGCACTGCGCTGGCTGGCCACCTGTTGGCGAAAAAACTGGCCGCCGCATCCTCCGCCGACGCGGGTGAAGCCGCCCGGCTTGTGCGGTTGGTTGAGGAAGGCATTGAGATGACACGCGATCTCTCGCATCAATTCGACCCGGTGGAACTAAAGACCGGCCAGCTAAAGGACCACCTCGAAGACCTGGCGGTGGACACCCGCCAGCGCCATAAGGTGGACTGCCAACTGGAGTACCGACTGAATAACCTCGTGCAGAATCCGGCCGCCACGCATCTGTTCCACATCGCCCGGGCCGCCGTCGGTGCGGCGCTCAAGCACAAAGGAGTCCTGCACATCCGCCTCAGCCTGGAGGCCGGGGCCGACGACCTCGTGCTGACCGTCACGGACGACGGGGGCACTTCCGTCGGCGACCGGTCCGAGGCCGACGATGCCATTCGCGGCCTGACCTACCGGGCCGATGTGGTTGGAGCCGTTTTGAAACGGGAGAAATCGGCCACCGGGGGCACCCGGTTGACGTGCGTGCTACCGTTCTCGGGGATCACTCATGGCGTCTAAAATCAAAGTCTTGCTCGTGGACGATCATCCGCTTGTGCGCGAGGGATTGGCCAATCTGGTCAGACAAGAACCCGATCTCGAGGTTTGCGGCGAAGCCGCCGGCGAACCACAGGCACTGCAATTGGTGGCCGGCTGCCAGCCGGATGTGGCCGTGGTGGATATCTCCCTGGAAAGCGGATCCGGTCTGGAATTGATCAAAAGCATCAAAGCACAATACCCCGCGGTGGCCATGCTGGCACTCTCCATGCACGACGAATCGCTGTACGCCGAACGCGCGCTGCGGGCCGGCGCCCGCGGTTACCTCATGAAGCGGGAGGCGGCCCAAAAAGTCATTCAGGGCATCCGTGCGGTCCTGGCCGGCCAGCTCTTTGTGAGCGAGAAAATCGCCGTCCTCCTGACCGAACGGTTTGTCGAGGGGCGTCTGGCCGGCGCCTCGCCCGTGGAAGCGCTCAGCGACCGGGAATTGGAGGTTTTTCAACTGCTGGGCCGCGGCCTGGGCACCCGCCAGATAGCCGACCACCTGCACGTGGGCTTCAAAACCGTGCAGGCCTACAGCGCGCGCATCAAGGAAAAGCTGCAACTGACCAATGCCACGGAGTTGCTGCGGGCGGCCATGCAATGGAACGCGGACCACCCGGATAAGTAATTTCGGAGCTTGTAGGGTTTTACCCTACAAAAGATCGCGGCCCGGCCCCACAGGCTAAACTCAAGCGGTTCAAATTTCTGGCAGCAATACTGCTAATTCCTCCTCCTGTTAGCGGTAGTGACGGGCAATAAACGTGGACAGACCGTACTTATCTAACCCGCCCGTCACAAGGTCCACGCCGCCAATCCGGAAAGAAGACTATGAAGCAGACAAACAAAACGCAGCGGAAGGCTGGTTTCACCTTGGTGGAAATCATGATCGTGGTAGCCATCATTGGCCTGTTGGCGGCCATCGCCATTCCTAACTTCGTCAAAGCCCGCGCCACCTCTCAGGCCAACGCCTGCATCAATAACTTGCGCCAGATCGACGCCGCCGTGAACGAATTCGCGCTGGAAGCCAAATTGGTCACGGGCGCGACGGTCAATTTCCCGGGCGACCTGACGCCCTATATCAAGCTGAATGCCTCCAGCAGCGTACCGCCCTGCCCCGCCGGCGGCACTTACAACGTGACCGGCGTGGGTACCACTCCTACATGCACCTTGGCTAACTCCGTTACCCCCGGTCATTATCTGCCGTAATCTCCTGACTCTAAAGACAGTCGGTTGGACCAAGACGCCGTGCCACTCTTGGTGGCACGGCGTTCTTTTTGTGGCGCGGGACGGTGAGACAATGGACTGCTTCGGTGCAACGCACTGGCCAGCATGGTTGAACTGGCCAAAACTGTCCTAAACAGTGAGACAGTGACTCATTTCAAGACATTCTCTAGCCAGGTGAGCAGCTTGGCACCGCCACCTTGGCCCCTCGCGCCAGTTTCATTTGCTTTGTGACGGCGCTGCCGCTTCAATATCTGGGTGATTGCAAAACGTGTTATTCCGTGTCTCGACGTTCATGCCGGCCACGTGACGCGCGGGGTTCAGTTTGGGAAGGCCGAGGCCGGCGAATTGAAGAACGTCGGCGACCCGGTGGAACTGGCGCTCCGCTACAACGAGCAGGGCGCCGACGAAATGGTGTTTTTTGACATCACGGCCAGCGCCCACGGGCGCGCGACGATGGTGGACGTGATTGAACGCGCGGCCGACCAATGCTTCATGCCACTGACGGTGGGTGGCGGCATCAAGTCCGTAGCGGACATGTTTACCATGCTGCGCGCCGGGGCGGACAAGATCAGCATCAATTCCAGCGCGCTCGCCCGGCCGGAACTCATTCGCGAAGGGGCGGAAAAATTCGGCAGCCAATGCATCGTGGTCTCCCTTGATGCCAAGCAGACGGGGCCGGACCACTGGACCGTTTTTGCGCGCGGCGGCCGCACGGATACAGGGCTGGACGCCCTGGCTTGGGCCAAACAGGCGGTGGCGCTGGGCGCTGGTGAAATCGTCCTGAATTCCATTGATGCCGACGGCACCAAGGCCGGCTTCGACCTGGTGATCACGCGCCGGATCAGCGAATCCGTGGGTGTGCCGGTGGTCGCCAGCGGCGGGGCCGGCAAGCTCGAACACCTGGCCGAGGTGCTCCTGGCCGGCAAGGCCGACGCCGTGCTGGCCGCCAGCATTTTTCACTACGGCACCTACACGGTGGGCGACGTGAAAAAATATCTGGCGGAGAAAAACATCCCGGTGCGCCTATGAAATCGCTTCGCCTGACCGCCCGGTTTGAACCCTGAATCTCCGCGCATGAACTGTCTGGTCACCGCCGGCCCCACGTTTGAACCGCTGGATGACGTCCGCCGGCTCACCAATTTTTCCACCGGACGGCTGGGCACCGAATTGGCCAATTTCCTCGCCGCCCGCGGACACACCGTCACCCTCCTGATCGGCGAAAGCGCCACTTGGAACGGCGAACGCCGGGTCCAACACGTGCACACTTTTACCACCACCCGGGCTCTGGGCGACCGGCTCAAGTCGCTCGCCGACGGAAAAGTCGATGCCATTTTCCACGCGGCGGCGGTGAGCGACTTCAGCTTTGGCCGGCTGTTCACGCGCCGCGCGGACGGCCGGCTGGCCCCCTGCCGGCGCACGCACAAGCTCTCCACGCGCCGGGGCGAACTGCTGGTGGAACTGCGGCCCACGGCCAAGCTCATCGCCCGCCTTCGCGCTTGGTATCCCAGCGCGCTGCTCGTCGGCTGGAAATTCGAGGCAGATGGCCGCCGGGCGGAGGCGGTGCGGGCGGCGCAGCGGCAACTGGCCGAATGCGCGACCAATGCCTGCGTGGCCAACGGCCCGGCCTACGGCGCCGGATTCGGCTTGGTCACCGCGGCGGGGCGAAGACATTTTGCGGCCCGGACCGGACTGTTCGCGGCCCTGGCGCAACTCCGCTGACCCACCCTTGCCTGGCTGACGGTGGACCTTAGTCGGCCTCGAAATCCCGCAGTTGTTTCATGGCCAGCTTCATCGGCAGCCAGCCGATGACCATCGACAGGAGCACAAATCCAACGATGCAGAGGGCCACCCAGACGGTGTTGCTATGAAACCCGCCGCCGCCCACCACCAGCAGCGCCAGCGACGCGATGATATAGACCGAACTCAGCACAAAACACAGCGTGCCGCCAAAGCCGCTGACAATTTTGTTGGGATTGCTTTCCTTGACGTTGGGGAACAGCACGCCCAAGCCAGTGGCCAGACCGTTGAGCGCAAAGGTCATCACGGTGACCACCGCCCCGAAAAAAGCCACGTCGTCCCACGGCATGCGCAGCAGGGAACACGAGAGCGTCACCAAGCCGAGCGTCACCACCAGAGAAGCGGAGCTGGCCAGCCAGTACTTGATCATGACCACGCGGGGCAACCCGACGGGCGCCAGGCCGACGATCCACAACCGCCGACCTTCGAGCGAAAATTGCGGGAAGACAAACCGGGTGGTGACGGAAGCCAGGTTGAAGGCACAGGCGCCCAGATTGAGGAAGGCGACGGTGTGGATCCAAAAGGGGCTGGAGAGTTGATGGGTGAAGTTGCGCAGATTGATGATATAGGCGCCCAGCAGGCCGAAGAAAACCACGGACTGGCCCCATTGCGTGGTGTCGCGCCAAAACATGCGGATGTCCTTGATCGCCAGCGCCCGGGTTTCGGGGGCGAGGAAGGGCAACCGGGCGCCCATCCGTTCCAGCATCCCCGGCCTCCGGGAGTCGAACTGACGCCGGGACAGCGAGAAATGGAAACCGCTGCCGGCCCGGCTTTGCACGGCCGAGGCCGTATCATAAAAGACCTGCCCAAACCGGGTGAAGGCAATGCTGCCAAAGAACAAGGTGTGGCTCAGCAGGACGCCGGCGAAAAAAATCGCCCCGCGGGTCACCCCCTCCGCCCATTGCAACACGGCCGAGGAAAGCCAGTAGCTGGGCAGGAAGGGAAACATGGTGAAGCGCGTCTTGGCCAACAGTCGGTCCAGGGCTTCCAGGGTCCGTTTATCGAGCAAATCATCGTCCACCGGGTTGGTCTTCCACCAGAAGGCCACGAAGGCGAGCAACACCACGGCCAGCACCACCACCAACAGTTGAAAGCTCCTCCGGTCCAGGAGCCGGCCGATGACGATGGCCAGGGCCGAGCCCAGCACCCCGGGTAGAACGATGAACAAGGCAATGAGCAAAACTGTCAACGGATAAAAATGCCACGCCACGCCGCGCACCAATCCGAACGCCACCAGCAGCGGGGCGATCAAAAACAAAAACGCCCACGAGGCGATGATCACCGTTTCGATGAACTTCCAATTGAAGATGGTCTGCGCCGAAACGGGCAGGGTCAGCAGGAAAGCCGTCTCGCGGTTGCGAAAAAGGTTCGTGTAGGCGATCACCAGATTGCTCAGCAACAACAGGGCGAACAAAAAGGCAAACAGGGTGAAAAGCAGCCGCTCCGTGAGCGCGGCGCCCAGGCCGGGAAACTTGGCGATAAACCGCAGTCCGTGGAAGAACAACTCGAACGCCAGCACGACGTAGCCAACGATGAAGAACCCGATAATGGCGGTCAGCAGCCGCGACTGTTTGCGAATGGCCAGCAGCCGCCGCCAGCCGTGGAGGGCATTGGTGCGCAGCAACAGCAGCAACGGTTGGAACTCGTTCGATCCGGTGAACCTGGCCACCCGTCCAAAATAGCCGGCCCAGCCGATACAGGCAATTTTTCCCGGCAACTCTCCGCGCCCGCACCCGGGCACTCTTTTTCACGTTGGAACAGACCCTCGATGCGGGTTACAGTGGACCTCATGAAATGGCTGCTCCTGTTCATCGCCATCGTGTCCGAAGTGGCCGCCACCTCGGCCCTCAAAGCCTCCCTGGGGTTTACCCGGTTTTGGCCCTCCCTGGTGGTCGTGGTCGGCTACGCCACGGCATTTTATTTTCTCTCCTTGACGCTCAAATCCATTCCGGTGGCCGTGGCGTATGCGCTCTGGTCGGGGGTGGGCATCCTGCTGGTCACGCTCGCGGGGATTTTGCTCTATCGCCAGACCTTGAATGTGCCAGCCGTCATTGGCATTGTCCTGATCGTGGCCGGCGTGGTAATCCTCTGTGGCTTTTCCAGGGTGGCGGTGTGATATAATAATTCCAGGGAACATGAAAATCAGCCCGTTTACAAACCTGGCAATTCCAATAAAGCAATTCAACCACCTGGCGGCCGCCGGGCTGTTGCTGGCGGCCACGGTCGGCGCCCCGGCCGCAAATATTACGAACCTCTACGCCTTTGCAACGACGGGCACCAATGCCCCCTATACCAACAGCACCGGCTATGAGGTCTGGGGCCGCCTGCTATTGTGGAGCAATGCCTTGTACGGGACGACCGTCGGCGGCGGCGCCAAGGGCCAGGGGACTGTCTTCCGGCTGAACACCGATGGCAGCGGATTCACCAACCTCCATGCGTTCAGCGGCAATGACGGGGCCAATCCCTATACGGGATTGATCCTGATCAACAACGCGCTGTTTGGCACCACGGTCAGCGGCGGCAGCGGCGGTTACGGAACCGTTTTCGCACTCAACGCCGACGGCTCGGGCTTCACCAACTTTTACAATTTCTCTTACTTTGACGGCGCCGCTCCCTACGGACTCAGCACGGCGGGCGGTGTGCTGTATGGCACCACTGCCAGCGGCGGGACCAACGGCAAGGGAACGGTCTTCCGGGTAAACACGGACGGGACCGGATTTACGAATCTCCACAGCTTCACCATCTTGTCGGCCAACACCAATAGCGATGGCGCCATACCCCACGGCGACGTAGCCATGGCGGGCAACGTCCTCTACGGCACCACCTGGGTGGGCGGAGCCACGGGCAATGGCACCCTCTTTTGCCTGAACACCGATGGCACCGGCTTCACCAACCTGCATAATTTCACCGCCTCCGTTTTCGATGGAACCACCGACACCTACACGAACGCGGACGGTGCCAACCCCTTTTCCGGACCGACGTTGGTGGACGGCGTATTGTACGGCACCACCAGCGAGGGCGGCCTCGGCCGGGGAACCGTGTTCCGGGTCAATACCGACGGCACCGATTTCACCAACGTGTATGTGTTCAGCGACAGCGAGGGGGCGGGACCTCAGGGCTCCTTGCTCGCGGTGAACGATATGTTGTATGGCACCACCCAGGGCGGCGGCGAGGAGGGATTGGGCACGGCGTTTCAGATGACCACCAACGGAACGGATTTTGGCGATTTGGTTGATTTCAGCAGCAGTCTCGGTTTCTCGCCACAGGCCGGCTTGATCTTATCCGGTAAGCTGGTTTACGGCACCACGGAAGTGGGCGGCAGCAACGGCGGAGGCACCGTCTTCGCTTTGCAACTGCCGCCGCCCAACCTGACCATCCAGTTGAGCGGCGCCCAAGTGGTGCTGAGCTGGGGCAATCCGGCGTTTTCGCTGCAAACCGCAACCCTGCTTAACGGCACCTTCACCAACCTTCCCGGCGCCACGAGTCCCTACACGAACAACCCGGATCTCCAGCAACAGTTCTTTCGCCTCCAATAATAACCCCGGCCCGGCTTCACCGCCGCCCGACTGGAACCAGCTTCACCTCAGGATGCGCCCGTCAGTTATTATCCAAGAAGAATAAATATCCGTAGTCCAAATGACGGCAGCGCCCCCCGTGCCTGCGCAAACACGCAACGAAGGGAAACCGGGTAATGACTTGCAAAACGACGGAGCGCTAGTATAGTCGAAAGCAAGACACGACCCTGGGCTCGTGGCGGTCGTGGGCAGGAAACTTGATGGGAAATGTAATTGCAACCACCTAGGTAAATCCAATGAAACCGGGATCTCTCTTAAAGGCTTTGTCTTCGTTCGTTCTGTGTGTCCTCTTAACCAGCACCGCGAGTGCCACCCGCTA
>Ga0326728_10007362_pt1 | contig 28358 bp, 28 predicted proteins | sample MB3enrmetagenome_FD_207602 | JGI IMG/M metagenome (GOLD analysis project Ga0326728, IMG submission 207602) | Lab enriched peat soil microbial communities from McLean, Ithaca, NY, United States - MB31MN | ecosystem: Environmental > Terrestrial > Soil > Wetlands > Peat | place: USA: New York... | reverse complement strand
GAAGGTGGGCCGCATGACCACCATCGTCGGCGTGGCGCTTTCCATCGGGGCGGCCTACGTGGCGCAGCACTATAACAACATCATGGACCTGCTGCAGTTTGTGTTCGGCTTCGTGAACGCGCCCCTGTTCGCCACCTTCCTGCTGGGCATGTTCTGGAAGCGGGCCACCGCGCACGGGGCTTTTACCGGCCTGGTCAGCGGCACCGTCGCGGCAGCGCTCACCTGGGGACTTACGGTGGCCGAAGGGAAAGGCGGCGTGTTGGGTACGGCCTACACCTTCCCCTCGGTGATGGCGCAGAATTTCTGGATTGCGATTTTCGCCTTTGGCACCTGCTTCCTGGTGACCGTCGTGGTGAGCATGATGGGCGCTCCACGCGCGGAAAAGGAACTGGAAGGTTTAGTGTACGGCCTCACGAAGATCCGGCATGACGAAGGCGCCAAGTGGTATCAGCGCCCCGCTCCGCTGGCCATCTGCGTGTCGGCCCTGGTGATTTTCCTGAACATTTGGTTCGCATAATATGGATCTCAGAGTGCCTTCGGGCTTGTTCTTCGCGATACTCGGCGTCATCCTGACCGGGCTGGGGATCGTCGAGCCGGGTTTGCGCGCGCCGTTGACGGACGTCAACGTCAACCTCTATTCGGGCCTTTCCATGCTGGCCTTTGGAGCCTTCCTGCTGCTCATGGCGTGGCGGGCGTCGCACCAGTAATCGCGATCAAAGGATTCCGGTGACGCTTCTTCAGGGCGGCGGGCGCCGTCAGGACCTCATCCGCGCCGAGGCGTCCTGCGCCCGGCCCTTCCACAGGCCGCCCGCGCCGCGCCACGAGCGGACCGCGGAGTGGATGGTGGCCCAGATGTAAAAGAGCGCGATCGACGGCAGCAGCGGCGCCCACAAGCTGGATCGCCGGTAGAAGCGCAGGGCGGGGAAGTAACTGGCCGACATCAGCAACCACGCCACGGCTCCCAATGCAGCCGCGCGCGGCGGGGCGGCCAGAGCGAGCGCGGGCGCGAGCAGGTAGGTGACCGCAAGCGCCGCCACCGTGCCCGCCAACAGCACGGCGGAGTGGCGCAGTTGCGTGAAGGCGGTGCGCGCGATGGTGCGCTCGATTTCGGCGAAGCCGGGGTACTCGCGAATGCTCAGCGTGCCGGCGCTCAATCCCAGCCAGACGCGGCCGCCCGTCCGTTTGACGGCGCGCGCCAGGGCGCAATCGTCGATCAGTTCGCCGCGAATCGCCGCGATCCCGCCGATGCGTTCCAGGGCGTCGCGGCGGATGAGCATACAGCCGCCCGCCGCTCCCGCCGCGGCGCGCCGCGGGTCGCGAATCCAGGCCGGCGGATACAGCGCCAGGAAGAAGTACACAAACGCCGGAGCCAGCGCGCGCTCGGCGAGCGTGCGGCAGTGCAGCGTGGCCATGTAGGAGACCAGGTCGCATCCGCCGGCTTCGGCGCGGCCCACCAGCGCGGCGAGCGTGCCGGGCCCGTGTACGATGTCGGCATCGGTGAGCAGCAGGTATTCCGGCTGGAAGCGTGCGGCGTGGCGGACGCCTTGTTCGGCGGCCCAGAGTTTGCCGGTCCAGCCGGCAGGCAACGGTTGGCCGGCGAGCACCGTGAGTATGTCTTCCGGAGCGGCATGGCGGGCGATGTCGGCGGTGCCATCGTCGCTCGAATCGTCGACCACCACGATGTGCAAGGGCCGCTCGGCGGCGAGCGATGCCAGAGCGCGGGCGATCCCGGAGGCTTCGTTGCGCGCGGGGATCACCACGGCGACGCGGGGCGAGCCGGCCGGCGAGGGGTCCAGTACGGGCGCCGGCTTGCGGAACTCGCGCCAGAAGCCGCCGCGTCCCAGCAGCAGGTATAGCCACACCGATATCGCGACGGCGCCCGCAATTTCGGAGAGCATGTCTTTGTATTATCGCTGGAAGCGCAAAACCGCGTCCGATGGCGTTTGGTACGATGAAACTTCCCTCCCAATTATGCCGTTGCGATTTTACAACACGTTGACCCAGCAGGTGGAGAGCTTCTCTCCGGCCAGTGACGGCACCGTCCGTATGTACACTTGTGGCCCCACGGTGTACGACTTTGCCCACATCGGCAATTTCCGCACGTTCATCTTCGTGGACATTCTGCGAAAGTGGCTGCGCGCCAGCGGATTCCGCCTGGATCACGTGATGAACGTGACCGACGTGGACGACAAGATCATCCGCAACGCGGTAGCCCAGCACAAGACCCTGGCCGAGTATACCGGGATCTATACCCAGGCCTTTCTGGAAGACTGCGCCACGCTACGGCTGGAGCGTCCGGAACGCCTGGTTCCCGCCACCGCGCACATTGGCGACATGGTGAGCGCCATCCAGCGCCTGGGCGACACCGGCCATACCTACGAAAGCGACGGTTCGGTGTACTTCCGCATCGCCACGTTTCCGGGCTACGGCAAGTTGTCGCACAACGATTTCAGCGGCAACATTTCCGGGGCGCGCGTGGACGTGGACGAGTACGACAAGGCCGACGTCCGCGATTTCGCCCTGTGGAAAGCGCCCAAGGAAGGCGAGCCGGCCTGGGAGACGGCGATCGGCGCCGGCCGTCCCGGGTGGCACATCGAGTGCTCGGTGATGGCCATCAAGTACCTGGGCGCGACCCTGGACATCCACGCGGGCGGCATCGACCTGGTCTTTCCGCACCACGAGAACGAAATCGCCCAGTCGGAATCGCTCACCGGCAAACCGTTCGCGCGCTTCTGGCTGCATGCCGAGTTCCTCATGGTGGAGGGACAGAAGATGTCCAAGTCGCTGGGCAACTATTTCACGCTGCGCGACGTGGTGACGCGCGGATACCAGCCGGAAGCCATCCGCTACCTGCTGGCTTCGGTGCCGTACCGCAAGCAGCTCAACTTTACGTTCGACGGCCTCAAATCGGCGGCCACGGCCATCGACCGCCTGCGCAATTTCAAGCTCCGCCTGGGAACCGACAACTTCGCCGAAGGCGCGAACGAGCAACTGACCGCCCGCGCCGCGCAGGCCAATCGGGCTTTCACCGATGGACTGGACGACGATCTCAACACCGCCGAAGCGCTGGCCGCCGCTTTCGAATACGTGCGCGACGCCAACAGCGCCATGGACGCCGGCGAGTTTCGCCGCGACAACGTGGCCGGCGCGCTCGAGTTCCTGGAGCGGTTCGACTCCATCTTCGACGTTCTCAAACCCAGCGTGCAAGCAGGACAGCTTTCCGACGCCCAGGTGGAAGAAAAGATCGCCGAGCGCGCCGCCGCCAAGAAGGCCCGCGATTTCGCGCGCGCCGACCGGATCCGGCAGGAGCTTCTGGACCAGGGTATCGTCCTGGAGGATACCAAGAGCGGAGTTCGCTGGAAAAGGAAATGAAACCGAGCCGCGACCGTGAGGGAGCGGAGTTTTGGCCGAGGGAGACTTTGCAGATCCACACTAAAGCAGTCCACGCCGGAGACCGTAAGAAGCCGGGGAAGCACATCCCCGTCACCACGCCCATCTGGACCGCGTCGAGCTATTTCTACGAGTCCATGGAGCAACTCGACCGGGTCTTCGGCCGGGAAGAGCCGGGGTTCGCCTATGCGCGCTACGATAACCCCACCAACGCCGCGCTCGAAGAGCTGATGTGCGCTCTCGAAAACGGCCACGGCGCGCTGGCATGCGCGTCCGGCATGGCGGCTCTGCATGTGGCCATGGTCGCGGCGCTGGCCGACCGGCGCAAGTCCGTGGTGGCGGCCGACGCCCTGTACGGCGCCACGGTCGGCCTGCTGATGAACGTGCTGGAGCCCACCGGCGTGAAGGTCCGCTTCGCCGATATCTGCGACCTGGACGCGCTGCGCGTGGCCGTAAAGGAGGCGCAACCGGGGTGCATCCTCATCGAGAGCATTTCGAATCCGCTCCTGCGCGTGGGTGCGATCGACCGGATCGCGGAGATCGCCCGCGAGGCCGGCGCCGCGCTGGTGGTCGACAGTACCTTCGCGACGCCCATGATCGCCCGTCCGCTGGAGCTGGGCGCGCACTTCAGCGTGCACAGCGTGACCAAGTACCTGGCGGGCCACGGCGACGTGCTGGGCGGCGTGGTGGTGACCGACGAGGAACACACCGAACGCTTGCGCACGCTGTCGCGAACCTTGGGGCCGGTGCTGGGGCCGTTCGAAGCGTATCTGACCCTGCGCGGCATCAAGACTTTCCCCTTGCGCATGGAACGGCAATGCGCCAACGCCTGCCGCGTGGCATCCTGGCTGGCGCGGCGCCCCGCGGTGGAACGGGTCTACTTTCCCGGCGACCCCGCGCACCCCGACGCCGCGACCATCCGCCGGCTGTTTCCGCCCGATCTATGGGGCGCCATGATCGGTTTCGAAATCCGCGGGGCGGGCAGGGAAGAGATATTCCGCTTCATGGACGCGCTGAAGATGATTGTGCGGGCAACTTCGCTGGGCGACGTGCATAGCATGATGCTGTATCCGGCGATGAGCTCGCACCGCGAGATATCGCCCAAACATCGCGAGCGCATGGGCATCCGCGACAACCTGGTGCGGCTTTCGGTGGGCATCGAAGCCGCCGAAGACATCGTCGGCGATCTCGAACAGGCGCTGGGGTAGCATGCCCTCAACGCCTTATTCCGTCGTAATTGGCACGCCCTGCTTCGGCGGCCAGGTGAGCTGGCTCTATTCCATCTCCCTTCTCAAGCTGCAAAAGGCCTTCCTGCAACGCGGTTGGGACCTGGGCTTCCTGCTGAACGCGGGTGACGCACTGGTCACGCGGGCGCGGCAAACCCTGGTTTGCCATTTCCTCGATAATCCCAGCTCCACCCACCTGCTGTTTATCGACGCCGATATCGGTTTCGAGCCGGAACAGGTGATCCGGCTGCTGGAATTCGATGCGGACGTCACCGCCGCCGCCTATCCCGTGAAACAGATCAACTGGGAGATGATGGCCGCGGCCGTGCAGGCCGGACGCAAGCCGCTGGAGTCCGCCACGCTCTCCTATGTGGCGGAGCGCGACGCTACCGAGGAGTTGACGATGCGCAACGGATTCGTGAAGTCTCGCTATGCGGGCACCGGTTTTCTGATGATCCGGCGGTCCGCGATCGAGGCCATGATCGAACACTATCCGGAGCTGCGCTACACCCACGAACACAAATTCAGCGACCCGCTGGAAGGCAACCGCTGGCGCTCCGCTCTGTTCAATTGCATGATCGACCCAACCACCGGCTTCTATCTGAGCGAGGATTTCAGTTTCTGCAAGCGATGGATCGATATGGGCGGCGAGATCTGGGTGGATTACATGAGCCGCCTCAACCACGTCGGCGTGATGGTCTACCGGGGCAACCTGGCCGCCAGGGTCGATCTGCCGCCGGAGTAGCGCCGGTGGTACGAGCGGCGCTCAGGCGCGGCCGGGGAAAACCAGGGAGTGGACGGACGCGGTGGAAGTCTCCTGTTCGCCGCCCTGGTCGTCTTCCAGGTTCTGGTGGACCCACAGCGTAACCATGCCGCAGGCGACCAGAATGGCCAGCAGGATGCCAAACCATTTCAGGGTTCCGGTGTTCCAGGCGGATTCGCGCGAGACGGCGGCGGCCGTGGCCTTGACGATGGCGAAGGCCGCGCCGGCGGTGAGGACCAGCTTGAGGTACCAGGGCGTCAGATCGAAGTGGTCCGGGCCGCCGACCTGGCTCCACAGCATCAGCATGACTATCAGGGCGATCAGAAACTGCGTCGCATAGGCCAAACGAAGAAGGGGCATGAGCCGTGAGCGCCACAAAAACGGCGGCGTCCCTTCATCTTACGTTATCCTGAAGGAAAATGTCCCAATACAGCCCGGACGGGCCTGGGTTTGCCCGTTCCCGGCAACAGTTTCAGAATGCATTCGGGTTGGCGTTGGACTCCATCCGCGCGCACAAGCTGCGAAGCTTCCTCACGTTGCTGGGGGTGATTATCGGGGTGGCCAGCGTGGTCATGGTGGGCGCGGCCATCAGCGGGCTGGGAGTGTACGCGGAGGAGTCGACCGCCAAGGCTTTCGGGTCGGAGTCGTTTCTAGTGGCGCAGATCGCCTCCACCGGGCGGCTCAGCCGCCGCGAGTATTTCGACAAGATCAAGCACAACAAGCCGATCCGCGCCGCCGACCTGCGATACCTGGAGGCGGTGGCGGGCGACCGGGTGCTGTTCAGCCCCTATCGCAATCACGTGGCCGACGTGAAGCGCGAGAACCAGATGTGCGAAGACTCCACGATCATCGGCGTTTCCGCCGACATGGCCAGCATCCGCGACATCCTGGTGGTGGACGGCCGCTTCTTCACCGCGCAGGAGGACCGCGCGCGGGACTTCGTGGCGGTGATCGGCGATACGGTACGCAATACGCTGTTTCCGCCGGATTCGTCGCCGGTGGGCAAGACGATTGTCGTCGAGGGCATCGGATTCACGGTGGTGGGCGTGCAGGAGCGGCTGGGATCGTCGTTCGGCCGCGACCAGGACAACTCCATGTATATCCCCATCACGGCCTTCACGCGCATGTGGGGCCCCGGCACCGGATTCCCGCTGTTCGGCCGTGCCAAGCCGGGACTGGGGATGACCATGGACGACGCGCTGGACCAAACCCGCGTGGCGCTGCGCACGCACTTTCACGCGCGGCCGGGACAGCCCGACAATTTCGACGTGCTGACGCCGGACGCCATCCGCGGTTTCATCGACCAGTTGCTGGGCATGATGGCGGCCATCGTGGTCCCGGTGACCTGCATCTCGCTGGTGGTGGGCGGCATCGTGATCATGAATATCATGCTGGTGAGCGTGACCGAGCGGACGCGCGAGATCGGCGTGCGCAAATCGCTGGGCGCGCGGCACGGCGACGTGATGATGCAGATCCTGATCGAGGCGGTGGTGCTGGCGACCGCGGGAGGCGCCGTGGGCGTAGGCGTGGGCGCGCTGTCGACCATGGTGCTGGGCCGCGTGTTCGAGCTGTCGCTGCATATCACGCCGGGTTACGTGATTCTGGCGATCGGGGTGTCGACAATTGTGGGCGTGGCTTCGGGGTGGTACCCGGCCTCGCGCGCGGCCAAGCTCGACCCGGTGGCGGCGCTACGCGCGGAGTAGAGCATGAATATCAGCGCCACGGAAAACATGCAGATGGCCGTACAGGCGGTGTGGACCCACCGCTTCCGCTCGCTGCTGACCATTCTGGGGATTGTCATCGGCATCACCACGGTGGTGACGGTGGCGTCGCTGCTCACCGGATTGCGCCAGGGCGTGGTGGACTTCTTCCAGGAACTGGGACCGGACAACATCTTCCTCTATCGAACGTCGGGCGACCCAGGGATGCCGGAGAACCAGCTTCCTCCCAAAGAGCGGCGGCGGCTGCCGATGAAGGCGGAATACGCCGAGGAGATCCGCCGCTGGTGTTTCTCGGTGGAAGATGTCGGACTGACGCTGTACATCCCTCCCATGGTGGACGGTAACCCGCTGATGGCGCGCGTGCCGGGTTACGAGTCGGACACCATCAACGTCTCCGGGGAGTCGGCCAATATGGGGGAGATTGCGCCGCGCGATTTTGCCGCGGGCCGGTTCTACACGCCGGACGAAGAGCAACGCGGTCTGCACGTGGTGGTGCTAGGTTTCAGCGTGGCCGACGCGTTGTACCCCGACGGGCAGGCCGTGGGCCGGACGGTTATGATGGACGGCGCGGAGTACACCGTGATTGGCGTCTACGCCAAGGCCAAAGGCGGATTCTTCGGCGAAAACGGCCTGGACAACGTCTTCATCATCCCGCTGCACACCGCGCACGTGCGCTATCCGCAGATCGACCGCTACATGATCACGGCCAAGGCCAAGCCGGGACGGCGCCAGGAAGCGTATTTCGAAGTGGACGGCGCGATGAGAAAGATTCGCCACCTGGCCACCGGCAAGCCCGACGATTTCGCCATCTCGACGCCCGACCAGATCATCGAACAGTTCGACAACATCACGGGCCTGATCGGACTGGTGGCCATCGCGATTTCGGGCCTGGGGTTGCTGGTGGGCGGCATTGGCGTGATGAACATCATGCTGGTGAGCGTGACCGAGCGCACGCGCGAGATCGGAGTGCGCAAGGCCCTGGGCGCGCGGCGCCGCGATATTGTCGGGCAGTTTCTGGTGGAGGCCATGACCCTGACGGGAGCGGGCGGCGTGCTGGGGATCGTGATTGCGGCGCTCATCACCATGCTGGTGGGCGCGCTGGTTCGCTCGCTGCCGTCGAAGGTGCCGCCGTGGGCGCTGATCACAGGGTTTTCGGTGTCGGTGGCGGTGGGCGTGTTCTTCGGCGTGTGGCCGGCGGTGAAGGCGTCGCGGCTGGACCCGGTGGACGCGCTGAGGTATGAATGAGGCGCGGCGCGTCGAACGGCGGGTGTTTCACGCGGTTTCTCGTGGGACTACGAATTCACTCTGGGACCGCTACGTATTATGCTCGACTGTGTGGGTGGTCATGGTATGACCTTTACCCCTACTGTGGCCGCAGTCCTCGCCTGTGTCCTGTTAGCCGTTCCCGGAGCCGAGCGACGCCTCTGCGCCTCGGCCCAACACTCAGAGTCCCCTTCGGATTTGCGACAGGTCCTACAGAAGCTTGCAGACTTCTCACCGGCTCCATGCGGCCCTCCGTACGGAGCGAACGAAGATTCTGCGGACCTTGAGACCTTCCTTTTCCCTCGGGCGGCGGACATGGTCACGGCGGAGCTAAACGCTACTTCGGCAAGTCTGAAGTCACCGCGGGAGCGCGCTGAGGATGCGCTGAGAAGACTGGAACAGATGAGCGCCGACATCAACGCCGCTTGGCCGGCAGAGAACCGCTTCCACTTTGAGATACTCGACCTGCCCCCTGCCCTAGTCGTCAAAATGACGATTCGCACCCATGCAACCTACTTCGTCTTCGCCGCGCCCGCTGAAGAGTCTGGAAAACCTACAAAGCTTTGGCACAGGTTCGAGCCTGTGGAGGACTATACCGGGCACGATGTGCTCCAATCCCGGCTCTCACTCTTCCCTCTCCACCGAGGCCCTTCAGCACACCCCAGATTCCTTGCTGCATTCGACGTCAGCGGTTGCGCAGGCAGTCTCGGTGTGGTCTACGATGGCCGCGAATGGAATGCCGGTGGCACGGGATCTATTGAGCAGTTCATCAAGCAGGCCGGCTCTTTTGGGCTTGGCGAGGTGCCGGAATTCCCGCAAATCGGCAAACTCCGAACCGGTGGCCCCCTGATCACTCTGCCGTATTGCTGGTTTTCGTCCATAGACACTTGGGACAATCCGAGTTTGTGCGCGGTCGACACTTATGATGCCTCAGGCGACAACGTCACGTTTCGCTCCCGCAGCTACAACCGCCCGGACCTGGTGCCGATTGCCAAAGCTATTGAATATGCCCAGCAGCGGGACTACCCCGCCGTTCTTGGCTACTGCGCCTCCAGCCAAATTGCGCATAAGTTGGTGCGCGACCTGCCGCCCTTCGTATTCGCCGGCCAGATTCGGGTGAGGCGTACCGGGAGCGGGAAGGAACACGTCGAACTGGGCTGGGAACCCGACTACCGCTTTGACGTGGAAGAGCTCGACGGGCGCTGGCGGGTGGTCTCCTTCAGTGCGCAGTGACGCCTCCGGGCACCCCAAGAAACGCCGGTCTCGTCTTTTGGCTGAGGTTGGGTTCCCAGATTGATCCAAGGTACTGCCACGTCTCGGAAAGAGATCGAACTAGTCAAACAACGGCTCGCAGAGGCTGAACGGAACTGTAGAGAGAGGCACAACTGAGATGAAGAAGAAAAACACAATCCGAGTCGAAGAGGGCAGTGGTAACGTTTTTGCCGACCTCGGCTTCCCCAGCCCCGAACGGGAGCAACTCAAGGCCCGCCTCACGCTCCAAATCTACCGGCTGATCAAGGGTCGGGGACTCACACAGGCGAAGGCCGGCGCGATCCTGGGCATCCGGCAGCCGCACGTTTCCGGTCTCATGCGTGGGCAGTCCGGCAATTTCTCGGTTGGGCGGCTCATGGACTTTCTGGCCGCCCTCGGCCAGGACGTGGAAATCACCGTGCGGCCAGCCCGCAAGGAGCATGGCGGGGTTTCCCTCTCGCTCGGGTGACCGGACGGCGGCCTGGGGCTGTTGGTGGGCGGCATCGGCGTGATGAACATCATGCTGGTGAGCGTAACCGAGCGGACACGCGAGATCGGCGTGCGCAAGGCCCTGGGCGCGCGGCGCCGCGATATTATGGAGCAGTTTCTGATGGAGGCCATGACGCTGACGGGATCGGGCGGAGTGCTGGGGATTGTGAAGGTGCTGCGCACAGATCTCCCTTTCTTGCGGCCGCGGCCCTCGAGAATTGCCGCGAGGGATCTTACTGCAGCGGGATCTCAACCTCCGCATAGCTACCCGGCACGGCCGCATTGACGGCGTCAATCACGAGATGCATGTGAGGGCGAAGACGCGGCCATTGCTGCTGGCCGAGAACTACTTTTCCGATCTTACGGCCTGCAAGCTTCTGCTGATAACGCATGTTCTTGCCGGTGGCCGGCAATGTGTCGAATCCGGCCTGTTCCGCTGCGATCGGCAGATCGCCATTCCTGAGCTTGTCCCAGCCTTGCTATGCTGCCGTGCGAATGGCGTGGCCTTCGAGACGGGCGAATCGGAACGGGCGTTGCCTGATCGAAGATGATACGCATTTACGGCACGTAGGCGGGCGCCTTGTCGAGGCTGCGGGCGGCGAACTCGACTGCCGCCTTGACCTGTTCGCGGTCTAACCCGTCGAACCATTCCATTATGCCGTCGATATTGGCTCCGGCTTCGATATTTTCGAAAATTGCGGCGACCAGCATGCGGGTTCCCGCAGCACCCAGGCGCCACTCACCTTGCCAGGGCCGCTCTCCGCGGCCGGGCACTGCGACCAATCGAGATTCGCCATCGTATGGTCTCCGCGTCTCAGAATAACGCCAGAAAAGAGCCGCGGCCGGCGCGGCAGTTCAGGCGAGCCTTAACCCCGGAACCCGTTCAAAGTGACGGCGGTTTCGGGTCAGCAACGTGCCGCCGTTGCTGATCACGATGCCGGCAATCAGGCTGTCGGCCATTCCGATGGGATTGCCGGATCGTTCGAGGGATCTGCGGATCTCGCTGGCAGCGTCGGCGGCTGCGTCGTCCAGCCCCAGCGACGGTACTGCCGCTAGCAGTTGAAGCAGGCGGGCAAGTTGCTTCGGGTTCTTGGCGCCCGAGAGGAGCTCAAACCGGCTGATGACCGTTGTCCTGAGCGCGCCACGCCGGAGCAATCCTTCCACTGTGTCGGCCTCGCCTTTACCCGCCAGGTAATCGATGAGGACATCCGTATCGGCGAAAGTCATCGCCAGTCCGCCCGGGTTTTTCGGGTTCGAGCCGACAGACCCTCAGCTTCCGTCTCTCTCATGGACCCCTTCAGCGCGAGAGCCCTCCGGATCGCGTTCGTCCGGCCGCTTTCAGCCTCGATGTAGAGTTCCAGCGCTTCGGCCACCACGGTCGAGAACCCCTTCTCTCCTCTGTTGGCGGCCAATTCGAGGATGCGCGCTCGATGTTCGGGCTTCATCTCAATGGTGGTTCGCATGCTTCCATTATTACATGCATGCACATGCACATGACAAAGCGGCGCGGCTCTCCGGCGGATGGTTCCGCGGCAAATCGACAGTCTACCGGCGTTACTGACATCGCCCCAAAACGCCGCCGGGGGTCGAAGCCTGTCCTTTTGGAATCATCGTAGCTTCGGATCGTGGCCGCAGGGCTTGTCGTGCCCGCCGACAGTGCACGTGCTGGGGATCGTGATCGCGGCGCTGATCACCATGCGGGTGGGCGCGCTGGTTCGCTCGCTGCCGTCGAAGGTGCCGCCGTGGGCGCTCATCACGGGGTTCTCGGCGTCGATGGCGGTGGGGGTGCTCTTCGGCGTGTGGCCGGCGGAGATGGCGTCGCGGCTGGACCGGGTGGACGCGCTAAGGTACGAGTAACTCTGCTGACACCACGCTGTCAGGAGCCCGCCCGTAGACTCCTGGTATGACACTTAGAGAACAACAGCGAGCCAGCCAAGTGGTATGGTTCGAAATCCCGGTCGCCGACATGGATCGCGCGTGCCGTTTCTATGAAGCCGTCCTGCGCGTCGGCCTGCCGCGCATGGCGGACGGCCCCCACCCGATCAGCGTGTTCCCCTATGAATTGCCGGCCGTGAGCGGAAGCCTGATTTTGACCCCGGGCAATCGCCCCAGCGCAACCGGCACCCTTGTGTACCTTAACGCGGGTCCGAACCTGGACGAGGCGCTGGCGCGCGTGGAGCCGAACGGTGGGACGGTGGTGACGCCGAGAGCCGCGCTGCCGCCGGGGATGGGGTACTACGCGACGATCGCGGACACGGAGGGAAATACCGTCGGTCTACACGCGCTAAGCTGACAGAGTGCGGCGCGCGGATCGGCTGTTTCAGATTGTCCAATATCTGCGTGGGCGGAGGCTGACCACCGCCGCCCAGCTTGCCCAGTGGCTGCAAGTATCCGAACGGACGGTGTACCGGGACGTCCGCGACCTCTCGCTCTCGGGCGTTCCCGTGGAGGGCGAGGCCGGCGTGGGATACCGCCTGTCCCACGGATTCGACTTACCCCCCATCATGTTCAGCATGGACGAAGTGGAGGCGCTGGCCGCCGGAGCCCGCATGGTGGAAGCCTGGGGCGGCCCGGCGCTGGCCGGACACGCGCGGACGGCGATCTCCAAGATCGCGCTGGCACTGCCGAAGTCGCGGCGCGAGGAGGTTGAGCGGACCCGTCTGTTTGCGCCGGGATTCCACGTTCCGCCGGGCGCGACGGCCAACCTGGAGACGGTGCGGCAAGCCATTCTACAACGGCGGAAGCTGCACGTTAACTATCGGGACGCGGCGCAGCGGGCGTCGGAGAGGACGATTCGTCCGCTGGCGTTGTGTTTCTGGGGCGCCAGTTGGACGCTGGTGGCATGGTGCGAACGGCGCAACGGCTTCCGCAGTTTCCGGTTGGACCGCATCGGCGGGCTGGAAGTGCTGGCGGAAACGTTTGAGGAGTCGCCGGGAACGGCGCTGGAGGACTTTCTAAACAAGATGCGCAGCGAGATGGAGTAGCGGCGGGTCCAGGCAAACCATTTCCCTCCTGCGGCGTAATATTAGTTGAGATGAGACAACTCGCGGTAGGGCGCCTGGCTTGGGCGCTGGTCCTCTTTCCGTTCCTGCCGGCTGCCTGGGCGCAGGATCTGGCCAACGTGGTTTTTCTTGAGCCTGTAGGCAAAGTCGATACCGGAGGCGCGGAGATCCACACGCAGATGCCGGTCTACCGCCGCGCGGCCGATCCGGAGAAGTATGCCGCGTGGCTGCGCAACGAGTCCGCCGAACGGGCGCTTCGGCTGTATCGGGCGGGATACGAACTAGCCCATCCGGGCGGCGGCAAGCCGGACTACTACGTAGCTCTGGTGCCCGGCGGCAACCACGCGGCGGTAGGCTTCCGCCTCGAGAACGGCACGGAGGTGGAGGATCATGCACGGCAGGCGTACATCCTGCTGGACGCGCAGCCGTGGCGCTTCGAAACCACGCTGCTCCACGAGACCGGGCACGTGGTGATGGCCATGCTGGCCGGCGGGCGGGAACTGGAAGGCCGGCCGATGGCCTCAATTCCGCACTCCACGGCGGCGCTTTCGGATCGTACCACGGCGTTCAGCGAAGGGTATGCGATTCACCTGGAGACCGTGGCGGCGCATCTGAACCGCGATCCGGCTGCGCGCCAGCGCTTTCATCGCGAACTGGTGTTGTTTGGCGAAGGAACCTTGGGGACTTCTGAGTACTTTCATCAGTCCGCGGACCTCGCCAGCTTCTCGCAGAACGTGTCGCGATATCTGGACGTGCGCGACAACAATTTCGCCTTCGAGAGCGCCTTTCAGGGACCGGACTATCTGCGCGTGCAACTGGAGAAATCGCGCGATTTCGCGACGCTGCGCGACGCCAACCAGTTGCTGCAATCGGAGGGATTCTATGCCAGCTTCTTCTACCTGTTCGTGATGCGGGGGACCTCCACGCCGGCGGAGGCCATGGTCGCGGAGCGGGAAAAGCAGCTCATGACGGCCATGCAATCGATGTTCGCTTCGGGCGCCGAGGATTCCTCCGCGCCCTGGCTGCTGCGCCTCGCCGTGGAGTTCATGAAGCAGTTCCCGGAGCAGAAGGCCGCCATCGCGGACGCGCTGAACGATTTGAGCCACGGGGTCTTCGTGGACGCGGGGGCTGCCGCGCTGTGGCGCGACCACTATCTGGCGACGCTCAGGCTGGATCAGCAGAACATGAACCTGCAAGGGATCGCGGCGGCGCGCACGAAGTGGCGCGGCCAGGTGGTGGAGAATCCGCAGGTGCTGTTCTCGCGCATCGGGCCGGAGATTGCGTGTACCGTGCCGGGAACCAAAGTGAGGCTGGTGGCGTTCGGAGAAGACGCGGCGGTGCAGTTCGACCTCAATACCGTTCAGGCGGGGATCATGCGCTTGGTCCCCGGAATCACCGAGGCCGAGGTGGCCTCGTGGCTGGCGCGGCGGGCGGAGAAGCCGTTCGCGAGCGCGGAGGACTTCCGGTCGCGCGCGGGCCTGCGCGAGTCGACGCTGGCTGCGCTGAAGTATTGAGGACGCCTCATGGGCGCACGATGGCGTCCACCGTGGCTTGCGCGATGGGGTGGTACATCGGGCGCGCGCGGGCGTAGATCTGGCGGGCGCGAGCCTGGCCTTCGGGAGTCTTCATGAGCTCGGTATAGATGGGCTTGAGGAATTTTCTGCGGCCCACGGACGCCAGGAACTCTTCCACTTTGGGATACGCCGGCGCGTAGTTCGTCTGCACGGCCATGAGGAGCCACTGGTGCAGGATCTCGGAATTGCGGGATCCGGTGAAGTGGAACGCGCGGTCGAGGCGCGGCATGTCGGGCGGACACTGCGACCGCAGGAAGTGGAGCCACTCTTGAGTGGACCACGCGCCGGTATCGTCGGGCCAACCGGCTTCCACGCGCGCGAAGGCGTCGGAGTGCGGTTCGGCGGCGCCGGGCGGGATGCCAGGCCGGAAGATCCACTCGTCGAGCGGGACTTCGGTGGGAAGTTCGCGGCGCAGGTAGTCCAGGAAATCGGCGGTGGTTATGCCTTGGAACGCGAAGTGGTCGAAGTAGGCGCGCAGAAAAGCGTCGAAGCGCTCGCGTCCCACGGCGTCTTCGAGAGTGCGCAGAAATAGCGCGCCCTTTTCGTACGGCACGCGCGTGCACCCGTCGTCGGGATCGCGGCCGGTGAGATCGAGGTGCAGGACGCGGCCGGTTTCGGGCAGGCCGGCCATCTCCCGGTCGAGTTCGCGCCGGCCGAGGACGGCTTCCATCTGCGCGCGGGCGTGGCCGTAGATCTTCTCGACCACGCGGCGCTCCACGTAGACGGTGAAGCCCTCGTTGAGCCAGAAGTCGCTCCAAGTGGCGTTGGTCACCAGGTTGCCCGACCAGGAGTGGGCCAGCTCGTGCGCCACCAGCGACACCAGGCTCCGGTCGCCGGCGAGGATGGTGGGCGTGGCGAAGGTGAGGCAGGGGTTCTCCATGCCGCCCAACGGGAAGCTGGGTGGGAGCACCAGGAGATCGTAGCGGCCCCAACGGTAGGGGCCGTACATCTCCTCGACGGCGGCAAGCATGGCTTCGGTGTCGGCGAATTCGTTTGCCGCGGCGTCGAGGAGCGCGGGCTCGGCGTAGACGCCGGAACGCGGGCCGAGATCGCGGAAAGCGAGGTCGCCAGAGGCCAGAGCGATGAGGTACGAGGGAATGGGATGGTCCATGCGGAAACGGCCGTCCGACGTGGTGGCGCCCATGACGGCGCGCAGTCCGTTGGCGACGCGGATGTTCGCCTCGAAGGTGATGCGCACGCCGGGGGTGTCCTGCAAGGGGATCCAACTGCGCGCGTGGATGGCTTCCGACTGGGTGTAGAGGAACGGGCGCCGCTTGCCGGCGGTCTGCGGCGGTTCCAGCCACTGCAGTCCCGAAGCGTGCGGCGCGGTGGCGTAGTGGACGCGGACCCAGGTGGCGCCGGGGAGCAGACGGATGCGTAGCGGGGCGCCAAGGATGGGGTCGGCCGCGCCGAGTTCGAAGCCGGCGGCGTTGTCGACCGCGTGGATAGTGAGGTCGCGCGTGTCGAGGACGATCTCCTGGCCGGCGACCCGGTCGAAGTGGAGGGTCGCGGAGCCTTCCAGGATGCGGCGGTCGAAGCGCACGTCGAGATCCAGCTCTAGGTGGCGGACGCGGACGCGATCGGGCTGGGAGAAGGAGTGGACGTCCATATATTCTATGAGACTACATTTGGGGCGGAACTACCGCATCCGCGCCGCGGCGATGGCAGCCTGGCCGAGGGCGATGCCCCCGTCGTTGGGCGGGACGTCGGCGTGCAGAAACACCTCGAAATCCGCGGCGCGCAGCAGCGCCAACGTCCGGGTCAGCAGCCTCACGTTCTGAAACGTGCCGCCGCTCAGGCAGACGCGGCGCAATCCGCTCTGGCCGCGGATTCGCCGGCAGGTCTCGGCGATCGCTTCGGCCACGGTATTGTGAAACCGCGCCGCGATCACGGGCGGGGGCTCGCCGGACGCCACCATCCGTTCGATCATCGGGCGGAAGTCGACTTCCCACGTCTGCGCTTCGGTCAGTTCGAAGGAGTACGGCGCGGCGTCCGAATCCCCGGCGATCATCTCCAGTTCGATAGCGGCTTGGCCTTCGAACGTCACCTCGTGGCGGAGCCCGATGATGGCGGCGACCGCGTCGAACAGGCGGCCGCAGGACGATGTCGGCACGGTGTTCACGCCCTTCTCGATCATCCGGCGCACTACGCGGATTCGGTCTTCGGGAACGGCGCGCAGTCCCGGGGGCGTGTCGAATCTGGTCCCGACGGTGTCCTGGCAATACGCCAGCGCGGCGCGCCACGGTTCGCGAATGGCGGCGTCTCCGCCGGCCAGCGGCACGTACCGCAGATGGCCGCGGCGCTCGAACGCGGCATAGCCGGCCACCAGGAATTCGCCGCCCCAAATGGCGCCGTCGGGTCCGTATCCGGTGCCGTCGAAGGCCACGCCGATGACCTCGCCTTCGAGATGGTTCTCCGCCATGCAACTGGCGATGTGCGCGTGGTGGTGCTGCACGCCGAATTGCGTCAGGCCGGCGAGCGAGAGCGCGTAGCGCGTGCTCAGGTAGCCCGGGTGCAGGTCGTAGGCCACGGCGCGCGGGGTCACGCGGAACAGCTTCTTCAGGTTGGCCAGGGTCTCTTCGAAGAAGAGCAGCGTCTCGTAGTTTTCCAGGTCGCCGATGTGCTGGCTGAGGATGGCGTGGCGGCCCTTGGTGAGGCAGAATGCGTTCTTCAGTTCCCCGCCCACGGCGAGCAGCTCGGGGACGCCGCGGCCCAGGTCGAGCGGCTGCGGGACGTATCCGCGGGAGCGGCGCAGCACGCGCTCGCGGCCTTCGAAGGTGCGCACCACCGAGTCGTCGGCGCGCATGTAGATGGCGCGGTTGTGAGTGAGGAACCAGTCGGGGACGCCGGCAAGGTGCTGCCGCGCCTCCCGGTTGTCGACCACGATGGGTTCCTCGCTGAGATTGCCGCTGGTCATCACCAGGGCCGAGTAGGGGGCGTCCTGGAACAGCAGGTGGTGCAGCGGAGTGTAGGGCAGCATTACGCCCAGGGTGCGGTTGCCGGGCGCGACGTGCCGCCACCGCGACGGCTCGCGAGTGGGCAGAATAACGATGGGCCGCCGCGCGCCGGACAGCACGGCGCGGTCGGCATCGGAAAGCTGGCAGATCTCTTCGGCGGCCGCGAGATCGCGAGCCATCAGCGCGAAGGGTTTCTCGCTCCGCCGTTTGCGGGCGCGCAGGCGTTCGACGGCGGCGGCGTCCCGCGCGTCGCAAGCCAGGTGAAATCCGCCGAGGCCTTTGATGGCCGCGATCTCGCCCGCGGCCAGCCGGCTTCGGGCCTCCTCGACAGGCGCCGAGAGCGCCGGGCCGCACTCCGCGCAGGCGTTGGGCTGCGCGTGAAAGCGGCGGTTGGCAGGATCGTCGTACTCGGCCTGGCAGGCGGCGCACATGCGAAACGGCGCCATGGTGGTGTTGGGCCGGTCGTAGGGAATGTCGCGAACGATGGTGTAGCGCGGGCCGCAGTTGGTGCAGTTGGTGAAGGCGTAACCCAAGCGGCGGTTGGCGGGGCTGGTGAAGTCGATGAGACACTCGGGGCAGGTGGCGACGTCGGGGGAGACGAGCGCGAACTCGCCGGTTTCGGAGACGCTCGGCTCGATCACGAATTCCGCGCCGCCCGTGGGCGAGATCTCCGTGACCGCGATGTCCTGGATCCAGGCGAGCGGCGGGGCTTCGTGCGTGAGCGCTTCCAGGAAACGGTCGACGCCCGCCGGATCGCCTTCGACTTCCGCGATCAGGCCGGCGGAGGTGTTTCGCACGGAACCGCCCAGGCCGAGCCGGCGGGCCAGGTTGTAGACGAACGGGCGAAATCCGACGCCTTGGACGATTCCGCGCAGGCGGGCTTGGACACGGCGTGGCAAGCTACTCTTACCAGTATCCGTGTTCCAGCAGCGGCTTGCGGCACGCCTTGCAGAATTCGGCGCCCTTGACGTCCAGGCGCTCGATGCCGTGGCTGGACGACATCACGCACCGCCAGTCCGTGCAGTGGCGCAGGCCGAAGGTATGGCCCAGTTCGTGGGCGGCTTCCTTTATCAAGCGCTCGCGCATCAGTTCCTCGCGCGCAGGGAGGCCGTAGAACTCCTCCTTGAGGCGGGCGGTGGAGACCACGGCGCAATTGCCGTCGAGCTGCGCTTCGCCGAATACGAAGGTCAGGACGGGCACGTAGAGGTCGCAGCCGGTGATGCCCAGCACGCGGGCGTCCGGGTCCGCGGTGCGTTCCATCTGCTGCAGGATGGCGGTCGAGTAGTATTGTTGGCGCCGCGCATCCTGCGCCTGCGAGACGTCGACCGTCTCCGGACGGATGCGGCACGGCGTGCGAAAGGTGCGCGCCAGCGTGGAGGCGAGATGCTCCAGCACCTCCAATCCCGGCGCCGAACCGGCTGGACAGCCGTTGGAAAGCGGGATGAGATGAATGGGCTTCACCGCAGTCCGTAACGCCGCAGCTTGTTGTACAACGTGGTCCGGTCGATATCCAGAATACGGGCGGCGCGCGACAGGTTATGCTGCGTCTCGCGCAGAATGCGTTCGATGTGCGCCCGCTCGATATCGTCCAAAGTCTGTCCGCCGCGCGGTTCGTCGGCCTGGAACTGGAAAGAGAAGTCGGAGGGGCGAATCTCCGGACCGCGGCCCACCACCAGGGCGCGCTCCACGGCGTTCTCCAGTTCGCGGACGTTGCCCGGCCAATCGTGCCGCATCAGAACGTCCATGGCCTCGCTGGAGAGCTGCGGAACCGGACGGCTGGTGGCCATGCAGAACTTGTTGAGGAAGTGATTGACCAGGAGCGGAATGTCCTCGCGGCGTCCGCGCAACGGCGGAAGGTCGATGCAGAAAACGTGCAGGCGGTAGTAAAGGTCGGGCCGGAAGGTGCCCTGCTTGACCACGCTCTCCAGGTTCTTGTTGGTGGCGGCGATGGCGCGAAAGTCGACCTTGATGGGCTGGTTGCCGCCCACGCGCACGATTTCCTTTTCCTGCAGCACGCGCAGCAGGTCGGTCTGCGTCTTGAGGCTGATGTCGCAGATTTCGTCCAGGAACACGGTGCCGCCGTCGGCGACTTCGAATTTGCCCTTCTTGCGGTACTGGGCGCCGGTGAAGGCGTTCTTCTCATGGCCGAACAGTTCGCTTTCGAGCAGCGTCTCGGTGAGGGCGCCGCAGTGGATGGTGACCATGGGCATGAAGCGCCGCGGACTGGCCGCGTGGATGGCGCGCGCCACCACTTCTTTTCCGGTGCCGCTTTCGCCTGTTATCAGCACGGTGGCGTCAGTGGGAGCCACCATTTCGATCAACTCCGCCACCTTCTTCATGGCGGGACTGCGGCCGATCATCTCGTGGCCGGGGCTGGCTTCCTTCAGGTTCTCGCGCAGGCGCACCACTTCGCGCCGCGCGCGCTTGTGCTCCAGGGCGTTGGCGATCAGGTGAGAAAGCTCATCCGGGTCCACCGGCTTGGTGATGTAGTCGTAGGCGCCCCGCTTGAGGGCCTGCACGGCCGTATCCACGGAGGCGTAACCGGTCATCATGACGATACTGAGATCCGGGTCGGCTTCCTTCAGGCGCGCCTGCAATTCCATGCCGTCCATGCCGGGCATTTTGATATCGAGCAGCGCAATATCGAACTCGGCGTTGGCGATCACCTCCAGCGCCTCGCGGGCGCTGGCGACCGGCCGCGCCGTGTAGCCTTCGCTGTTGAACCATTTTCCCAGCGAATCGCGCACCACCAGCTCGTCGTCTACAACCAGAATCCGTCCCTTCGTCTTCACCGAAGTGGACGGTTCCGTTACGCTCGTTACCATTGAATCCTCCCTTAGCCGCCCATTTGTGGGCTGGCCAGCGCGGCCTTCGCCGTCGCCGTTCATTTGCTTATACCCCAGCCGGCGCCGCGGCAGCCGCGGGCACCGTCACCCTGAATTCCGTTCCCACGCCCGGCGTGGAGTGGACCGAGATTTCGCCCGCGTGCTGCTCCACGATGCTGTGCGCCACGGCCAACCCCAGGCCGGTGCGAAGCTGGTCTTCCTTGGTGGTGAAGAATGGATCGAAAATGCGCGGCACAACGTCCTCCGGGATGCCGCTTCCCGTGTCTTTGATCCGCACCGCCCCGTATTCGGCGGCGGCGTCGAATTCGGTGGTGACCTCCACGCGGCCGCCTTTGGGCATGGCCTCGGATGCGTTCATCAGCAGCACCAGGATCACCTGCTGGATCTGGTTGGCGTCGCACTGCACCGGCGGAAGGCCGGGCGCGAGGGTTTCGACAAGCTCGATATTCTGCATTTCGAGCTTGTGCTTCACCAGCAGCACGGCGCGGTGCACCACCGTGTTGAGGTCGTTGGGTTCGCGGTTGCTGGGCGCCTGGCGGGAAAACGTCAGCAGGTTCTTCACCAGGTCGCCGCAACGTTTGCTTTCGCGCTCGATGGTTTGGAGTTGCTCCACCAATTCGTCGCGGCCCGGGATTTCGTGCTTCAGCAGCGCGCGCAGCACCAGCCGCGCATAGGTCAGGATGCCGAACAGGGGGTTGTTGATCTCGTGCGCCACGGTGGCGGCCAGCTTGCCGATGGAGGCCATCTTTTCGGAGCGCAGCAGGGTTTTGTGGACCCGCTCCAGTTCGGCCGTCTTGCGCCGCACCTGCTCCTCGATGTGGGCTTGAACGCCGCCAACTTCTTCGGTCATGCGGTTGAAGGATCGCGCCAGGTCTCCCAGTTCGTCGTCGGAGCGGACCGGCAGGCGGTAGTTCAGGTCCCCTCCGGCCACGCGGTGGGTTCCGTCGATCAGTTCCTTCACCGGCCGATAGACCGAGATCCATATGAACCCGACGGCGGCCAGGCAGCCGAAGAAGATGGCGCCGATCAGGAACCAGGTGAGATTGGCCTGGTGCTGGCTCATTTGGCGGTCCACCTGGGCCAGCGACAATTCGGCGTCGATAGCTCCCAGGGTCCGCTGGCCTTTCTGGTGCTCGTGGCACTGGGCGCACTCGGGAGCGCTGTCGATGGCGCGCGCGACTCCCAGAACCCGTTGGCCTTGCTTGTCGGTGAAGTATCGCGCGCGGCCGCGGTCCCGGAGCACGGCGTTCAGGTCGACCGCCTGTTGGATCTCCTGGCCATCGGTGGAGTAGGCAATGCGGCCTGCATGGTTGAAGATGCGGATGCGCTGGATGCCGGGCTCGGTGCCCAGTTCCTGGACGATGTTGCGGAGCCCGTCGGCGTCGTTCTTCAGCATCTGGTAGCGGGTGCTGCGAACGATGATGTCGGCGATGCGGTTGGCGGACTGTTCCACCTGGCCCTGGAACTGGCGCTGTTCCGCGCTCAGGTTAATGTAGCCGAATAACGCGAAAAAGGCCGTCGTGCTCGCGATGACGCACACCGCGACCTTGGCGGCCAAGCTCAAGCGGAATTTCTTCGGCAGAATCATCCCACGGCGACGGAATCTGCCTCCTTTTCTTCCGCCTCGTTGGACTCGGGCTCGTGCGAGGGAGCCTCGAAGACGGGGAAGTAATGCGCAACTGCGCGGAAGATCGCGAATCCCGCGCCGACGATCGAAAGCGTCACCGCGATTTCAGTCCAGCGGGGGTTGTAGGTGGTTCCGGAGCCGGCTTCCAGGCCGGTGATTCCCACGTTCAACCGGTTGGCCACGAACCCGAACACGATCGCCACGGCGCAGGCGTACAGCGCGCCGGGGTTCATGCGGATGCGGACCTGGTACAGCAGAACGGTGGGCACGGCGACCAGCGCGATCTCCAAAAGGAACAGCCAGGTCTCCTCGCGGTTCCTCGTCAACAGCGCCAATGCGTTCCGGTGGGCCAGATCCAGGAAGCGGATCCACAGGTATACCGACATCACCACCGCCAGGACGCGCGCCAGGCTGGCCAGCAGCGGCAATTCCAGGGCGCGGCCGAAGGCGCGGCTGGAATGCCACGATTCGAAAATGGTCATGGCCAGCCCCACTCCGATGGCCGAGATGAAGAACAAAAGCGGCAGGATGGGCGAGTACCACAGCGGATACAGCTTTTCGGGGACGATCAGGAACAGACTGCCCAGGGAGCTTTGGTGCAGGGTGGAAAGCAGCACGCCGAGAATCATCAGCGGCACCGAAATCCGGTGAATCCACTCCATCGGTTTGTGCCAGCCAAATCTCTCGCAGACCACCGGGATGAATTCCAGGAAGAGCACGGTGCTGTACAGCGTCACACACCAAGCCACTTCAAACATTACCGAACGCGGGTTCCACATCACCAGGGGATGCCACAGGCGGTCGGGGCGGCCGAGGTCATAGAGCAGTCCGACTACCACCAGCACGTATCCCAGGAAGGCGGTGAGAATCGCCGGCCGCAGCACGGGCTTGTACTTTTCGATGTTGAAGATGTGAACGGTGGCCACCAGCGTGAAGCCGCCCGCGGCCAGGCCCACCCCGCACATCACGTCGAAGGCGATCCAGATGCCCCAGGGGAATTTGTCGCTGAGGTTGGTGGACCCTCCCAGGCCGTAAAACACCCGCAGCCAGGTGGAGTAGAGGCCGCATAAAAGGATGGCCGCGAAAATTACGCGCCAGACGGTGATCTTGGGCAGCTTAGGCATCATTTACGGCGGCCTTCTTTCTTGGCGACTTCCGCGCGGCGGTTGGTGATCCACCAGATTCCGCCCAGCAGGACCGTGCCCGTGGAAACCACGTCGGGCACCAGCTCCAACACGCGCCAGGTTGTTTCCGGCAGCGGTTCCTGGGGAACTCCGGTGCGCAGCCCGATCTGTTCGAACGGCACTGCCGAAAGGTACAGCACGGAGATCCCGCCCACTTCTTTGAGACCGTAGATTTTTTGGTAATACTGATCGGGTTTGGCGGCGATCCTCTGGCGCGCCTCGGCGATCAACGCGTCGCGATCTCCGGTTATGGTGGCCTGCATGGGGCACACTTCGCTGCAGGCGGTCATCTTGCCCTGGCTCTGCCGGTCGTAACACATGTCGCACTTGCGCATCTTGGGAAGCCGCTGGTTCCACTCGTACGTCGGCACCTGGAACGGGCAAGCCTGCATGCAATAACGGCACCCCATGCACTTGGCGGCGTCGTAGGTGACTGGCCCGAGTTGGGTTTTCTCCAAGGCGCCCACGGGACAGACCGAAGCGCAGGCCGGCTGCAGGCAGTTCATGCACAGCCGGCGGCTGAATTTATCGCCGTGGGTTTGTACGGCGGTCAGCTTGTGCGCGGAGATCTTCTCTTCCGCGGCAATTTTGTCGTCGTATGGGAAACCCCAACGCTGGGCACAGGCCGCTTCGCAAGCTTTACAACCAATGCAAAGGGTACTGTCGTAGAGGATGGCCTTTGGCATATGCAGATCTTCAAATCCCTTTTTAACAGAAATCATCCGAAATGTGTAGCAAAAACTGACATTTCCTCAGATCGTGAGGAAGAATTCTGCGGTAACCTGCTTCCAGTCGGCGTTTGGAAGGGCGGCCAGAAGGTCTTCGGCGGGGCGTCCGCCATCGGCGGCTACGGCGCCAGCCAGCGCCGGCTGCAGGGCATAGAGCCGTTCGACGGCTTCCCGCATCCACTCGCGAACCAAACCTTTGGGAACCAGGTTGCGTCCGGTGTTCTCCTCGTCGGGGACGTGAACGGAGACCAGCCAGCCTTTTCCATAGGGGTCCTGCCGCAGCAGCGCCGGGTTATTGAGGACTTCGGCATTTACTTGAAGGACTTCGCCCTCGGTTGGAGAAACCATTTCGGTTTTTTGGCCATCGCGATAGAATGAAAGGACTTTCTGTCCCTGGCGGATCCACTGGCCAGGCTTCGGAAGTTCGATTTTCTCGACTTTGCCGACCAAGGCGGCGGCGAACTCGTCGGCGCCCAAGCGCACAACGCCTTTGCGTTCGTTGGTCAGCCAGGTATGGCCTGAATGATAGGAGACAGTCTGGGGAACCAGGAATCCGTCGACATGGTCCGCGCCCACTTGGGCCGTGACCGGTTTCTGCGCTTCCACTCCCACGGTGGCGATGGCGCGGTTGCGATTCAAGTAGTAGTCCAACACGATGAAGAAGAGAAACGTTCCGAGAACCAGAATTACCGGCATTGTGTTACCTTCCTTTCTGCACCCTCTCCAAATGCACGGGGAGTGCCAAAGATCGGTGTTTTTTGCCTCTGTATCTGTCGTGTTTTGATGCGGATAGCAGGGCGGGATTTTGGACTGTTTCGGTCGTTGTCGGATTTCTCAACGGGCCGGCGTCGAAAATCGCCATAACTTAGCGCGAATGAGCGGCTTGCATGCTATGTTGAGAATTCCAACCGGCGTGTTGGAATATCCAGCCAAAACCGAAAGGAGTATCGAGTTCCATGGCCACACAGAATTATGCCAACCACCGGCGGACCGTACCGATGTTCCACGCGGTCCTCTTCCCCTTACTGGTCCTCACCCTGATCGGGTCGGGGGTGAACCTGGTGAAGTCGTTGGGCGACCATTCGAGGCTCTACAACGCTTCGTTGATCGTCGTGTTGGGTATCGCGGCACTGATGCTGTGGGCGTTCTGCCGCATCTTTGCTTTAAAGGCGCAGGACCGGGCGATCCGCGCCGAGGAGAACTTGCGGCACTTTGCCCTGACGGGGAAGCTCCTGGATCCCCGGCTTACCATCCGGCAAGTCATTGCCCTGCGGTTTGCGTCCGATGGCGAGTTCGTGGCCCTGGCGGCGAAGTCGGCCGCGGAGGGCACCGCGCCCGACGGTATTAAAAAATCCATTCAGAACTGGCGGGCGGATACCTACCGGGTGTGAGGGGGCGGGGCAGTAGAATAGGGTACGTGACCCGTTCCTCCGTTTCGCGCCGAAGCCTGCTGCTATCTTCGGCGGCGGCTCTCGCCTGCGGCCCACGCAAGTCCACCCCCTACCGTGGGTATTGCTTCGTGGCCAACCAGGGCGGCCGAACGGTAGCCGCGGTGGACCTGGAACAGTTCCGCGTGCGCAGGCAGATTCCCCTGGATGCGGCGCCCACCACGGTGCTGGCCCATCCCAAGGGTCAGCCCAAAGTCTACGTGCTGGCGCCCGATGCCGGCGTGGTGTATGAAATCGAGTCCGGCGCCATGGCGGTGAGCCGCCGGGCGAGAGCCGGAAACCAGGCGGTGGCCATGCAAATGGCGGCTTCCGGCGATTCGCTCTGGGTTTTGTACCGCGATCCGGCGGCGCTGGTGGAACTGCCGCTCGATTCCTTGCGTCCGCGCAAGCGCATCCCGCTGCGCTCCCTGCCCGACAATCTGGCGCTCACTTGGGGCGAAGCCGAGGAACCGTACGCCGCCGTGGGCAGCCGTCAAGACCGCACCATCACCCTGGCGCCGCTTGGCGGGGCGTCTCGCGGCGAAGGCCAGCGGACCATCGCCGCCGGGGCGGAGCCGTCGCTGGTCTCGTTCCGCAAGGATGGCAAGCAGGTGCTGGCCGGGAGCCAGCCGGACCGCAACCTGTCGATCTTCGACGTCGCCACCGGCAAGACCGTGGTGCGCCTGCCGTTGCCGCTCGGGCCGCGCTATTTCCAGTCCAACGCGGACGGCTGGCTGTTCATTACCGGCGACGGGATCGACGCCGTGGTGATTGTGTTTCCATTTACCACGCAGGTATGGCAGACGGTCCTGGCGGGTCATGCTCCGGGCGCCATGGCGGTTTCCGAAGTCCCCGGCAATCGGAGATACCTGCTGGTGGCGAACCCGGACTCCAACAGCATTACCGTGCTGGATCCGGACACCACCAAGCTGGTGGGTACGATCGGCGTGGGACAATCGCCGTGCCACATCAAGCTCACCGGCGGCCAACGGCCGGACGAGCAGTTTGTGCTGGTGCTCAACCGGAAGTCGGGCGACATGGCGGTAATCCGGATGCTGGCTCTCAGCGAGCCGCAATTGTCCTCCAAGCCGCGGCTCAAGTCGGTATCGCTGCTGACCATGATTCCCGTGGGCGAGGGGCCGGTGAGCGCCGATGTGGTGGCGCTGTAGGATTCAATCGCCGCTTCTCGCAGGCGGGTCTGAACTTGTGGCGCACGCACGAGTGCGTACGCCGCCCGCGCGGGGCTGGCGCCGGGTCGGTGAGAGCCATGGAGCGCGGCCTCCAGGTCACTGCCGATCGCGATAGCGGCGATCTCGCCATCCAACTCAAACGCCGGTAAGCCACCGGCGCTGCCGCCGGGAAACGTGCTGACCGAACATATTGTTCGGTCGGCACTTGTAACTCCTTTAGATTCAATCGAACTTGGAGGCTGACGGTACATTATGTTCGGTTGCCCGGCGCCGGCACGTTTCGCCGATCCGGATGCGTCGCCACGAGTTGCGGCGCCAAGAGTTGCGGCGCGGCGCCGAGGGGTGCGTGGGCCACGGCTCCAGACCACGCGCCCTGTGAGAAATGCGGTTAGTCCCACCGGGTGGCGGCGGCGGTGCCGTCCAACCGAATTCGAAGCTTGCGTTCCTTGGGCTTCTGCGGCGGTTCGGCCGGCTCGACTAGCCGCGGCTCGACTGGCCGCGGCTTGACTGGCCGCGGCTCCACCGGCGGGGTCTCCGGCGGCTTTGCGGGGGCAACCGTTTCCACGGGTTGGTCCGGGACCGCGGGCTGGGTCTTGGGCGGGGCCTCTTCGCTTTCCGCCGACCTCCGGATTTGAACCATGGCCTGTATGGCAGCCAGCCGGACAGAAGCTTCGCTATCGTTTCGCGCGCGCCCCAGCAAGCCGGTGAATTCCGCCTCGCCAATCTGCCCCGCCAGCCAGGCGGCGGTGGCGCGAAACGGCGGGCGCTCGTCCTCCATCATCCGCTCCACCAGTTCCGGAACACCGGCCTCCCGCAGCAGGTGCAAGCCGAACACCGCGTTCCCCACTACGCGCTCGCTGGCATCTTCGAGACAACTCCGCATGGTGAGCCGCGCCTCGGGAGTGTTGCGTCCCCACAATCCCTGCACCACGCCCGCCCGGATCTCCGGGCCGCCGGTTTCCAGACGCCTTTGCGTCCACGCGGTATTGCAGACCCGCCGTCCCATGAGGACCGTGGCCTTCTCGGCGACCTTCGGGTGCGGGTGGGCCGTCAGGTGGCTGAGCAGCAGAATCAATCTGGGTCCCATGGAGATCTCGTTCAAGAGTTCGAGGATGCGCGCCACTACTTCGGGCTCCAGATGGTGGCGATCTTCCATTCGTCCAGGCAGCAGGTGGGCGAGGCGAATGTCCAGGCGTTTGTCGATGGCGGCCATGTCGCGGCAGATCTGCACCAGCTTCGGGAGGGCGAACCGGTCCTTCCGGGTCAGCTCGATCAGGAAACTTGGACAGCCGAGCAACCCGTTGTAGATCCTGGCGCGCTCGGGCGAGTCGGCCAAGGACTCCAAGAGCCGGTAGCCGGCCTGGAAGAACAGTTCCGGGTCGGAGAGCGATGCCTGGCGCAGTGCGGTTTGGGCGTGCATGCTCCCCTCGGGAAGCCGCAGAGCAGCCCTGAGCGAAACCTGCAACGCCCGTATCGCCGAGGGATAATCCTGTCCTAGTCCTGTGTCCATGGCGGCTGTAGCAACACAGTATCCGGCGTCTGCACTTATACTGGTCTCATCGGCAGCCGGCGGCGATCCTTGAATCGCGGGACACAGTCGGGACGATAGTGGATCGGGCTACTTCTTCTTTCCCTGCGCCGCCACCGCGTCCATGGCGGCCTTTACCTTCTCGGGGTCGCCGAGATAGTAATGTTTGAGGGGTTTCTGGTCGTCGTCGAG
>Ga0326728_10007361_pt1 | contig 28358 bp, 37 predicted proteins | sample MB3enrmetagenome_FD_207602 | JGI IMG/M metagenome (GOLD analysis project Ga0326728, IMG submission 207602) | Lab enriched peat soil microbial communities from McLean, Ithaca, NY, United States - MB31MN | ecosystem: Environmental > Terrestrial > Soil > Wetlands > Peat | place: USA: New York... | reverse complement strand
CGACCACTGAGGCCGTCATCTACGAGATGACGCAAAGGGCGGGAACGGACGAATTCAGGAAGATACTCGACATCGTCAAAGAAAGAAGAACACACGTACCTGCCTGAGCACATCACTTGAAGAACGAACAAGCCGAAATTCTGTGGACGGATGAAAAGGACAGGAGGTATAGAGATTTACACTCCCTGAAACGATTCTAGATCTGGATCTCAAGAAGATCTTGACTAACGTTGAATCGAAGTATGGAGTAAGGCTTCCACGGAAGGTGCTCACCGCGGACTTCGATGCAGAGGGGGATCTATACGTTCGGTTCAAGCACGTCGACAAACCGATTGGTGAGGCGTCGAAAGATGGATTGGTTGTATTCTTCTACGAAGACCGAGATATTATCGTAGGTCTAGAACTTCTCGATATCGAACCGTTCAATTAGCTTGAATTATGTTGTAGGTACTTAGGTTTCAGCTGCTCCGTGAAGAACTTGGTGATTCTAGAATAGCATGTGACTCGGTTCTTGAACTTGATTACGTCGTGGCCTTCGTCTTCGAAGACTAGGAAATCCACTGATGTGCCTCGGGATCTTAGCCGCTCTACGAGATCGGAAGATTCCTTCTCTACAACTCTGGGGTCGTTTCGCCCCTGGATTATGAGCATCGGGCACTTCACTTGGTCGATGTAAGTGACCGGAGATCGTTCGATCAGAAACTCTCTATCCTTGTCCGGATGTCCGACGGATAGGTAGAATTGGGTTCTCCAGGATTCGGGTAGGCGCTCTAGGAATGTTAGTAGGTTGTAGGGGCCGAACATGTCCACGCCCGCCCTCCACAGGTCCGGGTACCTTGAAACAAGCGTCAGGGTCATGTATCCGCCGTACGATCTCCCTATAACGCCCCTTCTCGTGGAGTCGATGCGTGGATCCTTCTCAAGGATCTTCAGCCCTTCCACGAGGTCTTGTGCATCCTTTCCTCCCCAATCGTGGTCCACCCACTTCATGAACTTCAGCCCGTACCCAGTGCTTCCGCGGACGTTTGGAACGAACACGGCGACGCCGTTCAGGGTTAGGTTTTGGATTAGGGGCATGGAGAACCAGGTGAAGTCGGGCCTCTCCTGTCCCTGCGGGCCTCCGTGTACGTAGAGCACTAAGGGGTAAGGTTCCTTGAACCCTAACGTTTTGGATGGGAGGTAGATGCGTGCGTTAATTCGCAAGCCGTCGAAGCTTGCGTAGCTTAGGTCCTCGCCACGTGAGAGGTACTTCTCGTCTATTCCAACGACCCTTTCGCAGCTCAGCGGCCTGTATCGTTTTTCTCCCTTAGCTCGCGGGTTGTAGAGGTATAGTTGTGATGGGCTGGTTGCGGTTGTGAAAGAGAACGCGTACCCATTCCCAATCTCCCCTCTCTTGGTGACCGCGGGTTCGATTCCCAAGGCCATCCCTTCGGACGTTGGGGGTGGCCCGATGATTCTCTGTTCAATCTTGAAGCGCGGCTTTGCTCCGTCGAAGAATTGTCCTTCATAGTCCCATGAGCAGCCGTCGATGTTGTATTGGAGTAGGAAGCGGTTCTTGTCGACTTTGCGGATCTCTTCGAGTTCTCCCACACCCTTGTGCTTGATTCCCGTGATCGGCACGGGGTGGAGTTCGGAGGGGTCATCGAGTCGAAGGTAAGCGAGTGACCCTTTATCATCGAGCAAAGTTGTTTTGAACAGTATCTTCTTGGCATCATCCGTGAAGTTGCATGCCCCAATTCCGGAAGGAGCATAATCCTCGCCCGGTATCCGTTCTTCGATCGGAACACCGAAGAAAGCCTCGCGTTTTCCCGAGGTCTTCCGCCAGAGGTAGAGGACGTTGTCCGCGGCCGTGTAGCCGTCGATCAATATGACCTTCGAGTGGTCCCTGCTCGTGCCCGCGCAGTAGTTGCCGTAAATGCTCGTCCCGAGTGACGTCTCCTCCCGCTTTCGAAGGTTAACCCTCAGGCATTCGAGGTTCGGTGTTTTTCGGTCGTCACGGTAAAAATACGCCATCTCGGCCTCTCGGTCGTAGTGTATGCATGCTACCTGCTGCCCCCGGTACTTATCCCCGAAGAGGGGCTCCGGAATCCCTCCCTCCAAAGGAATGAGGCTTGGTTGATAATTCTCATCCCCGTTGTTGTCAATCATAACCAAAATCTTTCCTAACCTCGGGAAGACAACGTAGATTTCCCCGATCATCAGATGCGGGTTCTGAAGCGCCAACCCCGAAGGCAGCAAAGGCTCCGGCAAACTACCCTCCCTCCCCATTCTGTAAAGGCTAATCAGCCCACCCATATCGCTCAGAAAATAGACGTAGTCATCAACCAGTTGAGGCGAAACCAGGCGCCGCGCAGACAGAAGAGATTCCAACGGAAACTTCGACATCGCACAAACCCCTCAAGCAGCAGACTAGACTTGATGTGTTGCTAGCAAGTTCTTCTTACGCTTTCCTCAACCGGAATCGCGGTGCCAAAGTCTTGAGTTCTCAATCCATCGTTGATGTGCTCCTAGTTTGCATCAGACCCTTTGCTCGTCATGATGTTATGGGTGCCTGTGATCGAGATGCGTTTTGATCTTAATAATGCCAGGTTTTCTGCGACTATCGTCTTCAGGTCGAATGCATCGATGAAGGCGTTGACCGCCGTCCAGTCGACTTGTCGGAGGTGTTTAATGAAACGGTTGAGCCTAGCTGCATTGGATGGCGTTATTCGTTCTGGGGGTCGGAATGCGAGCCTGGTGCCGATTATTGCTTCGGGCGTGAGAACCTGAAGTCCCAATCCCCATTTCTGTTCCAAGTTGAGGAAGGGATTTAGCCTGGTCGACTTGTATCCGAGAAAATTCTCAAAGAACTCTATGACGAAGGGAAAGCCGCTTACATGCCTCAGGTAGATGTGGCTGACGGGATAGCGTCTTCCAGAATATTCGCTGACGAGATGATCGTAACTGGGTGTCTCAGTAGCAATCTGCTTGAGCTCGCGGCAGGTTTTTTCGAGCGTTGCCTCGGTCACTCCCGGGGCGATCAAATCAATGTCTTTGCTAGCTAGGGCTCTTTCCATATAGACACTCATGGCTTGAGAGCCGAAAAGAATCGTGTCGGTGACATTCGATTCGGTAAGTATAGGTGCGATTTTCTTCAGGACCTCGATCCATACCCTCGCCGGGACTCGTTGGTGACTCATCTTCACTGAACTCCGAGCTGCTTGCCTATCGCATCGACAACTTCGTCCGGTAAGAGGGGAAATCTCTGTGCTGTGTAGTTGGTCGGCGTTGGCCTACGATGGGGGATTCGTTCCCTTATCAGGTAGAGGGTTCGTACGTCTTCCACTTCTGGTTTAGGCGATTCTAGCACATACTCGATCTCAGCAAGCAATCCTTGAACCAAATCTCCAACTTTCTTCCTCTCCGCTCGGTGCATCAGATAATCTTGGTCAAATTTCTTAGTGGCAAGCAAGGCAGCACAAAAAGTAAGTATCTGATACAGTCGGTCTTTGTTCTTGTTCTTTGCCAATGTTTCCACTACAGTGTCCTCTAGGGAACCGTATACGGTCCTCAGGGCTATGCGTCCTCGCGCTAGTCCTTCGGTGTCAGTTTTCATCTTGATAGATGGTCTTGATGGGACAGTCCAGTTGAGGCCGTGAAATAGCATGGACTGTACACCGGCTTCAACGAATGGCCCATGTCCTGTGAGTGAGTAGACTTGTTTTGGCCGCACATTCGGTTGCTTTGCAGGCTCCTTGTGTATGCTTAACAGTCCCGAGCATACCATAGCGTCGAGGTAGAGCCGTAGCGACCTATGATTGGATAGGATATTCCTAGAACGTAGGCAAGCGAGGATGTTGTTGAATGTCGGTTCAATGTCCTCTCTTTTCAATGCTTCAATAGATTTGATTACGCTGTCCGCTACCGCAGCGCTTTTGTTTCTCTTGTTGGCGGCTAACTGTTTGCGCATTGCCACTAATATCCTACGTACAATGATACATAGGAGATCAACTAATAAAATATCCTTCTGAGCGTTACTTGGCGCGTCCGCGGTGCTTTGTACCGCATTCTCCAACCTCTGTCGTTGGTGTCCAAGGTGGGCGGTAGGAGGGGCCATGCTCGAAGGGTCCGGAGCTGTAGTGACTCTGCCGTCGGCTTTTCTTGCCCACGAGGATCGAAATCATCACGATGCGAACCGATTTATACCGCGGCCACTCCTACACGATGGATTGCTTATGAAGTTCGGTTTTTTCCTTCCACAGATAGGTCCAGCCGCTAATGTCGATTCGATTGTTAAGGTTGCGAAACGGGCTGAGGAGTTGAAGTATGATAGCCTTTGGGTGACGGAACGACTGCTATACCCCACGAACCCTCAAACATCATACTTCGGTGGCCCGCTACCCGACCCTTACAAGCGTGTTTTCGATCCGCTGGAGACCCTGACGTTCGCCGCGGCGCATACCAGCCGAGTAACGCTGGGAACAAGCGTGTTAGACATCCCGTTCTATAACCCAGTGCTGTTAGCGCGTCGGTTAACCACGTTAGATGTCTTGTCAGCTGGGAGGCTGAGGGTTGGGTTCGGGCTGGGATGGTCGAAAGATGAGTATGACGCCACTGGGGCGGATATGAAGACACGTGGCAGACGCGCCGATGAGTTCATTCAGGTGCTTCGTACGATATGGACGACGGACCCCGCTGAGTTTCATGGTAAATTCTTCCGACTTCCAAAATCCATCATCCAACCGAAACCAGTCCGGAAACCGCACCCCCCAATTTACCTAGCCGCATTCTCCCCGGGCGCAATGAAACGAACGGCCAAGCTGGCTGACGGGTGGATGCCGGTGGGGATGACGGTTGAGCAACTCAAATCGACCACAGCCCAACTTAGAAGCTTAGTGAAAGACGCGGGGCGAGATCCGGCTAATGTGAAGGTTATCGCCCGATACAACTTCGCCGTCACTCCACAACCACAGGGCAAGGAGAGAGCTTTCTTCTCAGGAACGCTGGCGCAGATCAAGGATGATGTGGCAGCAATCAAAGCCTATGGGCCTGACGAGCTGATTCTGGACTCTACGTTCTCACCGGACACGCATACCGAGAAGGACTTCCTCCGGAACATGGAAGAAATCCGCAAGACACTCTAAACCAAATCCCAACGGCTCTCCCATCCCTTCGCAGCGGTGATCGGGCACCCGCGCTGAGGTCTAGATCGCCCGATTCACCTTAAAACTGGCAAGCAGGTTATGGGCAAATGATGTGGTCGAACTAATGTCCATCTGGCGAACGCAGGCCTCTCCCGATGCGCTGAATCAGAATGTGAGCATGACTATGGTTGATCATCTTGGGATAGAATTTCTAGAGGTGGGTGACGACTATGTCAAGGCTAGAATGCCAGTTGATCGTCGCACGGTTCAACCTTTCGGGCTGCTGCATGGCGGCGCCTCGGTCGCTCTGGCTGAAACGCTCGGAAGCGTGGCTGCCAACCTATGCGTGGATAGAGACAAGAAAATGTGCGTTGGGTTAGAGATCAACGCTAACCATCTCCGCCCCGTTACGAACGGCTTCGTTTACGGAGTTGCTAGGCCAGTTCACATAGGTGACGCCACCCAGGTATGGGAAATCCGAATCCTAAACGAACAGGACAAGCTTGTCTGCATTTCCAGACTCACTTTGGCAACCCTCGACAAACAAGCAAAGATCAAACCCGATCTTCTTAAGGGCCTTGAAGAATAGTATTGCCAAAACAATTTGCCGATGACCTCGGCGTTTGGAAAGGAGATCTGATGGTATTTGAGAAGAAAGGCAAGGAGTTCGTGATGATGAGGGCCTCCTCAAAGAAGGAGAGGTTGGAAGAAGTCATGGATTTGAACCCCGAACGCACAGGAAGACCTGAGAGCATCTCACCCAAGGATATGAAGGGGATTTGGAAGGGCTGATTGGGACAGAAAGAGATGTTGAGGCTTTTGCGATTGATCCCACTTTTCCTGGATATTCCAAGGCGAGGAAAGCGATTGTGCGATGGGGTTGCGATCAACTCAACCGTGGTCCATGAAAGGTTGCAAAAAATGGCTAATGAATAGGCTTCACTGGCGACTGTACCGGCAATTTCTAGAGGTTGGTCACAAGCAGAGCCACGAAGTTGGCATGCGGGCTTAGTCTAAGTCGGTTCATTCGACCATCCTTTCGCCGCCGCGCCTGCACTGCCATACGCCCCTCTTGGTTTAGAGAGTCAACCAGCAACGATACAATTCCACATCGCGCGGATCTACTTCGCTCTGTACACCCTGTCATGGTGTTCATAATCTTCGAGAATCACAGTGTTTCGTTGTTCGTCGATTGAGAAGAGGAGGACAAAGCTGCCGAAGTGAGCCCGCCTCATTCCGCCGAGTGGAAAGTGCATCGGCTTGAATCTATGTGGGTCTTCGAGTATCCCCTCTATCTTCTTGGTTATGACTTCCATTTGATTGCGATTTCTTTTGGCCAGCTTCTTGAAAATCTTGTCTACGTGCTCTCTTGCCTCTAAGGTGTACATTCATTTCAAGCCGTATTTTCTCTTGAAGTCGGCGGCGTTACCGATTCTGATAATTGATTCTTTGTGTATCTTGTCGAGTTTCTTGAGGTATTCGGGCCTTATCTCAGACTCTAGGACGAGCGTTTTGTACTGTTTGGCCATTTCGTTTATAGCCTGTGATTTGTCCTTCAAGGCGAACTGCGCCTTGATGACGTTGATGACCCTATTCGCTTCTTCGTCTATCTCAACGATCGCTTTGACCATATTAATGTCATATTAACACGGAAATATAAGGCCGACTTTGGTACGGCTTGCCATCGATGTCCTCTCATAGAATACTAGCTTCATGCGTGTATTGTATGGAGTGCAGAGCAGAGCGGATCTCATGTAGTTCATCATTTGCGAGTGAACTATGGAATTGTGCCCGTGTTATTCGACTGCTATGGTGCGGACGGGGCGGAATAGGCTTTCGTAGTATTCGCGCATCCATGGGAGTATGTCGCGTCCCAGGATGTTGAGGAAGCGTTCCTCGATTGGGCTGGCGCTGTGAATGTAGACCGTGTCGAAGCCCATCTTCAGGAATTCGCCTAGGCGTTCGATTATGTCATCGGAGTCGGTTGTGATCAGCCAAGATTCTTTGATCTTCTCTTCCTCCTCCGGCCCAACTAGGGCTTGGAGTTCTCGCGGGTCCCACACGTTCTCCCGTTTCTCTCTCGGTATCGCCGTTGTAGCCCAGAACATGGCCGACTTCAACGCACGATTATAGTCTATGTCGTAGGCAACTTTGAATTCCATACTCTTGCTGAGCTTCGTTGGGTCCCTTCCAACTTTTGTGGCGGCTCTCTCCATTGCGTGGACGATCTTCCTAAACCGGTCTAATCCTCGGGGGTTCGTTAATATGCCGTCACACATTTGCCCCGCAAGCCTCGCTATCCGTTCGTTCGAGGTCGCTAGGTAGACGGGAACTTTGGTCTTCGGTTTCGTGTAGAGCTTCGCCTTATTGAGGTGATAATATTTCCCTTCGTAGGTGACGAAGTCGCCCGCCCACAGCTTCTGAATTATCTCCAGCGCCTCCTGCAGCCTCACCACTTTCTCCTCGAAACCAGGCCACTTGAAACCAAGCGGGGTTTCATTCATCGAATGGCCCGTGCCGAGCGTTACGAATATTCTGCCCGGGTAGAGGTTGTCGAGCGTCGCGAACGCTTGGGCCACTAAGGCGGGGTGGTAACGGAAGAGCGGAGTCGTAACCGCAGTTCCCAGCTCGACCTTCTTCGTCCTCTCGGCGGCGGACGCAAGCCAGATCCATGGAAACCCGGACTGGCCGGTGTCACCCCAGGGATGAAAGTGGTCGCTGGTGACTATGAGGTCGAAGCCAACAACTTCGGCGTGCACCGCGTACTGGAGAAGACGTTGCGGGTCGTACTGTTCCTGTGCCGCCCAATACCCCAGCCGAAGCGTGGCAACCAATTATCTACGCGCCTTGAAGCAATCCACCATAACACTAACGCTCGCTTAAAACATGCACGAAGCCTCACTATGACGCCGATCGTTTAGCTGGGATGATCTCGTGCATGACGGCGCGGAGTAGATTTGGAATTCCGCTAAGCCTGTCAAACGCCATACGGGACGCGGCCGATTCTAATTCCCCACTTTCACGTTCCGTAAGTCGCCAATCTGAGGCTCCGGCACTATCTTCGACATGCTCCGCTGTCTTTGTTCCGGGTATGGCGATTACGTTCTGTTTACTGATCAGCCAGTTCAATGCAACTTGGGCGGGGGTTTTGTTGTGAGCTGTGGATATGGAGGAGAGGGTTTGTTGGAAGTTGCTAATTCGCTCCAGGTTCCGAGGCGAGAGTCTTGGGCTGGCTGCCTGAACTAGGCTGGTAGGTTTGCGTTGGGGCGTGTACTTGCCGGTTAGCAACGACCGCGCCAATGGGGTATGCGCGATAATTGTAACATTCGAACTCTGAGCATAAGGGAGTAAATCCGCCTCAATTTTCCGGTCGATCAGGTTGTACTTGACTTGGTTTGAGGCGAGTTCTAAAGGCGATAGGGCTTCCCGAGCCGATTTCGTCCTACCCAAGTTGAAATTACTAATTCCAACGGCGCGCACCTTTCCGAGTCGCACAAGCTTCTTCATGGTCTTCATGGTGTTCCGTATTGGAAAGATTGGGTTCGGCCAATGGATCTGGTAAAGATCAATGGCGTCCACCCCAAGCCTGCGTGCGCTTCGTTCCGCCGCCCGCATTAGCCTGCCCGCGGTCAGATTCCACGGCCACACCTTCGTGGCAATGACAACTTCGTCCCGATGGCCCTTGATTGCTTCACCGACGAGACGCTCTGATTTTCCCGCCCCGTAGATCTCGGCCGTGTCGACAAAGTTGATGCCCAACTCGAGGGCTTTCTGAAACGCCGCGAATACTTCCGCTCTCCCATACTCACGGCCCCAACCCCATTCCCGGGCACCCCACTGCCAGGTCCCAAGCCCAATCGCCGAGACTTTGATGCCGGACTTTCCGAGTTCTTTGAATTCCATTGCACAACCCTTTGTTTGGTTGCCAAAGGCTGACGGTTGTCAGGGCCTAACTTGTCGCGATGCTGCCCTTAACCCGGGCGTCTTGTTCGATCCTGTTGAACGCGACAAACCCGAAGATCATCATCGCAACCGCCGCAACAACTGCGACTGGGTACTCTAAGGTTTCGGGTAGAATCATTTGTGTTCCCAGGGCGGCGTGCCTCATTATGTCGTTTAGGTACGTGAATGGGATTAGCATGGAGAAGTAGCGTACCGGTGTGGGGAGGCTGGTTACAGGGAAGAGCGCGCCGGTAAGGATCATGAATCCGAAGAATATCATGTTTCCAACGGAATTGTAGGATTTGATACGGATCGTCAGCCCCGCCATGAATAATCCGAAACCGATCAGGCTGATCTCGTACAAACCCAGAGCGAGTAGGAAGAGGGTGGGGTCGAGGACCGAGATCGCCGTCCCACCGAGCAGGTATAGTAGAAAGGTTGTGTAAGCAATGATGATCGAGTCGGTCAAGAATATCCTCGCCCACCTGCCTAAGATCAACGTAGCACGGTTGGCCGGTGCGAGGAAAAATTGTTCCAGCGTGCCAGACTCCTGTTCATTTCTGACGCTCTGGCCTACGCCCCATACTGAGGTGCTGAAGAGGACGATGAAGAGGAACCCGAAGAAGAAGTAAGTTATCCCCGTGCCGAGCCCTCGTACGTTGGCCGTCGACGCGACCGGTGCGAATAGAGTTACGCCCAGGGCGAAGAAGAAGAACCAGAGCGGTGTGCTGATGAATTCGCCCACGACCCAGGCCGGATAACGGAAGTAGGATCTGAGGTCTTTCACGAAGGAGGCTTTGAACTCGCGGAATAGGCGCGCGGTATAGCTAGTATTTGGAGAATTCACCGGTAACTCCCGCTTTTCTTTCAACTCGCCTAAACACCGCATAGCCAATTATCGGATACGCCAGGGCTAGGGATAGGAGAACGAAGAGGCTCCCGTAGAGGTTTACCAGAGTTTGGTTCGCTAGCATAATTCGGCGCATGTCGGCGATAACATATGTTTGGGGTAACGCATCTGAGATTAGTTGAACCCAGTAGGGTAGGAAGGCTACTGGGTAGTATGTACCGGTTAATGTAGCGAAGATTAGGTTGACGATCTGAGTGAAAATATATGGCTCTTTGAATCTGACCACAAACCCCGCAAAGAGAAACCCGATGCCGAATAGGGGAATTAAGCCGATTAGTAGCATTAGAAATGCTGGAATTATCGTCAGGAAACTTGAGGGCAGGACGACCGCGACCGCCACGCCGACCACTATGAGGAAGATTACTGAAGTGATTACCACATCCGTTAGGCTCAAGCCTACGAGAAGCGTAAATCTACGAACGGGGGCCAGGAAATTCTGTTCAAGTGTCCCCTTGATCTGCTCGTCCCGTATGGCGGTGCCCACGTCCTCAATTACCACCCAGCTCACCATCCAGACGGCGCTCCCTAGAATTTCGTAGATCACAATGTTCGTCGTCCCTGTTCGTGCTGCGAAGAATGACGCGGCGTTGCTTCCCCCGACTGCGTTTCCCATGCCGAGGATTAGGAATGTGAAGAGGAAAGGAAGCGATAGATAGATGGCGAATTCACCCGGGTATCTGAGGTGGTGCTTCAGTCCTTTCCAGAAAATCGCCGATAATGCCTGCACGTCCGCCCTCAGGCCGGAGGTGGACTTCAAGTTAATCCCGAAGGCTCCTGCCGGTTTCCGCGATGAAGACGTCTTCTAAGGTTGGTTCGATAAAGCTGACTCTTGTTATGGTTACTTGTTTGCGGACGAGGAACTCGAGGATCCGTGGTAGAACTTCTTTCCCCTTCTCAACATGCACCCGGAGTAGTTCTGTTTCGCCTGGGTGGGGTGAGGATGTGACGGCGACCTTTGAGACTTCGCCAAGGGATTGCATGGCTCCCACGGTCCGTTCATCCAGGTTCCTAGCCTCAATCTCGATTATGTCGGAGCTCTTGACCTTCTGTTTTAGGTCCGAGGGAGATGCTAAGGCTTCGATCTTGCCATGGTCGATTATCGCGACGCGGTCACTTAGCAAGTCCGCCTCCTCCATGTTATGGGTGGTCAGAATTATGGCGTGGCCTTGTCGCTTCAGGTCCCGTATCATGTCTCTGATCAGGTGAGAGGATTGCGGGTCCAGGCTTGCGGTGGGTTCATCGAACAGGAGCACCTTCGCATCGTTCAGAAGCGCCTTAGCGAATGAGAGGCGGATCCTCATCCCGGTCGAATAATTCTCAACCAGCGTGTCTTGACGGTCGTCTAAGCTCACTAATTTGAGCAGGTCTAGTATGCGGCCTTTTGCGTAGGTTGAGTCGAGATGGTATAGGGCGGCGAAATATTCGAGGTTCTCGTCTCCCGTCAGCTTCCAGTACAGGGTCCGTTCACCGGTTAACATTACGCCCAGGTTCTCGCGGACTTTCTGCTGGTCTTTTGCTATGCTGAAGCCGTTGATGAAAGCGTCCCCTGAGGTGGGCGTGATTAGGGTGCAGAGCATCTTGATAGTCGTCGTCTTTCCAGCTCCGTTTGGCCCAAGGAGGCCGAAGATCTCTCCTTCCGGTACGTTGAAGTTGATGCCTTCAACGGCAACGACGCTCTTCGGAACCTTCCGAAACAGCTTACCCTCCCGCGTCTCGAAAGTCTTGGAGAGCTGATTCACCTCGACCGGATTCATTCACCCACCACGTGGATGGAACGGAACCAGCCGAAGAGACGCTATTTAATCTCACTAATCCCTCGGTCCGAACCAGTGAAACTACCAATCTCTCATACGAATTCCGTGCCATGCTTCTCGGCCAAAGATTCGCCGTGTGGTTCGCGTTAAGGACAGCTGGGATCCATCGTGAGCGTCAACGCCTTAGCCGAATCATCCATCTGTGCAACTCTCCATACAATGGAAACGCAGATTTTTCATGAGTTTCATGAGGCAAAATTCAAATATTTGGGAAAGGCGCGTTTACTTCTGCCGGTTTTTGTCTCTGCGGAGGTGAGTCTGCTAATGGCCACGTACAAGTGTGAGGCATGCGGCAACGAGTCCAGCGCCCCTGGTAGTTGCTGCGGAAGTGAAATGAAGAAGATGTAGGTCAGGAGGGCTCCGGGTAGAGGGCCTTCTTGAGCCTCTCGTATTTTTCCGGGTCTTCACCAACATTAACCGAGATTGTTTTCGATCCGATGTAAACCGGAACCCAGTCTTCGTAAATTCTTTGTCCACGAGCTTTCGCAAATCGAAATTGCCTTTTCTTCCTGCCTTCCTCTTCCACAAACCGTAGCTCTACCGAGGAATCCATGAGGGTTTCCAGCCGTTTGGATACCTCTTCTTGTACCGTACCCGTTGTCAATGAGACCGAAAAGGCTCCGCCTTTCGCTTTCACCTTGACCGCCGTGGAAGCAAGGAACTGGACGACCAGCTGAGCGTCCTTGTAAGTGAAGAGGGGTGTGGCTGAGTCGATGATTATCTTCGCTTTCCCTAACTTCGACTTTTCATTGAGCAGGTCTGAAATGAGAAGGCTAAGCTCATTCAAGTCGACGCGGTTTCTGAGAGCGTACTTCTCTTGGCTGGGCATGCCGGCGATTGAACTGTAGCAATCTACGAATGTCGCCAACCCCGTCCGTTCATACTCCGGTAGTTTGCCGTGGTAGTACTGCGCAAAGGAGTTGCGTAGGTTTGATGGGAAATCATCGAACGCAAACAGTACGACCGGCCGGCCATTGCGGAGGTAGAAATTAACCCATGTATGGAATGATGGGGTCTTGCCCGAGCCGGGTGGGCCGCTCAACATAAGGGCGTAGCTGTCAGGCATCCATTGAACGATCTGGTCGCAGTGATCACAGAAATAAAAGCCGGTAACCTCATCATAGGCGGGTTTGTCTCCACAGAGCGGGCATAGCCTTGGAGCGCCTGGGGTTTGCAATCTGAATGACCTATCGCGTGACTCTCACTAGCTTTTGTCAAATAATGTTTGGGGATTAAGAGTGCGCATTCCAATAATACAAGAACTGACTACCGCTCCGATACCTGCGAAGTCTAATATCCTCGTTGAGTTCGACGCCGACTCGATCGCTCCAAGATTTTCTGTTTCCGACTATCCAACGAGATCTGCGATTTGTCGATCTTAGCCACAGATTGGATCACGTTCCTACTCAAACTGGTCCTTGTTCCAAGTTTCATCGCCGCGGTTAGTCTCGCCGGCCGACGATGGGGCTCCACCGTGAGTGGTTGGCTTATCAGCCTACCCTTCACTTCGGGTCCCGTCGCTTTCTTCTTAGCTTTGGAGCAAGGTGATCTCTTCGCGTATAAGGCATCAGAGGCGATTATGCTCGGAATCGTCTCGATGTTCGCCTTCTGTTTAGTTTACGCTCGCTTGGCACTTACCAGTGGATGGTTAGACAGCATGTTAGGGGGTGTCGTCGCTTTCTTCGTATGCGCTTTTCTCTTGGATATGACAGAGCTACCGTTGTTCATCGCATTCGCACTTTCGCTTTTCGCACTAATCGTCGTCATCTTGCTGATGCCGCGGGTTGCGGCGGATGTGATTTCCCCCTGGCGTTCGCGGTGGGAACTACCGGCGCGAATGGTTTCGGCAACCGCCCTAGTAGTTCTGATTACGGGGGCTGCTCCCCTTCTCGGGGCACAACTTACGGGGCTTCTCTCGCCCTTCCCGATTTATGGGACGACCCTGGCAGCATTCATTCACAGATCTCAGGGTGGAGAGGAAGCGATTAAGCTCCTGAAAGGACTCCTGGTGGGTTCATTTACGTTTATCATATTCTTCTTGATTCTCTCGCTGACTATCGTACCCTGGGGAATGTTCTCGTTCCTAATGGCTATAGGCGCGAGTCTCGTAACTCACTTCGTCTCCCTTCAAGTCTTGAAGTTTCGGAACCGTATTCCACGACCACGTTGATCCTGGAACCGCGGTCTCCTATTTCGCGCTGCGGGGTCGTCTGCGCCAAATCTTTTATCGTCATACAGAGGAATATGAGTCGAATCGTGAATCGAATGCGGCCGGCCGTAGTTTTCTTGGCGTCTCTAGTTGTAATCTCTCTGGTGCTTGTCGGCAGTAACCTAGCCTCGGCGTCCTCTACGCCAGACTACTATGGGGGGGCCGGCGGCACGATAAGCGGTATGGTTGTTTCCCCAAGCGGAAACGTTGTGGACTGGTCTCAGATCTACGCGCGAACCGGTAATCAAACCTTCGAAGCATTCTCCGGCTTTAGCGGGTTCTACCTGATGCGGGTCCCGGCTGGGACGTACAACGTCTCCGTCTACGACTTCTACAATCCCGTGTATTGGGCGCCACCCGTGAATGTGACGGTCTCCGACGGGTCAAGTACCACGGTTAACTTCTACCTACAGCCACAGGCTCCGGCGCCTATTCCGGAGTTTCAACCAAACCTCTTAGCGGTCGTGGGGCTGCTGGCCATTGCGGGGGCATGCATCCTCACGAAGAGGTTGAGGACGCCTTCAGTCTCCCATTGAAACTACTACTCTGATTGGTTTCTCGTGTTCGTCTTCGAGAATTCTGAAACCCTCATTCACATCCCTAAGCGCTACCCTGTGGGTAACGGAGTGTGAGAGGTCCAACCGTCGGGATCGTACGAGGGCGATTAACTGGTTTAGTTCCGTTTTCAAGTGGTCATCCACGCCAACGATCTCCATCTCCTTCCCGATTATCGTCCTGTAAGGGGAGACCGTGATTGCCTTGGCACCTATCCCAACCAAAACTAGTCTTCCTCCTTTTCCGACGCAGCCGATCCCTTGCTGATTCGTCTTCTCGGAACCTACGAAATCTAGAACCACGTCGGCCAGTGTCCCACCCGTCGTTCGGTTCACTTCGTTTACGAGATCGTCGGTTGCCGCGTTTACGGTAACGTCTGCGCCGAAGCTCTTTGCCCGTTTAAGTTTCCACTCGAATCGGTCCACGGCTATGACCCGCCCCGCACGGAAGGCTCTCTTCGCTAATTGGACGGCGTGCATTCCGAGGCCTCCCGTTCCGATTATGACGACGGTGTCATTCGGTTGGGCCCTTCCCCTCCTTAGGGCGTGGTACGCGGTGGGGACTGCGCAGCCCATAATGGCGCCCTGTTCGAAGGGTATCGTCGCTGGCAACCGGACCGCGGAGGCGGCCGGAATAGCGCAGTATTGAGCGAACCCGCCGTCCACATCCTTTCCAATCATTTGGTAGGATTTGCAGTAGTTCTCCCGGTTCGTGCGGCAGTATAGGCATCGGCCGCAACTGGAAACATAATGGATGAGTATTCTCTCTCCGAGGCGAAGGCCCCTGACCTTACTTCCCTTCTTAGCCACGATGCCGGCGATCTCATGCCCCAGCGTGATGGGGAGTTTCGCCACCGGCGCGACGCCTCTTCTGTAGTTTAGATCGGAATGGCAGATTCCGCTCGCCCTAACCTCCACCAGGATCTGGTTAGCGGAGATTCTTGGAACGGGAACCCGATCTATTCTTAGCCCGCCGCCGATCCTGTGCAGCCTGGCCGCAGTCATCATAGGAGTCAAGGATCCATCCCCGGCGCGCCTGTTTCGCTAAATCAATTAAACGTTCGGCGTCACTCTCTAGACACGAAAACCGCTGCCAACACACAAAATGCCGCTAACATGAACACCATAATTTCGAAGAGAGGAAGAGGCATGGTTCTGGCGAAAGGAACCAGAAAATCAATCAAACCCATAGGGAGGGCGAGGAGAAAGTATCTTCTCCGTCGCGAGACGGCGGCTTTCAAGCATAGGTATCCCCATGAGAGATGAGCCATCATCGACGAGACTCTCTCAAGCACACCCCAGCCGATGAGCGGGAGGGCGTCAAGCGGGGAAGAGAAGAGTTGGGGTTGGGAACTTGAAAGGATAGAAGAGAGGCTGTCAGCCGCCGCGCCGCCTTGCGCAATAGTGACGAAGTAGAAAAGGAGGCTCGCAAGCATGGTTGCGCCGAGGAGTACGGCGTTTTCCCAAAACGCAAGCCCCAACCCGTAGCCCACGCCATCACGTTTCTTCATTCGATGTTTTGAAACCGCGAAACGGGCAACGAGGAACGCCCCGCCCACTTCAAAGATCACGGTCTGAAGCCCAAGGTAGAGCCCCAGCAGCCAAAGGGAGCCTTGAGATATTGATAGAAAGGCGGGTGCGGTGAGAAATTGGAAAGCGAATTTTGCGGCGACGGCTGCTCCGTAGGCCAAGAGCGAAAAAACCAAGATGTACTTTGTGAGGCCTTCCCTCAGGTGCCAATAGAGGAGGGTGCCAACACTGAACCCAATCACGAGAATGGGTTCTAGAATGAAGATCGGGTCAATATTCTGAATGAACTCCACCACGCCTTCGCAACTGCCGGAGAGGAATTTAGCCCTGCTTAATTCGCGGCAGGATTAAGTGCGGTCAATGGCGTCAGTGGCCTGTAAGGCGTCATTCTAGATGTACGGTGTCACCGTGTGGCGAAATTCTCTGTTAACTAAGCTCCGCAGTTCCTTTCTCAACCTTGCGTCAAGCTTTGTATGAGCGGAGGAAAGCGCCTCTAGCGGCCTTGGCGATTGGAGTATCGGCCCCTGAAGAACGGCCGGGCTTTCAACCGCTTCACTTGCGCTCACGGGTTTGCGGCTGAGAAGTTTCGCGGCGAGCTCGCTCATGGATGAGGGGTCGTCTATCATGGTTGCGATCTCTTTCATCTGATCCAACCCGATTGCCCGCAAGCCGAACGGTTCTTCCCGAGGAATCAGGGGAGCTATGGTTGGGTTCGGGAGCCTTGAGCCGAGGCCCACGAACTTGTACGGGTTGACTTGGTACTCCTTCAGCTGCCAAGCCTCGGCGCCGTGTGAGATCAACGCGTCGTAGAAACCCGACTTGTCTCTTCCGACCAAGACACGCCACCCCTCAGGGTTCTTCTCGTACAGGCGGGCTATTTCACGCCGCAGCTTAGTTGAATCTAGCATTTCTCCGACGCCGCTATGGACCTAGCGGAATCCTTTGAATTAAGGCTTACACCACGGTACCGAACCCGCAGCGCAAGCTCATATGGAACTTACCAATTACAACGGGTGCGGATGTGGGATCGCGTGCCGAGCATCAAGGAAGTAACTGAGTCCATATTCAAACTTGACAATCGAATTAGATACGTTGCAATTCTCAACCCTAGGTACGATCTACTCGAATCGAAGATGAGGGAAGGAGTCGCTTCTCTCACCCCCGCCCAAACCGATCGTGACTTTATGAAAATAGCTGCGCCATTGATGATCGACTCGGCGGACAAGTTGCGACCATTCTGTGGAGCAATGAGGTGGTTGACAGTGAAATATGACAAGGTCTTCCTTGCGATGTATAGAACCGCCCTACACATGTTAATCCTAAGCCTTGATTCCCAAGTAGATCAAGCACTGCTCGACCTGATCGGAAACGCCGTTAGAAGGCTCGAACTGGGCGGAGCCGAGGATGAGAAATAGGTTAGTAACTGAGCGTTGATTCTTCCTGAGCCCGTCTAGGGCGAGAGATTACCTTTATCGGCGGAAGCGTTAGCAGCGGGTGTTCCCCGTGCTGGTACTGCATTGTAACGTGAGTGGGCCGTAGCGTCTGCTTGAACATGTCCAGAGCCGCCCAGGGGTTACTTTCGCAGCCGCAGGTGGCGCAGTCAAATTCTACGGTTCGATATTTTCTTGATGTATGGAGCGTTAGGTGGCTTGTGGTGATCAGGGCGTTAACGCTGACTCCTCCTCCCATGATGTCATCCTCAACCCTGTAGACTAGGGGGTTCACGGTCTTCGTCTTCGCGAGTTGCATGTTGGCGGAGTGGATCGCTTTCAAGGTTGTGTCAAGGAGAAGTTCATCGTCGAGAAGGTCGGCGCGGCATCCGTAAAGCGTTGCAACGACATGCCGATAAGAGTAAGGTCTAGAGGGCATTGTTTGTACTCAAGATCCTCCCGTTAGAAATCTCTGATTTTCACTATGATTAAGTAATTCAGATATAAGAGTTGCCTCGACGCGAAAAATCTTTCGCGCGAAAATTTTTTCTCCAAAATATCCCGAGGCATCACTAGAATCGGTTCACAACGCCGCGAAAAACCGAAATGCTGCAACGAATCCCGAATTAGATTTTTCTTCACGCGACGCGTTCACAAAATTTCCCGCTATTTCTCTCCGTTGCCTGGTTTGCCGAGAATCATGAGCCGTAACAGTGGCGGATGTGCATGTTCGTGCGTTACGCTCATGCGCAAGCTCACAGGACCGGGTTGAACTCCTTGAAAGGCGGAGATCCTGGATTCTTCAATGATGATTCCATGGATTCGGCGGCCCAATTCTCGGATTCGGCGACTTTAGCGGCACATTATCGGTTTGGTATGCAGGCTTCTGCTCTCAAAACTGCCTGAGGAGGGACCGTAATGGTGGAGGAATTGGCTTCGAGTGGTTAGGGTCTGGGATTCTTTGCGGCGTCTATGAGTTTTCCGGCTACGACGCTGGGTAGGTTGCCGATCTTGAATCGTGTTACCCATAATTCCGTTTTCGGGTAGTACACTTGGCTCAGGTTTGCCATAGCCCGCCTCTGACCGCATCCGGAGCATACCCCAAAGAATTCCCGTCCCTCTACCTCAACCCGATGCTCTAGCACCTTCTGGCATTTGAGGCAGAAATCGTTGAAAGAGAACCCCTCAACCAACCTCGACATAACCGGCCGCCTGCCACCTATCTCGAGCGGAGTTCGGGCAGGGCGCGGAGGGCTAGATCCGGGGGCAGTTCTTCTTGTGAAGCGCGAATATCTCTTGACTGTTCGTTTCGAAGCCACACTTATCGCAGACTAGGCGCTGGCCTTCCTTCTCGAACCGTGACATCAACGTGTCTCGCTCGGCGGGATGAATCATCTGCCCACCCTTATAGTTTATCGCTGCGAACGTAGCTGAATATTGGCGGTTAGGGAGGTGCCGACGGCGAACAAACTTGGGCTTATCCTTGGTGCAGTGGTCATCGTGATTGCTCTCGCAGCCGCGCCGATGCCCCTTGTTAGCTTAGGGAATTCATCCCAACCCGCGACAATATACCCGAACCTCCTATTCGCCGTCCCGCTGACGCTTCTCGGAGTTCTACTAGCGTTCTACGGAATGGTGGCAGACAAGAACTCCCACAAGCACGAGCCGCCCGAATAACACACAGGACCTAGTCTAGGTACTCTCTCACAGTTCAGTTATGACATGTCTAAGCCCATCACGCATTCTTTGCCGCCGGACGTGGTGGTGGTGCAGGTGGGGTTTGCTGCCATGCTCAATTTGCCGTCACGAAGTCTCACATTATGTCCTAATCATTTGAATCACGTGAGAAAGCTGACACAGCCAGCGCCGAAACCTTGTTTCCCGTTCGGTTAGCTCTCTCATGTCTAGAGTCAGTCCATAGACAACATCTGTCCGTTCTCGCGTGCTGAAACCGTCATGACGCCGAATTGTGAGAAATGTAATCGTTCTATGCGTCTGTTCTGGAGCTTTACCAGACTGAAAGCGGAGAAGTGGGTAACGGAAGAACGCTATTGCTGTTCATGCGGCCACATGCAAGATCAAGAGCTTCCTGAACCGATTTGGAGACTATGGCAGATCGAAAGCTTGCCACTTCGACCCGAAACATCAGGCTGCAATGCCCATTGATGTCACATCATAAGCCCTGCGAAGGAAAACGCTAGAATCGGCACCGACGACATATCTTCACTTGCAAAATCTACGGAAAAAAGTGTCCTATGACGCTTAGAGTTCAGTTATGACGACTTCTAGGCCGGTGAGGCTGATGCCAATGCTGAAGCTGATTCAAAAACCGTTATCGGTACTTCCATTCCTACACTTACCGTCACCCCTGCTTCCACTCGCATTGTATTCGTAGAGAACTAACCCGCCCGGATTTCTCTTTGTGTCTGTGGGGTGCACTGATTCGTCGTCGGTACTGGTGGCGCGAGCACCCAAATTTGAACTCATCACTGGCTCGCGTGTTGCGAGATCTGCGCGTATGTGTCGCGCCAAGTATCGCGCGACTCCTGAGACAGCCAAGACGCAAGCCAATGTCCGTGCGCGCGCAGTCTGTCGCTAGCGCGTTGGAAAACAAAATCAGTTCAACACGGAACTCCCAACACTGGTGCAGTAACTATCTTCTAGTTTTCAGCATCTTTTCTCTTCTCTCTTCTCCTCTCTCCTTCTCTTCTCCCGCTTCTCGTCTCTCTTCCTTGTCCTCTTCTAATCTCTTTTCTGTTTTCTCTTTCTCTCGCTTCTTGTCTCTTTTCTCTGGTCGCTCCTCTTCTCTGTCCTCTTTCATTCTATCTGCTCTTTTCGCTTTTCTTCGGTCTTCTCCTTTCTCCTTCTCTCGCAGTATCTGTAATCTCTCATTGTAATAGTGAGAGGCTACTTCTAGAACGGCTTCGATTCTTTCGCTTACAAATTTACAGTGTTCAATCCTTTTCAGAAGGGCAGCAACGCGGCCGGTGCGTCCTTCCTTCTCTGCCTTTTCCTTCGCTCTCTCAGTCGCTTGTGCGGTCTTCGACAGGAGGTCTCGGATGACTTTGATGTACCTATCCTTTTCCTCTTGGTGTTGTGTAGCTTCAAAGATAGCCTTGTCCACTACCAGTCTATATTTCCAAACCGCTTCTTCATAGTTTGCATCCTTGACACTTTTCTCCGCCTGCTCAATGAGGATCCCCAGGTCCTCCTTCGCCAAGCCAGCTATAGGATCTAAAGGCAGGCTACCTGAGAGAACATCATATAATTTTGCATCGCCCCGACATAGCTGCTGCAACCAAGTTACATCTTTCTCCTCTTCTTCCACCATGAGCAATCTCCCCACTGTGAAAAGATTCTATCCATTCTTATCTCTTCTGCGTGATTCCTCTCCAATCATTCCTTTTTCGTGATGCGATGAGAAAAGGGTAAGATGAGAGGAGGTCAAGGGGCGAAGTTGACTCGCTCATTACTTTGGATTTCTGCGAGCGAAGCGAGCACGGTCGATAAGTGTGTGTCACACAGTATAGCTGGTGCACGCACACACTTTCTGAGGACGAGCCAAACGTATATCAGCTGTAAGGGCAATGTTCGAGAGGAGTTTCAGTGAGATCGTTTTGTTCTGTGACCTAGGTAACGTGAGCATATACTATGAGACATGCGGCGACGGTGTACCGGTTCTGATGGTACATGGTTTCTCCCCGGATCACAGGCTAATGAAAGGTTGCATGGAACCAATATTCGCCAGCAGACCAGGGTGGAAGAGAATCTACTTCGACCTGCCCGGCATGGGAAGAACAAGAGGAGAGCCGTGGATCGATTGCACCGACAAGGTTCTCGAAGTCGTGCTCGCGTTCGTCGATCGCATCCTCCCCAATCAGAGTTTCCTTCTCGTAGGAGAATCCTATGGAGGATACTTAGCAAGGGCACTGGTCCTCAAGAAACGGAAATTCGTAGATGGTCTACTACTAATCTGCCCCCTGATTGCCCCCGACCCAGAGAAGCGAAATCTCCCCGCGAGGAAGATAATCGTCGAGGATCAAAGCTTGCTTTCTGAGATGGATGAGTCAGACGCCAATGAATTCGCGTCGATGGCAGTAATTCAGACCCGCAGAAACTGGGAACGATTCCGTGACGAAATTCTTGTCGCCCTGAAAGTCGCTGATACGGCTTACCTTAAGAAGCTAGGAAGCAGGGGGTATCCTTTTTCATTTGATGTTGACTCCCGCCGAGAACAGTATGACAAACCGGTTCTGATAGTCGCAGGAAGACAAGACACCTCAGTAGGATACAGGGACGCATGGAGCATAATAGAAAACTACCCTAGAGCAACATTATCGGTACTAGACAGCGCGGGCCACAACCTGCAAATCGAGCAAGCTCAACTCTTCGCTGCTTTGGTGTCAGAATGGTTGGATCGAGTGCAAAGAGAAAAAGGCCATTGAGCAAGGGAGTCGAAATCGCTTTTTGGCATGCTTCAGGAACCCGGTGTGGTACTCTTGGTGCGATTCCAGTTCAACGCAGGGTTGTCAACGTATTCCGGTTAAGTATCGCCCTATGGTTCTCTCGAACTCAACGTAATCGGAACGCACAATTGCCAGTATTGGCATGTTGGAGCGGTTACTTGAAGACTCGTTCCTGCCTGAAGGAAACTGGGACTTACCCAGCAGGCTGATCCGCATCCACCAGACAGGTTTTCTAGACAGGTCTGGGAGAGTGGATTCGGTTATTTTATGGCGAAGCTTGAGAATCCTTTGGAGAACCCATGTTTCGGTTGCGGGCCGCGTCATCGGAGGGGCCTGAGGCTTTCGTTTGAACGACATGGGAACGAAGTCTGGTGCCTGTATACTCCGCGTAAAGATGAGGTGGGCTGGCCGGGGCTCATTCATCCGGGTCTGCATTACATGGTTCTCAGGGAGACTAGTTACTGGGGGGCTCTGACGTTGGGGAATAAGGTTCACAGTTCAGGAGGCAAATCCGTGTTCTGGGAAACCAGCTCTCCTCCAGTCCTCGCAGCATTTCGCGTCAGGTCGAGGATAAAGAGGCGGACTCGGCGGGGGTTGCATATGGTCGCTGTCAGCGAGTCGCTGAAGGGGCGTCCTTACGGTAGGTTCGAATCCTTCTACGTGCCCGCGAAGAGGTCTGCGGTGAAGAGTAAGGGCCTAAGACTTCCCAGTTACCTGCTTGAAGACATGGACCCTTGACCCATTTGTAATATAGGCCAATTACGTCACGACACTTTAGTGCGAGGCATGGACCTAGGACTTGCGAACGTCAAAGGTCTATCTGTCAATTGCTGTTCTTGTAGGGCCCACACAACAACACTATTCTCAACGAAACAAGCCTCATTCTACTTCATCATGAATGATGCTGAAAAAGAACCTATCATAGAAAACGCTGTTGAGGCGGTGAAGATTCTCCAAGCAATAGGGTTTGGAACCCGAAATAGGTTCTCAGCCGTTTCATCATCACCGTGTTCCCTCTTCCGAAGACGAGAAACCTGGTATACCGGTCTGCTGGAGGCGAGGTAAACTTAATAAACTTGTTTAACGATCGGCGTCGATCGACCCCGCTTGTCGAACGTTCTTCTCAAAAAAGTGAACCCAACACTCTACGCCCGCCTCAAGGCTGAGGCGGCGTCTCAAAGTAAGAGTGTGGGTGAGATCTTCAATGAGGCCGTCAAGGTTTGGCTGGCTACTAAGAGGCCTAGAGATGAAGAGAGGGAGCGAAACGTTGAAGTTTACCTTACCATGAAAAAGAGGTTCTCACAGCACCCTAACGATTATTTTGTGATCGCCAACGGAACCTACCTTGGACATTTTCGCTCTCTATCTCACGCTTTCAGGATATTGAAGGAGACCCGATCGACGAAAGCACTCGTCGTTCATAACCAGCCGTCAGGTGAATGGCTTGGCGGGTCGCTTGAAGCTTAGAGAATGCTTCGAAGCCGCAGATTGGGGTTACGTAATTGAGGCCAGCATACTAAACCCGCTACTCGACCACCGATTCCCCGAGAGAGGAAGGGCCGTCTTTAAACTTGATACCGGGTTCAATGGCCCAACGATGGTTACCAACGACATTTTCGAACTGCTTCGTTTACCAGACATTGAGGTTCCAGACGATATGCGGCCAACGTACGCAACACTTGCAGGAACCCTAACTATGCGATCCGCACCAGCGCTGCTGGAGGTTGCGGGCAAACAAATCGAAACCGATATTCTCACCCCACTCTCCGGCCCAAGCCGCATGCTAGTGGGATTCCAAGTCCTCAAACGCTTGAATCTCGCACTCCTCGAAAATCGCTCATGTGTCTTGGATGTTCCACCGAAAGAAACAGCCCATGGAAACCATACGCACAAAACGCGCAGAATCCCACAGGCATAACGCTTCGAACCGACTAGTCAAAAACTGACCAGTAACATTCTTTACAAATCTTCCGTCCGCCACGACCTCAAGAAGATATCAAAGTTTTTTGAGGTATTCGAGTATCGTGCGGTAGTCATCTTCGCTCAGACGCCAGCCTGCTCTTCGCATCTCGGTGAGTTTTCTTATTGCTTCGTCTCTTGGCACCTCACCTTCTTGGTACATCCTTCCAAGCAGATAGCCAGTCCCGTGACATTCTACCTGCATCAGCTTGGCTGTGAACCTCGCAGCGTGGTCATCTGCGATCAGAATTCCGTCGAGTTCCTTGGCGATGGCGAGTGCCTCTGCTTCAGCTCTGTGCAGAGGCTTATTTTCGCCTTCGACAGCGATCTTCATGAGCCTCTTGACCTGAGAGGTGCTGCGAGGTCGAGTAAGTATGAATGCGGCTTCTTCAACAAGTTCCCGTATCACCGCAACCTCTGGCCTCCCTTGGGCTTCACCGACCATGAGTTCTTCGTAGACGGTTTCGGGTAAGAACTTCTGATTCTGCAGCCTCCTAAGAGCTCCCGCCAACGAGCCCCTGATTATGTAAATCATTGGAGTTGTGTCAAAGACTAAGCGCTTCGTCAAGCGGGCGCTCTACCCTTTCCGCGCTGCCTCGAAGTCTTCGATGAACTCCTCCGCCGAATATCGTATTGGCATCTTCTTTTTCTCGAGTTCGTCGAGAAAATCCCAGATAGAGCAGTTGGCGAGACTAGCGGCTTTCAGGGCTGTGACTCTTCCCTCCCCGTAGAGCCTGACCGCTTTCCCAAGCCTCCATTCTCTGATGTACAGGTCGGTTGCGCGGGCTATCACGGAAGACTTGTCAAGCTTCTCCTCCAACGCGATCCGCTCGATCTCACGCGCAACCCCCTTTGGCAATCTCGCTGCCACTACCTCCATTAGCCGGCTCTTCGCCAAATCACACACCGTTTACATTAGTTAACACTGTTTACAACCATTTAAGGCGTTCGTTCCAAAGCCAAGACTCAAACGGAGAAAGAGAAAACTACCTACTGCGCATGAAACCGCGAACTCTTAACTGCGACTAGCTACAGCCCTGAAGATAGGAAATCACGATTACCCAAAGAGAGGTTTGGAGAGGCCTAGAGTTCAGTTATGACGAATTCTAGGCCGGTGAGGCTTGCCGTTCCGCCGGTAATCGCGGCCAACGCCAAATCAAACCAGTACTGGGTGTTCAACGTAAGGCCCGGGATCACCGTGGTTATGCCGAACTGTTGACGCTTGCTAGTGTAGTAGAATGAGTCACTATATCTTTCAATTGCTCCTCGTCGCGGTAGGGCAATTCCACCACGTACACCTCACCCGTCCCGACGGGCGCCTCTAACCGGACTAGGCCCTCTTCGGTTCTTACCTCAAAGAAGTTCCACTTGCGGGACGAGAACAGTCCGATCGCCTGATCCAAGGTCACGCGCTTCAAAACTCTCTCCTTCATTCTTCACACCTCCGGTTTGCGGCCATTTTCCGTTTTCCTACGGCGTGCTTGCTTTCAGGTGGAAGGTATACGACCTGACCATCCCATCGACTATATTGCATTGCATTCAAGCTACATCATGATTTTCCATCCAGCCAAGTCGAGTACTTACTGAGTTCTGTGAAGATCGGGGCTAAATTCTATGAGAAATGACTCGTTTTCTATGAGGCCACACATATCAAACCGGACGCTTAGGCGGTTCTGTGAAAGCGCTTGTGCAAATCTATGAGGAAACGTTCATTCTCTATTATGTGCCCCATCTCCAGCTGGAACGCCAATAGGATTTCGGCGACGCGGCTGACGTTCAGGTCGGAATCCGTGGCGACGCGCTCTAAGGCCTCTACAATGTCGTCCCGCAGATAGAGGCTTACAACGCGCTTCCGACGACGGGGCTCAACAGACATGAGGCCAGAATGGTGAGCCTGTGACTAACACATTGGCCTTAGTCCCACGCGGAATTGGAAGCATCCCGCTCCCTCACGGCTGCGGTATAGTGTTTTCGCGCGCGAGAATGATCTCGACTAATCGTTTCGTTCCCTTGCTTTTGAACCCTCTACTAAGGAATGACTCAATACCTCGCTTTCAACAGGTGTGTTTTCTCGATGAATGTTTTCGAGTTTTTCGAGTCGCGACAAGAGATTCAGCCCTCGAGGTAAGTAGACAATTGCAGGTCCGAATAGCTGGACTACGTAGTCAACTTTCGCCTCCAGCCGGTCCCCGATAGTCTTGGGGACGGGAAGGAAGTATCGTTTGTAGTGGTACCGGTTCTTTCTCATGTACCGTTTCCAATACCAGACAACCCTAAGCCTCACCATTCGATCCAAGATCCGACGAGAAGAGGATGGTTGATCGAATGGACCCGAATGCCTGCACGGAACCGGCCAGCTAAGTAGAGCAATCAGTTCACGCAGACTCCGTAGGCGATGCAGAGGGATAACGGGTGAAGGCAACCCGAGATCCGGTGGGACTGAGAGATGAAAGTGAGGAATCAGAGTAGAAGAGAATTAGTTGGGAGGCGGCGTTCCTCGCCTCCTGGATACAGTGACGTCAGTCCCGCTTGCTCATTCTATCTTCTTAGTTGGATAATCGAACTCTGGAACTTTGGAACGCGGACTCCGATAGTTTCGGTATCGGGTGGGGTGCCGAAGCTGAGCGTAGAGTGACGTGGTTGCAGGTGTGGTTTAACGCGACGGCCGCGCCTTAGCCGGTTTCTGGCTGCGGTTGTGTGGGGTTCGCTGGGGTTTCGGGGGCTTCGATGGGTGCGGGCGGTGGCGTTGTGGCCATCGTGTATCCTATCCAGGCTAGAATCGCTAGGACCCCTGCTACGGCTATGAATGCGGTGATCTGCAGCACGATTAGGGCGTATGAGTAGAGGAGGAGTGCGTAGATGATTATGCCCACGATACTGGCGGCGAGTATTGCGGCGCCGATTGTTTGGTCTTTGCTCAATTTACCGGTTCACTTCCAAGAGGCCTAGGTACCAGACGTACCTCGGGTCCTTAAGCCATTCCCTAAGTTGGGGAACCCAGTGGTAGAGGCCGGTGCGGGACGCTTCCAGTATGGTTTGGGCTCGTCTGTTTCCTGCGTCGACGATGCTGGAGCGACGCTCAAAGACGGTCTGCTAGAGGTCAGGATCCCAAAGAAGACACCTACCGAAGTCAAAAAGCACAAGGTAGCGATCAAATAGGCCCCACGTATCCCTTTCGGTGCGCACCTTGTGGCAACAAACATTCCAAGTGGCTATCTCACTTTATTGCTAATCGTTGGAATAGATCTGATAGCTACTTGGAATGCTGTTAGGATGTCACCAACGCCGCGATGCATGCTGCTGTGTCGTAGGTTGTGGTTTAGGATTTCTTCGCATTAGTTTCGATATGATGTAGAGGATAATGAGAGTGAAAATTGGTAATAATAAAAATGCGTTCGCTATGGAAAATCTAGCCGTACTATTCCACTCTTTTTCTAGTTAGTACTATTGTGAGCCATTTGTTCTTACTCTTGATACTTATACCTACTATTTCTGCGGAGGTTTTTCAGAATCAAGCGAAATCACGATGCTTCCAAGTCTCTAGCGAGCTAAAAGCGCTGATTTTTCGCTGAACAATCTCCTTACTGATTTGACGAGATCGCCTGTCATATCTCTTATCGCCCTATATTAGCGGACAACGCTAATTTCCACATTTATGGCGTATTGGCTCAGCGCGTCCAAATGCAAGCCTTTGAATGGTGCTGATTCGTCCTGTTACCTTGTATCAAAAGAGCATAATCGTATTGCTAGAGGTTTAGCAGCGTAACTATTTCCGCGGCTATTCTTGCCAACTCAATCTCCAAATGGCGAAGATCAGGTTTGGACAATTTCGCATCAGCCTCGGCGAGAAATTGTTTTGCATCTTTCTCGTATTGCGACACAGCTGGTTTCAGAATATCGCTATAGCTTCTTACCCAACTCTTGGTTTCGGCGTCCACGTCGGATTTGAGTGAACCTAATGCGGATAGAGCTTCGTCGACTCTGTGCTTCAGATCGTCTATGTGTTTGCTGAAGTGTCCGCTGGCAACCGGCCTTATGTTCTCCTCCTGAAGGAACTCGTCCAATCTGTGTTTGTAATGCTCCAAGATGTTCTTCAAGAGTTCGCGATCTATTGCCATACCTACAACACGATGTGTGAGGGAATAAAAACAGCACTACGCTCAGAGACTCTGCTATGTCGAAGCGATAATACTTCGATGGAGCTCAAATGGAAATTTCTCTTGAGGAGATTGGACATTCCGCAGGTTTCGCGTATTTGTTCCGAGCCCCCATTTGAGGAGGGTATGTTGGTGCTCGCACACACCTATGAGAAAATTCTTTACGCTGCTATGCCTCGGTACGAGTTAAGCGTGATGTTTGGCACACACCGTATTCGCCCATCCGTGGGCATTATGCGTACGCAACCAGGCTGCTCCAATCAC
>Ga0326728_10007360_pt1 | contig 28365 bp, 29 predicted proteins | sample MB3enrmetagenome_FD_207602 | JGI IMG/M metagenome (GOLD analysis project Ga0326728, IMG submission 207602) | Lab enriched peat soil microbial communities from McLean, Ithaca, NY, United States - MB31MN | ecosystem: Environmental > Terrestrial > Soil > Wetlands > Peat | place: USA: New York... | reverse complement strand
AAGATAATCGCAATGAAGAATTTCAAAGCAACCATAACCATTCTCCCCTGAAGCAGTGTCAGTTAGCTTTGTCACTTTACCTATCGGAAAAATGGCGCGCACGTGCGCTATCCCGTTCTGTTGCAGCCTGAGCGATTAATTTTTGGGCTAGTGCTAGTCCTTGGGCAATTTCGTTAAAGTCAGTTTCTTTTCCGTTGATAGAAGCTGGCTTATACTCGATTTTGCCAGCGGGGGAAAAATCATCTTCAGAAACTGCGATTCCGAAAGTGCGTCCTATTTCTGGTTCAATAACAGCGTCAAGGGGGTTATCAAGTCTTTCTTTAACTTCTATTCGAAGTATTTTCATCGGGTCTTGCTTAGGCGTTATTTCTCCAATACCAACCACAATGATTTCTCGCGGGTCGAATACGTTAATTGCTGTATAAAGCTTAATGGGAGTTCCATACCCAACCGTGTGGTACCAAGCCTTCCGAAAATCTTCATATGTTTTGCCCTCTTTCAGTCTCCTAGTAAGAATTGAAATTACTATCATGAAGCTTCCTCTCTATATGAGGTATCATTATTGGAATGGTATCATCAAAATAAAACTTCTGGCGCTAAGACACAATAGAGACTGAAAGCAAGCCTAATAATCTAGCGCACAAACGAACACCATGAAAAATCTTTGTCGACCAGCTTGATGTCGGTTTATATTGGTTGTATGTTGTAGTTTAATTTTTGTTGCGAAAGACTTTTATTGTCAATTAGGCTAACCTAATTAGGCTGACCTAACATGGAGTACATAATAACGGTAAAAGACCTCGTCGAAGTGTACGCCGACGGAACAAAGGCGGTCGACAATATTTCTTTCAACGTTAAAGAAGGCGAGTTCTTCGGATTCCTAGGACCAAACGGCGCAGGAAAAAGCACCACAATCAAAGTCCTCACCACACTCCTCAAAAAAACTTCAGGGCACGCCCAAGTAGCCGGTTACGATTTAGACAAATCGCCAAAGGAAATCCGAAAAGTCATAGGGGTTCTAAGCCAAGAAACAATTGTCGATGTCGATTTAACAGGAAAAGAAAACCTGCGGCTCCAAGGTCGTTTGGAACAGATGCATGGAAGCACCCTTGAAAACCGTGTAAATGAACTGTTGAAGATGGTTCAGCTTGAGGAATTCGCAGACAAACCAGCAGGAAGATATTCAGGAGGCATGAAGAAAAGACTTGACTTGGCATCTGCATTAATCCATAAGCCTAAACTCCTTTTCCTAGATGAACCGACAACTGGACTTGACCCCCAATCCCGCGCGTCAATATGGGACTATTTAGAAGAACTGAACAGGGAAGAAGGCATTACAATATTTTTGACGACTCAGTATTTGGAGGAAGCGGACAAGCTCTGTCGGGAACTCTCTATAATAGATCACGGTAAGCTCATCGCTAAAGGTTCACCCGCAGAACTCAAGCAAGCAATCGGACATGATACAATAACTCTTTCGCTTAAGAACCCAAAAGATCCCTTGCTGAGGTCCGAAACGAAAAAGATTTTGCAAGAAGTCCAGGGAGTTTGTGGGTGTCTTTGATTCAGACGGCGGCATTGTTGCCCACGCGAAGAACGCGAACGAAATAATAGCTGACGTAGTTACAGCGCTGGACCGCAACAACATACGACCCCTGTCTTTAAGCATGTCCTCTCCAACACTTGACGATGTTTTCTTACACCATACGGGCAGGAGAATACGGCCGGAAGAACTCGGTAGGAAAACTACTGAAGCATTCTTAATGTGAGGTAAATTAAAAATGACACTATTTTACGACACGCAATCTTTGTTCATAAGAGCCTTTACAAAAATAATAAGGAACCCCACCCTACTTTTCATCAACCTCTTCACACCATTGCTATTTCTACTCCTATTTTCACAGTTACTGCAAAAACTCTCCGTTTTTCTAGGACCCTCCGGAAGTTATCTTGCATACCTTACCCCCGGAATCTTGGTATTGACCGTTGTTACGGGTGCGTTTCAGTCGGGCATGTCGATTGTGAACGATCTGAATTCTGGTTTTCTTTCGAAGGTGCTTTTAACTCCTTCCAGCAGAGGGGCAATTTTGCTTGGTCGTTTGATGACTGACCTGCTCGTGTTGATAATGCAGTCAGCAATAATAATTGGGCTGGCACTGTTACTGGGCCTGAGAATTGTAACTGGAGTTGAGGGACTTTTGCTCATTTTCGTGACTCTTGCCTTCTTCGGACTCGCTTGGTCAGGGCTCTTGCTTGCCGTGGGCTTGAAGACAAGGAAGGCAGAAACTGTATCTGCAGTGGGCAATCTTTTGGTCTTTCCGCTTCTCTTTGTGAGCAGCGCTCTTTTTCCAATATCTATCATGCCTCATTGGGCGCAGACCGTTTCTGACTACAACCCATTAAGCTATGTTTCTAACGTAACGAGGGACTTGATCAATGGAGGGTTGACTTGGAGCACGTTTGTCTCTGCTTACGCTGTAATCGCGCTTATGACAATTCTGACTTTCTCCGCAACTTTATACCAATTCAGAAAAGTAGTCAGTTAGAATGAAAATGAAAACGAGAATCACTCGTTGGCTGTCCCTAAAATAAAGGTTGGGAGAAGACAACCCAACAGAATAATTGAGTGGAGGTTATTAATAGCATTATAAAAGGGTTTGCTGAGGCTCAAGGCAAATATAAGAGAAAAGAACTTGTTCTGAAATCTGCAAAATTCTTTAATCGTATTTGAGCCTTCTCAGCCCCTTCTAATGCATCTGAAAAAACAAAAAAAAGGGAAAGTTGTTGATTTGTTCTCGCCTTTTACGCGTGTTTTCTGAGCATCAATACGCCGACTATGGCGATTGCAATGATTATAGCGATTGCTGCTACAACTATGTAGCTCATTAAGTCTGCCTGGGTTGCTAGGTTTGAAGGAGGCGTAACGGTTGGTGTCGGCGTTGGTGTTGCGGTTGGAGATACGACGGTTGCGTAGGTGTTCGCCGTTGAACTGCCATATGAGTCGTCGCCTGCGAAAGTTGCTGTTATCGTGTACTGGCCTGGAGTTGTAGGAGCAGTCCAAGTGTAGCCGAAGTTGCCTTGCGCATTACTGGTGACCGTTGCAATGGGTATGCTGGTGCCGCTTGGGCCAACAGCAGAGATTGTAACTGGAACACCGGTAACAGTCACGTTGCCATACAAGCCATTAATTGGTTGTTGCTGGTAGAGGTATCCCATGTAGGTGGTCATTGAATCGTCAGAAACGCAGGCAACTTTGGTAAGTTCAGCATCGTTCTTATACGCTGGTGTCGAGCCAACTGGTGCCGTGTTAGGCGAAATCATACCTGGAGATTGATCCAAGACTGTGCCTGAGATGACCACGTTTGTTCCTGCGGTGATTGCTGTTTGTGGCGCTGAAACTGTGGTTACGCTGGGTCCGATGCCGAAGACATAGAGGGATCCGTCGTCATTACTAGCGAAGGCCATGTAGCCGCCCGCGATTGGACCTGCCAGCCCTCCTCCTGTCATGTTCCATACTTCTTCGCCCGTTAGCGCGTTGAGACAGTAGAGATCCCACCCTCTTGCAAGGGGCTCAGTGGGAGAGTGTTCGCCGTTTGCATAATATAGCATTCCGTCAGCAATTTGAGGAGAATTGCTGAAGAAAGACATCGATGGATACCATGGGCCTTCGAACGGAAGACAAGGTGACACGAAATGCCAGGCTATTTGGCCGTTTGTCCAGTTAAGAGCGTAGATGCCAGCATAAGAGAAGTCATAGAGCAAGCCGCCATAAGAAGCCACAGTGTAAGCTCCGAAGTCGCCCCAAGGATAAGATTCACCGCCTGGAGTTCCTGGCTTCGCACTTTGCCATACTACTGCCCCTGTTTGAAGATTCCAGCATTCCCAGAATCCGCCCAGCATACGAGCAGCAAATTTCCCCTGATCAGCGAGTATAGTTATTGCACTGAAGAATATGTTATTGGTTGTTACGTTCCACAATAGTTGTCCTGTTACTAAGCTAGCGCCCATTATGAATTGTCCTTGAGCAGTGCCTGTACCTGCCGGAATTATCGAGCCAGTGTTAACAGCTATCATCGAGTCAAAATCGCAATCGCCTAAACTGGCGAATGGCCAAGATACATTGCTCATTACTCTATCCTCGAAGTTAGGATCGCTTCCGGTAGTGGTCCAATTGATTAAGTAATTGCCGCTTGGTAGACTTTCTACGCTTAAAACATATGGATCATCATAGACTGTACCTGCACTAACTCCAAAGAAGGAGAATTGCAGCATACTTGGTGGAAGTGGAATATTCAATTCTTCAGCGCCGCTCCATGGATCATATTTTATCAGGTCTGCACCGATGGACATCAGCGACCATGTGCCTGTTCCCATGCCTGTTTGTCCTGCGCCAGGTTCAGAGGGAGTTCCTACGTTTTGTGTGACGACTGTGGGTGGTTGCGTTATGCCTGTCAATTGGAAGTAAATTTGTCCTGTTTGGATGTTGTAGCATTCCCAAACGGGTTGAGTAACTCCGTCGTATGGTATGGTAACGGTTTGGTAAGCTCTGCCTTGGAAGATAATGCTTGGGAGCCCAGAGTAATCAGTTTCTCCGGAACCAATTGAACGGTAACCGTATTGTCCTCCAGCTATGCCCACTAAGCCGCCTTGTTGCACCCACACTATGTGTGCAGAGGTCGGTCCTTGGACATACGGAGTGTACGCGTAGTTGCTTGCAAACGTGTTTGTGTTAGCTGGCCAACCTGTACCGCCGCCTTGTCCATCGAATGGATATTGGCCACCTATGATCCACCACTCTCTGTAATCTATCGGTATTGGGAATGTCCAGTAAGTATCTTTTGGCAATGGCGCTGGTGGCCAACCAGCTACTAGTTGCTGCTGTACTGTTACAGTTTGTGCCGGACTTGATGCAGCCTCGTAGTATGCACTTTGAAGGTATGCTGGTCCACTGAATGCGAGAAAAGCGGGATTTATAGCGGCTATCGCGGCTGCTGCAGTCGGTGACGCAAGGATAGCTGCGTAGCTATTGTATAGGATTCCATTGAAGTACCATCCGGCTGGGAAATAGTTGCCAGCGAAGTTAAACTGGAACGTATAGTTTCCAACCAGAGAGGGCGTATAGTCAAAGTAGGCTGTCGAATCTCCTTGGTAAGAATTAAATGGACCGACTGTTTGTGTTACTCCATTCGGCCCAGTTATTGTCACAGTGTATCCAGAATAGAATCGATTAGTCTGTGTAGGAGGTTCCTGCCACACGTTGACAAGAAGTGTTTGACCCACGCCCACTGGGTAGGGTGTAACGCTAAGGAACGCCGTATTTACGACAGTGATGTTTGCAGTGACACCTGTTGGGACTGTAGTTGCCCATGGCGCATATGAAACCATGCCGCCCATCAGTGTTACCGTCCCTATTGATGTTGTTTGAGCTTTAGCTGGTGTAGGCATTGCAAATAGCATAACAGAAGCCATCAATAGAACTAAAACGATCGCCATTGAGTTTGTTTTCAGTTTTGTCAACAATTTATTGTTCATTCTTTCTTTCTCCTGTATTTTATCTTAGTCTTTTTCTTTTTTTCTTCTGTCGGAGCAGTTTGTTTGTTGCTAGTATTTAACATTTCTCTGTGTACGCCTCAGATAACAAATTTAAATTATTTTTAATGCAGGTTATTCACGATGTATACAGGTAGGCTTAACTAACCAACCCATCTTGCATTAAAAAAAGATGAAGGAAAAACATGCCGCACACAACAGATATCGACGAAATCGACGCGAAAATTTTAAAAACCCTCCTGTGTGAGTCACGCACAAGCTTCACTGAAATTGCTAAAGACTGCAAAATCAGCGACTTCCGTAGTTTTAGCGGCGACAAAGTAACATACAGCGGCAGCATGACTTCAGGCTCCCTTTCCATCGTGAACATTTCAACAGGGCATAACTTTGTCGTGACGTTTATCGCTGAGAAACCGTGAACTACACATATACCGCTGGAGGCACAGTTACACCTTGACCGAGAAAGAGCGTGCATGCTTGTTTTCGCAAGCGCTCTAATTTAAGCCAAATTTAATTTAAACCAAAATCATAACGAAAAGCTTGTAAAATCTTAAAAAACATGCCTAGATATTAATCATCTCTGCCTTGCAAATGCAATTAATTAGGCACGCGAATTTTTAGTGAAAAGTTATTTTATAATCATGTTTCAGTATAACAAGCAGAAGTGTGACGGTATAAGCATGCGCAAAAAAGAATTCACAAGCTTTGATATTGCCGCGGCAATCAGTGAACTAAAAGGATTCATCACTGAGTCAAGAGTTAACAACATCTACCAGCTTGGCGATAAAACATTGATTTTCAAGCTTCACAAAATTAACCTGCCACCGATACGTTTAGTCGTGGAAGCAGGACGAAGATTGCACTCAACCGTTTACGCACAGGAAAACCCATCTGCTCCGCCAGCATTTTGCATGTCATTAAGAAAGTATTTGCGTGGAGCATGGGTAGTGGGCATTGAGCAGTATGAGTTTGAAAGAATTGTAACGGTGAGTTTTAAGACTAAAGAAGGGCTGCTTAAGCTTGTTGTAGAGCTTTTCGGCGAAGGCAACGTAATATTAACAAACGAGAAAAACATGATTTTGCAGGCTCTATTCTTTAAACGCATGCGCGACCGCAACATCTTGCGCAACGAAGTCTTGGTGTTTCCTCCTCCAAGCGGCAAGAACCCCTTCAAAGTTTCCCTACCTGAACTGGAGGAAGCCCTCAAAAACGCGGGTGAAGTTGAGGTTGTCAGGGCAACGGCCCGTTTGTTAGGCATCGGTGGAGTTTACGCTGAAGAAGTATTGCTCAGAGCTGGCGTCAATAAAGCTAAGCCGTGTAAAAACTTAACAGACATTGAGATTAAGGGGATTTTTGATGTTCTTCAGAGTTTGCTTTCAAAGGTTTCAGCGGGTAATTTTGAACCAAGCATAATTCTCGATGAGGAGGGGGACTTTTTGGATGTTGTGCCTTTCAAGCTTAAGCGTTATGAAGGCTTCAAAACTCAAGTTTACAGTAGTTTTAATCAAGCGTTAGATGAATTTTACCTTCGGGTAACGACGGCTGAAAGTGCGCTTGTCAGCGTTGAAGTTGATAAGTTAAAGCAGGAAGCAGAACGGCTAAAACGAGTGGTTGCTGAACAGGAAAAATCCATAAATGAAGATGGAGTCAAAGTAGAACGGGACAAGCTAATCGGCGATGCCATTTACGCTCACTTCAACGAACTTCAAACATTCCAAGACAAGCTTCTGAACGCAAACATGGCAGGTAAAGACTGGAACACGCTAATCAAAGAAGCATTAACAGCTAAAAAAACTGGCAGTGCACCTGAAGTTTACATTGAATCATTTGATGAACGCAACCTTGCACTTAATCTTTGCATGGATAACTTGCGGTTTAGCATTAACTTGCGACACTCACTTTTCGATAATGCTAATGAATATTATGAACGAGGAAAAAGAGCGAAGCAGAAATCAGCAGGCGCATCAACAGCATTGCAGGATTCAAAGAAAAAATTAGCTAAAATCGAGAAAGAGCTGCGTGAAGCGGAAGAATTGAAAAGTCTTAAGCCAGCCGAAATTATGGAAGCGCTCTCTAAACGCAAGGTGGAGAGGGAGAGTAAGGAGTGGTACGAAAAATTCCGCTGGTTCACTTCCTCAGACGGTTTCTTGGTGGTTGCTGGCAAAGACGCAGTCAGCAATGAAGTGCTCATTAAGAAGTATACTGCACAGGAGGATGCGGTTTTTCACGCTGAAATTTCAGGCGCACCATTCGTGGTTGTCAAAGCTGAAGGCAAAACCATAAGTGAGCAAACCCTTCATGAAGCCGGCGAGTACGCAGCGTCTTTTTCACGTGCCTGGCGTGAAAATGCGGGCTCAGTCGACGTTTACTGGGTTAAACTCGACCAGCTAAGCAAAAGCGGTCCTTCAGGAGAATCTGTTCCCCACGGCGCCTTCGCAGTTGTTGGCAAACGCAACTGGACGCGAAGCGTACCGCTAAAGGTCGCCGTCGGCATAATTGTAAATGAGGAAACCTGTTTTGTCGGCGGACCTGTAGATGCCGTGAAGGCAAAAACCAAAACTTACGTTGTCCTTGTGCCTGGCGATTATACTGGTAAGGAGCTTTTGCAGCAAATTCTCAAATCTCTAATGCTTAAGCTGCCTAAGGAGCAACGGGAGAAGGCTGGGAAAACGTCGATTGAGCAGATTAGGGAGTTTGTTCCCTACACTAAAGGTACGATAACACAGAAAACAACATGACGTTTTGGTTTAAGAGAAAGAAAATTAAAAAGAGAGCGCTTTAAAAGCGCTAAATTGAGCTTATTTTGCTTTAGCGGTGGCTTCTGCTGTTTGGAACAGGTTCTTGACAGCTTTCTGCCTGTACTTCTGTGCCAGTGTTTCTGCAGTAACGTATGTTAAGGCTTCTTCAGGGCACCATTGGACGCATTGAGGCTCTTTGGTTTCGTTGTCTGTGCAGCTGTTGCATGTAAAAACGATTTTCTTGTCTGGATGCATGTTCATGGCGCCGAATTGGCATGCGCTGATGCACCATCCACAACCGTTGCAAGCGTTCTCGTCAACACGGATTATTCCACTGTTCTCTTCTTGCGAGAGCGCATCTCTTGGACATGCGGCTACACACGAAGGATCTTCACAGTGCCTGCAGGTAACTGCCATGTTTACGAGTGGTCCCAAGCGCATAGCACGAATACGTGATTTAGTCGGATTGAAGGTTTTCTCGTTAACCATCGAGCAAGCGTACTCGCAGACACAGCAGCCTATGCATTTCTCCGGGTCTGCTGTTACGAATTTTCTGTCTTGGGGTCGCACCATTTTAGTTTCCTCCCTGAGGCGCAGCTACTTGAGCAACTTGAGGTTTAGCTTCTTGAGCAGCTTTCATTGCGTTTTCAGCAATGTATGCTAGGTCGCCTAAACCTACCTGTTGCAAGCGTTCAACCGTAGGAATACCGTCAACTGTCCATCCTCTTGAAGCATAATAGTCATCTAAGCCAACAGCCATTTCTTCGTCGTTGACGCAGGCACCTTTGGCTGGTCCCTCATCTGGCACTGGGAAATTCTTTATCTTCCAGGGTACATCGTCATATTTGCGTGTGCCTTTTCCTTCCCGGATGTTGAAGAGTCTTGCCAAGTTTTCGATTCTGTCGCCGTCTTTAATCATTTCTTCAGGGGTGATTGGAATGCCTGTTGCAAGCGTGTAGTAGTTGGTTAGGTCTTTCCAGCCGTCATAGTATGTGCCTCTGCTGAACTTGCAGACGATTAGTGAGTCAATGATGTTGTACATGTAGCTTTCGTCAGTGATTATTTTGCCTCTGCCTTTCTCAATCTTGAAGCGGTTTGTTTTGCCTTTAACGTCAGGTGAGTAAGCGCCGTTTCTGAGGTGACATGCTCCACGGAACGAGACACTGAAGCCTAGTGCGGCTGTCTTTAAGGTTCTCAGGTCATAGCCTGGTAGTTCTAAGCCTTTAATGTGGCAGGCGTACTTGTATGCGTCTCCTCCGATAATTTCTGCGGCTTTTGCTACACCTTCAGCAAGTGCATTGCCAAGCCAGCCTTCGCGTTTACCGATTTTGTGAATTATGGCTATGAGTGCTTCAGCGTTTCCGAAGCGTAAGTCAATACCGTCTGTTTGCTCCTTTGTGATTACACCGTGCTCATAGAGGTCCATTGCGAACGCAACGACGACACCGATGGATATGCCATCCATGCCGTACTCGTTTACAATGCGCATTGCTTCAATAACTGCGTCTAACCTGTCGATGCCGCAGAGTGGTCCCATGCTCCAAAGACACTCGAACTCCAAGCGTGAAGTGGAACCCTTGTATGGGCCTTCTGGAACAACCGCGATGTGGTCGCAACGCATGCCGCAGGTTGCGCAGCCGACAATTTTCTTAACATAATGCTCGTTAAAGTATTCGCCGCTGACTTTGTCGGCGCCCTCAAAAGTTGCGTTCGTCCAGTTCCTCGTTGCCAATGCTGATAGTGAGTTGAGGACAAGAACGTTTTCGGGTGTTCCCAAGGTTTTGTATTTCTTGGTTGATGGACCCTTCATGCGTTCATAAATCATTTTAACAAATTCTTTGAAGCCATCTAGGTTTGCAACGTTAACGTCATGTGTTCCCCGCACAGCAACTGCTTTGAGATTTTTAGAGCCCATTACTCCGCCCATGCCGCTTCTTCCAATGGCACGAAACTCATCATTTATGATTGCCGCAAACCTGCAAAGTTTCTCACCGGCTTCGCCGATGGCTGAAACTCTGATGTAAAAGTCGCCGAGTTCTTCTCGGATTCTATGGTCAGTCTCGTTAACTGTAGCGTTCTTCAAATACTCAGCGTTTCGGATTTCAACCTTGTCATCATCAATCCACAAGTAAGATAATTTTGGCGCTTTACCAGTAATAATGACTGCGTCGTATCCTGCACGTTTAAGGTCTGGACCAAAGAAGCCGTGGGCTTCAGCATTGCCGATGCCGCCAGTGGCTGGAGATTTTGACACGACGGCGTAGCTGTTTCCGCCTGTTGGCCCCATAGTGCCGCTGAGTGGACCCGTTAAATAGATTATTGGATTATCTGGGTCATAAGCATCGGTTCCTGGTTTAGAATTGTCAAACAGTAAGCGGATGCCTAAGCCTATTCCGCCGATGTAATCTTTCGCCATCTGTTCTGACAGTGGCTCGGTTTTTATTTCTCCCGTTGTGAGGTTAACATGTAAAATTTTTCCTGCATAAGCAAACATGCATTTCTACCCTCAATTTCTTAATATGGGAATTCAACTGAAAAGTATATTAAGTTAATGGCTGATTCGTTTAAAATTTCACGGTTAAAACCGACTTGTTTTTCCTTACATAACGCAAAAACGAAGCGAAAACTTAAACCGACCAAAAGCGTTCACTCTTTTGACAGGCGAAAAAACTTGAACAGAATAAACGCCCTTAAGCAATCAGCATTTAAAGAAGAAAAATTTGATTTTTTCCTAATTTTTAACAGCACCAACCTAACATACTTCACAGGCTTCCCAGGAGCAACCGCACTGCTAATTCCCGAACAAGGCGAAAGCATCCTATACGTTTCAGCAGTCAATTACGAGCAGGCAAAAGCAGAAACCAACGGGTTAACAGTGGAACTTCTAAAACAAGGCGAAAACCTTATGGAAAAAATCGCCAACCAAACATCCTCCGAGAAGTCAAGCAAATTTGCCGTGGACACCCTGCCAATTGAAAGTTGGTGTGCCCTTGCCAAAGCATTCGGCGGCGAAGATAAACTCGAACCAGCCAATAACATAGTTCGCGAGATGCGGAAAATCAAAGATCATCAAGAAATCCAGAACATCCGTGAAGCCTGCAATTTAGCAAGTATAGGCATGCAAACAGCGTTTGACACCATCAAACCAGGAGTAAAAGAGAAGCAAGCGGCAGCAGAAATCGAGTATGCCATGCGCAAGAAAGGCTCAGACGGAACCAGCTTTGACACCATTATTGCTTCAGGCACCGCATCAGCTTTCCCCCATGGCTCCTGCTCAGACAGAACAATCCGTGAAGGCGACTTGGTAGTTGTGGATTTAGGGGCAACCTACAACTTCTACCGCTCAGACATGACCAGAACCTTCACAGCTGGCAAACCCTCTGAAAAACAAAGAAAAATCTATGAAACCGTCAAACTTGCGCATCAAAAAGCCTTCCAAACCATAAAACCCAACATTCCAGCAAGAGAAGTTGATGCGGCAGCTAGGCAGACAATTGAAGCAGGTGGTTATGGAGAGTTTTTCGTTCACAACCTTGGTCACGGCGTAGGCTTGGAAATTCATGAAGCACCAACCTTAAGCCCCGACAGCAAAGACACGTTAGCAGCTGGCAACGTGATTACCGATGAGCCTGGAATTTACCTGCCAGGTTACGGGGGAATCAGAATCGAAGACACACTTCTCGTCACGCAGGATGGCGCTGAGAAGCTTACTGTTGGACCCTACGCTTTGGCAAACGCACCTTGAGGAAAGCTAAATAGATGCGCCATGCTTATTTTTTGTTTGAGAGTGAATGTTTTGGATAAACCCACCATTATACTCATTGACATGTTAAACGACTTCGTTACTGGGGCATTAGAAGTTAAACGTGCCAAAACCGTTATTCCGCCGCTGCAGAGGCTTGTTGTGGCTGCACGCAAAAACGATGTGCCCGTCATCTACAGCAACGATGCCCATTACCCACGGGATGTTGAGGTGACGCGAAAATGGGGCAACCACGCCATAAAAGGCACACCTGGCGCAGAGGTTATTCCCGAGCTTAAGCCTGAGGAAGGCAAGGATTACATTGTGGAAAAGCGCACTTACAGCGGCTTTTTCGAGACAGGCTTAGATTCGCTTCTGAGGAGCCTCTACAATGGTGAAGGCGTAAAAACCGTGGTGCTCGGCGGCTTACACACGCACATGTGCGTGCGGCATACGGCTGCTGACGCTTTCTTCAGAGGATACCACATAGTAATCGCAAAAGACGGAGTAGAAGCATTCACCCAAGAGGACCAGGAGCAGGGACTAAAATACTTAGAATACGTCTACAACGCCAAAATAATGATGGTTAATGACATAATCAGGGAAATAGTGAAGTGAAAATTTATGCCGAAAATTTTGGTTATTTTTGACTCAAAGACTGGTAACACTGAAACCATGGCGTTAGCCGTGGCAAAAGGCGCTGAAATGGCAGACGATTTAGAAGCGAGGAGTATTTATGCCATTTTGACTATTTAGTAATATGGTAATATAGTAATGTCTTTAAGAGTTCAAATTGATCCAAAGCTTGAGCGTAGATTCAGAGAAACCGCCATGAAAAGGTTCGGCTACGGAAAAGGCTCTTTGAGCAAGGCTGCAGGAGAAGCGATACTGAACTGGGTTTCTTGCGAAAGCGAAACAGTGATTTTTGAAGGAGACCCAGTGAAAGCCATAGAAGGACTTCTCAAGGATATTGATATTGACTCGGTTAAGCTTCAACATGAAACGCAAAAACTTTGGGCTAAGAAAGTGCTTGAGAATGTATCTCATTGACACAAATATCTTTTTAGAAGTTCTCTTGCTCCAAGACAGAAAAGACGATTGTGTAAACTTTCTAAAGTTACTTAGAAGCGGCAAAAAGCATGGTGTAGTTACCGATTTCACAATCCATCGATAATACTAATTATGGGGAATCTAGATAGGCTAAATGAGCTAAAGATTTTCCTTCTCAGCCTAACGGCATACAAAGGCTTGAGAATACATCACACGACCGTAGCTGACGAAGTGAACGCGGCAGAAATAGCACTTGAACAAAAACTTGACATGGACGATGCAATACAGTATTCAGCTGCCCTTTCCCTGAACGTGGAAGCCATAGTATCTTTTGACAAGCACTTCGAAAATCTAAAAGTACCCAGAAAAGAAACCAAAAACGTATGCACGTAACTTTCCACAGCAAATTAGCCTATAATCATCAGCAGGGCACGCAACATTAGTTTAGACAGCCAAGAAGGGTATACTATTTGCTTGCTCCTTTCAGCAGCAAAAAGAGGGCGGCAAAACCACTTAACTATTCTCGACAAGCTTTTGATGGTAAAATTTGCTTTGCCGTATACAGTGAAGTGAAGCGGCTCCAGTTATTAGTGCTATGAGGCCGCCGAAAAAAGTGGCAAAACAAGTAAATTGCCGTATTTGCGATTTCCTTTTTGCAATGGCCATGGATATGGTTGATTCCATAGAGGTCAATCACTTGATAGGTAAATCCGAGTGCTCTCAATGGAGTATGAAATTGCAGTGGACCCGGCCGGATTCGGACCGGCGATCAACAGGTTTCTCGGCACCGTAAGGGCGCTTATGAGCCTGGCGCTCTAACCAGACTGAGCTACGGGTCCACTATGCTGTTCTCTTATTATTGCTGTTTTATACCAGATTTAAACATTTACGTGTTGCTTTTGGATGTTTTCTGCAGCATGGCAAGAATTACTGGCAAGATTTTTAAAGTTCTTTAACGCTGAAGGACTGGAAGGTGCTTTATTCACATGAACAAGTCAAGTGCGGTGGCAGCAATGATTTGCCTAGTTTTTCTTTCAAGCCTGGTTTTGATTCCGTTTGCGAACGCAGACTGGACAATGTTTCACGCCGATGCATCTCACAGCGGTGCAGGAACAGGCAATGCGGCGCTTACTTCCACTCTAATCTGGAATTACACCACGGGTAGCAACGTTGTGTCTTCTCCTGCTGTTGTCAACGGCATAGTCTACGTAGACTCGGATGATGGCAACGTTTATGCTTTAAACGCTTCTACCGGATTAGAATTGTGGAGTTACGTAACAGACGATCAGGGAAGTGTCGGCTGGGTTGTTTCGTCTCCTGCTGTTGTAGACGGCGTAGTCTACGTTGGCTCGGATGATGACAGCGTTTATGCTTTGAACGCTGCTGACGGAGCCTACTTGTGGCGTTATGCAACAAACGGCGCAGTGCAGTCGTCACCTGTTGTCGTCAACGGCATAGTCTACGTGGGCTCCGAGGACTACAAGGTTTATGCTTTGAACGCTGCCAACGGCGCCCTAATCTGGAGTTTCACTACGGGCGGCTGGGTTGTCTCGTCTCCTGCTGTAGTAGATGGCGTCGTCTACGTCGGCTCCAATGACAGCACCGTTTATGCTTTAAACGCTGTTAACGGCGCAAAAGTGTGGAGCTACAAAACAGGCGCCGATGCGTATTCATCTCCTGCTGTTGTGGGCGGTGTAGTCTACGTTGGCTCGGATGATGGCAGCGTTTATGCTTTGAACGCTGCTGACGGAGCCTACTTGTGGAGTTATGCAACAAACGGCGCGGTACAGTCGTCACCTGCCGTTGTCAACGGCATCGTCTACGCAGGCTCATGGGACGATAACGTTTATGCTTTGAACGCTACTAGCGGAGACAAATTGTGGAGCTACAAAACAGGCAACGCGGTGTTATCTTCGCCTGCTGTTGTTGGCAACGTTGTTTACGTCGGCTCAAATGACGATAATGTTTATGCTTTGAACGCTGCTAGCGGCGTCCAATTGTGGAGTTTCACTGCGGGCGGCTGGGTTGTGTCTTCGCCTGCTGTTGTCAACGGCGTCGTTTATGTAGGCTCCGATGACGGCACCGTTTATGCCTTGGGTGTTGCATCTACGCCATCTCCTACGCCAACGGCAACTCCGACGCCAACTTCATCAGTAACAACTGTGACTGCGACGACGGATAATGGGGCAATAGTTGACCTTGCAATCAGCGGAAACGTAACCATCGCTCAGATGTCCAACGTGACAATCTCAACTAATCAATCTAATTCTACAACAACTGTATCTTTCACCGTAACTGGGGAAAGCGGCACAACAGGCTTCAGCAACATAACTATTCCAATAAGTGCGGTGCCCTATGGAACCACGCCGACAATCTACATTGACGGGCAACAAGCTTCAGACGAAGGCTACACACAGGACAGCAGCAACTACTATGTGTGGTACACAACCCACTTCAGCACACACCAAATATCCATTGAGTTCACTGCAACCTCTTCATCTCTGAACCCTACAGCTTCACCTAGCCAAACAACTGCGCATTCAAGTTTACTTCAAGTGATTTATGGAGTAGCGGTTGCCGTAGCCATCGTGGCAATAGTTATCGTTGCCCTCAAATTAATAATAAAAGACAAGCCAGGCAAAAGCTAAGCCCGTACTGGCAAAACTGCTAGACGACAAGGCACCTGCCGGTTCCCGACCTCCTCAAAGACGTTAATCAACATTTTTCGCCTTTTCTAAAAGGAACCGCACGGTTCAACTCTGTGTCCTTTCGTAATGGTAGAGGTATTCTTGAGCGTAACCCGCGTATTTTCCAAAGTAGCTTCTGCCGAAAGCGTTGAGTTTTTCGTATTCGCTGTTGCTTAAGGAGGTATGGGTGAACAATTTTTTTACGAGTGCTTCTGGCAACTGGTTTGCGTAATGGCTTAGGATTACACGTTTAACCCAAACGTCCACTGGGAAAGCTTCCATTTTTTCAAGCGAAAAAAGGAGCACGCAATCAGCCACTTTCAAGCCAACCCCTGGAAACTCAACAAGCTTTTTCCTATCTTCCAGGTAAGGTAGGGTCTTCAAGCTTTCAAGGTCAATTTTTTCTTCAAGGATTTTTTTGGCTGTTGCCTGAACATACTTCGCTCTATAACCCAAACCGCACTCGCGCAACCCGTTCTCGCTTGCCAAAGCCAGTTTACCAGCAGTTGGGAAAGTGTAAAAGTCCAATCCGTCAAACGTCTTCTTCTCCCCAAACTTTCTGGAAAGCTTACTTAGCATGAGTTCAATTGCTGCTATGCTCTTGAAGGTTGCACAGATAAAGCTGATAAGGCACTCCCATGGTTCCTGCCGAACAATCCGCAACCCCTCAAACCTACACAAAGCCTTCCTAACGTAATCATCCCTGCCAATGCAACGGCTGATTTGTTCTAAATCATCACTTAACCCAAAATAGCGCCGTACAAACTTGCTGCTGACGCCGTCAAACTCCAATTCAGCGCCACATTGACGAATCTTAAACACATTCTCGCCTACAATGCCATACCACCATTCGCCAATTTTTTTCCACCTGAAAACCTGCCCGCAACAAAGCGAAAAATCCAGATCAAACGCAACATCCAATCGCATTGCTGCTACTGCTCCGTGAACTTTTCTGGCTTAGGCACCTCTGTCGAGAGACCTTTACGCCGGCGCGACTCACTTATAACCTGCAAACCTAATTTTTGAGGCAGTTTTTCCCAATGATCAAAAAACATTTGCCAAAAAGCCCGACCTGAAGTGGCAGACCGAAGTTCCTTTGAGAAGCCGAAGGTTTCAGCGACTGGGATAAAGCCGCTGATAGTTGTTAGAAGCCCTTTCTGTTCAAACGAAGTGACTTTTCCGCGCCTGCTGCTCAGCATTCTTGAGGATTCACCCGCTAATTCTGATGCAACCGAGATAATTATTTTGTAAACTGGCTCTAACAGAACTGGGTCAGCTGCCAAGAAAGAACCGAAAACTGCCTTGCCTACTCCACGCATAACCTCAACAGAACTAAATTCCCCGCTGACGCCAAGTTGGAAATCGACCAAGTTAACTTTCAAATGCCGCACTGGTTCACCACACAACGGACCAGCCTTACAAGCAAACTCAAAGCCGGCAATGATTGCCTCCAAAGCCTCTTCAGAAACTTGCTGAGTTTTTCCGCTGCAATCTAAAAGCACGTTTCGACGCTCATCAACTGAAAGAATACCGCCTGACGCTTCCCTCACACGTGATTTTGCTTTTTCCTCTTGCTCGGGCTCAACCTGCACGCGAAAGCTATTCAGTTTATTTGTACTCTTGGCTAAAGCAACAATTCCCTTTTTTTCAACGCTTTCCATGTAAACAACTCTAGGCGAAGAAACCTCAACCTCTAAGCCGCTGGTACTTTTTAGCTGGTTGATAGCGACTTCGAGATGCAACTCGCCCATCCCGCTTAGCAGGTATTCGCCAGTTTCCCTATCTGCCGTCAGCTTAAGATTTGGGTCTTCACTTGCAAGCTTCTGCAGTCCCTCAAGCAAAACTGGTATGTCATTGGGTTTTTTGGATTCAATTGCCAAGGTTACAACGGGTTCTGAAACGTAGCTTATGCCTTCAAAAGGAACCATGTCAGCTTTATGCGCAAGGTCAACGAGGGTTTCGCCAGCCTTAACCTCACCTGTCAGAGTTAAAGATGCTAGGTTACCCGCTGGAACACAGCTGACTTCTTCCCTGAATGAGCCCATATCAATAGCGACCTGGTTAACCGCTGTTTCAGCTAAAGCATCCACAAGGTGCAGCCTGTCACCTTTCTGTACTTTGCCTGAAAACAATCTTCCTGTGGCAACAGTATCGCCGTTCGAGTTAGAATGCACGTTGGCTACGCAGAAAACAGTTGGTCCATCATCGCTGCATTCAACTAATGCCTGCCCAATCGGTGAGTCAACATGCCCGTCCCAAATCTTCTCCAGCCTGTACGCTTGCGCTTCCCTTGGATTTGGAAGACTCTTGATCGCCATCTCAAAAACTGCTTCGTAAACAGGCAACGTTTTCCCCAGCTTTTTAATTTCGCCTTTCAGGTAGGCTTCTATGATGTCTGAAAACTTTACGCCCTTCTCCTTGGCCATATTTAACGTGAAGCCCCAACCATACAGCGCCGCCCCGAAAGCCACATTCCCAAATGAAGCATCAACTTTCCATTGATTTTTGAAAGATTCTTCGCAATAGAGTTCTATGAGGTCATTAAAGCCGCTAATGATGTGGTCTAACTTTTTTTGTATTTGCTCCTCGTTCAGCTGCAACTCAGTAATCAATCGATCAACCTTATTGATGAAAAGCACAGGTCTAACCCGTTCCTCAAGCGCTTGCCGCGTGACAATTTCGGTCTGAGCCATAATCTCCTCCACAGCATCCACAACCACCACTGCACCATCAATGACGCGCAAGGCTCTAGTGACTTTGCCTGTGAAATCCACGTGCCCAGGAGTGTCCACAAGGTTGATAAGGTATGGGTTGCCTGCGGTTTCGTATAGCAAGCTGATGTTGGCTGTTTTTATGGTAATCTTGCGTTTCTGCTCTTCATCAAGATAATCAAGCACCCTCGCGGAACCAGCCATTGCAGGCGACAATAAACCTGCCCCTGCCAACAAGGAATCAGCAAGCGTGGTTTTGCCATGGTCAATATGAGCGATTATGCCTATGTTTCTGATAAGCTCTTTTCTGCTCATGAGCTGTTGAATCTGCGCTAACTGCTTGAATCTCGGCATAGCTAACACACAAACAGAATCCCATAACGGCGTCGCCCTATTAAATTTATAACCTCGAACCCAAGGCCGCCTCCCATCTTTTTTGTTGGTGTGCTTATGAAACCACAAAGGAATATTAGCAATCTTGAGAAAGTTTAAAGTAGCAATCCAGAAGAACCGCGATATCTCTTTACGTTAAATTTTAGCAAGCTAGCGGGTAAGCTGGTTTGGTGATTGGTGGCTTGAAATTTGACTCAAATAAGAGTTGCTGTGAAACCAGCCTTTGACACTGTCGATGCGATAATATTTGAAGCAGCTTTATTACTCAACGCTGCAGAAACCAAATACAAACAAAAAGAATATGTCAGTTGATGCCCCACCAAAAAACTTCGATATGTTCCCGAGACAACTCCGACTAATGTTGACTTGGAAGACAAATACTTGGTTTTACAGGTTGCTAAGAAAGTTTAGGTCAAAAAAATTTGTTTTGATCTAACTGGATGTTTTACCTTAAGGTTCGTTTCCCGTCTCTTTGCGCGCAACTCAGCCGTGTTGCTGCATTATTTTATTATTGATTGTACTCTGCCGACTTTGCCGTCTGTAAGCCGTACCTTGATTCCGTGGGGATGAGTTGAGCTGTTGGTGAGGATATCCTTGACAACACCCTCGGTTAATTTGCCGCTCCGCTGGTCTTGCTTCAAGACGATTCTTACGCGGATACCCGCTTTGATTTGGCTCCTCTGCTGATTAGGTTCCATCTCCGTCATACAGGCTTCGCGGCTTATAGTGCATTCGCACGACATATTCAAAAAGTGATGACGAACACCACGTTTTACAACGGGTTTTAATTGACGTTTTTCTCCGTGCATAATATTAAATTTATTATCTCGCCGGCTTAGTAATCATACCTTAGAAGGAAACGACAGGTGAAAAAGCCCATAATCGTTCCAGTTGACCAGCTAATCCAAGAGCCTTACGCTTCGGTCCTGTGCTTCCCAAATCCCAGCGAAGCTGAACTGCAAAGTCGCCTCCAAGAACTGCGCAGTCACGGCGTCACGGCTCTTGAGTTTTCGGGGTCAGCCAGCCTCTTCGGAGTTGCGGTTCCAGTGTTGGGCAAGGGCTTTGTCGGCATCGTAGTGATCGCTCACGTGAACGGCGAGAGAGTGGCTGTCAAAATCCGCAGGGTAGACGCAGACCGAGCCGACCTGCTTCATGAAGCGCGTATGCTGTCCAAAGCGAACTCTGTAAACGTGGCCCCGAGACTGATGGCGGCAAGCAAAAACTTTCTTCTTATGCAGCTGATTGAAGGCGACCTGCTTCCCAATTGGCTGAAAACAAACAAAGATGCGGCAGCGGTGAGGCAGGTTTTGGGGGAAGTCTTAGAACAGTGCTTCAGGCTGGATCAAGTCGGCTTGGACCATGGCGAACTCAGCAAAGCACCCAAACACTTGCTAGTGGACAAAACTGAGAAACCCTTCATCGTAGATTTTGAAACCGCCAGCGTAGAACGAAGAGTGGCAAATGTTACGGCGGTTTGCCAGTACCTTTTTGCAGGCAACAGCACTGCATCGAAGATTTTGGCTGAAATTTTTGGAGAAAGAAATAGATTGGAATTGATTGACGCGTTGAAGGCTTACAAGAAAAACAGAATTAGAGGCAACTTTGAGGGCTTGCTTGAGGTTTGCCTCTCCTAGCTTAATCTAGTAGTTTTAAATATTTAGAGCGTTAAATGGCTTTCAAGGCGTTCGAATTGAGCAGTATTGCTTTCGATGGAACAAAGGTTGTGCTGAGACATGAGCGCTGGCGCCATATTGTTTTGAGGCACCCTGAGTTGAAGAATACGGCTGAGTTGATTTTAGAGATTGTTACTCATCCTGATGAGGTGTATGTTGATCCTACGGGTGCTTTTCATGCTTTAAAACGTGTGAGTGGTGTTTCTGATTTTCTCGTTGTAATTTACAGCGTTAATGATGAAGGCTATATAAGAACCGCGTACTATACGAGTACCATAAGAAAAACGAGGAGGTATAAGGCATTCAGAAAGCTAAAACCCTCCTAGACATTGATGCTCGAAAAGTGCTTGAACAAGTTGAAGCGAAATACGGCTTGAAGTTGCCGAGAACAGTAATAACTATAGACTATGACGAAGACATAGGCGACCTCTACATACGATTCAAAAACGCTGACACTACTGAAGGCGAACCAACAAGCGACGGAAAAACAATAATTCATTATGACAAAAAAGGCAAAATAGCTGCCGTTGAAATCACAGATATAACCACAATTTAACCAGTTTTAAGCTAAAATGTCTTGCAGCCTTTTCTGTTCTTTAGCCTCTTTTATTTCCATGGCTATGCGTCTGCCCATGTACATGTTTTCGCCGTATTTCAGGTAAGCGTAAGGTGAAGTGCCGATGCCAACGTTCGTTCCCGCCACGATGCGAGCGGAAATCTCGAAGGTGAAAATCTTCAAGTCATCGGTTATGACGGTTTCGAGGCAGAATGGGCCTATGATGCCTGGCGGCGCAAGCTCTTTGGCTTTCTTGTGGACGCTGTCGCCCATGCGCATCATTTCAGGCAACAGTGATTCTCGAAGGACAATTGGGAAGTTGCCTACAATGGTGTAAGTGGGATTAACGTCGATCTCTAGTTGTTCGCTTGCGGGAATTTTGCCGATGGAGTCCACGGCTGATTCATAACGTCTATCAACACAGAGCAGTTCCACGTCGTCGTTTAGGATTGAGCTGAAGTAGCTTGGGTAAACGTTCACTCCCATCGCGTACTCTTGCAGGTGAATCTCGCCTAAATCAGCTTCTTTAAGCAAGCCACGTTTCACCAACTCATTAAATTTCTTGTGAAACGCCTTTGGTGAATTAGCCAAGAAGTAGCCTCTTCCGCCCTTTGCTCCTGGCAGTTTAGCGATGACTAAGCGGTCAATATCCTCAGGAGTTTTGAATGTTGCCGGCAAGTGTAGTCCAGCTTGGCGTAGCCATTCTTCCTGGGATTTGCGGTTTGCTTCCCAGTGGAGTAGTTGGCGGTTTCCAAACATAGGCACGAAAAGGCTGTCAGTTAATTCTTCGGTGCTCAAGTAAGCGGTAAATGAGCCATGCGGAATCAGAATAACGTTTAGCTTGCGCAGCCTTTCCTGCAACTGCTCATTTAAAAGTTCGGTGAAGTCTTTGACTATGATTAAATCGTCGACAAGCGGGTACTTCTTGTACATGATAGCGTCTTTTTCTTTGCAGACGCATACCGTTCGGAAGCCTTCTTCCTTGGCGCCCTTGAAAATGTTCAATGAACTGTGGGAGCCTAAAGTGCCGATGGCTAGCTTTTTCTGGTCATATTTCTCAAGTATTTTGCTGATGTCTTTGTTGGTTATCATGTTACCACTTCCTCAAGCCTGCCTTCCTTAACTGCACGTTTAACCTCCATGGCAACGCGTCTGCCGGGACCAACTTCCACCCCATACTTGTACTTCATGTAAGGCGAAGTGGACTCAACGCATGGGCATCCTGGGACTCGTGGGCTGACGTCGAAAACGTAGAACGTCAAGTCTTTCGTTACGGCACCTTGTAATGCAAATAAGCCTATCATTCCTGGGGGATACTCTTTTTTGCAGGTGCCCACAAAGCGTTCTGCTGCTTCAAAGATTTTTTCGATTTGGCTCTCACGCATGGTGGCCCCCGTATGGCCGATTTCAATGTTCTGAGTGGGAATGTTTAGCTCTAACTGTTCCATCGCTGGCAAATCCAGCACTCCATCAAGATCCGTTTGAATGCGCCTGTCAAAGCCTAAGAGGTCGATTTCGTCGGTTAACGGTGACCAAAACAGGTTAGCGTTAAATTTTGCCCCGATAACGTACTCTTCTATCACCGCGTTTTCCAGTGCTTCACACGTTATTATGCCTTGCATTATGCGTTTTCGCGACGTTTTCACGTACTCTTCAGAGGAAGAAGCGAAGAAAAAGGCTCGTTCAATTGCTCGTTTTTTTTCGGGAACTTTTACGATTGCTAAGCGGTCGATTTCTTCGGGTGAATCGAAGGTTTTGGGCGTTGCTATTCCAGCCTTCTGAAGCAGGTACAGCTGGTTTCTCGGCGTGTTGCGCTCTTCTGTCCGCAGCATGGCTCGGTTGCCAATCAAGGGGACGGCGAACTGGTTCTCTATTGCCTCATAACCAGCGTAAACTGAGAATGAGCGGTTAGGAACAAAAACCGTGTTCAATTCAACCAGTTTTTTAACGTTCGCTTCGCTTGTTATCTCAGCGAATTTATCCAGCATAATCACGTGGTCAAAGAGGTTTCGGTAGTATTTTGTGTAGGTTTTTTCTCTGCCCTTCTGGCATACGACTACGGTTTCTAAGCCTTCTTGTTTTGCGCCTGAAGCTATCTCAAGCGCCGAGTGGGAACCTAAAACGCCTATGCGAATCTCTTCGGGGTTATATTTTTTTATTACTTGTTTAATTTTATCTTTCAACATGCTTATTCCTTCATGTATTGCTTATACTTCGCGATCACCTCTGAAAGCTTGGGAGCAGCAAACAGTTTACGGTTAGTCATCTCGTTTGCCGCCGCCGTGTACATTTCACTAATGATGGCTTTAAGCTGTGGATCCAGTTTAGGAGGCTGCGATTTGCAGAGTGCTTTCCAGTCCTGTATGCCTTTGGCTTCCGCGGCTTTTTTCGCCTGCTCCAAATCCGTATACCAGCTTGTTTTCTTGTAGAATTGCCTTGCAACTTCCTTGCTTACATGCATGCCGCCATAAGTGAACCTGCATTCGTCAAGGGTGCCGACCACGTCAACTATCATGAGTTTTCTTTTTTCGTCGAAGGCTAACTCGATTTTTCCATCCTCATTTTTTAACCCAGCTTTAGAGGCAACTTCAGTTATAGTTTCGTCCGCCTTAAGCAGGACAGCTTTAACATCACCTAATTCTTCGTCGGTTAAACCAGCAATTTTCTGGGCTTCCTGCCATGTCAGGTAGCGGTCAGTCTCTTCAAGTTTGGTGCTAACGTCAAAAATCGGCTTAGCCAACTGTTCGCCTGGCTTGGGATAATGGTCTAAGCCTAAATCTTTCAGAGTGATTTTTGCTTGTTCGAGCCGTTTGAAGACTGATGAGCCTTCGGGCAAGCCGTTTCGGTAGATTATTTCAAGCGGAATCAGGCAGTTTTTCAGTTTAGGCGTGTACGTGCTGTAGTCATGAACGATTTTGCCGTTAACTACGCTTGTTTGCGGCTTGTAAACGTTAACTAAATTGACTTCCATGATGCTTGAGGGCTGCTTTAACTCGCTAAACTTGACGGCTTTGCCTTCTGAGTCAACTAAACCTCGATAGTGAGTCTTAACCCCTTTCTTCTCTAATCGTTCAAAACAGTAAGCGCCCATAAGGCACAGAGCAGCCCCTTTGCCATCGATGCGGTCAGGCATTTCTCCCCAGTCAAAAACGCTATAGCGGTCTGAAAAGTGGAACCTGCCAATGCCCATGTCGTGCCCAGTTGGTTTCTTGACTACTTCGAGGTCTTTTACGCTGCCCATGCCGTTATCCCTATGTATCTTTAGTTCTATCAGAATATTCTATTTTAGCTTATATCGCTTTAGTCTTAGCATCCGTTATGTTAGCCACAAAACAAGGGTTTACACATCGATTAAAAATAGAATGAATTAAGGTTTACTTTAGTTTCTTTACCGATTCGTTGGCTTTTTCAAGCTCTTTCTTCTTTGCTGCTTGATAATTCTTAACTTTCTCAGCCATCTCGCTGTCCCCCAAAGCGAAAATTTTTGCAACAGCAATCGCAGCACCTTCAGGCTCAATGGTTACAACGGAGCCTATTCCGCTTGGGACTCTGAGCGAAGAGAGAATGTCCCCTCCGCCGAATCTTTCACTGTAAGGTGGGCAAGCGATGACTGGTTTAGAAGTGTTGCCATCTATAATAGCGCTCAGAGCATTCGAGCGTCCGGCAACAGTAACGTAAACTATCTTTTCGTTTTCGAATTCTTTTATTATTTCAATGACTTTTTCCGGAGTTTTATGCGCAGAAGCAACCCGAAACTCATAGCTAACTCCCAAAAGCTTAAGGTACTTTGCAATTTCTCGGGAAAAATCCAAGTCCCGCTCTGAACCCATAACAATTAATGCTTTTCCAGACATGACTGGTTCCCCATAAAACTAACTAAAAACAGGCTAATTAACTAACCTATCGATACCACGTTGGAACAGCAGGCATACCACAGCAGACATCATACAAGACATAGAAGAACAAACTCTATAAAAACACGATTCAGCCGCTCAACAAGTTGGAAGGTCTTCTTGCTAAATTCTTGATAAACCTAACCACTACTACGTTTTGAAAAGAAAAGAACCTTAACCAAGCAAACCAAGCAAAATCTTCGTTAACTGTTCAGTTGCCGCTTGAACTTCAGAGGTTAAACCTTCACTAAACTCCGTACTCTTCGGTTCAATCAACAGTAAAGCAATTTTTGCTCCAGTCGCCTGCTTAACGTAATCGCAGAAAATCCGCAGGGGCAGCAGATGCGTCGTAATCGCCGAAAAATCCCCCATCTTTTCAGCATCGATCAAGCTGGCTTCCCCGGGGTTTAAACCTAAAAAGGCAGCATCAATCAACAGCACATGCGTCGGGTTAAACTCCTCTATGTCTAACAGGTAGCTCTCTGGAACGGTTTCGCATTCGAGCAGGCAAACGGTTTCTGGCAACTTGCCTTTTAGTTTTTCAACGATGTTTAATCCTACATAATCGTCTGAGCGTATGGGGTTGCCAATGCCAGCTATGACAACTTTTTTTGCATCTGCGAACCAGTTTTGGAGCTCTTTTTTGATTTCCTCAGTCATGGAAGCACCGATACAAGTGAATGAGCATTAAAGGTAGAAAAAGTTTACCGCATACGTCATAAAATAACCGAGCTAACTAAGTGGGGGTAAGTGTTTGACACCATGCAGCGATTTGTTTTTCAGATTCCTCTTTGTTATCTAGAGGGTTAGCTATTGAGAACGCTCCGATGCAGTTAGATTTTGGCATTAATGCTTTAGTTTGCTCAATAGCCTGCGGTTTTTTTCCTCCCTGCGCAAAGAAAACGGCAACTTTCTTGCCTGAAAGGTCATTCTTCTTCAGGTAGGTGCGGATAGCTGGGGTTGGTCGACCAGCCCAAACAGGAGTGCCAACGATTACTAGGTCATATCCAGCGGGTGACTTTTTAGTTGGGGCTATTTCGGTTTCTTTGCCGCGTCTAGCAGCAAAACCGCCACTAAGAAAGCCAAATGCGCCGCTTCGTTTTTTTAGGTCGATAACTTCTTCGATGTCCGCGCCGATCTCTGCCGCTATGGTTTCAGCGACGAAGCGTGCGTTACCAGTTCGGGAATAGTAAACAACTAGGCTCTTCAACAATTTTAATCCCGTCAACAACCTGTATGAAGAGCAAACGCTTATAAGATTTACTAAATGCCTTTGCATGCGATAATTTTGCATGAAGAATATTCTTTACGTTTATGAAGAGACTTAAAAGAAATTGTAACATGTAAAACCTCAAAGCAAGATTCTCAGAACTATAATTCTATCGTCGAGCAAATAGTGCTTGATGATAAAGCTGCTATAAGAAAAGCCAAAGCCATGAAGTTAAACGTGATTGGAACGCTGAAAATCTTAAGAATGATGTATGATGCCAAACTTGTCAGCAAACAGAAATCATGAAAGCTCTAACAAAACTAAGAGAAACAGGCTTTAGGATTAGCGGCGATGTAATAAACAAAGTTACTAACGAACTATAGCAAGAATAGACCCAAAAAAAGCCCCTAAGGAAAAATGGGCTAAATTAACGTTTTACTGTGCTGATTAACTGTTTTTCAGCGTTGAAGACTTCAACAGTTAGCGGCATTTGTCCGACTGCAAAGTGTGTTGCGCATCCGAAGCATGGGTCATAAGCTCTGAAAGCCATTTCAACCATGTTCAGTATGCCCTGGTCAACCTTGCCGTTGTGGATTAAGCCTTTGGCTGCGTCGCGTATGCTCATGCATATTGCGGGGTAATTGTTTGTGGTTGCAACGATTAGGTTTACGTCTTTGACTAGCGCGTCTTTGTCTAATGTGTAGTGGTGAATTAGTGTGCCTCTTGCAGCTTCGACGATGCCGACGCCTTCGCCTGGTTCGCCTGGTTTATTGCGTATGTTTGTGCTGGTGATTTCTGGGTCTTTAACTAGTTCCATAGTTCTTTCTGTGGCGTAGAGCAGCTCGATTAAGCGTGCCCAGTGGAAAGCCAGTGTGTTGTGGACTGGTTTGCCGCCTAAGGTCTTGTACATTACCTCGTATTCTGCCTGCGCTAAGGGTGTTGCCATACCGTCAGAAGCGTTTAAGCGCGCAAGTGGACCAACACGGTAAACTCCGCTGTCTGCGCCTGCAACTTGTCCTTTCCAGCCTACTTCTTTGAGATATGGGAATTTGCTGTATGTCCATTCTTCGACGTGTTCGCCGATGTGGTTGAGGTAGTCTTTTGATTCGAACTTTAGGAATTCTTTGCCGGTTGGGTCTACAACGCGGATTTTGCCGTCGTAAAAGTTTACTTTGTTGTTTTCGTCAACTGTGCCCATATAGTAGGTTGGCATCGTGTAAGCATTGCTCTTGATTAAGTCTACGTATTTGGTGTTGCCTAAAACAATGTCATGGAAAATTTTAAGCGTGAACTGTGCAAAGTTTACGCATGAAGAAGCCATTTGTTCGATTTCTTGCCTGTTTTCTTCGCTTAGTGGCTTGGAGATGCCGCCTGGTAGTCCGCAGACTGGGTGGGTTGCTTTTCCGCCGATGATCTCAGTTATTTTTTGTCCGTACGCTCTGTGCTTTATGACTTCTTTTGCAACTGGCATACCGGCTTTCTCGATGACGCCGAGTATGTTGCGTTTTTCTGGCGGTGCGTCTGGTCCAACTATGAAGTCTGGTCCGCCAAGGAAGTAGAAGTGGAGTATGTGGTCGTAGATGTAGTAGCCGTTATACATTAGCTGGCGTAGTTTTTTAGCGGCTGAGGGTGGTTCAACATTGAATGCTGCATCTAAGGCTTTCACAGCTGCAAAATGGTGAGCCACAGGACAGACACCGCAGATTCTGGTTGTAAGCTGCGGCATGAGTTCAGCTCTTCGACCAATGCAGAATTTCTCGAATCCTCTTAGTTCTGGAATTTTAAGGTAAGCGTTTTCTACTTCGCCTTTGTCGTTGAGGAATATGGATACGTTTCCATGTCCTTCAAGACGCGTAATTGGGTCTATAACTATTTCATTCATTTTTTAATCACCTTTCTTTTTAGAATAGAATTTGGAAGTGAGTACATATAAAATGTACCAACTGGATCTCTCACTTGGCTCATCAACATTTCAACCTCTTTTTCAGTGTATTTTTCTTTGCCCGGTTCACCATCATACCCAAGAATGGAAGCCAAAGCAGTAATCATCGCCGCTCCTTGCTCGGGCACGTTCGGAGCTGGACCACCACAACCTGTGCAGGGCATGTCAACTTTTAAGCATTGAGCGCCGCAACCGCTTCTAGTTGCGAGTCCCATGCAGA
>Ga0326728_10007357_pt1 | contig 28375 bp, 22 predicted proteins | sample MB3enrmetagenome_FD_207602 | JGI IMG/M metagenome (GOLD analysis project Ga0326728, IMG submission 207602) | Lab enriched peat soil microbial communities from McLean, Ithaca, NY, United States - MB31MN | ecosystem: Environmental > Terrestrial > Soil > Wetlands > Peat | place: USA: New York... | reverse complement strand
GCGCGGCTATATACCGCCACATATACTTAGACACCTGAGGGAACAAAATTCACGATTTTCGGTGGAATCCCGTGGGCCGTGTCCAATTAAAGCCCGCCTCTAAATCTCTGCCGAAGGGGTTGAACCGCCGCATGTTCGACCCCTTCGGGGTCGGCAGGAATCGAAGGGGGATGGTTATTGATCCGTAGGTTCCACCTACGGCTAATGATCTTAATGCCCTTCGGGCATTCACCGTCCGCGAAGCACCATTAGGTGCTGGCTTGAAGTCCAGCGCTATGAATCAGGAGCCGTGGATCAGTTTGAAGGTGTAGCGGCGAGTTTAGCTCGCCAAACGGCGGCGTTAAGCCGCCTCTACTTCAATCTCACCCGGTACCGAACCAGGAGCAAACGTGATCGAAGAACTGCAAAGAGAATACGACGACTTGAAGCGACGCGCCAACGAATTGCGGAGTTTTCTTTGACGCCCCCCAGCGCCGCAAGGAACTCGAATCCCTCGAAAAACAGATAGCCCAGCCCGATTTCTGGCAGGACCAGGAAGCTTCCCAGAGAATCCTGACCGCGCGCAAGCGTTTGAGCGAGAAGATTGAAGAAGACGATAAACTCGCCCAGCGTCTGGCCGACGTGGATGCCTACTTCGAATTGGCCCGTGAGGGCGAGGCCGTCGAAGGCGAGTTGGGGACCGAACTCGAGACGCTTCGGCAGGAGCTCGAGCGTATCGAGACGGAAACCATCCTCGCCGGCGAAAACGACCGCCTGAACGCCATCGTGGCGATACACCCGGGAGCGGGTGGCACCGAGTCGCAGGATTGGGCGGAAATGCTGCTCCGCATGTACAAGCGATGGGCGGAGCGGCACGGTTTCGCCTTTACCCTCAATGATTATCAGTCCGGTGAGGAGGCGGGGCTCAAGTCCGCCACTTTCACCGTATCCGGCGAGTACGCGTACGGCATGCTGAGTGGTGAGACGGGCGTCCACCGCCTGGTGCGCATCTCGCCTTTTGACCAGGCCGCGCGCCGCCACACCTCCTTCGCGTCAGTGTTTGTCAGCCCCGAGATCGACGAAACGATCAATATTGATATCAAACCGGATGAGCTCAAGATTGAGACCTATCGCTCCACCGGCCGAGGCGGGCAGCACGTTAATACCACGGACTCGGCTGTGCGCATCACTCATATCCCCACGGGAACTGTGGCCCAGTGCCAGAACGAGCGCTCCCAGCACCGCAACAAGGAAGTGGCCATGAAGTTCCTGCGTTCCCGCCTCTACGAGTTGGAACTGCGCAAGCGCCGGGAAGCGGCAGACAAACTCGAAGCCTCAAAGGCTGACATCGATTTTGGCAGCCAGATCAGGTCTTACGTCCTGCACCCCTACCGCCTCATCAAGGACCACCGAACGAAATTTGAAATGGGCGACACCGACCGCGTCCTGGACGGCGACATCGACCCCTTTCTTAAATCCTACCTGTTGTCCCGCCGCGATTCGGTGAAGACGAGCTAGCGTCCTGTCCCGTTTACTTATTGACAACAGATTCGCCCACCACCCCCTCGCCCCCTCCTCCGAGAGGAGGGGAATTCGCGGGTTGGCTCCCTTCCTTAGAAGCCGCCCCCATGTCAGAGCTAATTCCGCGAAATCAGGCCTTGACAGATTTCGTCTACATATATAGAGTTCATTCATGAAGAAGACCCGAGGTTTATGCCCTTGCGGCCATCGTCCGCTTCCCATGGCCGCCAGCATGGGCGGTGTCTGATGCGCGAAAGGCTCCTCAAGCTCCGAATTGCATTCGGCCGCGAAAGGAGCCCCACCACGGATCTGAAGCCCGCAACGCTCTACGCTGTTGAGGCACTGCATGAGAAATACAAGTTTGGACACCATTCGTTGGGCGTTACAAACCGGGGGGAGGTGTGACTTGAAAAATTTGTTGCTAGTGGTCGCGCTGCTCCTGGCTTGGCCGACCGTGGGGTTGAGTCAAGCCGGGCAAGTAATTCCAGGGGTTGCGCAGTTCGACGGCTTCACGAGCGTCTTCGACAAGGCCGACCCCAACAGCTTCTCCGTCGGCAGCTTCCATTTTGACGGCGGGCAAAGCGTTTCGACCGTTCCGAAGTACACGGTCTTTGGCGGGTTCACGACCGTGTGGAATCGGTTCGTCTACGGCCCGCCCGGTTCCTACGGCCCGGGCGCAGCTTTCTACGTCAACGGTTGGGAGGCTTCAATCGAGCGCGAGGTCGCGCCGTGTATCAGCATCGTCGCTGACTTCAGCCAGCAGTATGGAACCGCCTCCGGAGGGCCCTTCTGGGTGGGCCCGCAGCAGGAGAACCAGGCCTTCGCGCTGTTCGGGCCGCAGCTCTCGCTGCGCGCGGCTCATCGGGTAATCCCCTTCGCTCACCTCCTTCTCGGCCCGAGTTACGGGACGGCCTTCGAGGAGTATTACTCTGAGGGCCCATCGACGTCTAAGGTGTTTGACTTCACGACCGCCGTTGGTGGCGGCGTTGACATCAAAATCACGGGCCCCGTTTGGATTCGGGCGGTCCAAATGGATTACCTGCACGCTAAGAGCGATTTCAACGGCGATCACGCGACACAACTGCGAATTTCGGCAGGTATCGCCTTCCGGTTTTGAGCTGTCCTTCGAGGGGGCATGTGCCGCAGCAAAGGCGATAACCGGGACAGGGGAGATCGGGATAGGGGGAGCGGTCGCCCGCCCACCCCTCCCACACCACCGTACGTACGGGACCGTATTCGGCGGTTCGGCGGGTTAAGCTAGCAACCGGCGGCGAGGTGAGGCAGACCGAGCGCATCGAAGAAAGCGGTAAGCAAGGCCTGGCAGCGAGCGCGGACCGCCGCCCGAAGGCTATGGGCCGCAGGGCGGTGGTCCGTGCTTGCACCCGTGCGGGTATGTGGTTATACTGATGGTATGAAAACGGCGATATCTATCCCCGATGAAGTCTACCAAGGCGCGGAGCGTCTGGCGCGGCGGACGAAGAAATCACGCAGCCGGCTGTATGGCGACGCACTCAAGGAGTACTTGGCGCGTCACGCGCCCGACGAGGTCACCGAGGCGATGAACCGGGCCTGTGCCGAGGTGGGCGAGACCAAAGATCCCTTCGTTTCCTCCGCCGCCCGTCGCATCCTGGAGCGAAGCGAGTGGTGATCTCACAAGGCGAGGTCTGGTGGGCCGATCTTCCGGCCCCGGTGGGCTCCGGCCCGGGGTTTAGAAGGCCGGTAGTCGTGGTGCAGGGTGACGCACTGAATCGGAGCCGCATTGCCACAGTCGTCTGCGTTCCGCTGACGAGCAATCTCAAATGGGCCTTGGCCCCGGGGAATATCCATCTGTCCGCGCATGTCACCGGTCTGCCAAAGGCTTCTGTGGCCAACGTTTCCCTGATCGTCAGCGTCGATAAGGACCTCCTCACTAGGCGCGTCGGCAAGCTGCCACCCTCCTATTTGGATTTGGTGGTCGCGGGAATCGACACCGTCTTGGGCAAGTAGCCCCAAGCAGGTAGCGCGGACCGCCGCCCTGCGGCCCATAGCCCTTGCCTAATTCTGTCAGGCGGGTCACCCTACGGGCGGCGGGCCGGCTTTGCGCTCCGCGTTTTTTCCGTAGCTATCATCGCCACCGTGCCGTATTCTATCGTCCGTCAGCCGACGGATCGAAACTCCGGCGCCCTTTGCTTTCCGATTGATATTTCTTTATCGCCGCGCGCCTGCTCCGATCCGCGCGCGAATTTGATCGCTCCACCACGGGGCCGAAAAGACGCGGACCACAAAAGCGGTGGTCCGCGCTACCCGCTTCTGACTCCCAAGTCTCGAATCCTGAATCCTGACGTCCGGCTCCTGTCTTCTGACTCCTGACTCCTGAATCCTGAATCCCGGTCCTACCAACTGCTGTACGGAGTGCCATTGAGGGAAAGCTCGTCCGAGCCGCTGTGCACGTCTGCAATCCCCAAGGACGTTTGCTTGGGCGAGAGTGGCGAGGCTTCCTTGGTCTCCTGCCAGCACAGGTCTTCAGCCGTCAGCTCTCAGCTATCAGGAAGCTCGCTGAAGGCTGACGGCTGAGAGCTGATAGCTTCCATGACGTGATCCGCCAACACGGCCTCGCGCGTCCGCACCAGGACCGTCTGAAAGATCGGGGTGGCGATGGAAACCACAATCAAGATCAGCGTCACCACCATCATCATCTCGAGGAGCGAGAAGCCCGCGCGGGGATATCCGTCCTCGGGGTCCTCCCGGCGGGTCACATAGGTGATTGATGGGCTATCCATAACGAGTCACCACCGACACGACAGGCAGGGTAGCGCAGGGGTACGCGTTCTCTGCGTTCCCCTGCGGCTTTTGTGCCGTCGTTATGGATGCAAGGTCATCGGTATTTCCTCAAATCTGTCCGTGTTCATCGGCGAGCAAGAAAACTCGCGCCCTCGGTGCCCGCCGAGGTCATGGGCCGATGTCGATTCCCATAGAAGAGCCGCAGAGGAGGGCAAAATGCGCCCACCTCTGCGCTCGCTGTGTGGAGTTCGCGATCGGGGACGCGAGCGAGGCAAAGGGCACGTCCTGACAAGCAAGCCGCGGTCAAGCAGCATTTCGGAGTTGCGGTCCGCCGCCGCGAAATGCAGAGTGTTCAGCACGATCTGGTCCTTGGTCGCGAATGTCAACCCCAGCACCAGCCCGTCGGGCTCCGCGCCTGCCTGCCATATGGTCACCTCGATGGTCTCCTTCGGAGCGGTCCGGTACTTGTGCTGAAAGTTATGGCCGCCCTTAAACGAAAATGCAAGCCTTCCCGCCACATCCTTCGGGCTAGCCTTGGCGCGTTCCATACAACGAAGGCTGAACGAACCACGGTAGAGCGAACTGCCGTTAAGCAGCACCTCCAGCCCCAGCTTCCTGCATCCGTCACAAACGCCGCCGGGCCAGTACCAAGCCTGGGCCGACACTGGTGGCAAGGTCTGACACCAGTCGGTTGTGGAAACAACCCCAAGCCCCAGCACAACGGCGAGAGCGACGCAGGTATTTCTGATCTCCATGGTCATAGGCCAGAATCATGCGCAACGACTTAGTGCACAACTGGAAACGCGGACGACGATCAGAGCGGCGCAGTGCCGTCCGGGCAGCCGACCTCTCCGGGTGTGCTCACCACTCCGAAGGTTACGCCAGGGTCGTACGCCTGCGGGAGTCCGTTTAACTCCAGGTCGAGAGCAGGTAGCGCAGAGGTACGCGCAGTTTGCGTTCCTCTGCGGCTTTTCCCTGGCGGTCATCGACGCCTCAAATCCGGGTGTGCTCATCGGTGGGCAACAACACCCGGTCAATCTGCAGCCCGCTCGGCGTGGCCACGGGGCGCTCGACGCTGCCCGTGTAGTCATGCACGCTTGACCACGGCCACTCTTCCGCGCGGCTCGCCAACCCCGCCCGCACCGGATTCAGGTGGATATACTCAACCTTCTCGTTGTACTCTCGCACCGTGCGCAGCGCGCGATCAAAGAAGCGAGGCTGCCACAGCATGCCCGCTTCCCGTCGCCTACGGTTGATACGCTTCGTGACTCCGTCTTTGATCGCCTCCATCACCCTGGAGATCGTCAGCGGATGCCGGGGATAGAAAATGGCGTGCCAGTGGTCCGGCAGAAACACCCAGGCAGTCAGCAAGAAGCCATGTTCCGCCCGGCGCTCGTCAATCACCTCGGCCAAAGTGGCGAATTCTGAATCCGACAGAATGCGTCGCCTAGGTAATAGCCGGCAAGTAATGAAGAACCAACGGTCCGATACCACTAAGCGTCGAAGGCGCGACATGCACGCGATTATATTCCCCGGCCCGGTATGACGAAACCAGGATCTGCGTCGCCCCAAAGAGCCGCAGAGGAGGGCAAAAGGCGCCCACCTCTGCGCTACCCGCTCCAGAACTCGCTACCAACTGCTGTACGGGGTGCCGTTGAGGGATACGTCGTCCGAGCCGCTGTGCACGTCTGCAATCCCCAAGGACGTTTGCTTGGGCGAGAGTGGCGAGGCTTCCTTGGTCTCCTGCCAGGTCTGGTTCGAGCCGGTGAAGGGGTCGGTGGGCAGCCTCCCCAGATAGCCTTTTTCGACCAGTTCCTGGAGATGCAAGGGGGCGCGTCCGTTGTCGCGCGTGAACTGGTCAATCAACGAGCGGAGCGTGAAGAGGTGATCGGCCAAAACGGCTTCGCGCGTTCGCACCAGGACCGTCCGGAAGATCGGCGTGGCGATGGAAACCACAATCAAGATCAGCGTCACCACCATCATCATCTCGAGAAGCGAAAAACCCTCGTGGCGTTCGACCCTAATGGTGCTGGGCGGAGATTTCTTTAGCTTAATCGAAGCGCAATTCATGGTGCACCCACCTACAGTTGAGGCGCTCCTGTAGGACGCTGTGCCCTGGCGTCCTGGTTCATTCAGCCCCCTGACTACCGCTTGCACCGACAAGGTCCTTGATCCTCCGCACCAATGCCTTTGCGACAAGACAGACACCCGGAGCTCTGGTCGGGGGCGCCACGTCGTCTCTCCCCTCCTCCAGCTTCTGTTGCATGCAACTTGCAAGAAAATCGCTGGTGATTCCTTTCATGCGCAGTGGAAGATTCGACTTGATTCTTGCGACCAAACAATCATCTATGGGGTTCTGACCGCTCGAAAGGGAAATGGAAGGAAGGCCCAACTCCGCCACTTCAATAATTGTCCCGCGATTGCCCTTCGTCAACACCAGATCGCTTGCCACCATCAGCCGTTCGGTAGGCCAGGGGCTTCTTAGGATCGAAACGTCGCGCACACCCCGGGTGAGGTTTGTAAGCGTGTCAAAATCCGCGCCGGCAGCCCAACAGAGCAGTTTCTTTCCGCAATCGAGCGCATGGAAGGCAGAGACTAGCAGGTCGAAAACTGGCGCTCTTTTTTCGTTCGCCCAGGTTCCGGGCAGAACGGAGACTACCGTGAGCTCGCTTGCCAACCCGAGTTCCGCTCGCGCCCGCTCGCGGTCCTCCCTGTGGTAAGCGAGGCCGCGAACAAACGAACCCACATATTCGATCTTCCCCTTCAAGAACGACGGCTCATCGAATACTCCCTGCTCACCCGGAAAGATTACGGCATCCGCATAGGCGAGTGTCTGCGTGATCAGTTGCTTCTCATTCTTAAACCAATCGACCAGAAAGATGGATGGCGCCCCGCAGATCCTGGCCGCAGGGAGGGCAGCGAACTCTTCGTGCGAGACCACCATGCGCGGATTCAGTGCGCGGATCACACCACACGCCCGGATAAGTGTCTCGAGGAATGGGTTGTCGTCAGGCAAGTCCAAGTCCTGAACGTTTTGCCCCAACTCCAAGAGGGTGGCTGCGCCCGTCCCGTAGGATACAAAGCCCCATTCTATTTTCGGGTCAATGCCATGGACGGCTTCCATAATCGCCGCGTCGGGGACCGCGTGCCCCCTGCCGCGCCCTCTCGAAAAGTAGAGTACGTCCATACCATCCCTACAGGTAAGATTGAAGCAGCTTGGCAAGCGCCACCAGTCGGCCCCTCGTGTCCCATCGGGGCATCGGTACCATCTCGCGGCCCCGCAGAAATGCAGCAAGCATGTAATCTCGCAGTGCCATCTCGTCTAACCCCCCGCCCGGAGCGCAACGTTGGTTTGAATGCGGCTGGCCCTAAGATCGTCGAGCGCATCTGGGCTCGATGATATCGAAATTGTCGGAATCCTCAGGGCTTCGCACTCGAGCAGGACACGGAGGTTTCCTTTGCTGATCACGAGGTCGCAGGTCATCAGGGTCGGAATAAAGTTGTAATGAGGTTTCAATATCATCAGGTCGCCGCGCTGAGCTGACTTCTCAACAAAGGAGTCATGGTCAGCCAGTCCGGCGATCCAAATCAGCCGCTTCTCCTCGAAGCCCAGCGCATCGTAGGCTTTCAATACGAGATCGAATAAGGGGGCGCACGCTTCCGAATGCATCTCGGAGCCGCCGGGACAGACCAGCACGACAGTGGCCTCTGGGGGGATCCCCAGTGCGTGGCGTGACCCGGCCTCGTCAAATCCCTCACATTCTAATAGGCGAATAACACACCCCAGATATGTCACCTCTCCAGCCAGGCACGGCGGCTCATCGTAAACACCGCGGTCGCCCAGGCATATGACCCGGTCGGCATATCTTAGGGCCTGCATTTCTGGCGAATCAGAGTTTGTGAACCGGTCAGCCAGGGAGACAACAGGCAAGCCGAATGCCTTGCAGAGGGGCGGCACGCAGAATTCTTCATGGGAGACCACCAGGGCCGGGTGCTGACCCTGAAGCAAGGGTGCAATACGTAGCATCGTCTCCCAGAAGGGCTTATCATCTGAAAACTCCAGGTCAATCACGTCTTGGCCAAGGTCTTTAAGGGTTGCCGCTCCCACATCGTACGAAACGAAAGCGACGTCCAATTTGGGCTCGAGCCTCCCGAGTTCGTTCGCAATGGCTGCGTCAACAATCGCATGCCCCCGCCCCGTGCCTCGGGAAAAGAAGAGCAGTTGCCTCCGCCGTTTACCCAGTCCTAGCATGCATTCATCGTACCTCTCCGCAGTCAGCCGTGGCTGCCAGCCCTGTCGACGCACTGATGTGTTGCGGTTCGATGCGGGTCACCTGCGTGGACCGAACTTACTTGTGTGCCGGCGGGGGAGCAACATGCTTGTTCCTTACAGCTTTTATCGCGTTGCACACTTCGGTGGAACGAAGCCGTGCCAATGGAAACGCACCGACCTTAACATAAGTGCCCTCAACCAAGGTCCACACTTCAACCATTTCTCCGTCCATTTTCGAGACAACCTCTGGGACCCCGTCCAGGTCGAGGTCCACTAGTTCCGCGAGGTAGCCACTAAACGCAATTTTGAAGTCCCCTTTCTTCTCGACCCTTTCGCCCGAGGGGAGATATGTATAGCCTCCCGTATAGATCACGATGGTCAGCGAGGAGCGGGCCTGCTCCTGCGCTCCCCAGATCACCACCCCGGACGGATGGATGGACGGGAAGGACTCCAATTCGTCCCAATCTTCCCAGGCCGGTTCCTCAAGAGCAAAAGCGCTCTGGATCTGCCCGTCGGTGCACTTCAGGATACGCAGCCACGAGCGCTTCGTTGAAGAATCGAAACTGAGGGTAGCAATCCTGGGTTCGGATAGCCCTCCATCGTCAAGGTTAAACAGAATGATCCCGAGAGGCAACTCTAAAGCAGGACTCGCGAGCATACCGACTAGCCCGTCTAGGCACGGGTTCCGTTTGGCTTCATTAGGGCGCTGAGCCGAAGCCTGTGCGGAGAAACCGCCAAAGCAGACCAGAAACGCTAGGGTACCGGCGAGACGCGTGATCTGCTGAAGAACGACATTAAGGGATCTCCCCCATCGTGAGGCTGGAAGCACTGAGCTTGTCATTGTTTCTCCCTATCATGTGCGCCGTAGCTAATGCACTGTTCGCAGCAATACGGGCCGGGGTGCTGGCTCCGTGCCGCTACAAACTCTTATCCCCCTTACCGAGCCCATCCTCAGTAACCTCTTGAGCCTTGGCAGTCCTTAAGCCGATGTGGTTCAAGAGTGCGCTGAGCTCGCGCCCTTTCGTGGTCACGCATCCGTAAGGAATCCCGGATGTCCGCCCAGCCAAGGCTGCCGGGACGCTGCGCGCAACAATCCTCAGAGCACAGAACCCGAGCTCAGGGGTCCGGGCTCGCTGCCCTTGCTCGTTTCAGCAATCGAACGATTTCAGCCTGTCGCTCTCGCTCGGCCATCGACAAAGCCGTCGCGCCACTCTTACTCCGCGCCTTCACGTCGGCATGAGCGGCTAGTAGCAGTCGGACAATATCCGGCCATCCGCCCCCAAACTCGGGCCATGCACCTCGAACGGCACACATCAGTGGCGTAAGACCCTCCCGATCCCGCACGTTTACACGGGCGCCGGCATGGAGGAGAGTAGCTATCAGTGCTACGGGCGGCACGTCCTGGCCGAACAGCGGCGGGCGTAACGCATACAGGAGAGGTGTGCGACCTTGCGAGTCCCGTGCGTTTGGGTTTGCGCCAGCGGCCAGTAGTGCCTGTGTCGTCTCCACATCATGGCCCGACGCGGCGCCCATCAAGGCGGTCATGCCTTCAACAGGAGCCTCCACGCTTGCGCCTGCCGCGACCAGCAATTTGGCGATCTCGGGGCTCCGAGCGCCCCAGATTGCGGTTTCGCCGAGCGGACCCCTCGCGTTGACGTCAGCCCCCGCGCGGATCAACTCCTCAACTTGGTGCGCATTCCCACCTGCGACCGCGTTCCCTAACGGAAACATTTCATTTGGGGGGAGCAAAGTAGGGACCGCCCACTCCCACTGGTAGTTCCGACACCAAACGTAACCGGCAATACCCGGAGGGCAGGGCGTGTACATGAAAGCTCCCGAGGCGGAAACTTCACCACCGGGTCGGTTGGTCCCCGTTATAAACTCGCGGGCACGCCTGCAAATTTCCCACCTCACAAAAGGATCTCGCACGGCTTGCCCATTAGAGCGGTATACGACTTGCGTATCCACCAAGCCGCTCCCCTCCCGCCAAATGCCTCGAATTTCAATGGGCTGCGTTCTGGCGTATCGGATCACCGGAGGAAACGGCCAAGACCGAGCGTACAGAAGAACAAGAAGCACCGCCATGATTCCTGAGGCCGTCAATACCAGCCGGAAGAATGATGAGGGACCCCCAGATTTGCTCGCCTGCAACACTCCGGACCTCGCCATAATAGGAACCGTAATCAGCCCAGCTTAGCTAGGCAAACCACCGGCTACCACGCAGCCGGTAGAGGTCACCCAGCGTTCGCACCGCGTGTAGCTCCGGGTTGCTTGGCGCGAGGTAACACGGCATTGATCGACACGTTACGGCGGCGGTACTCTTAACCTCAGCGCGCCCGGACGTATAACATGCCGCTTGCCTGCGCGTCCAAACCTGTGCCGTCCTTAATGTGGCCGGCAGCCCACGGACCGACACGAGTCACGTAGCCTAACAGATACAGCCAGTCGCGTTATCATTGGGGCAAGGCTCGTACCCCGTAATCGTCCACTGTGAACCTCCAGAGCCTCCGTTCGGGGAGGACCCGTTCGAGGACGACCAGTCGTCATCTCCCAGCTCCGCCTCAGATGGATCAGGGGGGCCGCCGCCTGGACCGCCCGCACCGCCGTTGTTTCCATGGAGTTCCTGGCAGTGCCCTTGCAGACGTTGTGCCTGCAGCGCAGTGAAGCGTAGCGGGATGGGGTTGAGTGAAAAAGAACCTGTAGCCGGACCCATTATACCTGTGAAGCTGTCGCTGTCCGTCGGCAGCGGGAGTGCCCAGTGGCCGAACTCGTGGGCAGCGACGGCGCCCAGTGCACTGCCGAAAGTACTCGGCGTGAAGGCGAAGGGCGCCTGTGCCACGTGGGAGGCGAGCACGAATCCGTAATTCTCCACGTGCCTGGCCGCCACAGGGGTCACCGGACTACTCGGGTCAAAGGGTGTGAATCCCAAAACACTCGACGAAAGCGCCGGGGGATTGTACGGTGATACAGTAACTGTGTAGTCGGCGCTGTCAGGCTGCACAAACGACACGCCTACGCCCGCTTGCCCAAGAACCCACGCCATCTCGTTCTGGAGGGCGGCGACTTGTGAGCCCGTGAGGCCGGTGTTCCTCATTATAACCACCGCGATATTAAAGCTGCACGGGTCCAGCCCTAGAAGGTCCGTGAAACTGCACGGGTTGTTCAACACGTAGGCGTACCGATTCCACGACTGCGGGTTGAGTGGGTCACCCCGATGGTTGTCAGTGGTCAGCCAGCGTCCCAGCGTGGAGTCGTACTTGCGGTATAGCGCATGGTCAAGGCTCGTTTCGCTGTCGCGTTCCAGGCCGGTGAACTTATAGTTCTGCGGGCAGGTGGCAACATATGGCATTTCGATGCCGAAGGGCGTGAAGTCGGCATCATAGCACACCACTCCTGAAGAGTTAGTTAGCGTCTTCGTTGTGCCCAGCTGGTCCTGGAAATAGTAATACACATTACCCGAAGAGTCTCGCCGCGCGACCCGCTCACCCCCAAAGAAGATGTACTCATTGACGGTGGCTCCGCTGGAATTTGTCTCGGCCAACGGCGTTCCGCCAGTGGAATTCCAGTAAAGCGTGCCGCTGGACTTCATCGCGCGTTTGCCGTCGCCGTCGTAGGTGTACGTTACTCCACCTGCGGACTGAAGAAGAGGGCGGGCGTCCCAGACATAGCTATACGTTCCATCCGACGTCAAATTGCCCGAAGCGTCGTAGGCAAAGCCCGAATTGGTAATCTGGTTGTTCGTGTTGACACTGAGGTTCAACATCGGCAGTGTACACTGCGTCGTGGTGGCGGTCTTCAAGTTGGCGTATCGGTCGTAGCCAAAGCTCTGCCCCCAGCAATAGGTGCCGGATGTGGCCGTGCTCTTTGCGGTTGAGATGCGATTCAGGTCGTCGTAGGTGGGGCTCTCGGTACGGCCTGAGTTTAGATTGTTGGCGATGGTTTCTACGTTGCCATTAGAAAAATACGTGAACGTGAGGTTGAGAGCATTGGCGGCCGAGGACGTGGCGCTGACCGTGTAGGGCAACAGCCGCTTGTTGTACGTGGCTGCGTAGGTGATTCCACCGAAGCTGCCGGACTCGCCAAACAGGGCACCCGCAACTGATCCTTGCGGCGCATACGTTGCGTTGAGCGTGTAATTGATATTGTTGGAGGTGTCGACGGCCGAGAGAGGCCGCTCGGCGGCGCTCACCGTGTAGGTTATGGTGCGCCCGCTGGGATAGGTGACCGTCTTGGCGGAGCCATCAAGATTATACGTGTACTCAATGTTGTTCGTAACCGAGCCGATTGTTCGGTGTTCGATCAGGATTCGCCCCATCGAATCGTAAGCCCATTGGGTGCTTCCCGAGGCGTCGGTCATGGTGGTCCGCCGTCCCTTATTGTAGCAGGAGACGGACAGGCCCAGGCAACTCGTCTGATCGTAGGTGTAAGCTGTCGCCGTGGGATTGTTGTTCGAGTAGGATTTGCCCGTCACTCGGTTTAGAGCGTCATAAGTGTATGTAGTCGTAATGCCGCGTGCATCGGTGCGGCGGCAGACCGCTTTGGGATTACCACTGCATAGGGTGGTTCCGGTATCGGGCGTCGCGCAAGCAGAACTCGAGCTCGTGTAGCAGAGGTGAGTTGTGCCCGCCTCAGGGGTGCTCGTCTGCGTAAGACGCGAAAGCATGTCATGGGAGAAGGTCCGAGTTTCGCTTCCCTGGATCACTTGGTAAAGGTTGCTTAGGGCATCGTATGTGTAACACGTGCCGTTCACGTTGCCGCTCGTTAGGCTCCCCGTGGCGGGGTCGGGCTCGTCCACTTCGATGGTTCGCCCCAAACCGTCCGTCCAGGTTTGGCGCAACTTTCCAGTTTCGTCTGTCATGAGAGTGGGATAGCCATACCCGTACGTCCCGGCCGCACAAATCTGCGCACTGCGGCCTCCGGCGCTGCTTACCGCTGTCCCGTAATAGACGTATGCCACACTACTGTCTGCATGGGTCACCGAATTGATGCGGTTCAGGGCATCGTAGGCGTAAGTGTCACCGCCCTGGGAGGTTGACCCGCGATATGGATTGCTGACGGTCAAAACTCGTCCATCGGGATCGTAACCGGTAACCACATAGGTTTCTCCATCGGGGTCATTCACGAGGGCATTCGTTGTGACGCGGCCCAGGCCGTCGAAATCAATTTGGTCGTGTCGTTGGGTGGAACCGAAAACGTTCGTCAACACGTCGTAAACTGTGGTGCTGGTGTAATCGATCGTCGTTCCTCCGCCGTCGGGGAAACCTGTGGTGGTTGGGCGTATCATGCTGTCGTAGCCGAAGCTCGTGGATTCGCCATTGACATCCGAAGCCGAATTCGGCAGCGCGACGTAACAGTTCCATGAGGTAGAAGTTGAGAGCGAGAGCGGTAAGGTGGTGGTCGCGGGGAACGCGCTGTTACATGCGAAGCTGCTGTAAGTGGTGGAGTTGCCGTTGAAGTCAGTGACCGCGGTCAGCACCCCGTTCGTTCCGGGAGTAAATGTGCGACTGACAGTCGAGGGCGTTCCGCCCGTGTATCGAGTTTCCTGCGTCTCATTGCCGTAACCATCATAGCTGTACGCAGTTTCAGCGCGCGTAGTTCCACTACTGTCGTTGACTTCGATCGTGCTCGGGCGATCGTAAACGTGAATGCCGTTAAGCGCGGTGTTGTAGGTGGTCAGGGTCTTGCGCACCAAGGCCCCAACTGCGCCGCTTCCGAAGGCGTATTCGTCATATTCGGTGGGCAAGCCGTAGCTGTTGTAGTCGGTGTTGGTTTGGGACTCGAGCGACCCGAGGACCTTCGTCGGACTAATCTCGGAAATTGGCAGGCTGACTGCGGTCGTCGTGCACGAAGAAGTGTTCCCATTATAGCAGGTATTGATGGTTTCCAACTGCGTGCTACCGCCCTGATACACCTGCCGCAACGTCTCGTAGATCCCCTGGAAAGTGTAGTTGATTTGGTTGCCGGCACCGTCAGTAACGTCGGTCGTCCATTCGGAGCCGGTCTGCGGTGTATGCGTGTAAGTCCACTGCGCGCTTCCGGGATTCAAAGTCCGGGTCAGTGTGGCGGTGCTTCCGTCAGCGCAGTTAATGCCGTTGTAGGGACCCGAATATGCGTATGAGATTGTACCGCCCATGGGCAACGTGACTCCGGCGATACGGCCGGTGACGTAGTGCGGGTTGTGCGTGTCGTTTGGAGTGGTTTCATACGTGAAGCTGTAAGAGCTGGTATCCGGCAGCGCGATGCCCGTCATCAGCCAATTCTGGGTAGGGCCGTACTCAGAAACACCACTGCAGCCGAAACTCGTCTGGACGTACTTTTGGGTGTAGGTGACAGTGAAGGACACCGCGGTGTCCGAAGGACCCGTGTAGGTGTATTTGACAGTGCTGGGCGCTTGAGATGTATCGACGGTAAGGGCGGCTGAACTCCCCGTGTTCAGGCTGTCATAGAACGTACTGGTCGACGCAGAGAAATTCCCGTAAATCACGTTGCTATTCGTGTCGGTGATAGACGCAGTGCCGGAAGTTGGATCATCATTGTTCAGAGGCGGTACGATGGTGATGCCCGAACGTGAGACGAGAGTGGCTGAGGGCGCAGCCGTCGCCGTCATGGTCCAGCCGGAACCATCAGTCGTGGTCAGGGTCTGAGAGTAGGGTTGGACGCCCGAGCATGGGGTGCTCTGCCCATCTGACACGGTGATGGGGAAATAATGCATAGTGCCCTGGGCGTCGTAGTAGGTCCAGGGTCCATAGATATCGTAGGAGTACTTGCCTTTGCTATTGTAGCAGCCCCCGGTGGTGTGGTTGCCAATCGCATACCCCATAAGCGGTCCGGTAATTCCACGCCATCCCCAGTTCGTCTGGTCAGGGCACCAGTAGCTGTAGGGCTGCCAGATCGCGCTGTCGTAGCTGAGCACGTAGGAGAAATTGAAACCTGCCTTTCCCGCTCGGGAGAATATGGGAATGGCAAAGTGCACGTTGAGGTTGCCGTTATCAATGGTGTCAAACGTTGACGGTGTCTCGCTCGCAAAGGGCGGAAATCCCGTGAGGACCTGGGCGGAAGCTGGGTGAGCTGCAAGACAGATCCCGATGACTAAGGATGCGAGCCGCAGTGGATTCCCGCCTTCGCGGGAATGACGCAGTGTTGCGCGGGAATGACCCACCGGGCAGCCTTCGAGTTTCGACCTTCGAGTTTCGAGTTTCGAGTGTCGATTCTGTCTTCTGACTCCTGACTTCTGGCTTCTTCTCTATCCATCATTGCGCACCTCCAGCAGGGACGGTCGGGAGCGTGAAGACGCTCGCTGGCACGCCGGAATTCACCGCCACCCCGGTGACGGCGAGATCAAGAACCAAGGAATTCTGGATGTACTTCTGGATTCGGGTGGGCGCCTGCACACCGTTAGAAGACTGATAGGCACTGAAACGAATCTCGACCGGGAAGTTCGTGTCCGCGTCCGTGTCAGGATGGGCGTTGAAGTCGAGGGCGGCAGGCAACAAAGAGACGGCGTCAAGATAAAGGTCCATCCTGGTGACGCGCTGGATCAGCAAGGCCACGTTCGGTATCTGTTCCGGCAAATTGTGCAGCAGCACGAGGTGATAGACCTGCTCGCCACTGTGCACTTCCTGGCCAACAAGCGTGATGACCATGGTAGGGTCGCTGGCCAGAGCCAACAGGCTGAAGGCGGGGAAGAACCAGTCGGCATCGATGAAGCAATTGTGCATGGCCATTGCGTGTACCGTGCCGTCAGACCCTATCCACACGCCCGCGCCATCGTTGCGAATCTCCTGCCGCTCGCCATTCGTCAAATTTAGCGTGACTGCACTCTGCTGGTTTCCGAGCGCAATAAGTGTGGCGGTGCCGGTCTCGAGGTCAGAGCCAGCGATGTAGGTAGCATTGGCCTGGATCGTGATGTCGCTCAAAGCCGTGGATCCGGCGAGCGCTTGGAGAGCCTTGTTGGCAAGCGCCACGGCATTCGGATCGCTCACGGGAGCGGGAGTCTGAGCATTGATAGGACTCGAAATCAAAGTCGTCAGGAAAAAGAAGAGTAGAACGCGAGTGAACATGAGGCGCCTCCTCGTGAGAAGTCTCTGCGGCGGATCGGACCGGCGCTGCGGCGCCACCAAACCCCACGCGCCGCATTCGGTTCAACATCCGTTATTGCAGCTCCAGTATTTCAGATTGAGATAATACGGCTGGTAAACAACGAGTCAACAGTTATCTGTTCGTCAAATCTGCTATTACTTCGTCAAACCTGCTATTCCCTCGTCTGACCTGACAGGTCTTCGTGTCTGAGTGGGGGACTTGCCATACCGTTTCTTGAAGTCTCGGACAAAGTCCGCCATGTTATGGTAGCCCGCCGCATCAGCCACTTCCTTGATGCGCAACGTAGGATCCCGCAGCAAATCCATTGCCCTGGCCATGCGGACCGCTCGAAGGGAAGTCTTGATCGCTTGGCCGGTTTGCGCTTTGAAAAGATGCTCGAGGCGGGACGCGCTGAGGCGCGACTGCGCGGCGAGGAATTTCACCGACAGTGGTTTGTCGAACTCGCGCGCGACGATCTTGAGCACCCTGAGAACCCTGGGGTCCGTGGCGGTGAAGCCGCCCCTGGAATCCACAGGCGGCGGTCCAGAGGGAAGTCCCAGAACAAATGCATTGCGAGCTACAGGCGCGATCCTTTGGCGATGGGCATGCCTGAACACGGCGACACCTTTTGGATGGGAATTGGAGGATTAGGGCGAAGTGGATTCCCGCTTGCGCGGGAATGACGTGGTGGCGCGAGGGAATGACGACTGGGCCTTGCAGCGCAACTCCACTCGCGTCACCCCCGCGCAGGCGGGGGTCCATGGCTGGGTCGGCGAAGACCGCCTCAATGCCCATCGTCACCCCGGCGCAGGCGGGGGTCCATGATTGTGTGGCGAGATTCCCGCTTGCGCGGGAATGACAAGGCACGGCGCGCGAACGACGGGCAGCTTCGAAGGAAGCGATACTTGCCGCGCGGTGGTTGCACACGGCGATGTCTCCGGAACCGAAGATACGGCCAAGCTACGCCCCCCCCCCGCTGCTTTGTCAAGAGAAATATTAGCGAGTCCAGCATTTCCTAGAGAGTGACGAAATGTCGGAGGTTTTCGGTAGTATCGCACCGGGACCTTTTTTTTCTCTTGACAAACGGCGCAAGATAGGCTAGTATGCTAACGGGTAGGACTCAGGGCTCAGGAGCCGCAAGGCGGAAGAGAGCAGAAAATGGTGAATAGTAAATTGTGAATTGGCCCAGGCCATTTTGAGCTGCCAGGTCCGCAGCCGATTTGAGGGGAACTTTCCGCCGACGAGAGCCTTGGGACGCCTCGCGGACCGCGACAAAATGTTTCTTGCGACCGCGGAAGGAAACACGCAGCAAATTAAATTGAAGGAACAAACCGGGAATGTCTCTGAAAACAAAGGACGTAGTCAAGAAGTCGAGGAGTCGAGAAGTCGAGTAGTCAAGAAACCGAGATTCGAATGCGAGAGCAAAGTCGACCGGTAACCTGGGGCGTGTTTGTTAACTCCTCGACTTTCGACTCTCGACTCTTGACTCCCGAAATTGAAGGAACAAACCGGGAATGTCGTTGAAAACAAAGGAAGCAGGATTCGGGATTCAGGACTCGGGAGTCAGGGGTCAGGAGTCGGAAGTGGCCCGGACCCCCGACCTTGGGGTCCGCGGTACTTCCACGAGGTGGCGCACACCTGCGGACGATTCGAGCCGGGGGGAACGCGCCATACGCCCACCCGCCGAGATCAGAAAGTAAGAGCCGCGGACCCCAAAATCGGGAGTCCGCGCTACCTCTGCGCACGCGAGCGTTCGCCTCGCAACTCTGGACTTTAACCGTTCGACTCTGGACTCTCGACTCTCGACTTCCCGACTCTGTGTCTGGCCTCCGGCGTATGACCTTTTGTCTCTTGCAGTTTCTTCATGCACTTTTTACTTGACATGTGACTCATCATAGCCTAGAATTGTCGTGATGGAAAGAGAAGCTAGGGAGGCCAACGGCGGAGGCAAGGCGGAGAGAACGAGATCGCACCACGGAAACACCGCGCCAACCGAAAAAGATGTTATTTACAACGAGCGAAGCCAGTAAGTTATTGAAAATGAAGGACCGATGCTGAAAACGAACTCACTCTCGAGCGCAAAACAAGCGCCAATCGGGTCCCTAAAAGTGGCAAAAACAGCGTTTAGGTGTCTTCGAAGCCGAGATTGCGACGCAACGTGTGACGGTGGCAAGGCGCAGAGAACGAGATCCGCACCGGCTAAACGCCGCGCCAACGGAAAAAGATGCTATTTAGAGGGAACGAACTCAGTAACTCATTTGAAATGAATTACTTAAATTTTTACAATGCCTAAAACGAACTCATTCCTGAGTGCAAATGAACGCCAATCGGACCCCAAAAGTGGCAAAAGACAGCCTTTATGTGTCTTCGAACCCGAAATCACGACTCGCCAGGCGCCGCTGGGCGCGCGCTAAGCGGGGCTAGGGAAAACGTGGAGCACCCTGCAACGGGTGACCGGGAATTCATTGCGTCAGTCCTCTGAAGGTGTGAAGAAATCGAGCTGTAGGGGCGGCCCTTGTGGCCGCCCTGGGGCAACCACAAGGGTTGCCCCTACAACCCCCTGCCGAAACATGATTTCTTTACACCTGCTTTCAGGTGTCTGTCTTGCGCTTTCATCTTCCTGGGTATAGTATGGGCACCTTTTAGGGGAAGGCCTATGAGCGATCAGTTAACACGACGTCATTTCCTTCGCAGCGTTTCGGCAGGGGCGGCGGGGTTAGGTCTCGCTGCACAACTCGCCTCGGACGCCCTTGCCGCGCGCCCAGGTTGGAAGGCGGGGCAGGCACGGGCGGCCATCACGCCGCAGAAATCTCTGTGGATGGCTGGCTATGCGAGCCGCAAGAAGCCGTCCGAAGGTGTAAGCCAGGAGCTTTACGTCAAAGCCCTGGCATTGGAAGACCACGCCGGCAAACGATCGGTCTTGGTGACAAGCGACTTGCTCGGTTTTCCTGCGGTGGTTAGCCACAATATCGCCGGGCGGGTGGAGAAACAGTATCAGCTCACACGCGACCGGCTGCTGCTGAGTTCCTCGCATACACATTGCGGCCCTGTCATCGGTGAGATGCTGGGGATTATGTACCCGATGAGCTCCGAGCAGTGGGCCGGCGTGGAGGCCTACACCAATGATCTCGAGAACAAGATCGTTACCCTCGTCGGAATATCACTGAAGTCCCTGCGCCCCGCCCAATTGAGTTTTGGCCACGGCGATTGCGGCTTTGCGATGAATCGCCGCGCCCGGACGAAAGAAGAAGTAGTGATCGGAGTGAACAAGGATGGGCCGGTGGACCACGACGTCCCGGTGCTGCGAGTCGATGACAAGCATGGACGGCTTCAGGCGGTCGTCTTCGGGTACGCGTGTCACAACACTACGGCGCAAGATATGTTGCTGTTTAATGGCGATTACGCGGGCTTTGCGCAAGCGCGGCTCGAGAAGGACCATCCCGGCTTGACGGCCCTTTTCATCGCCGGATGCGGGGGTGATGCGAACCCCTACCCGCGTGGCTCGGTCGAACTCGCCCGGCAACACGGTGAAGAACTGGCGGCGGCGGTCGAGAAAGTGTTGGCCGGGAAGCTCGAGCCGATCCACGGGCCCTTGAAGACAGCTTACGAAGAGTTCCCCGTCGCGTTCGCAACACCGCCCGGCCGGGAGGAGTTGAGGGTCCAACTCGAGAGCAAAGACGTGTATCACCGGAACTGGGCCGGAGCCATGCTCAAGATTCTGGATCGCGACGGCCACTTGCCCACTGAATATCCCTACCCCTTGGAAATCTGGCAATTCAGCCAGGACCTTACGTTGATCGCTCTGGGGGGCGAAGTCGTGGTGGATTACGATTTGCGCCTGAAAAAAGAGTTGGGCGCGGAAAAACTTTGGGTGGCAGCCTACTCGAATGACGTATTCGCCTACATCCCTTCGTTGCGCGTGCTCGAAGAAGGCGGTTACGAAGGCGGAGGCGCCATGATTTATTACGGCCAACCCGGTCCGTTTGCGCCCAGCATCGAGGAGACAATAATCGGGAAGGTGCACGATCTAATAGGGCGGGTGCAGAGCATGTCCCACATCTTTCGCTGGACACCGGGGTAAAGTTGAAGTCATAGCCCTCTCCCCAAGGGAGAGGGCTATATTTCCAACTTGGGCAGCCCCGGTGTCCAGCCGAAGATATGGGTAACGATCAGCCCCTGGGGAGAGGGCAAAGATTCCATTCCCTGCCTCTCTCCTCCAGGGAGAGGACAGGGGTCCAATTCGCAGCCTTTTTCCTCGGGAAAGGGGCAGAAGTTGAGGAGGCTACATGGATGATTATCTCACGCGACGTCATTTTCTTCGCACCATGTCGGTCGGCGCGGCGGGGCTAGGATTGACAGCCGGGACTACCGCGCGGGCCTTCCCCTCCGGATCGGCGGGAGAGAAGCCAGCCATCCTCGGCGGGAAACCGGTGAGAACCGAGCCTTTTCCAGCTTGGCCGATAGTCCAGGAAAACGACGAGAAAGGCTGGATGGAAGTGCTGCGCAGCAAGGATTGGTGCCGCGCCGGCGACGGGCATTTTACGACAAAGTTTGAGGAGACATGGGCAAGAACATTGGGGGCAAAGTATTGCGTGGTGACGTCCTGCGGCACCACCGCGCTTTACGCATCGCTCAACGCCTTGGGAGTAGGTCCCGGCGACGAGGTCATCCTTCCTCCCTACACCTTCGTCGCCACTCTCAACGTCATTCTGATGCAATACGCGTTGCCGGTGTTCGTCGATAGCGACCGGGAAACTTTCCAGATCGACGCCCGCAAAATCGAGGCGAAAATCACCCCCCGGACGCGCTGCATCATGCCCGTGCATTTGGGTGGCAATCCGGTGAATATGGACATGGTGCTCGAGGTGGCCAAGAAACATAAGGTGCCCGTTCTCGAGGACGCGTGTCAGGCTCATACGGGCGAGTGGCGGCACAGGCGGGTGAGCACTTTGGGCGCCCTGGGCTGCTTCAGCTTTCAAGCCTCCAAGAACCTGAATTCGGGCGAGGGTGGGGCCATCCTGACCAACGATTCGGCGCACCACGAATTCTGCAAGAGCTTCCAGGATCAGGGGCGCGGCCCGGCCGGCGCCACTTTCGCGTATGCGCGCCAGGGCTCTAACCTGCGCATGACCGAGTTTCAGGCCGCGCTGCTGTTGCAACAACTGACTCGCGTGGAGGAGCAATCGCAGACCCGCGAAAAGAATGCCCAGTACTTGACGGGCCTGCTGCGCGAAATTCCGGGAATCTCTCCCGCTCGCATGTACGAGGGCACCACCAGGAATGGCTATCACCTCTATATGCTGCGGTACGATAAAGCGCACTTTGCCAATTTGCCGCGGGCGCGCTTTCTCGAGGCCCTGGAGAAGGAAGGAATTCCCTGCGCGGGCGGTTACTCCCCGCTGAACAAAGAACGCTTCATCAAGCGGACGCTCAATTCCCGGGTCTACCGGACGATGTATTCGGAACGGCAGATTGCCGAGTGGGAAGAGCGCAATGCCTGCCCGGAGAACGACAAGCTCTGCGAAGAAGCGGTGTGGTTCTTCCAAACGATGCTGATCGGTCCGCGGCGCGACATGGACGATATCGCCGACGCGATACGGAAGATTCAGAAGCACGCGGGGGAGTTGCAGTCATAGTCCTCATAAGCGGCCGTGGCAGCCGCTGTAGGGGCGCCCTCGTGGGCGCCCGGCGGCGGTCGTAGCAAGAGGTCATAGAGGCAATACGCCAACTGGCGGATGAATGCGATGGGGCGGCCACAAGGGCCTACCCTAGAACGCCGAAGTGCAGGAGGCGGAAAAATGTATTGGCAGAGATGGTCGGACCGATTGAAGAAAGAGCTGAAGCTCGACACGAGTCCTATCGCCGTGAGCTTCGGGGGCGCACCGGCGCCGGGCGCCCCCTCACCGCAGGGAAAAGTCTCCGTGTGCCAAGCCTTGAAGAAAGCCAGCGAGGGCGAAGCCGTCACCATCACCGCGGAGACTTGTGGTTGCCCCGGGGGCCTGACGAGCTTGGGGCTGGGGCAGATGCCGGCACAAGGGAGAGAAAGGCTGGTGGATTTTCTCGTCAAGAAGGAGAAGGTATTCTGCTCCCGTGTGGCGATCTATCGCGGCCAACAAAGTGTGCCTGCACCCCTGGGGATGGCAAGTCATGTCTTCTTCTCGCCCTTATCCAGCGCTGTGACCCTGCCTGACATCGTGCTGTTCATTGGCAAGCCCGCTGCGCTCCAACGTCTGGTGAGCTTCGCCGGCTACTGGGAAGGTGGTTCCCTGAAGGCCGAGCTTGCTGGTCCTGCGTGCAGGACCGGGATAGCGTATCCAGTCGTCACGGGCGAGATAGGGCTGTCGCTCCTCGATTTCGGGGCGAGGAGGTTGGCTGGCTTTGCCGAGGACCACCTCCTCCTGGCCGTCCCGCTTCATCGCATGATGGGAATCATCCAAGCCCTCGATCAGGGAGTTGGGGCTGAAGGTGTGGAAGAGAGCGAAACCATCGAGCGACAGATCGATGAGCTGGGTAGGATAGAACCTGTGTGAGGAGGAGGTGAAAGATGCGCAAACTTCCCAGAGATCGAATGACGGCGCGGCAGCGCATTGAATGCACTCTGCGGGGTGAGCTGCCTGACCGCGTACCCGTTTTCGATCTCATCCAGCATGTACCTCTTATTGAATATATTACGGGTGAAAAGGTCACCTTGCAGAACGGATTGGACTTGGTTTGCAAAACCATCGGCGAGCGGCTTGATATTACGAGGGGGATTGCGCCTCCCGTCGAAGAGAAGCTCATCCGCCACGACGATGGCTTCGTTTACAAACAGGAATGGTGGACCACTTGGCTCATCGAGCGTCCCTTCAATGATGTCGAGGGGCTGCTCGATTACATTCCCCGCAACATCGAGGAGATCCGCAATCGTAAGTATGGTGACATGTTCACATTCGCCGGGAAGAGCAATGTCTGGGGAGCATCTTCCAAATCGCCGCGGGAACAGTTCCTCGAGTTGCAGGAGAAGGTCGGCGAGAACACGGTGATTTTTCCTAACGAGAGCCCGGTGGGGCTGGACACCGCTCACGTGAGGGCGGGACTGGACTTGCTGGTTTACGCCTACGCGGAGAACCCGCAGCTCGTTTCCGATTGGTTGGAAGCGCTGAACTGGGCGGAGATTCAACGTGTGCATGAGACGGCGGACGCCACCCTGTCTCCCGTCGCCCTGGTTTTCGCGGATATCGCCAGCACGGAGCAAGTTTTCTTTTCGCCTAAGTTTCTGCGTCAGGAGTTTTTCCCGCGCCTGATCAAGCTGGTAAAAGCCTGGCACGAGCACGGGATAAAAGTGATCTACCACTCGGACGGCAACCTGTGGGCCGTGCTGGATGATTTCCGCCAAGCCGGGATCGATGGAATCAATCCGCTCGAGCCGCTGTCCAGGATGTACGCGGGCGACGTCCGCAAGGCTTATCCGGAGTGGATCTTGATGGGCGGCATCGACGTATCGCAACTCCTGCCTTTTGGCACCGAAGCAGAGGTCCGCCAGTCCGTGCGAAAGACCATCGACGACGCCGGGGCCAGTGGGCGCTACTGGATTGGCTCGACTACCGAGATCCATCCTGCCGCCAAACTCGATAATGTCCTGGCCATGTGGGACGAAATCGAGAAGTACGGTTACTACGAGTGACAAGTGACGAGCAGAAGAACTGGGTGCGGGATCAGAATGACAGGCGGAGCGCTTAGTGCGACCGGTGAAAGACAGCGGCCGCAGGACTACTTAGCGGGCCGCAAAGTCAGCGTTCGCTCCGTATACGGCACAATCTCGACAGGCCCTTCGAGCCCGCAGACGTCGATCTTGGCAAGAATCCGGTGCGACGGCCCTACCGCCCGGGCGTTGGCTTCGGTGTCGGTGAGGCGAATCTTCAAATGATTTACTCCAGTATTAATGTACTGGGTAATATCCAGCCTGTAGGGACTCCACACCAAGGTTCCCACCTCGCGCCCGTTGACGAAGACTTCCGCCACCGAGCTCACGCGGCCCAAGTCAAGGACGAGTTTCGAACCCCGATAAGAGCCGGGCAAGGTGAAGCTCTTCTCGTAGATCGCCGTCCCCGAAAAGTTGGCGAGAGGCGTCTTGGTCCACGATTCGAGAGGGAACGGCGTCGCGCCACTCACAAATTCTACCGGCGAACTCAAGCGGTCATCCGCGCGCGCGACGATAACCAGCACGTTCCTCCCTGTGCAGTTCACGGTGTTATGTCGCGGCGATTCAAAATCGTCGCTACGTGGGGAAGCGGAATCTCCTCCCCGCGGCGACGCAGGATCGTCGCTACGTGACGAAGTAAAGTCGCCCCCGCATGCCAACAAGCCGTGGATGTCGATGGGAGTTCCCCCAGATGGCTTGAGTCCGACCCCGTTCAAGATCAGGCGGTAGGGCCCTTCGAGCGCCGGTGGAACGATGGCCGTGACGCCCGGTGGAACCTCCGTCCGGTACCAGCGCATTTCGGGATGGGTGTTTGCCGCCTTCTGTACATCGTAAGGGAGCATGCCGTTGATGATGCCGCGCAGCGTCTTGCCCGCTTGGTCCGCAACCCTAAAAGTGAATCCGTAATAGCTGCTCGAGGCGCCCCGGCCCAGGCCTACTTTCAGGAGCACTTCATTCCAGCCCTCGCGCAGCTCGACCGGAATCTGGTCAGCCCAGTTATCATTCATCTCGTACCAGAAGGGATGACGCAGGCGCGCGAAGACCTGCTGATGATTCAGCCACACCTTGACACAATTATCGGCCGCCACCACGAATTTGGCCGGCTGATCTTTGGGAGCATAGAGGTAAGTGAGGGCGTAGCTCGTGATCCAGTCTTGCCCCGAAGTTTCCAGCACGCGATTGAACTGGACGATGTGGGCGGAATCATCGAAGGGGCCGCCTTCCGTCTGCATCCAGATGTTCCAGTGGCCCAAAGTCAGGTAGGGCTCGTCGCCGTAGTATCGCTTCCATCCCACCAGAGCGCCGTGCAGGCCCGGGTACGTCTTCTCCGGCTGGATTCCCGCCTTCGCGGGAATGACAGTGGGTTGGATTCCCGCTTGCGCGGGAATGACGGCATTGAACTCTGTTTCAGGCGGGTAAACCGTTTCGAACCCCGCATCATCCGCATTGGGGAACGGCCCGATCACGTTCCAATTGCGCACGGTGTTTTCCGCTTCGCTCAGCCAGAGTGAGGGCCAGGCGGCGTCATCGAACTGGGCGCGAGACCACCCGAGCTTGTCACCCTCGCCTTCCTTACCGTCTTTGACTTTCACATAGGGAATTCCCACACGATCGGGCTCGGGACGGAATCCCCAATTCCCGGAGAGTGAAATCGGCCTTAATTCGGCAATCGGGGCTCGCGCCCGGTACGTCTCGCCGTCGGCGCGCATGGTGACCGCAATATCGCGCTGCGTGCCCGGACCCGAGGCGCGCACCTGGATCGCGTCAGGCTGCCGGGAAACAATCGCCAGGCTTTCCGCGTTCGTGCTCACGAGTTCGACATTCTGGTCTTGCCCGTCGAGTGGATTGAAGACCACGTAGTAAGCGTCCCAGGGTCCGAAGTCCAGCCGCACTTCGGTCCCTTGCGGATGGTTCACGTAGAACAATGGCAAGCGCTTGCCGCTCAGGGCATCCCATTTCTCGGGCGCGCCGGTTGCCGAGAAGAGAACCTGATTCGTCCGGACCCGATCGGAGTCATTGACCACCCAATAGTAGTTCGTTCCCAGCTTCTCGCGGTGTTCGAAGTAAAGATGGGCGGACGAGCCCGAAACCACTCGAACGTCTTTTGGCACGCCTGAATCGAGCAAATCAATCAAAGTTTCCACGTCGTAGGAAACGAAATAGGCGCGGCCGCCCCCGGCGCTTTGCTGCTCGGTGAAAGCCAGCGCCGTCTCACTCGCTTCCGCACCAAACAGGCCGGCAATCCCTTTTTTCACCTCGGCGTCATTGTCTCCCGCCTCAGGCGAGGAGGCCGGAAGCATGCGAATGCCAAACACCGTCCCTCCCGCTTGATAGAACTGTCGAATCTTCTCGAGGGTCGCTCGGCTGACGGTACTGATGGGCGGCAGGATCACGGTCTGAAAATGCTGCGTGCCAATCACCAGTTCTTTACCCTCGATACGCGCTCGCGCGAGATAGTCGTCATCCGCAAGGTTGAAATCCCACTGCCGGTCCGCGAGGCGGAGAATAAGGCGCGTGTAATAGTCGTTGATCGCGATGGTGAGGTTTTTCCAAACGGCCGGCGTGCCGATCTGACCATAAGGCGCGCTGCCGGAGAAAACGGGATCTGAGTTTGCCCACATCGAAAGAATGGGGTAGTAGAGAAGGACGTTGGTGGCGTGGCGGCTTTCGGAATTCATGTAGCTGATGCGCCGCGTATAGTCCGCATAGTAGTGGAAGTACGGCCAGTAGGGCTGATGGAGCCAATCCGGCGGGTAGTTAGCGCGCGAGGCATCATAATTGAAAGCATGACCCACGAAGAGGTTAACTCCCCACAAGCCAATTCCATTTGTCCCCCGCCGCAATCCCTCCATATCCAGGTAGGAATCCGTCCCTTGCACGCCCTGGTTTTCACACATGAAACGCCGCCCTTCGAAGTCTGCCACCGATTGCGCGACCTTGAAGTTGAGCGGCTGTCGGCCATAATCAAACAGGGAATCAACGCCCACCGGATTAAGGCCGCGCTCCACAGCAAATAAGCTGCCCTCGAGCGCCGCGGCCCACTGCAGAGATTCCTCCCAGGCATGACCGGTGCGGCCAATCCCCAGTTTGGCGGCGCTGTCGGTGATTCCCTTCCAGAAGGACTCTTGGTAGAGCCCGGTTACCGTGGCCAGGTAGTCGCATCGAACCTTGATGGTGGAATCGCCTCCGTCGTAAATCAGAAGCGGCAACACTTTGTGGAGATCGTAACCCGTTCGCTGCTCAAAGGTCTCAAACAAGGCGGGTGTCCAGGCGATGCGATAACCGTAGTCGCCTTCGTGGTCCGCGAAGGAATAATGAATGGTACTGCCGAAATAGGAGCTGAAGCGCCGGTAGAACTCGCCGTAGGAGAGATCAAAAAACAACTTCATCGCCTGCGGATTCATCAAATCGACAAACCCGCCATCAAAGCCCATAGAAGGTTCGAGGTAGAACTGAACCACTACCCAGTCGCCCTCTTCGGCATGCCATTTGATTTGTCCTGATCGCACGGGCGATGCCAAGAGTTGCAAACTCTGGCCATCAATCCGATTGTCGCCCAGCCAGCGGGCCACCACCACAGCCTGGAGCTCGGGCGAAGCGGAAAGCGATACCTCTTTCGGGCCTTTGACCACTTCCGCTTTGTAGCCCAGGCTCTTCATGCGGTATTCCGCTTTGCGCGCCAATACTTCGCTCTGATGATTGCCTGCCATCCAGATGTTGCGGGCCTCGCCGGAGGGCCAGTCGTATTCGTCGACAAAGTTGAAGCTGAAGCCGCTCCGCTTGGACTGCTCGAGCCCAGCGCCAATGGCCTGCCACCACTCCTCGGAATGGTATGGAGTCAGCAGACCATCGCGGGCATGCAAGAACGCCCCGTAAACGTGCTGGTCCACCATCCGGCGGATTTCTTTCTGAATCTTCGGGCCTTCCATTTTGCCGTTCCAGAACCAGAACGGCATAGTCGAAAATAACCGGCCAATCTTTTTAATCACACTTCTGAGCGCTGTGGCTGAGAAGCGTTTATTCTTCTCCAGTTGGGATTTTTCTCTTCAGGAGGAGGGGCTCCGCTTCCGGCCCAGATCTTG
>Ga0326728_10007356_pt1 | contig 28376 bp, 22 predicted proteins | sample MB3enrmetagenome_FD_207602 | JGI IMG/M metagenome (GOLD analysis project Ga0326728, IMG submission 207602) | Lab enriched peat soil microbial communities from McLean, Ithaca, NY, United States - MB31MN | ecosystem: Environmental > Terrestrial > Soil > Wetlands > Peat | place: USA: New York... | reverse complement strand
GCGCCCGCGCTGGCGCAGGCCGATGTGGGCGTGGCCATGAACTCCGGCACGCAGGCGGCAAAAGAAGCCGGCAACATGGTCGATCTCGACTCCAATCCCACCAAGCTCATCGAAATCGTCGAGATCGGCAAGCAGCTTCTGATGACGCGCGGCGCGCTCACAACCTTCTCCATCGCCAACGACGTGGCCAAGTATTTCGCCATCATCCCCGCCATGTTCGCTGGCGTGTTTCCCGTGCTCAACGCGCTCAACATCATGCATCTGCACTCGGCCCATTCGGCGATTCTCTCGGCGGTCATCTTCAACGCCATCATTATCGTGGCGCTGATCCCGCTGGCGTTGAAGGGTGTCAAGTATCAGCCCAAGGCGGCCGATATTCTGCTGCGCAACAACCTGCTGATCTACGGCGTGGGCGGCATTCTCATTCCGTTTGTTGGCATCTGGGCCATCGATTGGGTTTTGTGGGGGATGCATCTGGCATAAGACTTAACGCAGCGCGAGCTTTGAAAGGGCACGACTTCAGTCGTGCCGTCAACGCAGCAAGGAAAGACCGGGGCTTTAGCCCCCGCGCAAAAGGTTTTGAGGAGACGCAACGTGCACTCGGTTTGGAAGACATCGATTCGCTTCACACTCATCACCGCAGTCCTGTTCGGCCTGGGATATCCGCTGCTGATGACCGGACTCGCCAAAGTCCTCTTTCATCACCAGGCCGACGGCAGCCTGATTCTGCAGAACGGCCAGGTCATCGGCTCCGAGCTGATCGCGCAGAGCTTCACTTCGGACAAGTACTTCCATCCGCGCCCCTCGGCGGCAGGCAACGGTTACGACGCCCAGAACTCCGGTGGCACCAACCTGGCCCAGTCGAACAAGGCTCTGGTCACGCGCATTCAGGGCGACATTGACAAGCTGGCCGCGCAGAATCAGGGCAAGCCCGTGCCTATCGATATGGTCACGACATCCGGCTCGGGCCTCGATCCCGACATCACCCCGGACAATGCCTACTACCAGGTCGCGCGTGTCGCCCAGGCCCGCGGCATCGATCAGGATCGCCTGCGGAGACTCATCGCGGACAACACTACCTCGCGCCAGCTCGGCTTTCTCGGCGAACCGCGCGTGAATGTGCTGGAGCTGAACCTGGCCCTCGATCAATTGACGAAATAGTTTGAACGAAGCGGCTTCCCTAGCCACCATTCGGCGGGATGAGCGAACCGGCTCTCCCGCTTTTCTTTTGCACTTACGCGACGCAGCGCCGGCCTGGAGGCGGCCGCTACCTGTTTGCGGAATAAAGTCTAGACTTCGCGCCGCCCCTCCAGAGCCCGCGCCATCGTTACCTCGTCGGCATATTCAATGTCGCTGCCGGCGGGAACGCCGGTTGCTATCCGTGTAATCCTGACCGAAAGTCCGCGCAGCGCAGTTGCCAGCCAACTTGCCGTGGCCTCGCCTTCGAGCGTGGGGCTGGTGGCGAGAATCACTTCATCCACCTCGCCGCGCTCCACGCGGCCAATCAGCGTTCCTGCGCGCAACTGATCCGGCCCCACGCCGTGCAGCGGCGAGAGCGTTCCGTGCAGCACGTGATAGACGCCCTGATACGCCTGCGTCCGCTCGACGGCGGCGATACTCGTAGGTTCTTCCACCACGCAGACCAGGCGCTGGTTGCGCAATGGACTCGCGCAGTAGGCACAGGGATCGACGTCGGTGACGTTGTTGCAGATGGAGCAGAGGCGCAGGCTGGCCTTCAATCCGCGCACGGCGTCGGCCAGAGCGGCCGCGTCCTCGTCGCTCGCGCGCAATATATGGAACGCGTAGCGTTGCGCGCTCTTGGTGCCCACGCCGGGCAGCTTCTTCAGTTCCTCAATGAGCCGGGCCATCGGCTCGGCATAGCGTGACACAACAACCGCCTTTCGCTTTGAAAGGGCACGGCTTTAGTCGTGCCGTTGCTCACCCGCGAACTTGCCACGTCGCGCAAGCGACGCGAACCAGCCGCACTTCTTCAAGACCTTACGCGCCGAGCCCCGGAATCTTCAATCCTCCCAGCATTCCCTGCACGCTCGACTTGATGGCCTCATCGGCCTTGCGCCCGGCCTCGTTCACCGCGGCCACGATCAAGTCCTCCAGCATTTCCACGTCCGGCTGGCTGCCGCTCAGGCTCATCACCGCGGAAGGATCGATGCGGATCTTCAGCAGCTCCTTCTTGCCGTTCATGGTCGCGGCCACCGCGCCGCCTCCGCTTGCCGCCTCCACCACGGTCTCGCCCAGCTTGCGTTGCATCTCCTCCTGCATCTCGCCGGCCTTGGAAAGCATCTCGGAAATCTTGAGCGGATTAATCATTCTGTTTGTGTTCTCCTTTGCGGCCTCTCAAAAAGCTTCAGATTTCGAACCTCTGACCATTCCTGCCTTGCCGCCGGAATTCACCCAAGCACGAAAAAGCTAAAAGCTAAAAGCTAAAAGCTGAAAGCTAGTAGCTGTCTTATCACCTCTGCCGCAGATCCACCACGCTGCGGACCTCGGCCTTGAATATCTCCTGAGCGCGCTTGACCATTGGATGCTTGAGCGCCGCCTCCTGCACACTTCCGGCGGGCGCAAGCGGCGCGGCAACCACGGTTGGAGTGGTGCCTTCGCCCGAGGAGATGAGAAATCGCGTCGGCGCGCCCAGCCGCTGCAGTTCCTGGTGCACGATCTTTTCCGCGGCGGCATTCACCGTCAGGCTCAGCATCTTCTTGCCCATTCCGGGCACTGTAACCTGCACGCTTGTGGGCTCAAGCCGCCACGTGCCGTTGCCCAGCAGTTGCGCGGCCGAGCTGTGTCCGGCGGTGGCCAGCGCGGCCACAATGTCCTGGCGGATCGAATCGGCACTCAGATTCTCACTAGTTGCTCTCGCGCCTTCGCCGGTTGCTTTGGCGCTCTCAGGCGCCTTGGCCAGCGCGCCTTCGGTGAGTGTTTCCCCCGATGCGTACCCCGATGCGTAGCCGTTCGCTTGCGCTCCTACGGCAGGAAACGGTGAAAGCTCGCGCGCGGCTGTGCTCGCCACCATTGTTGCCTCGGCGGCTGCCGCCGATCTGCCCATGACGACGCCGGTTTCCGGCCCCGCGCTTTTTCTCGCAGGCGGCGTCGCGTTCCAGCCGCCCGGCTCCCGCGCCGTCGCACCAGACGCCGCGCTTATCGGCCGCGCCACGCTTACGCTCGCGCGCGGCGCACTGCTCGCCGCAGCGGTCCTTGCGCCCGCTCCGCCGGCCACGCCGCTCAGCAACTCCTCAATCGGCAGCAGCCGTTGCGCGTGAATCAGCTTGAGCAGGCCCAGCTCCAGGTGGAAGCGCTGCTCCTGGCGGTAATTCAAATCGTCGAAGGTGCGCAGCACCATCTGCAGGTTCCGCATCAGCTCTTCTTCGGTAAACAGCAGCGCCGTACGCGCCGCGCGCGCCCGCTCGTCGGCGGAGATCGCGAGCAGCTCCGTCTGCTCGCCACCCAGCTTGGCCATCAGCGCATTGCGCAGGTAGCGCACCATCTGCCGCGCCAGCGACAAGGGGCTGTGCCCGGCATTGAGCAGCAGGTTCAGTTGCTCCATCAGGGGAGCGCTTTCGGCAGCCGCCACGGCTTCGAGCAATCTCTCAAAGACCGTGTTTGGCACCGCGCCCATCAGTTCGCGAATCTGCTCCGCCGAGAGCCTGGGGCGGCCCGCCTCAAGCGGCGCCGAGGCAATCGCCTGATCCATGATGGAGAGCGCGTCGCGCATCGATCCGTCGCCCGCCTCGGCCAGCAGCGCCAGCGATTCTTCCTCGGCGGTAACTTTCTCTTCGGCTGCAATCGTCTTCAATTGCGCCAGAATGTCGTCGAACTTGACCGCGTGAAAGCTGAAGTGCTGGCAGCGCGAGCGGATGGTTTGGGGAATGTTCTCGGGCTCGGTCGTCGCCATCATGAAGATGACGTGCGACGGCGGCTCTTCGAGCGTCTTCAGCAGCGCATTGAAGGCGGCCTCGGTAATCTGGTGCGCCTCGTCGAGGATGTAAATCTTGTAGCGGTCGCGGGACGGCGCGTAACGCGCCGCGTCGCGCAACTCGCGAATCTCGTCGATGCCGCGGTTGGTGGCCGCATCGATCTCGATCACGTCCACCGCGTTGCCCTGGCGAATCTCCGTGCAGGCATCGCACACGCCGCAAGGCTCCGGCGTCGGGCGCTCCGCGGAGCCCACTTCGGTCCGGCAGTTCAGCGCCATGGCCAGAATGCGTGCGATGGTCGTCTTGCCGATGCCGCGATGCCCGGAAAAGATGTAGCCGTGCGCAATGCGGTTTTGCGTGAGCGCGTTCAGCAGAGTGCGCGTCACGTGGTCCTGGCCGGCCACGTCGGCAAAGCGCTGCGGACGGTATTTGCGGGCCAGAACCTGATAACCCATGCGAACGACGCTCCTCTGCGGTTGCGGGAAGCCAAACTGCCTGAAGAAACTCTATCGTTCAGATTCTATCGTTCCGGGGCGGGGCGGCGGCGCGTGGAAAATTGTCTGCGGCGCGGCTGATGCGCAGCCGGCTTCTTCGTCGCGCATCGATTGGCTGTAGAGAGTTCGGCGCTCGCCATTCTGCATCGCCTCAGTCCCCGAGGCGCGTTGCGGTTGTTCGACACAGTCCAAGAGTGAAACCGATCTCCCCTTTCTCGCCTTGGAGTTCGTCTGCCCATCCTCGACAGCCCGTGGCAAGAGCCGGGTCTTGAAAGGGCACGACTTCTAGCCTGCCCTGAGCGAAGTCGAAGGGTGCCGCAATTGCCGGAGAATCAGAAGGGCTTTAGCCCCCGAGGGATGGTTCCTACCGTAGATAGACTTTCACCACAACCTGCTAAGAAAGGAAATGCCCATTGCGCCGATTGCGCCAATCCAAGTGATTGATTCCAAATACATGCAGGTTGGCAACCGACTTGCAGGAAGAACCGCAGCAATCCTTGCATCGGAAGACGCGAGCGATCCTCCATTTCCGGAGCGGATGCGTCTTGCTTGCCCTAACGATTGCAGGAGCCGCGCAGAAATTGGGGGCCACTTAAGGAGTATTCACAGGCGCCTGCGGACGCGCCTATAATCCCGCCGCATAAGTAAACAGATGCGCTTCACTATTCCCTGGAAGATCGAACCGGCGGAATCCGTCGAGAAAGTGGTTTCACGAGGAAAGAAGAATGAGAACGTATTGCAAGGTATTGATCCCTTCTGCTTTGATTCTTTTGCTGGCGCCGTTGGCCTTTGCCGACGGAATCATCTATAACTCAATCCCAAACTCGCTTCCCCCGAATTTGCCTTCCTGGGGATACGAGGCGTATTCGACGAGCGAATTTGGTGAACTGATTCAATTCGGCGGCGGCGAATCCAGCTATAGCCTGGCAGGCGCCACGGTGCTGATGAGCGACTGGGCTCTTGAGTCGAACTGGGCTGCAGAGATCAATGGCACAACGATCACAAACGCGGGATTCTACGAGCCGCTCACGCTGAATCTTTACAACGTCGGCGCCGGAAACACGGTGGGGGCGCTGATCGCAAGCGAGACCGTGGACGCGTTCATCCCCTGGCGGCCGGAGTCGGGCGGTTGCACCGATCCCACTGCATACCTTGCCTCGGACGGCAATTGCTACCATGGGTCGCTCTCCGAAGTGACCTTCAACCTCACCGGCGTTACCGCGCCCGACGAGATTATCTACGGGCTGGCCTATAACACCACGGAATTTGGGGCGAACCCAACCCACGTGCCAGGCCCCTACGACAGCCTGAATTTTGCCTTGCCCTCTTCCGGAGATTCCGTAGGCAGTAATCCTGCAGCGGGCTCTGCGTATCTGAACTCGGCCTCGACAAGTTGGTACAGCGATGGTGGCGCCGGGGGCACGGGAACCTTCCGCGAGGACCCGAATTGGGCCTCTTATGAAGGGGACAGCGCGTACGAGGGCGGCATCGAGTTCACTGCGGCGACCACGGCGGTGCCCGAGCCGTCTTCGCTGCTGCTTTTTGCTACCGGTTTGGGTGTCCTGGCGGCTCTTTACCGGAAAACGCTGCAGAAAACCTGCTAGGTCTATGACCGCATGAAGAAGAACCTTCCCGTGCCCCATCCTTTCGCCAGTTTTTGGGGCGAAAGGGTGGGAAAGCACGAACCCTGCAGGCAAACATTCGTGCTGTCAGAGCCCCGGCCCGCCGCGGCATTTCCCGATGTGCGATCCTTGACTTGGACGCCCTTTCGAGCCCGCATCCGGGGCCGGCATCCCTCGGTGGGCTGAATCGCGTCTAAAGAATTGGGGAATCGGCCATGAAACCGTGGTTTGGCATTGCGCTTGTGGTCGCCTGCATTGGGGCAGCAGGGCCGAGCCTCCGCGCGCAGGCCCAGAACAGCGGCTCGGGCACGGGCCAGAGCCAGCCTGCGCCGGGCTCCCAGAACCCGCCCGCCACGCAAGAGCCGGCCCGTACCGAGCAGCAGACCAATCAGAATCCGTTTCCTGAGGACACCAGCAACATTCCCGTAGTGCCGACGCGCAACGTGCCGGGCTTGATCCCGGGCGACAGCGACGCGTCCCGCCGCATCCCCATGCCTGCCAGCGATTCCGACCCCGTGCGCAGTCCCGAGGACGCAGAGGCCGCCGCCGAGAATCAGCAGCAGAGTTCCAGCTCAAGCCTGGCCGGAATGAGCGACCTGCTTCCCCCAGCCGACGACGACGCGCAGCCGGAGAAACACAATCGCAAGGGGCACGAGATCGCGCCCGGGCATCATGAATCCGCGGCCGAGGACGAGAACGTCGGCAGGTACTATCTCGACAACAAGGATTGGAAGGCCGCGCTCTCGCGCTTCCAGTCGGCGCTGGTGCTCGATCCCGACAATCCCGATGTCTATTGGGGATTGGCCGAGGCGGAGCGGCACATCGGCCAGTTTGCCGAGGCCCGCGCCAACTACCAGAAGGTGATGGATTACGATCCCGGCAGCCGCCACGCCAAAGAAGCGCGCAAGGCGCTCGAAGATCCCGCCCTTGCCAACGCAAAACAGCCGCAGGCCGCGCAACCCTCCGCGCCGCAATAACTGTGCCGAAGGCAGAGGATTGGGGTACTATTCTTCAATGGCTGAAGCCTCCCCATTTGTGAAGGAACCCACTAAGTGATCCAACAGGTTCAGATCGCTCCAAGTCATTCATTGATACTGATCATGGACGCCGAGTCTAACGAGATTCCTGAGTCAATGGACGTGGGCTCCGTAGTTGCCCGCGTGTACTGTCCTTCTTCAAGAGGTATCAGTCCGAAGATCCGGACCTGGGGCACCCCGTTTTGTTACTCTTGGGAACTGGGCCACCCGTGACACCAATTCATTTTTGGAAGGTCAAACCTGCGCCCTCCGTCGTCGAGGATGCACCTTTTGAAATATAAGTTTCTGCAAGCTTCCGCAACTCCGGGGAGAAGGCCATATCTTTTGCCATATATCGAATAAGATAATCGCAAGCTGCTTCTCTCCTTGAGTATTCCTGTGCTTGATTACGCATCCATTGTGAGGCATGGCGCGTCTGTCGCACGAAGTCATCGAAAGATGCCGATTGACTCCCAGCTAACGGATCAACAAACATATTTAAGATAGCATGTCGACGGGCGATCTTAGCTTCTTTATCTGCTAACTGATTAGTATAATCTACTGTCTTGTTAAGTTCATCTCGCGCTGCGGTGAGTAAAGAAAGCGCTTCAGTGAACTTATTTGTCGCTTCAAGGCTCCGTCCCTCTGCCATCAATTTATCTGCCACTAAAGCTTGATACGCACCCGAAGCAAAATGCCGTGTTCCATTCAAACTAGCGCTTTGTATAGATTGCCGTGGTCCGGTGTAGTAATCGCCATATTGGAATTCGGCACCGGCTTCCAAAAGAACTTTTGCGCTTTCATATTGTTCATTGATCAGCGCGTGGGCCAAGGCAGTTCCGCCTTCTTCCCCCTTTCGATTCAGATCGGCTTTTTGTTTGATGAGCAGCTCTATGACATCTCGCCTTCCAAAGATGGCTGCCTCGATTAATGCCGTATTGTCACCTGGCATCTGAAAATTGACGTCTGCTCCGTGCGCGAGTAATAGTGCAACAATTGCGGCATGATCAAATTTCGAAGCTAGCTTCAATGGTGTAAATCCAGCTTGGCATGCAACGGGCCAGCAGCTTTCCTCAATTGTAGCGTCAGCACGCATATGAGCCAGTGTATGTGCTAAAGTTTCTGAGTTCGGATTCGCGAAAGCATTGACGTCAGCACCTGCATTGATGAGCAACTCGACGACGCTTTGATTCCCAATAACCGAGGCAGCGAGTAAGGCATTGATATTGCGCTCAATCACAGGTAAAGTAGTCGAGGCTTTCGACTGGTTGACATTTGCCCCTTTTTTGATCAGCAATTCAACGACATCTGTGTGATCGCATACCACAGCAGCAAAGAGCGGAAAATTACCTTCTATGTCACTCGCATTAACATCGGCACCTTTATCGATGAGATCGCGGACAGCATTGATGTTTCCAGAAGCGGCTGCACTGACAAGGTTGTCCACCTTCTTGTCACGAGCGAATGCAATGGTTGAGACAAACATCAGGATGATAATCAAAATGTGTTTCATCCGGAGTTTCCTTTCTCGGCCCCGATTCGATGCAATTCTATCGCGCCTGGGGCAGATTGCAAGGTAAAAGGGGACAAGAGCGCGGGGAAACCAGCGTCTGCGGCAGGAAATCCGGGCGATTCGCTGCCATCCCTGCTCCGCGCGTTTCATCGAGCGCCCTTCAGGTCCATTGTGCCGACACCTATCCATCCTCCTTTGCCCTCCCTGGTTCGGATTCGCGGCTTACGTCAGAACCTGAGCCTTGAACCAATGGAGCCGCGAGGGCAGGGCCACGCCACGGTCGCGAATCTTCTCCGAGCCAATCAGGCGAAAAGTTGGGTCTTGCGAAAGACGCTGGGCGTCGTTGAGGTCTTCATAGCCGGTCAGGCGGCTGTAGATCGATTGACGCAGCAAACCCCGCAAAGACAGCTGTGTTCCTGCCGCGAAGGTCATCGTTCAGGTGGTCGGAGGGGGGTGGCAGGGACCGAGCCGCTCGTCCAGCTCCCTAACTAGCGACAGGCCTGCGTCGGAGGTGATTCGTGATCCCCGGAAACCAACCTTGAGCGAGAAGTTGAAGGAGAAGCAAAATGGACGGTTTTGTTTCTCAGCCACTGGGCTATCGCCTCCAAAGCGTCTTCAGTGCGTTCACACCCTCATAAGAATTGACGATTGTGACGGTCCGAAGTTTCGGGGTAGTGAATCAAAAAGGAAATGTGGGATTAACAGCGGCGGTGAATGAAACAAGTACAAATCTCGAAGTTTGGACAAGCCGAGTTTACGAGCCGGACCAGATCTGCACCTATCTTGACCCATCGCGGCACGATTGAAGAGCCTGCTGAAACTGGAAATCGTCCCAGTACAAGGCGTCAAAAACCGGCCCATCGCTCGTAGAGAGCCATCAGTTGCCCGCCCCAGAAGACGCTGACCATCGCGCCCAAACAAAGAAACGTTCCGAAGGGAAGCCTTTTCAGCGCCCAGTTCGTTTCGTCTTTTCGCGATGAAGGCAGCGCCAGCAGAACCAGCGCGGTGAGCGCGCCGAGAATGCAGCCGATGGAAAACGCCAGCATCGCGCCATCCAGTCCCAGCCAGGCAGCCAGCATGGCCATCAGCTTGGCGTCGCCCAGGCCGAGGCCTTCGCGGCGGCGGACGATCCAGTAGAGCCAGCGGATGAGGAGGATCGAGCCAGCAGCCAGGATGGGACCGGCGATGAGCACCAACAAGCCGACGAGAGGATTGCCGATGCCCGGCAATCGGATGGCCTCCAGAAAATACCCCAGCTTCATCACCGATTCCATCGCCATGGTCATCGGCAGCGCCGAGAGGGGCACTTCGCCGGAGTACCTTTCATTCAGGTTGCTCGCGATCGCCCACCAGACGATCGTGGTCAGAATGCCGAGGATGATTCCCGGCCACACGAGCCGGTCGGGCAGCCACAGATTCTCCGCGTCCAGAACGGCGAGCGCGACCACGAGCCAAAGAAAAATCATGAGCCCGGCGGCGACCGAGAGTTGATAGCCGAGAACGCCCAGGGGCAGCGCCAAATCGGCTGCTCCCGCGAGCACGCGCCAGCTCGCCAGCGCCCACAGCCCACCAACTGCCAGTTCCACCAGTGGATAGCGCCAGCCGATGGTTGCTTTGCAAGTCCGGCAACGCCCGCCCAGCGCCAGCCAGCTTGCCAGAGGGATGTTCTCCCACCAGGCCAGGGTGCGGCCGCAACTGCGGCAGCGCGAACGGCCCTTGGCGACGCTCTCGCACGCCGGCCACCGTGTGGCGCAAACGTTAAGAAAACTGCCGAAAGCCAGTCCCAAAAGCCCCGCAAAAACTGTAACAAGCAACGGAATCATTCGAGTGAGAGTATAAACGCGGCGGGCGCGGGCTGTGCTTCAGTTTCCCTCTCTTGCGCAAAGAATGCGAAAGAATGCGGCAGGAAGCAATCTCAGCATGTGGTTCCGCATCCGCGTTCCGTGGGACGCTCGCCCCGCGCCGCCGCAGGCCGCAAGGTAAACTGGAACTGCATGGCTCTTCCGCCGGCTCACTCCAGCCCCAAGGACTCCACGCCGCAAACCATCACCGATCCGGCGCGGGCGGCGGCGTTGTTTGAGGAGTCGGTAGCCATTATGGCCCGCCTCCGCGCTCCCGGCGGCTGCCCCTGGGACCGCGAACAGTCCTTCGACTCCATCCGCAAATACACGTTGGAAGAGGCCTACGAGGTCTTCGACGCCATTGAGCGCCGCGACTTTGCGCACTTGGCCGAAGAGCTCGGCGATCTTCTGCTTCAAGTTCTCTTCTACGCGGAGATGGCCGCCAACGAAGGCCACTTCACCATCGCCGACGTCCTTGACTCGCTCAACCGCAAGCTGGTACGGCGTCACCCGCATGTCTTTGGCGACGCGGCCGCGCGCGCGGCCGGAAACCGCGCCGAGGTCGACGCAAACGTCGGTGGTTCCTCCGATGCCGTGCTGCGCAACTGGGAGGAGATCAAAGCTGCAGAGGCATTGCATGCAGCGGACGCGCCTTCGGCGCTGAGGTCCCCGGCTTCGCGACTCGACCACATTGCCCGTGCGCTTCCGGCACTGACTGAAGCCGCCAAGCTCGGCAGCAAGGCCCGGAAAGCCGGTTTCGACTGGCCGAGCTGGCGCGAACTTCTGCCCAAAGTCGCTGAAGAGACCGCCGAACTTGAAGCCGAAGCGGCTTCGGCAGATCCCGCGCACAAGCCGGCCGTCGAAGCGGAACTGGGCGATCTGCTGTTTACTGTGGTGAACCTCGGCCGCCATCTCGGCGTGGATGCGGAGATGGCTCTGCGCAACTGCAATCTGCGCTTTCGCCAGCGCTTCCGCGAAATGGAGCTGGCCTCGCCACGCCCGCTCGAAGAACTTGCGCCGAACGAATTGGAAGCGCTGTGGGCAGAGGCCAAACGCAAGCTCGCAGCCGAGGGCGTCACCTCTCAACCTGTAAAGCAGGAGCAGCCATGATCTCGATTCGCTCCTGCGCGGGGATGGCTGAGCTGGAAGCGTGCGTCCAGCTCCAGATCGCAACCTGGGGTTATGACAAAGCCGACGCGATTCCCCGCAAGAGTTTTCTGTTGGCGCAAAAGATCGGCGGTCAGGTCATCGGCGCGTTCGATAGTGACGCAAAGGTCGATGCCGCTACCGGGCCGGATGGCAGCATGGTTGGTTTCGCCATGTCTTTGCCAGGGGTGAAATCCACTCCGCTAGGGCCTCAGCCGTATCTTCACTCCCACATGCTGGCCGTTCTTGAGTCCCATCGCAATCGCGGCCTTGGCACGCAACTCAAATGGGAGCAACGCCGAGAGGCGCTTTCCCGCGGCGTTCGGCGCATGGAATGGACCTTTGATCCGCTGGAAATCAAAAACGCTTTCATCAATATCCACAGGCTGGGCGTCATCGCCCGCGAGTACCGTGTGAATTTCTATGGTGTATCCTCATCTCGACTGCAGGGTGGTCTGCCCACCGACCGCCTTTTAGCCGAGTGGGAGCTGGATTCCCCCCGAGTTGAGGCTCTCCTTGCCCGGCGCCCTGCAGCCGCACGCGCTATAGAGATACGCATTCAGGTTCCGGCTTCGATCGACCAATGGAAAGCCAGCGAAGCAACCCGCGAGCGGGCCCTCGCTGTTCAGTTGGGGAATCAAAAAAAGTTTCAGCAGGCTTTTTCCCAAGGATTAGCAGTCGTAGGTTTCTCTCGAGACACCGAAGGCAATGGTGTCTACGAATTAGGCCCTTACTCTTAAACGAGAATTCTGATGAGGAATATATGAGAATCGATTCCATCGTCCTGCGCGAAATCCACATGCCGCTGGTGCGCCCCTTTGAAACCAGCTTTGGCGTCACCCGCAACCGAAGGATCGTGCTGGCCGAGGTCCAGTCCGAGGGGCTGACCGGCTGGGGCGAGTGCACCGCGGGCGAGCATCCGTTCTTTTCGAGCGAGTCCACCGACAGCGCCTGGCAGGTGCTGATAAACGAGCTTGCACCCATGCTGGCTGCCGAATCGCCGGAGCACGGTGGCGAGTGTCCGCGCATCTTCCACGCGGTGCGCGGCAATCCCATGGCCAAGGCGGCGCTTGAGAACGCCATCTGGGATCTCGAAGCGCAGCGCGAAGGCATCTCTCTTTCGCAGCTCATCGGCGGCGTGCGCGAGAGCATTCTCTGCGGCGTTTCCCTCGGCATCCAGTCCTCGATTTCCGAGCTGCTTGCCATCGTCGAGCGCGAGCTGGCCGCGGGCTATCAGCGCATCAAATTAAAGTGCAAGCCCGGCTGGGATGTTGAAGTCTTCGAGCGTGTGCGCAGCCACTGGCCCGGAATCCTGCTCAGTTGCGACGCCAACTCCGCCTACCGGCTCCACGACCAGGACCACATCGAATCCTTCGACGCCTTCGATCTGCTCATGATCGAGCAGCCGCTCTGGCACGACGATTTCTACTTCCACTCCGTGCTGCAGAAGCGGCTCAACACGCCCATCTGTCTTGACGAGTCCATTCGCAACCGGCGCGATGCGCTGGCCGCCATCGAAATGGGATCGTGCCGGATCGTCAACATCAAGCTGGGCCGCGTGGGCGGATTCTCTGAGGCCATCGCGGTGCACAACGCGGCCCTGGAACGCGGCATTCCTGTCTGGTGCGGCGGCATGTTGGAATCCGGCATCGGCCGCGCGCACAACATCGCGCTCTCCACGCTGGAAGGCTTTACGCTGCCGGGTGACGTCTCCGCATCGGCGCGTTATTGGGCCGAGGACATCGTCGAGCCCGAGGTCACGGTTTCGAGCGAGGGCGAGATTGCCATTGCCGACACGCCGGGCCGCGGCTACGAGGCGCGCACCGATCTGATCGAGAAGCTGACCGTGCGCAAGGAAACCATCCGCGCCATGGCATTGGTGGTTTGAATCCGGTGTCCTGTCTCTGGAACTGGCTGCATAAGTCCGGTTTTGAAAGGGCACGACTTCAGTCGTGCCGTAAACGGCAGCATAAATCCGGTTTTGAAAGGGCACGACTTCAGTCGTGCCGTAAACGGCAGCATAAATCCGGTTTTGAAAGGGCACGACTTCAGTCGTGCCGTAAACGGCAGCATAAATCCGGTTTTGAAAGGGCACGACTTCAGTCGTGCCGTAAATGGCGCACAAATGAGCTGGGCTTTAGCCCCTGAGGGACGCCTCTTCTTCGAATTCAGCCCATTCGAAGGCATCGGCAAATGACACCATTTGCGGCGGACCGCGATAGCAGGTCAGCCAGCCTTGACCGCCTCCGTCAGCGCCGGAACCACTTCAAACAGATCGCCGACGATGCCGTAATCCGCCACTTCGAAGATGGGCGCGTCGGGATCTTTATTGATGGCCACGATGCACGCGGAGCCTTTCATGCCCACCAGGTGCTGGATCGCTCCCGAGATGCCAACTGCGAGATAGAGCCGTGGCGCAACCGTGTGGCCGGAGCTGCCCACCTGCCGCTCCAGCGGCAGCCAGCCGTTGTCGCAGATGGGCCGCGAGGCGGCCAGCTCCGCATCGAGCGCTTGGGCGAGCGCTGCGATGAGCGGCAGATTCTCCGCGGCCTTGATGCCGCGGCCCACGCTGACAATGCGTTGCGCCGAGCCGAGATCGACCGTCTGCGCCGACTCGCGGAACGGCTCACTAGGCCGCGTGCGAATCTGCGCGGGCTTGAGTGCCGGCCTGAAGATCTCAATCGGAGCCGGTTTCACGTTGGCATCTGCGTCGAGAGCGTCGGCGCGAAACGCCCCCGCCTGCACCGAGACGAAACAGGGCCCGTCGCCATGATGGCGATAGCTTCCGTTGAGCCGCCCCTGCAGAAGTTGCCGGATAAAGACCGCGCCGTCTTCGATGCCTGTCACATCGCCGATGAGCACTTGGCCCATGCGGCACGCCAGCGCCGGCGCGTAGTCGCGCACCTGATAGGTATGCGGCAGCACAACGTATCTCGGCTCGTCTCTGCGAACAAGCTGCTCCAAAGCCAATAGAAAACCATCCGCCGTGTACGGCGCGAGCAGCGGATGCTCCAAGCGCACCACTTTGCCGACAGGTTTTTGAGCGGCCTCGGCAGCCAGCATTTCGGTCTCTGCGCCGATCACGATTGCCGCGATCTCCTCGGCGGGCGCGAGCCGGTGCGCCGCCGCGAGCGCCTCCCAGCTCACACGCTCGATGTGCCCGCCTCTCTCTTCCAAAACCAGGAAAAGACTCATAGCACCCGCGCCTCCGCCTTGAGCTTTTCGACCAGCGCGGCTGCCACTTCTTTTGGCAAACCGGAAAGAATCTGGGTTTTCTTTTGCTTTTTTGGCGCTGAAATTCGATCGAGAATGGCGACCGGCGCGGCGTTTTCGCCGAGTTCGGCAGCATTCACCACGCGCAGCTCCTTGGTCTTGGCGCGCTTGATGCCCATCAATGTCGCGTAACGCAGTTTGTTGCCGCCCGACTGCATGGTCAGCAGTGCGGGCAAGGGCATTTCGATGGACTGAAACCATCCCTCTTCGAGCTCGCGCTTCACTTTGAGGCCGGCTTCGGTCTTCTCGACGCGGAGAATCAAAGTGGCATGAGGCAGGCCGAGCAACTCGGCCAGAATCACGCCGGTCTGGCCCAGTCCCAGATCCTCGGACTGCAATCCGGTGAGCACGAGATCCGGATTCTCGTTCCGGATGGCTGCGGCGAGCAGCCCCGCAACGCCCAAAGCGTCGCGCGCGCCCAGGTCGTCGCAGACAATGTGGACACCGCGGTCGGCGCCCTTGGCAAGAGCTTCTCGAATCGTAGCCGCAACGCGCTCCGGCCCGGCGCTCACCACAATCACTTCGCCGCCGTGCTGCTCCTTCAACTGCAAGGCCTCTTCAAGCGCATGGGCGTCGGGCTCGTTCATAGCCCACTCGAGATCGGCCTCGCCGATCCACTTGCCGCCCGCGGCAATGCGCACCGGCGCATCGCGATTGGGCACTTGCTTGATGGCGACAACGATCTTCATGCCTTTACCATCTTAGATGGGCCGGCTCGCGAGTGCCCGTCAGAGTTAGCGCTGCGCAGTTCGAGAGATTCCAGCCATTATGATCAGGTTATGAGTTCGCACGGCTACACCGAGAAACGGCCTGCTTTGGACGAGTCGCTGACCGATGCGGAATACGATCGCCTTGAGGCAATCCTTCGCAGCTTGCCTGGCGAAGACGCTATGAACCTTGAAGAAATGGACGGTTTTTTCGCGGCGCTCATCTGTGCCCCGGTAACGGTCCCTCTTAGCGAGTATCTGCCCCAAATATGGGGAGGAGACGAGACCGCTCCCTTTGCAGGGACCGGCGACCTGGAAGAGTTTTTCAACCTGGCAATGCGGTACTGGAACTATATTGCCCGCGAGTTAGGTTCCGCGGATTTGGTTTTCGTTCCCTGGCTCGACGCGAAAGCAGGGGAGGAATTTCCAAGAGGAAACCGCTGGGCCGAGGGTTTTCTGCGGGGAATCGAAGTGTGCCGCGAGGGGTGGGATGAGATTTTCGAAGACGAAGACAAGTTCGCCATGCTGCTGTCCGTCTTGTGCCTCGCTCATGAGAACGATCCCGATCCTGAGATGCGCACCTGGCAAACACCGCCCAGCATGGAACTCCGCAAGGAAGTGTGCACGGGACTCGCCGTTTCAGCACAAATGCTCTACGACTATTTCCGTCCTCACCGCATCCGAGAAGGACGGCGGGCGGCCGGCGCAGCCCGGCAAACGAAGAGGAAAATTGGACGTAACGAGCCTTGTTTTTGCGGTTCCGGGAAGAAGTACAAGCGTTGCTGTGGCGGCGTGACCGTCAACTAGGTCACTGACAGCTTGAAGAAGAACCTTCCCGTGCCCCATCCTTTCGCCCGTTCTTTGGGCGAAAGGGTGGGATAGCACGAAATCCAAAGGTACCAATTCATGCGGTCGGAAACCTAGGAAGTCGGCTCACTACCGGCTAGGGTCTTCACCACAATCTGCGCGATGTCGAGCAGTTCCGGCGCGCCGTCGCCGCGGGCTGCGAGCGCATCTCGCAACATGGTATTGCAGAAGGGGCAGGCCGCGGCGACGACGCTCGCACCCGTTGCAACTAATTCTGACGCGCGCACGTGGCTCACGCGTTCGCCTTGCTCCTCGCCGAGAAACGCCAAGCCTCCGCCTGCGCCGCAGCAAAAGCTGCGTTCCCGCGAGTGCGGTGCCTCCACCAACTTGCCGGCGAGGGTGACGATCTTGCGCGGTTCATCGTAGATGTTGCGATAACGGCCCAGATAGCAGGGATCATGGAAGACGATTTTTTCCTGGGTTTGGACGGAAGGCAGTTGGGCAGCGAAGCGCGCCAGAAACTCGCTGTGATGCTCGACCTCGGGCGGCGTGCCGAATTCTTTCCAATCTTCCTGAATCGTGCGCACGCAATGCGGACAAATCGAAATTATTTTCTTGGTTTTGGACGAGTTCAGTATTTGAAGGTTAGATTCCGCCAGTTGCTGGAAGAGCAAATCGTTGCCCAGCCGCCGCACCGGGTCGCCCGAGCACTTCTCCTTGCGCAGGACGCCGAAGGTGACGCCTAGATGGCGCATGATACGAACCAAAGCCAGAATAATCTCGCGGCCGCGCGGATCGTACGCGCCCATGCAGCCCAGCCACAGGCAATACTCCTGCGTTCCATCGAAGATGGGCAGCGTATTCTTCTCAATAAACTTATCGCGTTCGGCAGTGCTAAGGCCTAATGCGTTACTGCCTTTCTCCAAAGCCAGGAAAAGCTTCGCGCCGTGACCGTCGTCCCACGCGCCGGTGTTGACCGCGCCGCGCCGGAGGCCGACGAAGATGGGCACGTGCTCGATGCCCACGGGGCACTGAAATTCGCACGCTCCGCAGGTGGTGCACTCGAAGGCCGCCTGCTGCGACGCGTACTTGCCGAGCAGCGGCTCCTCGGACGCGGGACCGAACTCGTCGAGGTAGCCGCGCAGTCCCAGAACGATTTCCTTCGGGTTGAGCTGCTTGCCGGTCGCGTTGGCAGGGCAGTGCTCCATGCAGCGCCCGCACTCCACGCACGAGTAGGCCTGCAAGCTCACAAGGCGCGTCAGGTCTTTTCCCGCAACCAGGCCGAAGTCCTCGTCGCCACGGAGCGGAGGAATCTGCGCGAAGCCGCCGCGCGAGAGAAAGACAGTGAAAGGGCTCAGCATCAGGTGCAGGTGCTTGGTGTGGGGAATGAGCGGAAGAAACGCGAGCAACGCAAGCGTGTGCGCCCACCACAGCGCCCTGACCGCGCCGGCCGGAGCTGCCACGAAAAACGCCGCGAGATACGTAGCCATCAGCATGAAGATCAGCAGCGCGATGAGGCCCGACTCCCATGAGAGCTTGCCCAGCCATCGGGGCCGGACAAAAAATCGCCGCACAAAGAGACCGGCGATTGCGACGGCGCAGGCAATGGCAAAGAGGGCCGCAACCGCAAAGTAGATTCGCCCCACGCGCCCCGCGGGATCGAGAAAGCCAACGCCGAGAATCGCCGCGCAGTGATTGAGCGTGACCAGCGCGAAGGCGCAGAAGGCCCAGAAGACAAGCGCATGCGCCACGCCCGCGAGCGGCCGCTCGCGAATCACCTTGGCCTCGAGCAGAACCTCCCAAACGAAATCGCGCACGCGTTTCGCAATGGGGAAGAGACGAAAATCGGGGTCCTTTTTCGATTGGAGAATCCTGCCGAGGATGGGGCCGAAGCGCCGCCAGAAGCCATAGGCCGACGCACCGGCGAGCGCGACGAACAGAGCTCTCTCCCAGAGCACAAAGTGCAGGGGCTCGGCCAGGGTTGGCAGCAGACTCATACCAAGCCACCATACACGAGGAGGGGAATGAGACGGCAATTCGCGTCCCTTCCCCGCGGGCATGGGCGCAAAAAAGAGCCTCGGCCGCACGGAGCGCCGCCCGCAGTTGGCTGGGAAACCGCGTGACATCTTTGCCGGATCGATAGGCGGGGCGGGCGGTGAGCCAAACCCCGCCGTGGGTTATTCGACGGTAAGTACCAGTGGCGCGGTTTGCGTGCTGCCGCCGCTCGTGCCGGTTACGGTAAGGACGAATTCGGCCTGCCATTGAACGGTATTCGTCGCAGGCGTGCCGCAGGCGCTCAAGGAAAGCATGGCGCCAAGGGAGAGAGCCAGAATCAGCAGGAGCGAGATCCTTCGCGCCGTCTTGCGCACCTTGCGGAAGGGCAAGAGCAACAGCAGCGCCATCAACGGAGCCAGCGCGCGCGAGGCGCCTCTGAAGGGCGACGCCGGACGTTGGTTCAAAGTGGTGCTGGCGGGCACGGAGACCGTCAGGACCGCGCTGGCCGACGACGAGCCGGGCGTGAGCGTGGTTTGCGAGAAGGTGCCCGTGGCTCCCGTAGGCAGGCCGGTGACGGAAAGCGTGACCGCGTTATTGAATGTGCCGTCGACGGGCGCAACGGTAATGACGAAGTCGGTCGAGTAACCGGCATAGACGGTTTGCCCGGTCGGCGAGCCGCTGATGGTGAATCCGGGAGCCTGTACGGTCAGCGTGACGCTCGCCGTGGCCGTGGCGTAGTCATTCGTGTCGGCCGGGGTGAAGGTGACGGAAAGGGTTTGCGCTCCGGCCGCGGGCACGGTGCCGGCCGCGGGCGAGTAGACGAAGGTGCCGGGAACCGAGGCCGTGGCGTCCAGTTGTGCCGAGCTGAGCGCGGTGCCGTAGTCGATTGCGGGAGGGTTCTGCCAGGTGAGGATCGGCACGGTCTGGTTGACGACGATGGTGGTAGTGGCCGTCACGCTCGCGTAATCGATTGCGTCAGCCGGCGTGAAGGTGACGGAGAGCGTCTGTGTTCCGGCCGGCAGGACGGTGCCCGCGGCCGGCGAGTAAACAAAGCTGCCCGGAATCGCCGCGGCGCCGTAAGCCGCCGTGGCGTCAAGCTGGGTGGCGCTGAGCGGAGTGCCGTAAGTGACTGCGGAAGGCGTCGCCCAGGTCAGCGCGGGCGCGTTCTGCGTCACGTTGATTGTGACCGAAGCCGTAGCCGGGGTGAAGTCGGTGATATCGGTGGGGTTGAAGGTGACGGCGAGCGTGTGCGCGCCTACGGAGAGGACGGTGCCGGAGGGGGGCAAATAGGTGTAAGTGCCGGCGACCGTGGCGCCGTTATAGCTGGCCGTGGCGTCAAGTTGCGTGCTGCTCAGCGCGGCGCCGTAAGCGATCGCAGCCGGCGTCGGCCAGGTCAGAATCGGCGTAGCCTGGGTGACGACCAGGGTGGTCGAGCCCTGGGCGGTCACGTAGTCCGTCGCGTCGGCGGGCGTAAAGGTCACGTTAAGGGTGTGCGGGCCTACGGTAAGCACCGTGCCGGCCACTGGAGCGTACACGAAGGTGCCGGGGACCGAGGCCGTTGCGTCCAGTTGCGTGGCGCCGAGCGCGGTGCCGTAAGCGATCGCAGCCGGCGTCGGCCAGGTGATGATCGGCGTAGCCTGGTTGACGGCGATGGTGGTAGTAGCCGTCACGCTCAAGTAATCGGTTGCGTCGTTCGGCGTGAAGGTGACGGAGAGCGTTTGTGTTCCAACCGGCAGAATGGCGCCGGCGGCGGGCGAATAAGTGAAAGTGCCCGGAACTGTCGCGGCGTTGAAGGCAGCCGTGGCGTCAAGCTGCGTGGCGCTCAGGGCGGTGCCGTAAGTGATGGCAGCAGGCTTCGCCCAGGTGATCGTGGGCGCGCCCTGCGTGACGTCGATCGTGACCGACGCCGTGGCTGTCGTGTAGTTGGCAGCGCCCAGGCCGGTGGGCGTGAAGGTGACGGAGAGAGAGTGCGGGCCTGCGGTCAGGACGGCGCCGAGGGCGGGTAAATAGGTGAAGCTGCCGGTGACCGTGCCGCCGTCGAAGGTGGCTGCGGCGTCAAGTTGCGTGGCGCTCAGGGCGGTGCCATAGACGATCGCGGCTGGCGTGGCCCAGGTGATGACCGGCGTGGCTGGATTGACCTGAAGGGTCACCGTCGCCGTGGCCGCCTGGAAGCCGGCCGTGCTGGGGTCGGAGGGCGTAAAGGTGACCGAAAGCGGGTCGGCCCCGGCTGGCAGCACCATACCCTCACCGGGCGCATAGGCGAAGGTGCCGGGGATGCTGGTGGTGGCGTCCAGTTGCACTGAGCTGAGCGCCGCGCCGTAGGTGATCGGCGCTGGAGTCTCCCAGGTGATGGCGGTCTGGGGCTCGATGACGTACTGGGCCTGGCGCGTCAGGCTCTGGCTTTGGCTGCCGGCGATGGCGATGGCCTGCACGAACTCGGTATTTGTGACCGTGACCGGCCCGGTGTATGCGTCGGCCCCGGTGGCTACCGGCGTGTTGCCGTTGGTGGTGAAGTAGATCGCGGCGCCGGGGATGGCCTCGGTGATGGTGAGCGTCTGCGTGCCCTCGTAGGTTCCGGCAGCCAGGCTGAAGGCCGGCGTGGGCGTGGGCGGTATCGCCTCCCAGAGGTCATTCAGATCGCCTGAAGTTGCGGGGGTGATGTAACCGTTTCCGCCGAAGAGCCAGAAGTCGTCCTGGCCGTCGTTCCAGGCGGCATAGGCGTACCGGCCTCCCGGGATGTTGGTGGTGGCTGGTATGTCCTCGGTGCCGTAGACGGCGGTCTGGGCGGTCGGCACCGTTTCGGTGCCGCCGGCCCAGGTCCATTCCTTGATGGTCGTATCGAACTCCCAGAGGTCGTTGAGACTGCCTCCAAGGCCCGTGTTGTCAAAGGCGAAGCCGCCGAAGAGCCAGAAGTTGCCCGCTTTGTCGGACCAGAGATTGTGTCCGTAGCGCCCGCCGGGAGCCTGGCCGCCGGCGGTCACGTACTCCGTGCCGTAGCTGCCCCGCTGGTCAAAGGCATTGCTGCCGGAGACCCACGTCCACTCCAATGTAGTGGTGTCGAACTCCCAGAGGTCGTTGAGAGAGCCCGTGCCGCTGCTGCTCGCAGTGTAACCGTAGCCACCGTAGAGCCAGAGGTTGCCGCTGAAGTCCACCAGGCCCGCGCTCTCGGCTCGGCCGCCGGGCACGTTAGAGTCGCTCGGCGTGCCTTCGGTGCCGTAGACGGCGGTCGGATTTGAGCTCAGGCTCCCCGCCATCCAGGTCCATTCCTTGGTGGTGGGATTGAACTTCCACAGATCGTTCAGCCATCCGGGATAGTCGCTCGAATCCAGGCCGAACCCGCCAAAGAGCCAGAGACTCCCGTCGGAGCCGGTCAAGGCAACGGCCTCATGACGCGCTCCAGGAAGGAAGGTGGTCGAGGCGATGTTCTGCAGGCCGTAGACGCCAGTCTGTCCGGTCGTCTGGTCGCCGCCTTCGAAGGTCCACGTGCCCGAGGCGATGTTATACATCCAGAGATCGTTCAGAAAGCCCGCCGTTGTGGACGTGTTGCCGCAGCCAGACCCGCCAAAGAGCCAGAGTTCGCCGCTCGCGTCCACCCATGTAGCCGCATTCTCCCGGCCGCCGACGACATAACTGCCGCTGGTATAGTTGCCCTCGTTGCAAAGGTACTGGCCTGGAATGGTGGTGCTGCCGCTCTTAAGAGTCCACACGCCGCCGGAGTACTCCCAAAGGTCGTTCAAGACACCTTGAAGTCCAGTTGAGCCGAATCCGTAGCCGCCGAACAACCAGAAGTTCCCGCTCTGGTCGGTCCAGGTGGCCGCGCCCAGGCGGCCGCCGGGTACGGCGGGTGCGCCGGTATCGTCATTGACGTTCGCGTTTTCCGAGCCGGCCATATAGCCCCAGGCCGTGGCCGGGGTCTGCGCCTGCGCGGGCTTGGGCAGGCAAACAATCGGCAGCGCCGCCAAAAGGCCGGCAACCGGCAAGGTTCTCGTCGCCACCTTCAGGCAGCTCGCGGCCCGGCTTTCAGTCCGGGTCAAGGACTCGCGAACAATTCGCAGCAACCTGGATTCCTGTGCCATTCCCCAGCTCCTTCTGCGTCGCGTGGAATGCGCGCAAACCGCGCACTTCACGGATGCAGTGAGATTTCAATCTCTCAAAACAACGGGGAAAACCGAGGCAATCGAACAAAACAGGTCTTGCAAAAACGCGTGTTTCACATCATACGCCACGCGCAAGCAGGAGAAAACAGGCCCAAGGTAACTAGAGGCAGGCTGTAATCCCAAATTGCAATTCCCCTACTCTCGACTCCACGGCGTCCTTCCCGATCCGGCCCAAAGGAGGGGCACGCCGTGCCCCATCCCTTCCGCGGTCGCCGTGGCAACCCGGCAAAGATGGGAAACCTACCCGCAAATCTTACCGGCCCGATCCATAGAGTAGCTCTCTCGCGTTGGTATTCTGTGAACGAAGGCTGTAAGGCCGGCCTCGGCATCTGTTCTTTGGAGTAAGACCTTGTCCATCTATCTTGTTACCGGCGCTGCCGGGTTCATTGGCCGCTCCATTGCCGCCGCGCTATTGGCTCGCGGCGAATCGGTACGCGGCGTCGATAGCTTCATTACCGGCAAACGCGCCAATCTGGTGGGCCTTGAGGCCATGGAGTTCGTCGAAGGCGACCTCGCGGACCCGGCCGTCTGCGCCAGGGCCTGCGCCGGAATCGAGATCGTCTTTCACGAGGCCGCTTTGGCGTCGGTGCCGCGGTCGGTCGCCGATCCGGTTTCGACCAACCGCAACTGTGTCGATGCCACGCTCAATATCCTGGTGGCCGCAAAGGAGGCCGGCGTGCGCCGCCTGGTCTACGCCGGGTCCTCGTCGGTCTACGGCGACACGCCCACGCTGCCCAAGCACGAGGAGATGCTGCCCCATCCCATCACTCCCTATGCCGTGGCCAAGCTGGCGGGCGAGCATTATTTGAGCGCCTTCACCCGCGTCTATGGCATTGAGACCGCGACCCTGCGCTACTTCAACGTCTTCGGCCCGCACCAGGACCCGACCTCGCACTACTCCGGAGTGCTGGCGATCTTTTGCCGCAAGATGCTCGCCGGCGAGCAGCCCACCATCTACGGCGATGGCGAGCAGAGCCGCGACTTTACCTACATTGAAAACGTAGTCGCCGCCAACCTGCTGGCCGCCTCAGCCCCCGCCGAAAAGGTTTCGGGCCGCATGATGAACCTGGCTACCGGCGCGGCCATCACCCTCAACCAGACCTTTGAGCTTCTCTGCGGCCTGACCGGGTACCGCGGCAAGCCTGTCTATGCGGAGCCGCGCTCGGGCGATATCCGCCACTCCCTGGCCGACATTCGCCTGGCGCGCGAGCTGCTCGGCTACGAACCCTCGGTCGATTTCGCTGAGGGGCTGCGCCGCACCGTCGAGTGGTATCGCACCGAGGAGCGGAGTTAGCCCGCATTTCTCACGGGCGGCAGAACCTGTAGCGCCGGTCTCCTGACCGGGGTCCCCAGCGAGCGATTTTTGCTCGCTGGGGTGGCTCGTTCCCTGTCTTTGTGACGAATGCCATTGACGATTCGCCATTTATGGAAGAAACTGTCAAGGTTTTTCCTCAGATTGGCTTTTCGTTCTGAACGCCAGGGCTATCCCTCTTCTTCCGGCTCGTCGCCCAAGGAGGCGAGGCTCATGGCGGGCGTCAACCGGGCAACACCTGGCTGGCCATACCGCTTCAGGCCGCAACCGGGCTTGAGCCGGGCGAAAGCTCTGCTCTGCGTTGATGGATTGGAGCGAGGTTTTTGTCCGTTGCCTGATTCTGAGCCCTTCCAGACTGCATTGCCTGGCGATTCGGCGTCGCGTGCCGCAAGCGAAATGTCGCGGCCGGGATCGACATCGTTGCGCGAGGCGTGGCATACCCTGTGGCGTCGCCGCCGCTTCATCGCTGCCATTGAGGCGGCGCTGCTCGCCCTCTGCATTCTCTATTGCCTCATCGCGCCCAATAAGTACGAAGCCAGCGCCAGCGTTGAACTGCGCACCGCGCCCATCTCTTCGCTCAGCCTCGATATGCAGGAACCCTTCGCTTCGGCCTCCATTCTCACCGCACCCCTGGCGCTTGAGACCCTGGCCAGCATTCTGCGCAGCGATCAGCTCGCCTGGCGCGTGATTACGGAGCTCAAGCTCTACCAGCAGCCGGGCTTCCGCGGCCGCTTCAACTCACGCTTTCCCGGCTTCAATCCCTTGCAGCCCGCTCCCGACGCAGAGGAGTGGCTTCTCAAACGCTTCGCATTGAGCCTGCATGTGCAGACCGTGCCGCGCACCTTCCTGATCGATGTGCGCTTTCGCTCGCGCGATGCCGCGCTATCGGCTGCGGTCGTCAATGCGCTCATCCACGCCTATCAGCAGCAGGAAACCGAAGCGCAGGTTCAGGCCACGGCGAAGAGTTCCGGCTGGCTCAATGCCCAGCTCGCCGATCTCAAAGCCCGCGTTGATCGCGACGACCGCCGCCTGGCCGATTACGAGGCGCAGCACGGCATTTTGAGTACGCCGGAGGTGCAGGCCGGCGGCCAGTCCGGCGAAACCGAGCACGCTTCGGCCTTTCTTGAGATCGACGAGCTGAGCCGCCAGCTTGTCGCCGCCACCACCGATCGCATCCTCAGCGAAGCCGAGTATCGCGCTGCCTCGCAGAGCGATCCGGAGATGGTGATTGCCGCCGATCCGCGCCTCGCGGCCTCCAGCGCCAACTTTGCCACCGCGCTCCTCGATCAGATTCACGCTCGCCGCAGCGATCTGGAGCAGGAGCAGGCCCAGCTCAGCGCCGAACACGGGCCAAGTTTTCCGCGCGTCGTTGAAATCGGCCGCCAGCTTGAGGATCTCGACCGGCAAAAGCAGGCCGAGGACGCCAAACTCGTCGCACGCTTCCGCAGCAACTGGCAAACCGCCGTCGAACGCGAGCAGTTGGTGCGCAACAACCTCGAGCAGGCGACCAGCGAGGGCATGAAGCTGAACGCGGCTGTCACGGAGTACGCCATCATGCGCAAGGATGACAACGCCAGCCACGACCTCTATCTCCGCGTGCTTCAGAAATCCGAGGAAGCAGGCTTCGCCGCCGGAGTGCACAGTTCCAACCTCTCGGTCGTCGACCCCGCCCGCCAGCCGGCCAAGCCGGTCGCGCCCAATCCGCCGCTTTACCTGGCCATCACATTCTTCGTCGGTCTGTGGATCGCCGTGGCCGCCGCGCTGTTGCGCGAATCCCTGTTGCGCGAGTCCCGGTCCCGTTTCGCCTCCGCCGTCAGGGTGGCGCTGCTGGCCTTGCTCGCCGCCGGGGTCTGTCTCCACGCGCAGCCGCCCACGCCCAACACCTCCGGGCTGCCCGGCGGTGTCGTCAAGACCTCGCCGCCGCAAGAGAACCGGAACGCGCCCAATCCCCAGCAAGCGCCCGTGCTTTGGGACAACGCCGGCGCTTCCAGCCAGCCGCCGCTCGCCGCCGCGCAAGCCGCGCCGTCCATGCCGGCGCCCATCGCTCCCGGCGATCTTGTCGACATCGGCGAATCCCACACGCCTGAATTCCACTCCTCCGTGCGCGTCGCCGCCGACGGCACGGTGACGCTGCCCATGATCGGCGTCATCAACCTCGGCGGCATGGACGAAAAGGCCGCGGCGCGCGCCATTGAAGCGGCGCTAGTGGCCAAGGGCATGTTGCTGCATCCGCTGGTTTCGGTGCTGGTCACCTCCTACGTCGGCCAGGACGTGAGCCTGCTCGGCGAAGTGGCCCGCCCCGGCGTCTATCCCTACACCTACCACCATCGCTTGCTCGACCTGCTCTCCGCCGCCCAGGGGCTCTCGCCCAACGCCGGCCGGCTGGTGAATGTCTTTCATGCCGGCGACCCCAAAACCCCGCATCCCGTGATTCTCGATCCCAGCGGCACCGACACCACTTCGGACCACAACCCCGAGCTCAGCCCCGGCGACACCGTGCAGGTCACCCGCGCCGGACTCGTCTACGTGGTCGGCGACGTGATCCGCCCCGGCGGTTTTCCCGTCGATCCGGTGCAGGGACTCACCATCGTGCAGGCGCTCTCCCTGGCCTGGGGACCGTCGCCCAACGCCGCCATCGGCAAGGCCCTCCTGATTCGCGAACAAAAGGGCGGCCGCACCATGACCTCTCTCAATCTGAAGCGCATGTTGCACGGCCAGGACCCCGACCAGCCCGTTCAGGACCGCGACATCCTCTACGTGCCGGATTCATTCGCCAAGAACTTCGGCAACCGCACGCTCGATTCCGCCGTGCAATCGATCATTGGCGTCGCCGTCTACTCCGGGCTGGTTTATTCGCAAAGGTTTTAAAAGCGGTTGCATCAATCCGGCTTTGCAAGGGCACGGCTTTACAGGCTGCGGAAATACCCCGCTGAAGCCGTTGCTTTGAAAGGGCACGACTTTAGTCGTGCCGTAACCGCAGCAAAATGAGTGGGGGGCTTTAGCCCCTGCGGGAGCTCCCGCTCAAGAATTCGTTCGCTGTTTGCCGTTTTTCCGCAGCCTGTTTAGCCGTGCCATGAAAGGCGCATAAACGGCGGGCTTCAGCCCCTGAGGGACGTTTTCAGATGGCATTGAGCAGTTATGCAACCAGCTCTAGGGCTAGGAGACCCTGACGATGAGACGCATTGCCTGGCTCTTCCTCCTCTTCTTCGCTTTCACCATTCCCTGGGAGTTCTCGTTCGACCTGGGCGAGCCGCTGGGCAACGCGGCGCGCATCGCCGGCATTCTGGTTTTGCTTGCCGGCGCGCCCGCCATCTTTCAAGCCGGCCGCATGCGCTCGCCCGGCGTCTTCTGCTGGATCGTCCTGGCGCTCTTTCTCTGGTTCTGCTTGACCTGGCTCTGGACCATCGACGCCATGACCACCTTCGAGAAGCTCCGCGCCTACTTTCAGGAGATGATGATCGTCTGGCTGGTCTGGGAGTTTGCCGACACTCCCACCGACTTGCGTGCGCTCTTGCGCGCCACCGTAGCCGGCTCCTGGGTTCTCGCCCTGCTCACCCTGGCCGCTTTCCGCTCGCCTGAGGCCATTGCCGCCGGCCAGATCCGTTTTGCCGCCTACGGCCAGGACCCCAATGACGTGGCCCGCTTCCTCGATCTCGGTTTTCCTCTGGCGGCTCTTCTCGTCCGTTGCGAACGCCGCTGGCCGCTGCGCCTGGTGGCCGTGGGCTTTCTACCGCTGGGGATTGTCGCCGTTTTGCTCACGGCCTCGCGCAGCGGATTCCTCGCGGCTCTCGTGGCTCTGGCCGGCTCTGCGCTGTTACTCGCTCACGGCCGCGCCCGGCGCGTCGCCGCCGCCGCAGCCTTCGCGCTTCCGGTCTTCCTGGCAGCGCTCTGGTTCCTGGTGCCAGAGGAGACGCTCACCCGCCTTGCCACCATCCCCGAGCAACTGAGCGGCGGCGATCTGAACCAGCGCGTCAACATCTGGTCGGCGGGCTGGCGCGCCTTCGCCCACTCGCCGCTCATCGGCTCCGGAGCCGGCGCCTTCGTCGCCGCCTCGCGTGTGGCGGCGATTAACTCCGCGCATAATACCGCGCTTTCGGTCGTGGTCGGCGGCGGGCTCATCGCGTTGTTTCTGGCTTCGCTGCTCGTGATCCTGGCCGTGCACGCCGCGTTCGAATGCCGTGGCCTCTTGCGCATGGCGCTGCTGATGTGCCTGCTGGTCTGGGTCATCACTTCGCTCACGGCCACGGTCGAAGAAAGCCGCACCACATGGCTGCTCCTCGGCATTGCCGTTCTCGCTGCGCGCGTCAGCCAGGAAGATCCCCGCGGCGCAGCCGCCTGTTTCTGCCCCGCGCCGTCGCGGCCGTCGCGCGCTCCGCAAAACTCTTCAGCCCGCCTGGCGGAGGCGTAGCGGGGCTCAAGGCCATTGAATTCACATTGTCATCCTGAGAGCCTGTGACTTTTTCGATTCCCTCTGAAGTAGGGTAGAAGATTTGCAGAGGGTTGTGGCTTATAAGCAAGACATGAGCGATTTGGTTTTCGACCAGGTGCAAGCAACGGTTCG
>Ga0326728_10007355_pt1 | contig 28378 bp, 26 predicted proteins | sample MB3enrmetagenome_FD_207602 | JGI IMG/M metagenome (GOLD analysis project Ga0326728, IMG submission 207602) | Lab enriched peat soil microbial communities from McLean, Ithaca, NY, United States - MB31MN | ecosystem: Environmental > Terrestrial > Soil > Wetlands > Peat | place: USA: New York... | reverse complement strand
CGCCGTGAGATCCAACGCCTATTATTTACCTGGACCGGCAAGTGTGCGTATTGTGGCAGCGTAATTCGCAAGCGGAACCGCTCTCCTTAACTTAACGTAGTAGTACTACTGCCTACTGCCTACTGCCTACTGCCTACTGCCTACTGCCTACTGCCTACTGCCTACTGCCTACTGCCTACTGCCTACTGCCTACTGCCTACTGCACCTCCACTACCGGTCCTCTCTGGACGGGGTTAAGTGACACCGCGAGAAGCATGCCGGTGATGAATCCTCCCACGTGGGCCCACCAGGCCACGCCGCCGCCGGTTGCTGATTGGATTGCCAACATCTGGTAACCGGTCACGAACTGGATCAGGAACCAATAGCCCAGAATCAGGATGGCGGGCAGTTCGATCGTCCAAAAGAAGAAGATCAAGAAGATAAGAGTCGTAACGCGGGCGCGAGGAAAGCTGACGAAATATGCGCCGAGCACCCCGGCAATAGCTCCGCTGGCCCCGATGGTTGGCATGCGCGACCCCGCGTTGAGGAAGATGTGCAGAATGGCGCCCGCGAAACCGGAACATAAGTAAAGAAATAGAAACTGGAAGTGACCATAGCGGTCCTCCACACTCCGCCCGAAGACGTACAGGAAGAGCATGTTCCCGAGGAGGTGGAGCCACCCTCCGTGCAGGAACATGGAAACGAGGATGGGAACAAGAAAACCCGCCACGGTCAGGTGCGAGAATCCGTAACGGGTGACATACCGCGCCGGAACGATTCCGTAGGAAGAAACCAGCCGGTTGATGCCGCGGCCCTGCGCCAGCTCAAAGAAAAAGACCCAAACGTTCGCGGTGATGAGGGCGAGGGTAACGAACCAGAAGCTCCGCCGACGGATGTGGTCGGTGAGGGGAAGAGGAACCATAAACCAATTTCAAGTGGCAAATTTCAAATGGCAAATGTCAGACCAGTTGAATTTTGCCATTTGCCGTTTGCCATTTGCCATCGCTCTTTGGAGCGCTGTGGGAAGGCGGTTGTTACGCTGTGACGAGGTCAGTGCGGCAGGGCGCTAGGTGGACTGCTTGGCTTTGGTCTTCTCCAATTCCAGTTCCAGCTCCTTCATCTTTTGCTGGTGCTCCATCTCTTTGACGCGAAGCTCTCCCTGGACTCGGAGCTCGTGTTCACGATACTTGAACCACCCTCCGATTGCCACCACCGCGATAATCATCACCCACAAGCCATTTCCGCGTATAAGTGAAATGATATCGTGCATCTAGCCTCTCCGTTCCGAAAGTCGGACTTTATGCTAGCATGCCGAGACACTCCCGGTCGAGTTAATTCCTTTCAGGGGAACCCTGTGCAAGGGTGCGAACATTCGCCGGTGCCCAAGGGGTCCCGAAGGGACAGAAGATCATTAGTTGTTCCCCTTTGGGAACCGCTGGCGGGCCGCGCCTGCGGCCCGCCAAGTCATTTACCGAGATGGCAGTGGAGGTTTTTAGGCGGGGATACTACTGATTGAAAACCAGAACTTTGTTCGAGAGCGCAAAGTGAATTTCGACCAGCGACATGGTTCCGTCCGCAGCGGTGTCATAGACAACTGCGCCGGGGTTGTAGGCATTAGCGCCTTTCGCGGCTTGATCTTCGCTGGAGAGCGTCATGCTGCGATAGTTGCCTTTACGGATCAAAATCTTGCCCTCGGTGGAGAGGACAACCTTGTGGCGCTGCACGAATTGCACGGTTGCCTCAGGACTGTGGGTTTCCCATTGCACAGTGTAATGACCTGCAGGAAGAGTTGCCCCATTCACAACCACATTATGAGAAAAGGTCACACTCTCCGAGTTCTTCGCCAAGCCGGCAACGCCGGAGGCCAGCACCAGCGCGACCGCCAGAGCCGATGTTCCGAGTGAATTCCGAATATTCGTGTTCATTCCAGTCTCCTTTTTCCTTGGATTTGGTTTTTCCCCTGGTCGAATTTTGTTAACCCGGACCGCACGAGCCGTCAGCCGGCACCCCCCTGGTTACTTTCGGTCGCCCGTGGCGAAGTCACGGTAGCCTTGTCAATCTCAAGCCCTTCCGTATGTTCTCACTTTGGCTCGGACGCCGGGCAACGTCAATGGACTGGTGATGAACTGTCGTTGAACTCTTTATGAACTGCGGACTGTAGCGGCGAGTTTACCTCGCCAGGTGGCGGCGTAAAGCCGCTGCTAGGCTTTATTTGCTATACTTGGGTTTGCAATGGATAACCCATCATCTCACGCCGATGAGGTTCGCTTCGCGGCGTTCGCGGTCAATCTTCAGACCGGTGAACTACGCAAGCACGGAACGAAGGTCAAGCTGCAGGAACAACCCTTTCAGATCCTGGCGGCGTTGCTGGAGCGGCCCGGCGAAGTTGTGACGCGAGAGGATCTCCGCAAGAGAATCTGGCAGAGCGATACCTTTGTCGACTTCGAGCAGAGCCTAGCCACGGCAGTCAAGAAGGTCCGGCGGGCCTTGGGTGATTCCGCTGATCGTCCCACCTTTATTGAAACTCTGCCCCGGCGAGGCTACCGCTTTCTGGCGAGGTTGGAAGCAAAGCCCGGAGCGGACAAGCGGATTGTGGCGGTGCTGCCGTTCGAGAACCCTACGGGTGATGCGGGGCTGGAATACTTCAGCGACGGGATGACCGAAGAGATGATTGCGCTGCTGGGACGCTTGCAGCCGCAACGCCTGGGCGTGATCTCGCGCGCTTCGGCGATTCGATACAAGCACACCAAGAAAGATATCGATCAAATCGGGCGAGAACTGGGGGCGGATTATGTCCTGAAAGGCAGCGTCCGCTGCGCGGACAAACGGGTACGCATCGCGGCAGAACTCGTCCAGGTCAAGGACCGCACTCACCTGTGGGCCGATCGCTTCGAGGGCGACCGGGCCGACGCGGCGGCGTTCCAAAGTGCGATTGCCCGCCACATCGCCCGCTCTTTGCAGATTGAAGCGCCTCCCGCCAAGCGCGTATCCACGGTTGGAGCTTCGAGCGCAAATCCGGAAGCTCACGGTGCGTTTCTCAGAGGCCGTTACTGCTTGACTAAAGGAACCGCCGAGGGCGTGAAAAATGCCATCGCGTATTTTGAGGAAGCTACATCCAGAGACTCTTCGTACGCTGTCGCGCATGCGGGCTTAGCGGTGGCCTTGGATTTGGCTGATCACTTTCGCATCATTCCCGGATGGCAGGCCTTCCCCAGAGCCAAAGCCGCAGCCATAAAAGCGCTGGAGCTTAACGATTCGCTTCCCGAAGCCCACAACGCCTTGGCCTTCGCCAAACATTCACTTGACTGGGACTGGGCCGGGGCCGAGCAATCGTATCAGCGGGCCATGGCGCTAAATCCGAATTTTGCGACGGCCCGCCATTGGCACGGCTTCTATTTAGGAATGCTGGGGCGCGTGGACGAAGCCATCACCGAGTTGCGGCGTGCCCAAGAACTTAATCCGCTGTCGATTGTTATCAGGACACACTTGGGGCTGATGTTGTACTGGGGTCGCCGATACCGTCAGGCGATCGAGCAGCTTGCTCAGACGCTCGAGATGGAACCTTATTTCGCAGCCGCCCACTACTTCCTCGCCTTGACTTACGAGCAACAGGGGATGTACGAGAAAACGATCGAGCATTTGCAACGCGCGTTGGAGGTCTCCCCGGGGAGCCCTGACAAGGTGGGGGCGCTCGGCCACGCCCATGCGGTGTTTAAGCGAAAAGCCAATGCACGCAAGGCGCTGGAGGAGTTGCACAGACTGGCCGGGCGGAGATTCGTGTCGGCCTACGATTTTGCCATCATCTGCGTCGGCCTGGGTGAGACCAGTCAGGCGTTCACTTGGTTCGAAAGAGCTCGGGAAGAGCGTTCCTTCTCAATGCTGATGAGCCTCAAAGCAGAACCCAGGCTGGCGAGGATTCGCTCCCATCGTCGTTTTCAGAACCTCGTACGCAGCGTGGGATTGCCGCCTTAGCGGTAGCGGGGCTCTCCGAGCCCGACGTAGCTGAGGACACGCCAGCGGCGGTCAGAGACCGCCGCTAGAGCCGCGTTCCGATCGTCGCTAATTGAAAACCAGGACCTGGTTCGAGTTAGCTAAGCGAATCTCAATGATGGAGATGGACCCGTCGGGTGCGAGATCGTAGACAACCGCAGTGCTGTCAGACGTCTTGTCGCGCCGTTCGACTCTCGCCTCAGTGGAAACGACAACCCTGGAGCGCTGCACGAATTGTACGCTTGCCTCTGGGCTCTGAGTTTTCCACTCAACCGTATACTTACCTGCCGGGAGGTTTTTCCCATGCAGGATAGCACTATGGTTGAGGGTTACCTGCGCGGAGTTGCTGCCCAAGGCGGGAATGCCGGCAGCCAACAGCAGCCCCAATGACACGATCCCCATTCCGAAACACTTTTTGATTCTCCTGTTCATTCCTTCCTCCTCTCTCATGTTCTGTCAGGTTGACGTTAGTTGATCCGAGCCATCCAAGCCATCGTTCGTTCCTGGACAGCCTTCGCCCCTCGGCTGACGGGACCCCTCTGAACCCTCCTTTGTGTACCCCTTGCATTTCACTTGTGAAAGCCCTTACAATTCAGGTGGGGTTAAATGAAAACCCGGGGCGGCAAAGCCCCGAGCCTTTCCTGTGGGATTCTCTTCGCCCAGGCCGCCAAACCTTCAGCGAAGGGAGTCCATTTAACCCCTTTACCTGACTTTTATCGACTCACCACGTTAGACAAAATGAGTTGCCTTCGAGTTTCCTGACCCCCTTGTGACCCTTTTATCTCTTTTCTGTCACTGAATCCGCTTCCATGTTTCTTAGACGCCCGTGTCACATTTCAGTTAGCTGCTTTCATCACCAACTAATACGCACGGGCTGGGCGCGAAGTTCCACGGCCTGCGGCACTTTTTATCACGTCCTATCTTGAGGCAATCCGTTTGCCATTCGAGCCATGCGCCAACGAACTGAATCCACAGGTTTTTGACGGTGATCCGGAATGACGAGGCGCCGCCGAGTGTTCGCTTTTGAGATTTTGTTTCCCAAGATCGAACAGTTCATAGCCGGAAATGGCTATGCCCCAATCTGCAAATATCGTACTGATCATCTTCAAGTTTGTTTCCTTCACGGCGCTGGTTCAGCGTCATTCAGGGCGGAGTGTTAGAGCAACCCGATTTTTGCTGCCGGACGTAACTAAGACTACTAACGGAGTCAAAGGCGCGTGACTGAGGCGCGCGTTGACGCTCTCCGGGAACGTCGTTATACTTTCAGGTAGCGGGGCCAAGAGATTGCTTGTGGCGGGACAAACCGTTTCCCTCCCTGTGCATTCACGGTTTGACAGCAGGTTTCCCGCGGGATGCTTCATGAAGCTCACCGCTTTGGTCCGCGAACTCGAAAGGATTTTGGGACGCGAAGCCGTGCTTTGTCCTACCCCCATGAGGAGCAGTGGATGAGGGGACGGCAAGCCGTCCCCTTACGAAATGGGGAGGGTCGCATCTATGGCTACTAAACCGCAGGTGAATGCGAACAACGTGCTTGATCCGACAGATGCTCCCGGCAAGCATCGCCTGCCGGATTACGAGGCTGCCTACAAGAGTTTCAATTGGGAAGATGTGCATAAGGAGTTTGACTGGAGCCGCACCGGCAAGGTGAACATGGCCCATGAGGCCATCGATAAGCACCTGACTCGAGGCCGGCGAAACAAGCTGGCTCTGATTTATACCGATCGCGAAGGCACAACACGACTCACTTTCGAGGACCTCTCGCTGCAATCCAATCGCTTTGCCAACGTCCTCAGGAAGCTGGGAATTGTGAAAGGCGATCGCGTGTTTGTGTTCTTGGGGCGGCGGCCGGAATTGTATATCGCAATTCTTGGAATCTTGAAGATTGGCGCTATTCCCAGCCCGCTCTTCGAAGCGTTTATGGAAGACGCGGTTCGGGATCGCATGTCGAACGCCGAGGCCGTGGCCTTGGTGACCTCACCCACCCTGTTGGACCGAGTCCCCCAATGGGAATTGCCGACACTCAAGCACGTGCTTCTGGTCGGCGCAGGCTCCGATGGCTTGCCCCAGGGACATTATAGTTTCGGGGCGTTGATGGATGGCGTGGAGGACAAGACCGAGCTCGAGTGGCTGACGCTGGATGACCCGCTCATCATCCATTACACCTCGGGCTCGACGGGCAAGCCCAAGGGAGTGCTCCACGTGCAGCGGGCCATGCTCGGCCATTTGATGACCGGCAGGTGGGCGCTCGACCTTCAGGAAGACGATGTTTATTGGTGTACGGCGGACCCCGGCTGGGTGACGGGCACTTCTTACGGGATTTTCGCGCCCTGGCTGAACGGAGCAACTAATCTGATTCGGGGCGGCCGCTTTAATGCCTCGGAGTGGTACGGCACGATTGAGAAATTTCGGGTGAACATCTGGTATAGCGCTCCCACCGCGTTCCGGATGCTGATGGCGGTCGGCGACGAGGCGGCGAAACGCTACGATCTTTCCTCGCTCCGGCATGTCCTGAGCGTGGGAGAACCTTTGAATCCGGAAGTCGTCTGGTGGGGTTGGAAAACTTACGGACGAAGGATTCACGACAACTGGTGGATGACGGAAACCGGCCATATCCTGATTTCGAATTATCCCTCCATGGCCATCCGGCCCGGCTCGATGGGCAAGCCTATCCCGGGCGTCAAGGCGTGCATCGTAGATGACGATGGCAATGAGTTAGCGCCCAATACACTGGGGAATCTGGTGGTCAAGCCCGGCTGGCCGGGCATGATGCCGGCCATCTGGAAACAGCCGGAGCGCTACCGGGCCTATTTTCGTATTCCCGGATGGTACGTCACCGGGGACAGCGCCTACCGCGATCAAGATGGGTATTTCTGGTTTCAAGGCCGCGTGGACGATCTCATTATCACGGCGGGCGAGAATGTTGGACCCTTCGAGGTGGAGAGTTGCCTCCTCGAGCACCCGGCGGTGGCGGAAGCGGGCGTGATCGGAAAGCCGGATGCCTTGCGCGGCCACATCATTAAGGCGTTTATTTCGCTCCGCCAAGGAAACGAGCCCAGCGATGAATTGAAAGATGAGATACAGAAATTCGTTCGCCAGAAGCTGGCGGTGCATGCTGCGCCACGGGAAATCGAGTTCAAACAAAAGCTTCCCAAAACGCGCAGCGGGAAGATTATGCGGCGAGTTCTGAAGGCCTGGGAACTGGGCTTGCCCACCGGCGACCTGTCAACGCTGGAGGAGTGACCGAACGGTATGTGGTATGCGGTATGTGGTAGGTGGGGGATGTTCTTCCCCACCTACCACCTACCACCTACCGCTTCCTTGACCGTCCAGGGGGGCGTTCCGCCGGGACGACTGGCGACCAAGGCCCCAACTCGATTGGCGAAATCGGCGATTTCTCGGGGGCGCCATCCGCATCCCATGCCGTGCACGAATGCGGCAGCGAAGGCATCGCCGGCTCCCACCGTGTCTGCGACTCGAACTTGGTAGCCTTCCGCCTCGACGTATTTGTCACCCACCATCAGCACGCACCCTGCTTCTCCCCGCGTCACACAGACGGCTTCCCAGCCAAATCTTCGCGTGGTCCCTCGGCAGAATTCCTCCAAGGAGCGATAGGACCAACCGAACATGGTCTGAATCGTGGCGACTTCCTGGTCATTGAGCTTCACGGCTGTGGCGAAGGACATCAATTCATTCACCAGCGGGGCCTCGTAACAATTCTCACGCAGGTTCACATCGTAAAACCGTCGGGCTTTCGGGTTGGCGCCAATCACCTTCAGGGTAAGCGCCTTTGCCTTGGGGCTAATCTGAAACAGCGTTCCGAAGTAAATCCAGTCAGGCCGCTGCGAGGAGAGTTCTCTGAGGTCAACATCGGAAAGTTCGGGGAAGTCGTAGGCAGCGGGCCGATGGATAGTGAAGTGGGGCTGGCCCGAGGCGTCGAGGATGACGGTGACTATCCCCGTGGGGTGATCCTTTACTCGATGGACAAAACGCGTCGGCAGGCCCATAGCTTCCATCTTCTCCAGTACGCGTCGCCCTCTTCGGTCTTCGCCTACAGCGCTGATGAACGATACCGAGTGGCCCAGGATTTTGGCGTGGGCGGCAAAATTAAGCGCAGCTCCACCCAGGTGTTCTGTGTCCGCGAATACATCCCATAACACTTCACCAATACTAATAATGTTCATGGTCAGCTCTCCACCACCTCGCCGTGCTCCACAAGGCGGGTAGCGATGTTCGGGCTACCATATTTCGCATTGAAATTCCCGGTAGGCGCTGATCATTTCAAAATCGGCGCGGTCGGAGGTGATCAGCCGGGCGCCGTGGGACCGCGCGGTGAGCGCGATGAGCACGTCGAAATGTAGATCGCGCAGCTTGTCAGGCGCGAAGCCTTTATCTGCGTAAATCTGCCCCAGTAGCCGGCCAGACTCCAGCCAATTATTTTCCGTGGGCGTCAGGATGCGATGGTTCTTCTCCAGCGCTCGCAGGAACTCCCGCTCCGCCGGTTCCGTTGCGCCACGCCACAACTCCGCCAAAACCACGGAAGATATCCGGATGAGACCCGTCAGCGATTCGATTCGCTGCTGATGACATCCGGTGCGCAGATGATCGATGAAAATCGAAGTGTCGAAGATGGCGAGGTTACTCACCGTGGCCCGTGAACGAGAGTTTTCCCGCGTGCTTCCTCATCAGGTTCTTGAATCGCTTCAGCGCCACAATCTCTCTGAGCGCCACATGCACCGCCTCAGTCCGGGATTTCACGCCCAGAACTTTTGCGGCTTCGTCCGCCAGATGGGTGTCCAGCCTCATCGATGTGAGTGTCGCAGCCATGCGCCTCCCCTCAACCTTCGTATATATAATGTAGCGAAATCGTATGTACACGTCAAGCTATTCATGCGCCGTCCGCGTCCTCGCGCCCACCTTGCCGTTTTCTCTCATGGCTTGCCGGGAGGCAAAAGGACAGTTCTGCCCGTCCCATGACTGCTTGGTTTGGTGCTTTACGGAAGCATCGGAAAGGGGTCCATTCCGGGGCTAGTAAAACCGGATTTCATCGAGGTCCAAGGTGAATTCGCCGGGTGGGCCGGTCACCGAGATTTCCAATATCCAAGGGCCGTCCGCCAGCCCGTGCCCTGAAGGGTTCGCCAACCACGCGATCGGCACCCGCACGTTTTGCCATGCCTCGCCGGGAACAAAACTGATCGAGGGAAGGGGAGCCGCGGCTGGTTTCGCTGAGCCAAAAGCCGCAGACTCAAGAGCCGCAGACCCTGAAAAGCGGGTCTGCGCTACTTTCGGGGGAAGGAATGCCACCTGGTAGACACGCGATTCGCCGCGAGCTTCAAATTCGATGCCGCGCAGTCCTGTCGAATTCGCGGGTGGCTGAACTTCACACCGGGCTGAGACAAAACCCTGAGGGTTCTTGGGACCGGGCGCCAGGCGTCCTTTCAGGCGCATGGCGTGCCGCGTTCCCTCGGCGCCGGGCGACAACACGGAAATCTCCGCCATGGAATGGCCCGAGACATCGGAGTCTGTGGAGACTTGCCAGCGGCGCAAAAGCTCTTCGGAAGGTTGCGGACCGTCAAAGTCTTCAATCACGTTTGCCTTTTCTGCCTCGGCCTGCGGGGCGGCATCGGATGGTTTCTCGAACACGTTGTAGGTGCGGGCCCACACAGCCGTGGCGTTGGCGCGAGTGTTCATCCACAACCCCATAACCAGGAAGGGCAGCACAAAGACCCCGGACCATAGTTTAGCCTTGGTGGATATCCGTTCTTCTTTTTCCCAGCGGAAAAGTTTCATGGCGAAAAGCAGGCCGAAGAATCCCGAGATCACCAGAACGAGCATTTCCGGCCAGTGACTCATTAGCGGTTCTGCCTGCGCCATGACGCTTTGAAAAGCGCTGACGAGATAGGTGGAAGGGAAAAACATGGCGAGCCGCTGAATCGAGCGCGGAAGCATCGGCAGAGGAAATGTGACCCCGGAAAGAAACAATAACGTGAACCAAATGATGTTACTGTAAACCTGGGCCTCCTGCATGGTGTTCGCCACGCTCGCAATGGTGAGTCCGAAGCCTGCAAAGGCAAACGTTCCCACGGTCACCAAAACCAGCAGTGTCAGCCATCCGATCTTCATCGGCATGTGGAAGAAGACCAGGGCACAGAAGAGTAACAGGCCAATGGTGGGAAGCCCGAGGAGGTAATTCGCCAGCAAATTGCTCAGCAGCATGGTGCGCGGGGCGATGGGGGCCAGACGGTAGCGGCGCAGGCTGCCCCGTTCGCGCTGCATTACGGATTGCATGCCCAATCCAAAGAAGCCGCTGCCCATGATGTTGAGCGTGACGACGGGCCCAAACATGTAAGCCACCACCTCGGGTCTGCCGTGCGCGATCAGGCCGGCATAAGCGAACAGGAAAACCAAGGGGAAGAGAAAGGTGAAGAACAGCGCCAGCTTGGTGCGCATCACCAGGCGGATGGTCAGGAGCGCAATGCGAACGGCAGGCATAATCAGTCTTCGAGCCTTCTCCCGGTCATTTCCACAAACACATCTTCCAAGCTAGGGCGGGCGATGTGCAAATCGAGCAACGCATTCTCCTCAGATTCCAGAAAGCGGATCAAAGCAGAAATCGTCAAGGCGGCGGGTTGGGCGCGGAGAAGATAGGCGCCCGCCGCTTCGTGGCAGTCTATCACGCCTTCGATCAGCTTCAAGCGGTCGAGGCCGACCGGTTTGGCCAGGCGAAGTTCGAGGCGCGTGCCCTGGCCGGAGCGCGCAATTAACTCCCGAGGAGTTCCCAGAGCCACGAGCTGCCCTCGGTCCGTTATCGCCACACGGTCGCAGAGCCGCTCGGCTTCTTCAATGTAATGAGTGGTCAGAAGCACGGTCCGTCCCTCTTCCCGAAAATGCTCGATGAGGGCGTAAATATCGCGGCGCAATTGCGGGTCGAGGCCCACCGTGGGTTCATCCAGCAGGACAAGTTCGGGATCGTTCACCAGCGCCAGAGCGAGGGCCAGGCGCTGCTTTTGACCTCCGGAGAGCTTTTCAAAGAAGGTGTTACGCTTCTCCTCCAGGCCGAAGTGATCCAGAAGCATCTGCACGGAGGCGGAGCGCCGGTAAAAGCCCGCAAACAACTGGAGAGCCTCGTGCACGCGCATTTTATCCGGCAACACGGTGGATTGAAGCTGCGCTCCAATGCGCTCCTTGAGCGCCATGCTCTCCTGTGCAGGATCGAGGCCGCACACCCGGACCTCCCCGCTGTCGGGTTGGCGGAGACCCTCGATGATTTCGATGGTGGTGGTTTTTCCCGCCCCGTTGGGCCCCAAAAGGCCAAACACTTCGCCTTGGAGGATCTCGAAACTGAGACCTCGCACGGCCGCTAGATTGCCATACTGCTTGTGTAGATTCTGGACACTGACGAGGACCGAGTTCTCCTCAAGTGCGGTCATGGGCGGGTAGGACCATGATAGCGAACAAAAATGTGGAAGTCGAGGTGATCGGGAGATCGGGTGAACAACAAACTCGACCGAACTTTTTCCTGGTTTGCCCGATCACCATTCACGACCAGCGTGAGTCCGGCTCAATTGTTCTTCGTTCACCCGATCGTCGGATCACCCGATCTCCCGATTAGCTTAGCGCCCAAGTCCGGCGGCGAGGGTCTTGACCATGCTGCCGTTAGCGTCATCGTCTTTGAGAGCCCACACGAAGTTTCCGCCCAGGCCCCCCGACACGCGCGTCCACACGTAGACCGTCTTTAGAGATGCCGTGAGGGTGTCGTCGTAGCTCCAGAAGGTTTGGGTGGTGGGGTCGTACAGCCACGCCGCAACACTCACCGAATCGAAATAGCTGGTGTATCCGTTGGCCCTCAGGTTTGAGAGTGTGGAGTAGGTCGCGGCCCCAGGGGTTAGCAACGGGTCGCAACCACGGGTGTTACCCGTGAGATCGGTACAAAGGCCGGTTCCGTTGGCCAGGGGTACTGGGGGGGCCCAGGGGTCAGCCCTCGAGGTCTGATACAGTCCATTATCTTTTTTCGGAATGCCAGTGCAACCTACGCCATAGAGAGGCACCCCCATTACGTACTTGGACGGAGGGACGCCGGCGTTAAGGTAAGCGTCCACGGTACAAGCAATGCAGAGGCCCTGCCCATATTCCGGATCCTTCCTGGAATCGAAGAGAGGAGAGGCGTGATTGGCGACGTTCTCCCAGGTTCCGTTGTAGTTGTAACCATCGATGGTGATGAAATCAACCAGCTTGGCAGCCTTCGCGAGGTCGATGTTGGCATAGTTCTGCGCGCCTGCCGGTCCGTCGAATGACAGCTCGTAGTATTTACCATTGGTCTTTCCCAGCGCATCCAGTTGCTTGCGGAACTCCTGCAACAACGCCGTGAAATTCTGTGTATCGGCGGCGGCCGGGAATTCCCAATCGATATGAATTCCGTCAAAGAGGTCCGGAGCTGTGATAGCGCCGTTCCAGTCGCTGCCCACGTTGCCGGTGATAAACATGTTGATGCAGGAAGCAGCGAGCGCATGACGGCCTAGCGCCGTGCTGGCTGCGAGCGAAAAAGCTGCCGTGTTGCTTGCCAAGGCGCCACCGATAGAAATCAGGGTCCGCAAATGGGGATGGAGCTGTTTGAGTTTCAGGATCTCGGCGAAATTCCCATAGAGTGGCCAGGTGTCAGCGATACCTCCAACCGGCGGGAGGTTATTATCCTCAAAATCGGCCCAAGGGTCGGCAATGGCGCAGGTGGACGACGACGGGTTCGAGGGGTCTGCCGTTACGTTGGCAAAAGCGTAGATCAAGTGCGAGAGTTTATTGGCGACTCCATTAGTCTGCATATCTGCGATGTTGTAATTGGCGTAATAAATGCTCCATTCTTCAAAGAACCCCGCCAGGATCTTGCCCTTGCTGCTGTGACCGTCGGCGAACATCGGAGCAGCGCAAGCGGCCAGCGCCAATAAGCTTCCTAACGCAGCTCGGTGCAGTTTAAGTCGAGATTTGCTTGTCATGGAAGTTCCTCTTCTTATCGTGCTAACCACCGAGGCACAGAGAAGGCGCTTTTTCTTTTCAGTTCTCTGTGCCTCAGTGTCGCTGCGGTTCGGAGTCCCTTTGGCGACTTCTCAACTTGTACTCCGTTTACTCTCTCGACGGTTGGATTATACATCCGGCCGTCTCGGGGTCAAAGCAAAATGGATATCGTTAATGCTTTGATGGTGTCTCGAGCAGCGGCGGTCACCCCGAATTCTCGAGGACTTACGGCACCGAGAGAGCGACGCCACGGCAAACTAACGGTTGCTTGGAACGGTATTGTGATGTCATTCTGACGAGAGAGCAGCGAGGGGGCGAAAATGTGGCCTTTAGTGGCGTCGTCGTCGCGGTCTTTGTCGCCAGATGGCCGCCACAAGGGCCGCTCCTACATCGCGACTCGCTAGGGAGTAAACGATGAAGATCCTTGTGCTCAATTGCGGCAGCTCATCCATAAAGTTCCAATTGATCGAGACGAATGCAGAGATGATCGAGGCAAACGCCGACCGCTCGATTGCCAAAGGAAGCATCGAGAAGATCGGAACGGACGAGGCGGTGTTGCATTTGGCCGTGCCGCCCAATCCTCCTCAGATCGTACGGGAGGAGATGCTGGACCACCAAACGGCCCTTACGAGGACCATTCAGGCCCTTAAAGACGCCAAGGCTCTTGGAGATATTTCACAGATCGAAGCGGTGGGACACCGCGTGGTCCACGGCGGCGAGCGATTTTCGGCTTCCGTAATGATCGACGAGGAAGTGGAGAAGGTGATCCAACAGTGCAGCGAGTTGGCTCCCCTTCACAATCCCCACAACTTACGTGGATATCTTGTGGCACGAAAGGTATTCCCGCAGATTCCGCAAGTGGCTGTATTTGACACCGCATTCCACCATACCATGCCACCCAAGGCCTATCTTTACGGCCTGCCCTACTCCTATTACAAGCGGTACCGCATCAGGCGTTATGGGTTCCACAGCACGTCGCACCGCTACGTGGCTTTTTATTGCAGGCAGATGTTGGGCAAGAGCAAGGGTGAGGCGAACTTGATTACCGCCCACCTCGGCAATGGCTGCTCGATTACGGCGATTGAGAAGGGCCAATCCATTGACACCTCCATGGGCTTCACTCCCCTGGAGGGGCTGTTGATGGGCACACGCTGCGGAGACATCGACCCGGCCATCATCCTGTATTTAATGTCAAAAGATGAATTGGCCATTCACGACGTGTCTACACTTCTGAATAGGTTCAGCGGCCTTTACGGGATTTCGGGAGACTCGAATGACATGCGAGAACTGCTCGCGGCGGCGGCAAAAAACGATGCGCAAGCACAGACGGCCATCGAGGCGTTTTGCTATCGCCTGCGGAAGTACATTGGCGCTTATACGGCTGCTCTCGGCCATGTCGATGGCCTGGTGTTTACGGGGGGCATTGGCGAGAACGCGCCTCTCGTCCGCGAGAAAACGTGCCAGGGGCTTGCGGAACTGGGATATGAGATTGATTTGGCTCGGAACGCCGAGGCGGTCGGCAAGTCGAGCGAAATCTCCACCGATTCCAGCCGCATCCGAATCTTCGTCATTCCGACCAATGAGGAGTTACTGATCGCCCGCGACACCTTCCGGGTGATTCGGGGATTACCGATCCCGTCGTAAGAGGGTAGGGGGCGTTAGAACTGAATGAACAGCTCCCTCCCTAGGGTAGACGGCAGTTTATTGAGTTTGAAGCAGAGGGCTTTCCAATCAGTTTTGAGCGGGAGGGCGAAGACTCGCTCAAGCCGGGGGATGCAGCACGCAGGAAATATTTCGCGACTCCTCGGAAACCTCGCTGGCCAGATTGATGATATCGCTCAGGGCTGCCCTGCACTGCTCACCCAGGCGGGAGGCGTTTCCTTCCAGCACGTTGAGATTCAAGATCAGGGCGGCCATGGTCTGCCCCGTACTGCCGTGCAGATCGCGAGCAATGCGCCGCCGTTCCTCCTCCTGCGACTGGACCAGTTGGGCCGGCAAGGCTCGCATGGCCTCCTCAGCTTTCTTACGCTCCGTGTCCGCGTCATCGCGCGATGCGGTGGGCCGGCTGTCAGACAATTTTCGGTGTGCGTTTGGCCGTTCGGAAGATTAAAGGAGTTTCGTCCTTCGCCAAGGCTCGAATCGCCGCGATCAAATCGCTCCCCGCATTCGACTTGAGCACATAGCCTCTGGCTCCTACTTCCAGAGCGGTCTGCATCATTTGCTCCGAATCGTGCATGGTGAAGATGAGTATCTTGGTTTGCGGAGCAGTCTCCATGATCAGGCGCGTCGCGTCAAACCCGCTCATCACCGGCATGGTGATATCCATGATAACCACATCGGGCTTGATTTGATTCACTAGCTTGACCGCGTCCGGGCCATTCGCCGCTTCACCCACTACTTCCCATCCAGCCTGGGTTCCGAGCAGGGCGTGCAACCCCCGCCGGACCACTTCGTGGTCATCAGCGATCAGTATGCGGAGATTTTTCATGATTCGGTCCTGTGAATGATTAGATTGCGCCTATCACGTTGCCTGACTCTCACAGCCGGCGACTCCCCCCGGGGGTGCGGGATGACGCTCGGCGGGAACCGGTGCCTCTCTTGCGCAGTCTAACACAATTGTGAGGTGGCGGCGGGTTTACCCCGCCAACCCCGCTAACTTACCCGGCCCTCTTATTGCCCCATTACGCCTCACCATGACCATGATTGACTTAGACTCCCCGACCCATTAGGTTGGGTGCATGGAAGGTCGGATGCTGAGACTCACTCCGGGGGTGAGGTGATGGACGTCGGGAAAACCATGGAGTTTATTCTCCAATCACAGGCCAAGGCCGAGGCGCGTGCTGATCGCGCCGAACAGCGCATGGACCGTCTGGAGCGCGCCATTGCCCAAAACATCCGGGTCGTGAAGGGGTTGGTTCGTGCTGGAGTGTCCCTCCGTAGCGACGTGCGCGAGCTACAGAGGTGGCGCGCCGCGAGCGAGAAATTCCGCGCCCAAACGGAGCAAAACTCGGCCAAGATCACCGGCAAGCTGGATGCCCTGATTGACATCGTGGACAAGTCGATCCGCCGCAATGGAGGGCGTCGCGCTGATATGGTGGGCCTGTATTAAAGAGGTGCCTTACGTGGATTGAGAGCTGGGATAAATGCTCTGAACAAGGGTGCGCTGGCAAAAGGGCAGATAGGCCAGAGGCGCAATCGATCCCAGCGCCAAGCCATACCCGATATTATGGACCAGCAGCAGGGGCGATACCGCCCAGAACGTGTCAAGAATGAAGATGGCAGGGAACAAGCGCCGAAAGTTCTCGCCCGCAGCCCGGTGGTTGAGCCCCACCGAGGCAAGCAGATAGAGGCGGACGGCGATGCCGCACATTGCAATAATGAGAACCAGCGGCCCGGCCATCGCCGCCCATTCGCCGAGCCCGCGCGCCAGCACTTCTCTTACGGCCTCCGCCTTATAGAGCGCGGCGCAATACATTGCAAGGTAGCCGCCTTGCACTGTCAGGAAGAGAAAGCGTGCCAGCGGTCGCGGCAGGCTGAAATCGGCATCTGGCGCTCGATGGGCCGTCGCAGTCAAACCCGCCGCCCGAGAGGGGGCGGCTTCCGAAGCTCCTCCGGGCGACACAGCGTTTGCAATGGCGCCATTATCCGCTAACGTTCGGCCTCCCGAACTGTTCCGGACTGAGCTCTCGTTGTTGGGGCCCAGCGTGAGTAGGCTGGCAGCCTTGTCCGCGCGGTCTTGCGGCCCGGTGGCAGCAGAAGTTTCCACCGCAGCGATGAACCGGTAGCCCTTACGTGGAAGTGTTTCAATGAACCGCGGCCTTTCCAGGTCATCTCCGAGCGCCACGCGAATTTTCCGCATGGCCGTGTTGACGGCGTGCTCGAACTCCACGAACTCGTCCTCGCGCCACAACGCCTTCTCGATTTCCGCCCGCGTTACCAGTTCCCCGGCGCGACAGGCCAGTAGGACGAGGAGCTTCCCGGGCTGGTCCTGAAGCTTGATGAGACGGCCGTCCTTGCGAAGCTCTCGTGTCTGAAGGTCCAGATCAAACGATTCGAATCGGATACGCCCCTGGCGCTCTGGTGGAGGCATGGTTCCCTAAACCCCGGCAAGTCAAGGTTCGCGCTTATTATACCATTCGTGTTTTGGAGGTAGAGGCAGCTTTACGCCGCCACCTGGCGAGGTAAACTCTCCGCAGGTAGAGGCGGTTTTACGCCGCCATCCGGCGAGGTAAACTCACCGCTACAGCACCCACTGACGCGCTCCCGCCGCCTTACGCTGTAGGGGAACCGCAAGCGCGGGACGAGCGGCCACAAGGGTCGCCCATACTACACAATTTTCCGTCTCCCTGAGTTGTAGTCGTGGTAGTATGACGGCTCGCTCACTCAGGGACTGATCTTCAAACGGAGGAAATTCATGAGACAGGAATTGGCCCGAATTGGTATGTCGCTGGCCCTGGCAGTAGTTTTCGCCATCTCCAGCCGGACTATGGCGGGACAGTCACCCCTCCAGGACTCTGACGCCAACGAGAAGGACGTCTTTAAGAACCTGGAGTTTCGTAATCTGGGTCCGGCGGTGGGCGGCGGTCGCGTGGCGGCGGTGGCCGGTATTCCAGGCAACCCCAACATCTATTATGTGGGTGCCGCGGCCGGCGGTGTCTTCAAAACCGAAAACGGAGGAATCACCTGGAAAGCGATCTTCGAGCACGAGCGCTCAGCCTCGATCGGCGCCCTCGCCTTGGCTCCCTCCGACCCCAGCATCGTCTGGGTGGGGACGGGCGAATCGAAAGTCCGCAACGACGTGATCGACGGCCGCGGCGTCTACGTCTCGGGTGACGCCGGGCACTCGTGGAGATTCGCCGGCTTGGGCAAGGTGGGACAGATCTCCCAAATCATCGTTGATCCCACCAACTCCGATGTAGTGTACGTGGCAGCCACGGGACACGCCTGGGCTCCCAATCCCGACCGTGGGGTGTTCCGGACCGATGATGGCGGGAAAACCTGGAAAAAGGTCTTGTTCGTCAACGACTCCACGGGCGCGGCGGATCTTGCGATTCAACCGGGCAATGCCAAAGTGTTGTTCGCTGCGATGTGGGAGTTTCGCCGTTACCCTTGGACGCTGGTGGATGGCGGTCCGAGCAGCGGCATCTACCGTTCTACGGACGGCGGTGACACCTGGAAGAAGTTGAGCAAGGGCCTGCCGGAAGGCCCGCTCGGCCGCATCGCGGTGGCCGTGGCGCCCACCAATCCGAATCACGTTTACGCGCTGGTGGCGGCCAAACGTGGCATGCTCTGGCAATCCACCGATTTGGGTGATACCTGGACGGAGGTTAGCGACAATCACGCCTACGATATTCGCCCCTTCTATTTCTCCCGGCTGATGGTTTCCCCTGAGAACGAGAACAAGGTCTACTTCATGTCTCTTAACCTGGTGGAATCGGATGATGGAGGCAAGACTTCGCACACCGCCGATCGTGGGGTTCATGCTGACCATCACGCGCTTTGGATCGATCCCAAGGATCCCCAGCGGATGATCCAAGGCAACGACGGGGGCGTCAATGTGACGACCGACGGCGGCAAGAGCTGGCGGTATCTCAATAACCTGCCCATCGAGCAGTTCTACATGGTCTCGACCAGTAACGAGGTTCCGTACTCCGTGTGCGGCGGCTTGCAGGATAACAGCGCCTGGTGCGGAGCTTCCAGCAACTTGGGCGGACGCGCGGTGGGCGCTGCCGATTGGTATACGGTGACCGGTGGCGACGGCGAGTATGCGGTGTTCGCCCCTGGCGATCCCCATATCATCTACGTCGATTCGCAGAACGGGAGCATCACCCGTCTGGAGAAGAACACTCACCTCACCCGCTACATCCGCCCCTACCTGGAAGGCGTCGAGGAAATGAAGCCGGCTGACCTGAAGTATCGCTTCAACTGGACCTCCCCCATCGCCGTCTCCGAGACCGACGCCAACGAGGTCTATCTGGGCGGCAATGTCCTCTTCAAGTCCACGGATGGCGGAAGGCATTGGACGGCCATCAGCGGCGACCTGACGCGCAACGACAAATCGAAGCAGGAGATTGCGGGCGGCCCCGTCGAGCACGATATCAGCGGCGCGGAAAGCTTCGACACCATTCTTACCATCACGCTCGCGCCTACCGATGCCAAAGTGATTTGGGTGGGCACCGACGACGGCGTGGTCCAGGTGACACGCGATGGCGGTAAGAACTGGACCGACGTTTCCGTTCACGGCGCGCCGGAGTGGACCCGCGTCTATCAAGTTGGCGTCTCGCCTTTTGATGCCGGCACGGCTTACCTCACCTACGATGCCCATGAGTTGGACGATCCTCGACCCTACGTCTACAAGACGTCCGATTACGGCAAGACGTGGACGCCTATCGCCGGCGGCCTGCCCGCCGACGCGCCCGCGCACGTGGTCCGAGAAGACCCCAACCAGCGCGGGTTCCTCGTGTTGGGCACTGACACTGGTCTCTTTTACTCGCAGGACGCGGGAGAGCACTGGCAGCCGCTCAAGGCCAACTTCCCCACCGTGCCCATCTATGACCTGAAGTTCGTGAAGGCGAACGGCGATCTGGTGGTGGCCACGCACGGCCGAGGCATCTTCGTGCTCGACGACATTCGACCGCTCGAGCAGATGAGCGCCAAGATCGAGGACAGCGACTTTCAACTGGTCAGCACCGCTCCCGGCACCCTGTTTCATCACTGGCGCGGCGCAGGATTCGGCATGGCATCGGATTACTCCGCACCCAATGGTCCGGAGGGAGCGGTGACCGATTACTTCCTGAAGAAGGAGATCGAACCGAGGCGCGGTGGCGGTCCGGGCGGGCCGGGTGGCGCCCCGGCAGGTGGGACAGGCGGCGCGGGCGCCGCAACGCAGGGAGGCCAAGCCAGCGAAGGAGGTCCAGGCGGCGCCGAGGGTCCCGAGGGCCAGCGGGAAGGCCCGGTCAAGATCGTGATCACCGACGAGCATGGGAATCCGGTGGCGACTGAGCATGGTCCTTCCAAGGCCGGCATCAATCGCTTTGTTTGGTCCATGCGTTACGACGGCCCGGAGCGGCTGACCTTCGAGCGGCGACAGGAACAGAGTGAATTTGCGGAGTTCTTCGGCCGGGGGAGGGGACCCCAAGTACTGGCAGGGAAGTATCACATGGTCATCACCGTGGGCGAGCACAAGGCGGAAGCCGATCTCAGTGTGCGCCCGGACCCCAACCTGAAGATTGATGCGGAGAATTCCCGCGCCGCGCTGCGGTTCTCGCTCGAGGCGCGCAATGCCGTGAGTGCGCTGAACACCATGCTTAACCGGGTCGATGGAATGCAGAAGTCACTCGCCGCTTTCCAGGGCATGGTGCGCTCGAGCGACGACAACGATTTGAAAAAGAAGTTCCAGCCCCTCACGGGTAAATCGTTCCAGCTCGGCAGGAAGCTCCGAGCGTTAAAGGATTCCGTATACAACTCGGAACTCCAGCCCGGCTCCGAAGATGAGCTTCACTATTTGGCGGCGTTTAACAGCAGGCTTTCCGAGCTCTCGGGCGCCGGCGCTTTCTCCTATGGAGAGCCCCCGACGCAATTGGCTCTGGATCAGAAAGCGGAGTTAACCAAGGAATTAGAGCAGCACTTGGCCGACTTCAATGAACTCATCCAGACGGACGTGGCAGCCTATAACAAAGACGCCTTCGCCCTCGGCGCGCCCACGCTCTATGCAGGCGAGGCTATCTCGGTGAAGAAGATACCGGAGGGACTCTGATCGCTATGCATGGCATGACCCTCGAAGAAACGCTGAAGCGCTTGCGTGGGAGCGCAAGCCTCTTCTACCGGACCTTTAATCCCACACGCCAGGAATTGCGTACCCGGCCATGGTTTAAGGTCGAGGGGGACAAGACCCTCATGTACGATTACGACATCAAGCCGGACGATGTGGTCTTCGATCTGGGCGGCTATGAAGGGCAGTGGTCAAGCAATATCTTTTCGAGGTTCTGCTGTTCGATTCACGTCTTTGAACCCGTGCAGCGGTTCGCGGAGGGGATTGCAGCGAGGTTTCAGCATAACCCACGCATCGTCGTCCATGCGTTCGGTCTGGCGGGTAGCACTCGAACAGAGTCAATCCTGGTAAACGGGGTTGCTTCGTCTCACTTTGCGAAGAAGGGGGTGCCGGAAAGCATGCGGCTTGTCCGTGCAAGTGATTTTCTGGCGGACAATGGCATTGAGAAGATCCGGCTGATGAAAATCAACATCGAGGGCGGGGAATATGAGCTGCTTGATCACTTAATCGAGACGCGGTACATACGTAACATCTCCAATGTGTTGGTGCAGTTTCATGACTTCGTTGCGGATGCGCCGTCCCGCATGCGCAAGATCCAGGAGACGCTTTCACGCACTCACTACCCGACGTTTCAGTATGAATTTGTGTTCGAAAATTGGAGGTCCAGAGCCGGCTGACCCCACGCGCCCCCCTACTGATCTTCGCTCAGCCTCGATGTGGTGGAACTTCTGGACCAATCCAGACTTGCCATGTTCCTTCCCCCTTTCGCTAACTGCTCTTGGCGCGAAAGTGGATGGGTACTTCCCGCCTGAAGGTCCGAACCGCTATTAGAGAGATTGTCTCGCCCCATTGGGTCCTCGATGTGACCGTTGTAGGCTTCGCGATAGTCCTGGTGGCAATCAAGCTTCCCTTGTACGGTGGCGGGACTGTATGCGATAATTCAGACCTCTTCCGTTGCGGGGTCCTAAGTGACCCCGGGGCCTGGTTGTTCTCTTCATATACAAGACAGGAGGCAGCTCGATGGTCAGACGATGTTGTGAATTGCCGATTTGGGACATCACTGAGGCCGACTGGATCGACGATCGCCAAAACAGACGATTCGCGATCTACAGTTACGGGGCGCCCACCGGTTCGGACGATGCCGTATTGGACAAGGAAACGGGTCTCGTCTGGGAGCGTTCTCCGTCGCCGGACAAGCGACAGTGGGACGGCGCGATTGTCTATTCTTACACGCAAGCAATTGCCGGGCGGAAGGGCTGGAGGCTCCCAACCATTGAGGAACTGTTGAGCTTGGTCGATCCTACAAAGACTAACCCCACCCTACCTGGCGGACATCCCTTTATGAATGTGAAGACCGATTACTTCTATTGGTCGTCAACTCTCGGCATGACCCAACCGCCGACGTTCGCGTGGGGATACAATTTTGGAAATGGTGATACAAGCAATGTGGTTAAGAGTGCCTCGGCCTATACATGGCTGGTTCGTGGATGGTACGGGCACGATTATCCATTTTGAGTGTCAGTCGGCGTAATACGACGAAGTATGATGCGGCGATGTGATTTAGCGGCGAGAAGCATGGTGGCCGTCCCAGCGCCCGGGAATAGGCTGACCGTGACTACTCCATGCTAGCCATTTTCCTGGGACGCCGGGTGGCGGGCGCCGCGTTCCGCGTAGCGAACTACCTATCGAAGTAGGCCTGGCTGGGGCGTGGACTCTTCATGGCCGCCCGGAAATGTCCATGCCCACTGCCGAATGTGCCTGTAATTCACCTGCCTGAGCCCCCCGAAAATTCCACTTGACACTGGTTGGCCATCTGTCATGCTGTCATAGGACAGGGAGCCGACTATGATACTCCAAATCAATTTCAAGTCCGGCATGCCGATCTATCTCCAGATCGTAGATCAGGTCAAGGCCGCCGCCGCTTCCGGGGCGCTTCAACCCGGCGAGGCGCTCCCCTCTATCCGTCCTCTGGCGGAGGAACTGCGCGTCAACCGCAACACGGTCGCCAAAGCCTATTCCGAGCTGGAAAGCCAGGGCGTAATTGAAACGCTGCCGGGGCGGGGATGTTTCCTGAAAGAAAATCAATCGGCATTGCGCAAGGAAGTCCGGCGCAAGCTGCTGATCGAGGACATCGACCATGCTATTGTGCAAGCGCACCATTTGCAAGTGCCCCGCGATGAACTTCTCAAACTGATCCACGAACGATTGGACGTGCTCGACGGCAAACGGCGCGCCCATGAAGACCATAAGGAGGGTTGACCGGCCATGAATTCTCCCACTCCACCTGTCCAAATCGAAAATCTCACCTACGCCTATGGGCGCGCGGAGGCCGTGCATGACTTGAGCCTGACCGTGCAGCCCGGCCGCTGTTACGGACTGTTCGGTCGCAACGGGGCGGGCAAAACAACCACCATGAAGTGTCTGCTCAATCTGCTCCGTCCGCAGCGCGGGCAGGTGCGCGTATTCGGCCTCGATCCGGCCAAGCACGAAGTCGCGGTGAAACGCCTCCTCTCTTACGTGCCGGACCAGGTCGCATTTTATCCGTGGATGAGCGTTCGGGAGACGCTCGATTACTTGGCGTCATTTCGTGCCCAATGGAACCGGAAGACCGAGCAGGAGTTGCTTGAGCGCTTCCAGCTCGATCCGGCGCAGCGCACCGGAAGCCTGTCGAAGGGCCAGCGAACTCAGGTGGCGCTGATCGCCGCGGTCTGCCCGGAGACGGACTTGCTGGTGCTCGACGAGCCGACATCGGGCCTGGACCCCATCGTTCGCCGCGAGTTCATTGAGGCGGTCATCGGCGCGTACCAGCAAGGCATTCCCGGCCATCGCACGATTCTGGTCTCTACTCACCTCATCACTGAATTCGAAGGGTTGATTGACGAGTTCACGCTGATCGACCGCGGCCGCGCGGTGCTGACGCTCGATGCCGACCGGGCCCGCGAGCGCTATCAGAAAATCCGCGCGCGCTTCGCGCAATCGCCGCCGGAAATCGGCCTGAAAGCCGCATTGCGCGTACACCGCGAGGGGCGCGAACTGGAGTTGATCGTCAATGGTGGCGGCGCGGAATTGATGGAGCGCCTGCGGCAGCACAATCCGGAGGCGCTCACAACCGAGTCGCTGACCCTCGAGGAAATCTTCGTCGCAACCTTGAAAGGTGGGTAGCGCGGACCTGTTTTGTAGGTCCGCGGCTTTCCATTGGCAATCGGAGACGAGCCGCGGGCCTAAAGAACAGGTCCGCGCTACATCCGCCTAACTTTGAAGGAAGGAGTTCCCAATGAAGCTTATGAACGTTAAGCCAACCTATTCGATCTGGAGGATCACACCCGCCCTGGTGCTCGGTACACTCGTTCTCTCAATGGCCCTCTCCGCACAGGAGACGCCCGGCGTTCCCTCCCATGAAAACCAGCTCGCCGCAGTCGGGTCTCTCCGCAGCATCAACACGGCCGAAGCCTATTACGCAAAAGAATACGGTAAAGGTTTTAGCTCAACTCTCGCCGCGCTTGGAGTGCCGCCTGATGGTACGAAGGTCTCCCCGAGGGCGGCGGGCTTGCTCGATAATTCTCTGACGGGTGGTACGAAGAACAATTTCGTCTTTAAGTACAGTGCAGGCGCTCGAGACGCAGAGGGGAACATAAGCACGTACACCGTCACAGCCCAGCCTGTAAAGTGGGAAAAAGGCGTGAAGAGCTTCTTCACTGACCAGACGGCGGTGATTCGTGGGACTGACCAGAACCGACCGCCGAGAGCCTCCGACCCCGCGCTCTAGTGCTCAGCTATAGGGGTTAGCGATTTATTAATGCAACTCGGCGCTAGGAGACGAGAATGAATGCCAAAACCACGAGAATCCTCAAGGAAGCACGCCCCTTGTTTTGGCCGTGGTGTGCCGTGGCCGCCGCGGCCCTGCTGCCGCTCGCGCACCCGCCACAATTAATTGAGTTGGTCTGGCCGATTGGATTCTTTCTCGGCATCCCGCTGCTCGCGACTCTCCCGCTGGGCGACGAATTCCAACTCCGGACGCTTTCCCTGCTGCTTTCTCAACCCATAGGACGGATGGAAATCTGGGGCGAGAAGTTGCGCGTTACGGTGGTTGCGGTCCTGTCTGCGGTTCTGTTTTTCTCACTGACCTTGCGGGCGACCTCATTTCGGCAGGATTGGAAGGTATGGGCCTTTGGGGGGGCGTGGATCGTTGCCATCACCGCTTCGGCGACGTTCTGGACGCTTTTCACAAGATCAACGGTGGGCGGCGTCGTCCTGAACATTGGGGTCCAGTCCTTCATCGGTTTTACTGTTCCCTGGACGAACTGGGCCGGCTGGCTTCGCGCACGCGGATATCTCGCGCCGGGAAACCCCATCGTTCCTACAACCGTCACCTTTGTCTTCCTGTGCTACGCAGGTGTAATGCTCTGGCTGGGCTGGCGATTGTTGGCGCGGTTTCAGGCGACGGGAGGCACGGCCAGTGATGACCTGCTGATGGCCGGTCCGGACGTGATGTCGGGAGCATGGGCCTGTTGGTTGAACTGCCGCCCCAGCGGAGCGGTCCTGAACTTGATCCGCAAGGAACTTCGTTTGCTGCGGCCGGTCTGGCTGATCACCTTGCTGGCGGCCCTCGGCTGGGCTTGCCTGAGCTTGTTCGGCTTGCTGTTCGAGCGAGGATCTTCCAGGAATTTCGAAACCGCGGTGGTCATTGCGGGTGTGGTCAGCACGTTGATGATCGCGATACTCGCCGGAAGCGTGTCGCTGGGAGAGGAAAGAACCTCGGGGACGCACGCCTGGCACATGACCTTGCCGGTGTCGGCTTTCCGCCAGTGGGTCATCAAGCTGTTCGTGGCCCTGTTCGCCGGTTTGGTTGGCGCGGGGCTGCTCCCGATGTTGATCGTAGGGAGAATGCTATTTGGAGCGTCTCGGATATTTGTAGATGTTCATTTCGGATTGGGTTGGCTGTTCGTGGTGCTAATCCTGACCTTTGCCTCATTCTGGTGCGCGTGCGCCGTCAAGGGGACAGTGCGCGCGGTGCTGTGGGTCTTGCCGGTGCTGATCGCCGTCGGCCTGGCCAATGTGTCCGGTGAACGGGCCGGCCGTGAACTCGTGGACCCTCTTGTTGCGAGGTTCGATCTCTTCGCCAGTTTCAGATTCGCCACCGCTGTTTCGCGCCTGGGTTCCAACGTGTTTTTCAGACTTATAGATGCGGCGTCGGAAAACATGACGGGCAGCATACAAGCAGGACGCATGGTGACAACAACGATATTGGTTCCCATGCTGCTCGTCGCCGTCATCCAAAGTTACCGGCTGTTTCGGGCGCAGTTCCAGGACCGAGCTTTGTCTGTGATCAGGAGTCTGCTGCCCTTGGTCATGACGGCGTTTCTGTGCAGCTTTCTTTTGCTGGCCTCCTACACCTTCGTGAACGACGCGACGGCACAGACGCGTGCGCTGCTTTTCAGAACCGGACTAGCGATCGAGGAAATCCTCCGCACACGAGCGATCGAGAAAACCCCACCCAGCGTCGCGAAACTGGATGCAACGCATCCACTGCAACTCACGGGGGATGCTGTGGAGAAAGCTGATGCGGAGAAACCTTTCCACCTCCCTTTCCCCCTGCCTGGTAATACGCGGCGCTGGCTGCGCAACGCCCGCATCACGGTTATTCCCGACAAGTCTCATCCCAGTGGCTTCTACTGCGTGGGAACCCACGGGGGATCGACTTGGTGTTATTATTCGGCCACCATCCATTTGGCGGACGGCACCGATTTAATCGAGTCATGGGAGCCCGACGCCCATCGCGCGTGGCCTTCCGGACATTATTCTGTTTACGCCCACTGGCCAGGCGCCGCGGGGCAAGAGTCCCTGTGGGACTGGTGAAGGCGCGCCGCCCTCGTAATCGCGCCCAAATCTTCATCGTTCTCGCCTACGTCTTTGGGTTTTATTGCCGCCGGCTGACGCTTTCCACGAGCAACTCGATGACGCGCAAGCCTGCCCCAAAGGTCTTGTTGCCTGTGCGCGGAGCGCGGAAGTAACGCGAGTTTTCAGGAAGAGCCCTCTGGGTGACAGGTTTCATCGCACGACGGGCTCGGAAAAGGGCACGCGGAGGGCACGAATTTTTTTCTTGACAGTGCTCTAGTACACTAGTACACTAGCACTATAAATGAATTTGAAGCAGCCCAATTCGCAAACCCCCTTCCGCTTCGCCCTTGATCTCCAGAGTGGCGTCCCGGTTTACAGGCAGATTATCGATCAGGTGCAGGCCGGCGTAGCCACGGGTGCGCTGGGGCCCGGGCATCAGCTACCCACCGTCCGCCAGGTTGCTGTGGATCTGGCCATCAATCCCAACACCGTGCTGCGCGCCTACCGGGAAATGGAGATCCGCGGCGTGCTGGAAACACACCAAGGTACTGGCACCTTCATTTCGCATCGCCAGGCCAAGCCGGACGACTCGGAACGCCGGCGGCAGCTTGAACAACTGGTGAGCGAGTTTGTGGCCCGTGCCGGAGCCGGAGGGTTCACCCTTCAGGAGGTTGCGGAGGCCTTGTTTGACCGCTACCCCGCACTAGGGAAAAGGAAGAGTGGGTCAATTTAATCTGGAGGCGGCTTTACGCCGCCATTGGCGGGATGAACCCGCCGCTACACCATCAAGTTAGCCCACTACCGAAGGAGGAGACAAACCATGTTGGAGAACATTCAGAAGGTCAGCAGCGTGGGCATTACGGTATTCGTGGCGTGCGCAATTGCCGGCGGGATTGGGACTGCTATTTTGGCCCGCCCATACCCCATCGTGGCAGGGATGCTGGTGGGTGTTTACTTCCTGTTTGCCATTAAGGTAGCCGCGCAATGGGAAAAGGTAGCGCTGCTGCGCTTTGGCAAGTACGTCGGTCTGCGCGGGCCGGGGATCTTCACCATCATCCCCATAGTCGACACCCTGAGCCGCTACGTAGATCAACGCGTGCGCGTAACCAAAGTGACGGCGGAAACAGCGCTGACACGCGACACCGTGCCGGTGAACGTCGATGCCATCGTCTTCTGGGTGATTTGGAACGCGGAGAAGTCGATCCTGGAAGTGGAAAATTTTATCGAAGCCATCACCATGAGCGCCCAGACGGCCTTGCGAGAATCTATTGGACGCCACGAGTTGGCACAGATGATCACGGAGCGCGAAGTCCTGGGCCACGAGTTGCAACGCATCCTGGATGAAAAGACAAACCCCTGGGGAATCACCGTGCAGTCTGTCGAGATCCGCGACGTCCACATTCCGCAGGCGCTCGAAGACGCCATGTCGCGGCAAGCTCAGGCCGAACGCGAGCGCCAGGCGCGCATCATCCTGGGGCAGGCCGAGACGGAGATTGCGGCCAAGTTCGAGCAGGCATCGAAAGTCTACCTCGACAATCCTGTGGCTCTGCACCTGCGCGCCATGAACATGCTATATGAGGCGATCAAGGAGCGGGGCTCGATGGTGATTGTGCCCTCCTCCGTGGTTGAAACCATGGGGCTGGGTGGAACGCTGGGCGTGGCAGCACTAGTTCTACTACGTTAAGTTATTGACCTCCCGTAAGAGAGGTGGTAAGCTCCGGTCTATGACCGAGAGCCAAATCGAGAAATGTCGAGAACGCTTGGAACAGTTTTTGGCCGGCCTGCTGGAGCCGCAGG
>Ga0326728_10007354_pt1 | contig 28379 bp, 26 predicted proteins | sample MB3enrmetagenome_FD_207602 | JGI IMG/M metagenome (GOLD analysis project Ga0326728, IMG submission 207602) | Lab enriched peat soil microbial communities from McLean, Ithaca, NY, United States - MB31MN | ecosystem: Environmental > Terrestrial > Soil > Wetlands > Peat | place: USA: New York... | reverse complement strand
CTGGTTCCATGTGCTGCGCGGCGATGCCCAGGGCGGCATGGCCTCGCTGTGGGCCGACCTCTTTGGCGTGCTGTGGCTGGGCTGGCTGGCCAGCTTCTTCGTGCGCGTGCACCTGCTGCCCTTCGGTGGCTGGTGGAGCTTCAGCCTCTTCTTCATGGTGTGGGTCTACGACGCGGGCGCCTACTTCATCGGCCGCAGCCTGGGCCGCACCCCGCTCTCGGCCCTCTCGCCCAACAAGACCGTGGAGGGCCTGCTGGGCGGCCTGGCCATCACCGTGGCGCTGTCGGTGCTGCTGCTGCCCCGCATCCTGCCCGCGGGCTTCCCGCTCACGCGGGCTCAGCTGGCCCTGCTCGGCGCCCTGGCCGGGCTCTTCGCTCAGGCCGGCGACCTGCTGGAGAGCATGCTCAAGCGGCATGTGGGGGTCAAGGACTCCGGCCGCCTCTTCCTCAAGCTGGGCGGCTTCTTGGACAAGCTGGACTCCCCGCTCTTCGCCGCCCCGCTGTTCTGGTGGGTGGCCACCCACCTGAGCTGAGGCGCGCATGGCCTTGAGCCGCGGCATCGTCATCCTGGGCTCCACCGGCTCCATCGGCGAGAGCGCCCTCAAGGTGGTGGACCACCTGAATGCCAGCGGCCAGGCCCGGGTGCGGGTGGCGGCCCTGGCTGCGCGCAGCTCTGCGAAGCGCTTGCTGGCCCAGGCCCGGCGCTACAAGCCGCGCCTGGTGGCCCTGAGCGACCCCCAGGCCGCGGCCTGGCTCAAGGCCAGGCTCAAGGGCCCCGGCGCCCCGCGTGTGCTCTCTGGCCCGCAGGCCCTGGAGGCCGCGGCCGTGGCCCCGGGCGCCAGCCTGGTGCTCACCGCGGTGGTGGGCGCGGCCGGTCTCCTGCCCACGCTCAAGGCCATCCGCGCCGGCCGGACCATCGCCCTGGCCAACAAGGAGACCCTGGTCGCGGCCGGCGAGCTGGTGCGGCGCGAGGCCGACCGCGCCAAGGTGCGCCTGCTGCCCGTGGATTCGGAGCACAACGCCATCTTCCAGTGCCTGGCCGGGCTGCCCGAGCCGGGCGAGGTCAAGCGCATCATCCTCACCGCCTCGGGCGGGCCCTTCCGCCAGGCCAGCCTGGCCCAGCTCAAGCGGGTGCGGGCCGAGCAGGCGCTCAAGCACCCCACCTGGGCCATGGGCCCCAAGATCACCGTGGATTCCGCCACCCTCATGAACAAGGGGCTGGAGGTGATCGAGGCGCGCTGGCTCTTCGGCGTGGATTTCGACCGCATCAGCGTGGTGGTGCACCCGCAGTCGGTCATCCACAGCATGGTGGAGGCCGTGGACGGCTCGGTGCTGGCCCAGCTGGGGCCGGCTGACATGCGCCTGCCCATCCAGCACGCCTTCACCTGGCCCAAGCGCGTGGCCCATGGCATGCTGCCGCTCAACCTGCTGACCCTCTCGCCGCTCACCTTTGAGGCCCCGGACACCCGGCGCTTCCCCTGCCTGGCCCTGGCCTACTTAGCCGGCCGCAAGGGCGGCACCGCCCCGGCCGTGCTCAACGCGGCCAACGAGGCCGCGGTGGCGGCCTTCCTCAAGGGCCGGCTCAGCTTCATGGGCATCCCGCGTCTGGTGGCCAGGGCGCTCAAGGCCGACCCGCGGGCGGGCGAGGCCAAGCCCGGGCTGCAGAGCATCTTGGACGCCGACGCCTGGGCGCGGCGCTACGTGGAAGGAGAGTTGGATGCATAACATCCTGCCCTGGGCCCTGGCCCTGCTGGCCTTCGGCCTGCTCATCCTGGTGCACGAGCTGGGGCATTTCTGGGTCTGCCGGCTCTTTGGCGTGCGGGTGGAGGCCTTCAGCATCGGCTTCGGCCCCAAGCTCTGGGGCTGGACCTCGGGCGGCACGGAATTCAAGGTCTCCCTGCTCCCCCTGGGCGGCTTTGTGAAGCTGGCTGGCGAGCTGCAGGAGGAGGAGGGCAAGGCCTATTCGCCCGACGAGTTCATGGGCAAGCCCTGGTGGGTGCGCAGCCTGGTGCTTCTGGCCGGGCCGGCCATGAACCTGCTGGCCCCCATCCTGGCCCTGGCCCTGCTCTATGCCACGCTGGGCAAGCCGGTGCTGAACGGCCCGGCCCAGGTGCGCCAGGTGATGGCGGGCAAGCCCGCGGCCGCGGCGGGCTTCAAGCCGGGCGATGTGATCTTGCGGGTGGAGGGCCAGGAGGTCTCGGCCTTCGCCCAGATGAGCGACCTGGTGAGCGGCCTGGCCAAGGCCCATCCGGGCCAGCCGCTGGCCTTTGAGCTGAAGCGCGATGGGGCCGGCCTCACCTTGACCGCGGCCCCGCTGCTGGACGCGGCCACGGGCCGCTGGCTCATCGGCGTGGTGGTGGACGTGGCCGAGCCCCCCACCAGCCGGGTGGTGGACAGCGTGGTGCCCGGCCTGCCGGCCGAGAAGGCCGGCTTCGCCAAGGGCGATGAGGTCTTGAGCGTGGCCGGCAAAGAGCTCAAGGACGGCGCGGACTTCAAGGCCCTGTTCGCCGCCTCGGCCCAGGACCCGGTGCCGGTCTCGGTGAGCCGCGGCGGCAAGGCCCTGACCCTGCTGGCGCCGAGGCGCCAGCCGCTGCCTGAGGGCGCCAAGCCCGAGGATTACGGGCTGCTGGGCCTGGAGCTGGCCAGCTCCGCCCAGGTGGCCTATTTGAAGGTGGGGCCTGCCAAGGGCCCGCTCTTGGCCGGCGCCGAGGTGCTGGACCTGGCCTGGACCATGGCCCGCGGCCTGTGGGACCTGATCACCCTCAAGGTGGCCTGGCGTGACGCGGTGGGCGGCCCCATCACCATCCTGCGCATGGCCCACCAGCAGGCCCAGTCGGGCCTCATCCGCCTGCTGGACTTCAGCAGCAAGATCAGCGTGATGCTCTGCGTCATGAACCTGCTGCCCATCCCCCTGCTGGACGGCGGCACCCTGCTCTTCTGCGTGATTGAAGGGCTGCGCCGCAAGCGCCTGAGCCTCAAGGTGCAGGGCGCGCTGCAGAACCTGGGCTTCGGCCTGCTGGCCCTCATCTTCATCGGAGCCTTCTACAACGACATCGCCGGGCTCGTCACCACCTGGCTGCACCGGGTCCATTGACCGACCATTGCGAGGGATTATGAACAGCCCAAGGTCCAAGAACTACACCGATTGGTACCAGGAGGTCATCAAGGGCGCGGACATGGCCGAGAACTCGCTGGTGCGCGGCTGCATGGTCATCAAGCCCTGGGGCATGGGCATCTGGGAGCGCATCCAGCGCCTGCTGGATGCCGAGATCAAGCGCACCGGGCATGACAACTGCTACTTCCCGCTCTTCGTGCCCGTCAGCCTCTTCCTCAAGGAAGCCGCCCATGTGGAGGGCTTCGCCAAGGAGATGGCCCTGGTGACCCACACCCGCCTCAAGATCGAGGACGGCAAGGTCAAGCTGGAGGGCGCCCTGGAGGAGCCGCTGGTGGTGCGCCCCACCAGCGAGACGGTCATCGCCGAGAGCTTCGCCCAGTGGATCCAGAGCTACCGCGACCTGCCGGTGCTCATCAACCAGTGGGCCAATGTGGTGCGCTGGGAGATGCGGCCGCGGCTCTTCCTGCGCACCACCGAGTTCCTCTGGCAGGAGGGCCACACCGCCCATGCCGACCAGCAGGAGGCGGTGGCCGAGACCTTCCAGATGCTGGAGGTCTATAGGATGGTGATGGAGGAGAGCCTGGGCCTGCCCGTGATCCTGGGCGAGAAGGCGCCCCATGAGCGCTTCCCGGGCGCGGAGGCCACCTATTCGCTGGAAGCCATGATGCAGGACGGCAAGGCCCTGCAGGCCGGCACCAGCCATTACCTGGGCCAGGGCTTCGCCAAGGCCGCCAACATCCAGTTCCAGGACAAGGACGGCAACCTCCAGTTCGTGCACACCACCAGCTGGGGCGTCAGCACCCGGCTCATCGGCGGCGTCATCATGGCCCACGGCGATGACGATGGCCTGCGCCTGCCGCCGGCCATCGCGCCCAGCCAGGTGGTCATCGTGCCCATCCTGCGCGAGGAGGCCGACAAGGCCTCGGTGATGGATTTCTGCGAGCAGGCCGCCCGCAGCCTGCGGCAGCAGCAGTTCCAGGGCGAGCCGGTGCGCGTGAAGGTGGACACCCGCGACAAGAAGGGCCAGGACAAGCGCTGGGAGTGGATCAAGAAGGGCGTGCCGCTCATCGTCGAGATCGGCCCGCGCGACGTGGCCAAGGGCGAGCTGTGCTGGATCAGCCGGCTCGAGATAGGCAAGAAGAACTTTGAGCCCGCCGACGCCTTCGCTGCCAAGGCCCAGGAGCGGCTGCTGGCCATCCAGAGCGGGCTCTTCAGCCAGGCCCGCGAGCTGCGCGAGGCCAACATCCGCACCGACATCAAGGATTGGCCGGCCTTCAAGGAGTATTTCTCAAAGAAAGCCGAGTTCCTGGGCAAGGGAGCCCCGGGCTGGGTGCGCGCCCCCTGGTGCGGCGACCCCGACACCCTGGGCGTGCTGGATGAGATGGCGGTCACCATCCGCAACATCCCGCTGGGGCAGAAGGCCCCCTCGGGCCCTTGCGTGCTGACCGGCCGCCCTGCCAAATGGGATGTGCTCTTTGCCCGCTCCTACTGAGAAAAAGCTGAAGATAGGGTTCTTCACCGACACCTACCGGCCGCAGACCAACGGCGTGGTGACCAGCGTGGACAGCTTCAAGGCCGAGCTGGAGCGCCGCGGCCACCAGGTGTGGGTCTTTGGGCCGGCGCTGGCCACGGCCGAGCCGGACCCGCCGCGCACCCTGCGCTTCTATGGCCTCACCTACCCCGGCCAGCCGGAGTACAAGTGGGTGCTGCCCTGGGGCCGCGGCTGCAAGGTCTCGGACATCCCGCGCCTGGGCCTGGACCTCATCCACATCCACACCGAGTTCGGCTTGGGCATGCTGGGGCTCTACCTGGCCCGCAAGCACAAGATCCCGGCGCTGCGCACCAACCACACCTACTGGGACACCTACCTGCACTACCTCCCCGGCCCGTCCTGGGCCTACCGCAGCATCACGCGGGGCATCACCCGCCACATCAATGACCGGCTGCCCATGGTGCTGGCCCCCACCCATCCCATCCGCGACGCCCTGCTCAGCTACGGCATCACCAGCCGCATCGAGATCCTGCCCACGGGCGTGGACTTGCGCCGCCTCAAGCCGCACCGCAGCAAAGCCGCGGTGCGCAAGGAGCTGGGGCTCAAGCCCGGGACGCGCCTCTATGCCTCGGCCGGCCGCCTGGGCCAGGAGAAGAGCTGGGACCTGCTCTTGGACGCCCTGGCCCAGGTGCGCCTGCGCCGGCCCGGCCTCGACTTCAGGCTGCTGCTCTTGGGCGACGGGCCCGAGCGCCAGGCCTTAAGCCGCCAAGCCAAGCACCTGGGGCTGGAGGGCCGCCTGCTGCTGCCCGGCTATGTGCCCCGCCAGAAGGTGATCGACGCCTTCGCGGCGGCTGACCTCTTCCTCTTCGCCAGCCAGACTGAGACCCAGGGCATGGTGGTGCTGGAAGCCCTGGCCCAGGGCACGCCCTGCGTGTGCGTGGATGTGATGGGGCCCGGCGAGATCTTGCGCGATGGCAAGGGCGGCCTGCTGGCCGAGCCCAGCCCCGGGGACCTGGCCCGCTGCATCTTGCAGGTGGAAGCCAGGCCCGCGCTCAAGGCCCGCCTGCGGCGCGAGGCCCGCGCCAAGGCCTGCCAGTACGGCCTGGACCGGCTGACTCAGCGCCTGCTGATGCTCTATGGCCAGGTGCTGGCCGCCCCGCTGCGCTGAGCGCAGCCCGCTGACCTGAGGGAAGCATGCACGGGATCATCCAAGTGGACAAGCTGAGCAAGGCCTTCCGCCGCCATGTGAAGGAGGAGGGCCTGCTGGGCTCGCTCAAGGGCCTCTTCAACCGGCGCTACGAGGAGACCCGCGCGGTCGATGCCATCAGCTTCTGCGTGGAGGAGGGGGAGCTGGTGGGCTTCTTGGGCCCCAACGGCGCGGGCAAGACCACCACGCTCAAGATGCTCTCGGGCCTGCTGCACCCCAGCGGGGGCAGCGCCAAGGTGCTGGGCGCCACGCCCTGGGAGCGCAAGGACGCCTTCCGCCGCCAGTTCGCGCTGGTGATGGGCAACAAGAGCCAGCTCTGGTTCGACATCCCGGCCATGGACAGCCTGCGCCTCAACAAGGAGATCTACGGCGTGGACGAGCGGGCCTTCAAGGCCTCGGTGGGCGAGCTGGCCGAGATGCTGGATGTGCAGGGCCAGATGAACGTGCCGGTGCGCAACCTGAGCCTGGGCGAGCGGATGAAGATGGAGCTGATCGCCTCGCTCTTGCACCGCCCCAAGGTGCTGTTCTTGGATGAGCCCACCATCGGGCTGGATGTGATCAGCCAGAAGAAGATCCGCGCCTTCCTCAAGGCCTACAACCAGGCCACCCGCACCACCATCCTGCTGACCAGCCACTACATGGAGGACATCCGCGCGCTCTGCGAGCGGGTGATGGTCATCAGCCAGGGCCGCCTGTTCTATGACGGGCCGCTCAAGGGCATCGCCAGCCGCGCCGGCCGCTACAAGATGCTCAAGGCCACCTTCTCCCAGCCGGTGCCGCTCAAGGCCCTGGCCCGCCTGGGCAAGGCCAGCCAGGAGGAGGAGGGCCGGGTGGCCATCAAGGTGCCGGCGGCCAAGGCCACCGCCGCGGCGCGCGAGCTGCTCACCCGCTTCCCGGTGGCTGACATCACCATCGAGGACCCGCCGGTGGAGGACCTGGTGCGCCAGCTCTTTGAGAAGGCCCGCGCCAGCCGCGCCCAAGAGAAGGCCCGGCCGTGACGGCGGCGCTGCGCAAATACGGGGCCGCCTACCGCCTGAAGCTGCAGGACACCATGGAGTACCGGGCCAACCTGGTGCTGGGCAACCTGACCCAGTTCTTGCCCCTGGCCGCGGTGCTGGTGCTGTGGGCCGCGGTGTTCCGCCAGCGCGCCAGCGTGGCGGGCTGGAGCTTCAGCGAGGTGATCACCTACTTCATCGCCGCCCGGGCCGCCAGCAGCATGCTGTGGATCAACCTGACCCAGGACATCGAGAAGGACATCAAGGACGGGCTGCTGGCCAAGTACCTGCTGATGCCGCTCTCCTATTTCTGGTACTGGCTCTCGGTGGTGGCCGCGGAGAAGACCCTGAACGCCGCGGTGGTGGCCTGCTTTCTGCTGGCGCTGGGCCTGGCCTACCATGGGCGCTTCTTCATCCAGGCCGACTTGGCCCTGCTGGGGCTCACCGCGCTGAGCCTGTTGCTGGCCTTCTTCATCAACTTCTGCATGGCCTTCACGGTCTGCATGAGCGCCTTCTGGATGAGCGAGATCTGGGCCGTGGGCTTCACCAAGGACATGTTCCAGGAGGCCCTCTCGGGCGGCATCTTCCCGCTGGTGATGCTGCCCCCGGCCATCTACCATGCCGCGCTCTGGCTGCCCTTCGCCTATTGCCTGCATTTCCCGCTGATGGTCTACCTGGGCAAGCTCTCCGGGGCTGAGATGGCCCAGGGCTTCCTCTTCCAGGCCGGCTATGCCCTGGGCCTGGGGCTCCTGGCCCATTGGGCCTGGCGGATGGGCGTGCGGCGCTTCGAAGCCGTGGGGGCCTGACATGGCGCGCCTCTTCCGCATCTGGTGGTGCTTCTTCAAGAACGTGCTGGCCGAGACCATGTCCTACCGGCTCAACTTCTTCCTCATGATGACCATCCATGTGGGCTGGTTCGCGGTCTACCTGGCCACCTATGGCGTCATCTTCAGCCAGGTCAAGGACCTGGCCGGCTGGAGCCCCTACCAGGTGCTGCTGCTGGCCGGCACCTGGCAGCTCATCTTCACCACCTTTGTGGGCCTCTTCGTGCCCAACCTCAGCAACATCAGCTGGTTCATCAAGACCGGCGAGATGGACTTTGTGCTCTGCAAGCCGGTGGGCTCGCTCTTCTACCTGAGCATCAACCGCGTGGAGCTGGGCGGCCTGAGCAGCATGCTCAGCGCCTTCCCGGCCCTGGTCATCGCCAGCCGCCATTTGCCGGGCTTCGCGCCCACGGCCTGGGACCTGGCGGCCTACGCGCTCCTCGTCCTGGCCGGCATCGCCATCCTCTACAGCCTGATGCTCGCCATCGTCAGCATCGCCTTCTGGGCCACGCGGGCCAGCGCGGTGCAGGGCCTGTTCTGGGCCATCCAGGAGTTCGGCGGCTACCCCGCCGCCATCTATTCCCGGCCCCTGCGCTGGGTGCTCACCTTCATCATCCCGGTGGCGCTCATCGCCAACCTGCCCGCGGCCATGCTGCTCAAGGGCTTGGATGCCGCCAGCGTGGCCCTGATGGTCGGCATCGCGGCCCTGTCCTTGCTGGCGGCTCGCTTTGTGTTCTATGCCGGGCTCAAGAGGTACCAGAGCGCGTCTTCTTGAATTTTGCTGCTTCGGCCGGGGAGGGCCTCACGGGCTCTCGGCCTCCGCAGCTCTTTTGAAAGCCATATCGCAAGGCTGGGGCCTTGCGACCTCGCTGCCTCCTCAGGGCCTTTGACACCCTAGCTCAGCGCTCCGCGCCTGCGGCGTCTCCGCGCTTCGCGAAAGACCCGAGATTAGAGGATGGCTGGTGTTCCGGCAGCGAGGCCACAAAACCCCAACCTTGCTGAGCCTATAAACTGGGGCACCACTCACTTGATATCCTTTCCTGATCTGCACACCCACAGCACCTGCTCCTTTGACGGGCATGACAGCATCCTGGCCATGGCCGGCAGGGCCGCGGCCCTGGGCTTGCCGGGACTGGCAGTCACTGAGCACATCGAGTGGGACCCGCGCAGCAAGGCGCGGGGCTGGTTCGATTATCATGCCATCCTGGGCCAGGTGGAGCAGGCGCGGGCGGCCCATCCTGGGCTGAAGGTCTGGATGTCGGTGGAGGTGGGCTGGGACCCGCGCTATGAGGCCGAGATCCGCCAGTTCCTGGCAGGGCATCGCTTCGATTTCGTGCTGGGCGCCCTGCACGCGGTGGAGGGAAGGGATGTGGGGCCCGAGCTCTTTAGCGGCATCAGCCTGGAGGAGGCGGGCCGCCGCTATCTGGCCGCAGCCGCGGGTGCGGTCAAGACCGGGCTCTTTGACGTGCTGGCCCATGCCGACCTCCCCAAGCGCTACGGCATCACGCATTATCGCCAGGCTTGGGATGCAAAGGCCTGCGCTTCACAGAGCCAGGCCTTGTGCCAGGCCCTGGTGGAGGCCGGCACGGTGCTGGAGCTGAACACCAGCGGCCTGCGCCAGGCGCCCAAGGAATGCCTGCCCGGGCCCTTTCTCTTGCAATGCTATCATCAGGCCGGCGGCCAGCAAGTGGCGCTCGGCAGCGACGCCCACAGCCTGGGGCATGTGGGCCATGGCTTCGCCGAGGCCGCGGCCCTGGCCCAGGGCCTGGGCTTGCAGGTGCTGCGCGAGCCCCCCAGCCGGGCTTGACTCAGGGCTGGGCTGTGATTTAATGGCAACAGCGCCCGCTTCGGGCTGCTCGCATGCTCTTGAGGGCGCCATGGGCGACAAGGCAGAGAAGCTGAACCGATTCTTCGAGATGCTGGGAACAGGGTCCCGGCAGGAGGGCGTGGCCACGCCCGAGCTGTGCAAGGCCATTGTCTCGCGCAAGAACACTGAGAACGCGCTGGCCTTCTCCAAGGTGCCCTTTGCAGAGCGCATGGTCTTTGTGCCGCATTGCATGCGCGTGGTGGGCACCTGCAAGGCGGCTGAGAAAGCCTACGAGTATGTCTGCGCCCGCTGTGGCGCCTGCCCCACCGCGGCCATCTTGGCCAAGGCCGAGGCCCTGGGCTATGGGCCGGTCAAGATGCTGAAGGGCGGCAGCGCGGTGATGCGGCTGCTGGATGAGCACCAGCCCAAGGCGGTGCTGGGCGTGGCCTGCGGCTTTGAGGGCGCGCTGGGCGTGATGGAATGCGAGCGCAGGGGCATCGCGGTGCAGAGCGTGCCCCTCTTGCGCGACGGCTGCGCCGACACCACCGTGGGGCTGGCCGATGTCTTCGAGATGATGGAGTTCGCCCAGCCATGACCTTCACCGACAAGTTCTTCCTCTGCTACTTTGAGACCACCCGCGACTGCAACTTGAGCTGCAAGTACTGCATGTCGCGGCCGGAGCAGCCCCCCAGCGCGCCGGAGCTGAGCACCGCGGAGGCCAAGTCCCTGGTGCTGGACGAGCTGGCCAAGGTCAGCTCGAACATGGCGGTGGCCTTCTCGGGCGGCGAATCGCTGATGCGCCCGGACATCTATGAGCTGCTGGCCCACACCGCCGGCCTGGGCATGCACAGCTTCATCAACACCAATGGCAAGGCCCTGCTGGAGCCGGGCACCCTCCAGCGCTGCCTGCAGGCCACCGGCGGCAAGGTGGTCTTTGTGCTGCCCTTCAACTCGGTGGACGCGGGCGTCAACCGCAGCAGCCGCGATGACGACCCCACCACGGTGATGCAGGCGGCCGAGGCCTGCCGCCGCGCGGGCGCCCATTACTTCTTCCTGCTGACGGTGTCCAAGGAGAACCTGGACACCCTGGCGCCCACCGTGCAATACCTGAAGATGAACAGGGTGCCCATGCTGCGCGCGCCCTTTGTGCCGCGCGGCTCCGGCTCCCAGTTCACCGAGCTGGCCTTTGACGCCAAGGACATGCAGGAGAAGATCCATCCGGCGCTGGCCGCCAACCCCCTCTCCTACATCTCTTACACGCCCTTCTTCGCCGACCCGGAGGCCATGGCGGCGGCCTGGCGGGAATACGGGGTCAAGATCGCGGGCCTGGGCTGCCAGGCTGGCCGCTCCTTCGCCGCCGTGGGCGCCGAGGGCACGGTGGTGCCCTGCGTGCAGCTGCTGGATTCCACGGCCACGGTGGGCAACGTGCGCGACACGCCCCTCTCCGAGCTGATCGCCCATCACCCCACCTTTGAGGCCCTGCGCGACCGCGCCCGCAGCCTGAAGGGCCGCTGCGGCATCTGCCGCTACCGCGACAGCTGCGGCGGCTGCCGGGCCCTGGCCCATTACCAGAGCTCTGACCTCTTTGCCGAGGACCCCACCTGCTTCTTCCATCCCCAGGACCGCTCAACCCGCTGCGAGCTGGAGAGCATGCAGACCGCGCAGCTGGGCAAGTTCATCGAGCACCTCAAGTACAACCAGCCCTGGAACGCCCTGTTCTAGAGCCCTGCCCGCCACTGAGAAGGAAAGGACCGCCTTGACCACGCCTGAGCTGCACCGCTTCCGCCCCAAGATCTTTGACGCCCTCAAGGGCTACACGGCCCACGCCTTCCGCACCGACCTGGGCGCGGGCCTGGTGGTGGGCCTGGTGGCCCTGCCCCTGGCCATGGCCTTTGCCATCGCCAGCGGCCTGCCCCCCGCCATGGGGCTGTTCACCGCCGTGGTGGCGGGCTTCATCGGCGCGGGCCTGGGCGGCAGCCGGGTCAGCGTGCACGGCCCCACCGGCGCCTTTGTGGTCATCGTGGCCGGCATCGCCGCCAAGTACGGCACTGGCGGCCTGGCCGTGTGCGGCCTGATGGCCGGCGTCTTCCTGCTCGTCATGGGCCTGCTCAAGGCCGGCGACCTCATCAAGTTCGTGCCCTATCCCGTGGTCACCGGCTTCACCTCAGGCATCGCGGTCATCATCTTCACCAGCCAGGTCAAGGACCTGCTGGGCCTCAGCCTGGCCGCCAACCCGGCCGAGTTCATCCCCAAGTGGGGCGCCATCCTGGGGGCCCTGCCCAGCGCCAGCCTGGCCGCAGCGGGCCTGGGCCTGGGCACCGCGGCGCTCATCGCGCTGTGGCCCAAGTCGTGGCAGAAGGTGCCGGGCTCGGTGGTGGCCCTGGTGCTGGCCACGGTGGCCGCCATCTATCTCAAGCTGCCGGTGGAGACCGTGGAGAGCCGCTTTGGCGCCGTGCCCAGCAGCCTGCCCCTGCCCAGCCTGCCCGCCATCCCCTGGGGCAGCCTGCGCGAGCTGGTGCAGCCGGCCATCACCGTGGCATTGCTTGCCGCCATCGAGAGCCTGCTCTGCGCCGTGGTGGCGGATGGCATGATCGGCGACCGCCATGACGCCAACCAGGAGCTGATGGCCCTGGGCCTGGCCAACATCGCCAGCCCCATCTTCGGCGGCATCCCGGCCACCGGCGCCATCGCCCGCACCGCCACCAATGTGAAGAACGGCGGCCGCACGCCGGTGGCCTCCATGGTGCACGCGCTGGTGCTGCTCTGCATCCTGCTGGCCGCCGCGCCCCTGGCCGGCCGCATCCCCCTGGCGGCTTTGGCCGGGGTGCTGGTGGTGGTGAGCTACAACATGTCCGAGTGGCGCGCCTTTGTGCGGCTCTTTGACGGGCCCAAGAGCGACATCCTGGTGCTGGTGGCCAGCTTCCTGCTCACCGTGCTGGTGGACCTGACCGTGGCCGTGGAGGTGGGCCTGGTGATGGCCGCCTTCCTCTTCATGCGCAAGATGGCCGACCTGACCCAGGTGAAGACCCTGCTGCGCGAGGGTGATGACGATGCCCGTGCCATCCTCAAGGGCGTGGAGGTGCCCAAGGGCGTGGAGCTGTGGTCGGTGCACGGCACCTTCTTCTTTGGCGCCGCCAACAAGGTGCTGGAACTGACCCGCGAGGTGGAGAAGAAGCCCAAGGCCCTGGTGCTGGAGATGCGCGGGGTGCTCTTCATGGACGCCACCGGCGTGCAGACCCTGCGCCAAGTGCACAAGGATTGCGCTCGCCGGGGCATCCGCCTGGTCTGCTCGGGCCTGCATGCCCAGCCCTTGGATGTGGTGATGCGCACCGGCACCTGGGACTTGATCGGCGAGGGCAACTTCACCGGCGACCTCAAGGAGGCCCTTGAGCGCGCAGTGGCCCCGGGGGAAGTCGCGCGTTGAGGCGCCCCTGGCGCCGTGCTATAATCAAAGCTCATCTCTCATCGGAGGCCCCTTGCGCGGCCTGTTCATCTCCCTGGAAGGCCCGGACGGCTCGGGCAAGAGCACGCAGGCCCGCCTGCTGGCGGAATGCCTGCGCAACCTGCGGGTGCCGGTGGTGGCCACCCGCGAGCCGGGCGGCTCCAAGGCCGCCGACGCCATCCGCCAAGTGCTGCTGGACCCGGCCCTCAAGGGCTTGAGCGACCGCGCCGAGCTGCTGCTCTTCGCGGCCAGCCGGCACCAGCACCTGCAGGACACCATCCTGCCGGCCTTGCGCAAGGGCAAGGTGGTGCTCTGCGACCGCTACGTGGACAGCACGGTGGCCTACCAGGTGCACGGCCGGCGCTTCGCGCCGGAGCAGGTGGCCTGGCTCAACCGCTTCTCCAGCCAGAGCCTGCTGCCCGATGTGACCCTGCTCTTCGACCTGCCCGAGGCTGAGGGCCTCAAGCGCGCCGCCCAGGCCAAGCGCGGCCGCGACCGCATGGAATCCCAGGGCCTGGCCTTCCACCGCCGGGTGCGCCAGGGCTACCTCAAGCTGGCCAAGCGCCAGGGCCGGCGCATCAAGGTCATCAAGGTGGCGGGCTTGAGCCCGGATGAGGTGCTCACCCAATGCCTGGACGCGCTGGGGCCGGTGCTGATGGGGCACGGCCATGTCATTTGACCAGGTGCTGGGCCAGCCCTTTGCCGTGAATGTGCTCTCGGCCACCGCCAAGAGCGGCCGGCTGGCGCCCGCCTACCTCTTCTATGGCCCTCCCGGCTGCGGAAAGAAGGCCGCTGCCCGGGCCCTGGCCCAGGCCCTGCTCTGCGCGGAGGCCCCGGGCCGCGGCTGCGGGGATTGCCCGGCTTGCCGCCGCGTGGCGCAGGGCCAGCATCCTGACTGCCGCGAAGTGGCCCCCAGCGGCGCCAGCTTCAAGGTGGAGCAGGCCCGCGAGCTGGTGCGCGAGGCCCAGCTCAGGCCCTATGAGGGCCAGCGCCGGCTCTTCATCATCGACCGGGCCGAGGCCTTCACCAGCGAGGCCGCCAACACCCTGCTCAAGACCCTGGAGGAGCCGCCCGCGGGCAGCTCCTTCATCCTGGTGAGCACCCAGCCCGCGCGGCTGCTGCCCACCATCGCCTCGCGCTGCCAGAGCGTGCGCTTTCTGCCGCTGCCGGATGAGGCGCTGACCACCCTGCTGGCCAAGGCCCATGCCTGCGAGCCGGCCCGCGCCCGCGAGGCCGGGCGCCTGGCCGGCGGCGACCTGCGCCTGGCGGGCCGCCTGCTGGGCCCCGAGGGGCCGGAGCTCTTGGCCCATGCCGGCGGCCTGCTGTCCGCCGCGGCCTCGCCTTCCCGCCTGGCGCGCCTGGCTTGGGCCCAATCCGCCAGCGCGGACAAGCAGGACCTGGCCGTGGTGCTCGACCTGGCCGGGGTCTGGCTGCGCGAGCTGTGGGTGGAGCACGCCGGCTTGCCCAAGGACCTGCGCTGGCTCGCGGAGCTGCCGGAGCACGGCCGCGGCCTGCCCCCCCAGCGCATCGCCCGCCTGCTGCAGGGGCTGGACAGGGCGCGCGAGGCCCTGCGCCAGAATGTCAACACCGCCCTTTGCCTTGAGATCCTGCTGCTGCAGGACTGACCTTTTGCCTGAGAGTGGAAATGCCCGACAAGACCTTCTTCATCACCACCCCCATCTACTACGCCAATGACGTGCCCCACATCGGCCACGCCTACTGCAGCATCGGCGCCGACGTGCAGGCCCGCTACCAGCGCGCCCTGGGCAAGGAGGTCTTCTTCTTGACCGGCCTGGATGCCCACGGCCAGAAGATGGACAAGGCCAGCAAGGAGAAGGGCTACGCCAGCCCTGGCATGCTGGTGGACGAGGTCAAGGGCCGCTGGCTGGAGGCCTGGAAGACCCTCGCCATCACCAATGACGACTTCATCCTCACCACCGAGGAGCGGCACAAGCGCGCGGCCCGCAAGTTCTTCAGCGCGGTGCAGGCCGCGGGCTTCATCGAGAAGCGCTCCTACAAGGGCAATTACTGCGTGCATGAGGAGACCTTCTGGCCCGAGACCCAGCTGCTGCAGCCCGGCGACCTCTGCCCCGACTGCAAGCGGCCCACCCAGATGATGGAGGAGACCAACTACTTCTTCAAGCAGAGCAGCTTCGCCGATGCCCTGCGCGCGCACCTCAAGGCCCATCCTGAGTTCGTGCGGCCGGAGGCCCGGCGCAATGAGCTCTTGGGCAGCTACCTTGACGCGGAAGACGGGGTCACGGACATCAGCATCACCCGCCAGAGCCTCAAATGGGGCATCGGCGTGCCCGGGGATGACGGCCAGGTGATCTACGTGTGGTTCGACGCCCTCATCAACTACATGACCGCCGCGGGCTACGGGTCGGACGAGCCCGCCGACAAGGCGCGCTTCGCCAAGTGGTGGCCGGCCGATGTGCACCTGATCGGCAAGGACATCCTGCGCTTCCACGCCCTGCTGTGGCCGGCCATGCTGATGGCCAACCGCGACGCCGAGCACCCCCAAGGCCAGGCCCTGCCCAGGCAGGTCTACGGCACCGGGCTGATCATGAACGAGGGCGTCAAGATGTCCAAGTCGCTGGGCAACGCCATCGACCCCTTTGAGTGGGCCCGCGACTACGGCGTGGATGTGCTGCGCTACTACCTGCTGCGCGAGGTGGCCTTCGGCTATGACGGCAGCATCAGCAAGGCCGGCATCGAGAAGCGCTTCAACACCGAGCTGGCCAATGACTGGGGCAATCTGCTGTCGCGCAGTGTGGCCATGACCGAGAAGTTCTTTGAAGGAAAAGTCCCGGCCATTGCCGCGACAGGTGCCACGGACCTGGACAACCTTGTTACTGCTGGCAAGGTGTTCCTGCCCGGGTATTTAAAGGCCATGGATGCGCTTGCCTACCACGAGGCCTTGGAGACGATCTTTGTGCTGATACGCACTGCCAACAAGTACGTGGATGACCAAGCGCCGTGGAAGATGGCCAAGGATCCATCCAAAGGCCAAGAACTGGCGAATTGCATGCACAACCTGCTAGAAGTGCTGCGCATCGTTGGCCTGGCCCTGGCTCCCTTCATGCCTGCCTCAGCCGAGCGCAGCCTGGAGCAGCTGGGCTACGCGCCGGGCGAGGTCTTCGCCGGCCGTGGCGCATTGAAGGGGAAGGCCCTGGCCCAAGCGCTGGCCTGGGGCGGGATAGAGCCGGGGCGCAAGGTGAAGAAGGGCGAGCCCCTGTTCATGCGCAAGGAATTCGCCTGATGCTCATCGACTCGCATGTCCACATGGATGACGCCCGCTATGACGCCGACCGCGGCGCGGTGCTAGAGCGCGCCCGCGCCACGGGCGTGGGCACCCTCATCACCATCGGCACCCACCTGCAGGATTCGGAGTGGGCCTGCGGCTTTGCCGCGGCCACGCCGGATGCCTACGCCACGGTGGGCCTGCACCCCGAGCTGGTGGACCGCTGGCGCGATGACGCCGACCTGGCCCTCTACCGCCAGCTGGCCCTGCGCGACAAGGTGGTGGCCATCGGCGAGGTGGGCCTGGACTACCACCACGGCGGCGAGGACCGCGCCCAGCAGCAGCGCGTGTTCCGCGCCATGATCCGCCTGAGCCGGGAGCTGGAGCTGCCGCTGGTCATCCACCAGCGCGAGGCGGCTGAGGACACCCTGCGCATCCTGCGCGAGGAGAAGGCCGGCGCCTTTGGCGGGGTCTTCCACTGCTTTGCCGGCGACCTGGCCACGGCCCAGGCGGCCATGGCGCTGGGCTTCCGCATCGCGGTGGGCGGCATTTTGACCTTCCCCAATGCCGGGGCGCTGCGCGAGGTGGTCAAGGCCCTGCCCTTGAGCGCCCTGATGCTGGAGACGGACGGGCCCTGGCTGGCCCCCCAGTCCAAGCGCGGGCAGCGCAACGAGCCGGCCTACCTGGCCGAGGCCTGCCAGAAGCTGGCTGAGCTGAAGGGCATCAGCGTGGCCGAGGCCGAGGCCGCCACCACGGCCAATGCCCTGGACACCTTCTACCTGAACGCCGGGGACCAGAGCACCATCGGCTACCCGCTCAAGGGCGGCTTCTACATCAACCTGACCAACCGCTGCACCGACAGCTGCACCTTCTGCGACCGCCGCCGCAGCAACCCCAAGGGCAACCACATCCAGGGGCTCAACCTCACCTTGCGGCGCGAGCCCACGGTGGCCGAGGTGCTGCGCGCCATCGGCGACCCCAAGCGCTATGAGGAGGTGGTCTTCTGCGGCTTTGGCGAGCCCACCCTGCGCCTGGACGCGCTCAAGGCCATCGCCCGCGACTTGGCCGGCCGCGGGGTCAAGGTGCGGCTGAACACCAACGGGCATGGCAACAAGCTGCACGGCCGCGACATCACGCCCGAGCTGGCCGCGGCTGGCGTGCACACCGCGTCGGTGTCGCTTAACGCCCAGGATGCCGCCACCTACCAGAAGATCTGCCGCTCCTCCTACCCGGCCGAGGAGGCCTACCGGGCGGTCAAGGATTTCATCAAGGCGGCCAAGGCCAGCCTGCCTCATGTCGTGGCCAGCGTGGTGACCGTGCCCCAGACCGACATCGAGGCCTGCCGCAAGATCGCCGAGCAGGAGCTGGGCGTGGAATTCAGGGTGCGGGGCTTCCAGACCGAGCTCTAGCCAGCGACAGGGGCGCCTGCCCCTGCCGCGGATCCGAAAGGAGTGACCGATGCTTCGCGCAGCCATCATGAAAGCCGTGGACGGCAAGGACCTGACCGAGGAGGAGGCCGCGGGCGTGATGAAGGAGATCATGTCGGGCAACGCCACCCAGGCCCAGGTGGGGGCCCTGCTCACGGCGCTGCGCATCAAGGGCGAGACCGGCGAGGAGATCTTGGGCTTCGCCCGCGTGATGCGCGACATGGCCACCCCGGTGCCGCACAAGAGCGTGGAGCTGGTGGACGTGGTGGGCACGGGCGGCGACCACGCCGGCACCTTCAACATCAGCACCACCTCGGCCTTTGTGGTGGCCGGCGCCGGCGGGCGGGTGGCCAAGCACGGCAACCGCGCCGTCACCTCCAAGAGCGGGGCGGCCGACGTGCTGGTCGCCCTGGGGGTCAAGATCGACATCAGCCCCGAGGCCGTGGGCCGCTGCATCGACGAGGTGGGCATCGGCTTCCTCTTCGCCAACTCCCTGCACCTGTCCATGAAGCACGCCGCCGGCCCCCGCAAGGAGATCGGCATCCGCACGGTCTTCAACCTGCTGGGCCCGCTGACCAACCCGGCCGGGGCCTCCTGCCAGCTGGTGGGGGTCTTTGACGCCGATTATGCCGAGAAGCTGGCCTGGGTGCTGGGCAAGCTGGGCTCGCGCAAGGCCAAGGTGGCGGCCGGCCTGGACGGGCTGGATGAGATCACCCTGGCGGACGAGACCCGCATCGCCGAGTACGCGGACGGCAAGGTGCGCAGCATCACCATCAGCCCCGAGGATTTCGGGCTCAAGCGCTGCCAGCCCTCGGAGCTGCTGGGCGGCAGCCCCGAGGAGAACGCGGCCATCACCCTGGAAATTCTGGCGGGGCAAAAGGGCCCCCATCGTGATATAGTGTTGTTGAATGCTGGAGCCACGCTGGAGGCGGCTGGCCTTGCCGGGAGCATCGCCGACGGCATGGCCCTGGCCGCCAAGAGCATCGACACCGGCGCGGCCCAGGCCAAGCTGGCATCGATGAAGGCCCTCACCAACCAGCTCTAGCTGGCCCGCAAGGGCTCCCTGAAACCGCGGAGGCGGTGTGCCGAGCGTATTGAAGAAGATCGTCGCCAACAAGAAGAAGGAGCTGGAGAAGCGCAAGAAGGAGCTGCCCTTGGAGCAGATCCTGGCCGGCCTGGTGGCGGCCCCGCCCACCCGCCCCTTCAAGGAGTCGCTGCTCAAGCCGCGGGGGCTGGCCCTCATCGCCGAGATCAAGAAGGCATCCCCCAGCAAGGGCGTGCTGGTGAAGGTGATGGACGCGCGCAAGCTGGCGGTGGCCTATGAGGACGCCGGGGCCCACGCCCTGTCGGTGGTCACGGATGAGAAGTTCTTCCAGGGCAAGGGCGAGTGGATCGCGGAGGCCAAGAAGGCCAGCAACCTGCCCGTGCTGCGCAAGGATTTCATCATCGACATCTACCAGGTCTATGAGTCGCGCTACCTGCGCGCGGACGCGGTGCTGCTGATCGCGGCCTGCTTCACCCAGGCCAAGGACCTGAAGAAGCTGGTGCAGAAGGTGCAGGACCTGAGCATGACCCCGCTGGTGGAGGTGCACAACTTGGCCGACCTGGTGAAGGCCCTCAAGGCCGAAGCACCGGTCATCGGCATCAACAACCGCGACCTGGGGACCTTCAAGGTGGACATCAAGACCACCGCCAAGCTGGCCAAGAAGGTGCCCAAGGACCGGCTGCTGATCAGCGAGAGCGGCATCCTCTCGGCCAAGGAGGCCAAGCAGGTGTGGGACGCCGGCGCCCGCGCGGTGCTGGTGGGCGAGAGCCTGCTCAAGGCCAAGTCCATCCCGGCCCTGGCCCGCGAGCTGACCGGCGTGGGGCAGGAGATCTGAGGGCGCGCCTGTCGCGCGGCAAGGGCGAATGGCCGAAGGGCCCTTCGCCCTTCGCATTTTCAGGGGGCGGCATGAGCGTGAAGGTGAAGATCTGCGGCATCACCAATGAGGCGGACGCGCTGGCCGCCTGCGAGGCTGGCGCGGACGCGCTGGGCTTCAACTTCTATCCGGAGAGCCCCCGCGCCATCCCCTTGGACAAGGCCGCGGCCATCATCCGCGAGCTGCCCTGCTTTGTCAGCATCGTGGGCCTGTTCGTGGACCCCAACATCGCCATGGTGCAGGCCGCGGCGCTCAAGTGCCGCTTGGACCAGCTGCAGCTGCACGGCCAGGTGGATGACGGCCTGCTGGACCTGCTGCCCCGCGACAAGGTCATCCTGGCCTGCCCGGTCAAGGATGCGAGGAGCCTCAAGGCCCTGCAGGGCCGCCGCGCGGGCGCCTTTCTGCTGGACGCGGCCAAGCCCGGCCTGCATGGCGGCACGGGCCAGAGCTTCCGCTGGGACCTGGCGCTGAAGGCCCAGAGCCTGGGCCGGCCCATCATCCTGGCTGGCGGCTTGACCCCAGCCAACGTGGCCGAGGCCATCCGCATCGCCAAGCCCTGGGCCGTGGACGTGGCCAGCGGCGTGGAGCAAAGCCCGGGCAAGAAATCGCCCAAGCTGATGCGTGAGTTCGTGCTGGCGGCCAAGGCGGCAGTTTGAGCTGCAGGTAAAGGCGCAGATGGCTGAAGGAGCCAGCACTTTACTAAAGACAGATGCAATTGAGTTCCACCCTTGAGATAAGGAGCCGATTTCTTTTGGAGCGTTTATGCATCGAGCCATGTGCTTGTTAGGGATAGCCTTATTATTAAGCCTGGCATTATCGGCAATTTCCGGCCAAGTTAGCGCGCGTCCAACAGTTGCGGTGACTGCTCCAGATGACGATGCTGATGACGAGATAACACAGTTGCAACCTAGTTACTCGGGGCTCGTGACCGATCCATGGGGCTTTAGAGTTCAGTTAGATGCTGGGCTTGTAGGGCACCTAAATGGAATGCAAGGGACACAAGGCCATGGCATGTGGGTCCCGGTTGAGACTTTGGGAGATACGCTATTAGCGTCAATCGAGTTTTTTGCCGCATACAATTCAACGCTTGAGGGAAATCCGGCTTGCCTGGCAAAGGGGATGCTGGATAAGAGCGAAGCCGTACTAGAAAGTGGCCCGGTTTCTTTGGGCGGTTTTGATGGTTGGCAGGTTTTAACTAAAGCCGTGAAAGGTGATGTTGAGTGGCGCTCTGAAAGTCTGAGCTTTTTACGTTTCATGGATATGGATGGAAAAATAAATGCGACGCATTACAAACCCGAACTGTTAAAGCATTCTTTTGAAAATGGTTGTGATTATGAAGTCAATCCTCCGCATCTGGAATATGTGCTTACGGTTCGCGCTCGGGCGGACCGTTTCGCAAAGGCGCGCCAGCTCTTTCGGAAGACATTGAAATCCTGGGAATTCGTGCCAACTTTTGATCGGTGAGACAAAGCGTAGAATCTGAGCAGCTTTGGCTCGGTAAGAAGGGCATGTTGCCAAAAGGCACACATTAGGCTAGGATTGAATATGAAGCTTATCCGGTGGGATGCAGCGAAGAATGCCAAGCTCAAGAAAGAGCGGGGCATAGGGTTTGAAGAGGTGGTCGCCTGCGTGGATGCCGGTGGCTTGCTCGCCATCATTGACCACCCGAATCAGGCCAGGCATCCGGGCCAGAAGGTTTGGGTCGTCGCCATCAGAGGCTACGCCCACCTGGTGCCGATGGTGGTCACCGAGGATGAAGTGGAGCTCAAGACGATCATACCTAGCCGCAAGGCCACACGGGATTATCTGAAGAGGTCAGGCCATGAAGATTAGATTGGATGCCGAGGAAAAGGAGCTGCTGGAGGCTTTCGAGGCTGGCAAGGTGGCCCTGTCGAAGAACCAGGCAAAGGAGAAGGCCCTGGCACAGAGCTATGCCGCGAACACCTTGCGGAAGGATCGCAGGGTGAATATCCGCATTTCTGACAAGGATCTCCATGAGCTGCGGATCAAAGCCATGGAAGAGGGCATTCCCTACCAGACCTTGATGTCGAGCGTCCTGCATAAATTCGTCAGCGGCAGGTTGATCGCCAAGCTGCAATAGGCCCTAGCAGCACTTTGGAGAAAAGCATTTGCCGCATGGTGGGAAAAACGGTATTCTGTAGGCTCACCTCTGAGGTCTGCCTGTGCCTGTGAAGAAGACGAAAAACCCTTCAAAACGCCCCAGCAAGGCCGCGGACCCGGCCCTGACAGGGCATTTTGGCCCTTATGGCGGCACCTTCGCCCCTGAGACCCTGATGCCGGCCGTGGAAGAGCTGCGCGATGCCTGGCTGGCTTCGCGCACGGACAAGGCATTCCGCGCGGAGCTGGACTTCGCGCTCAGGACCTATGCCGGCCGGCCCAGCCCGCTCACCTTTGCCAGCGGCCTCACCCGGGCCTGCGGCGGCGCCCGCATCTTCCTCAAGCGCGAAGACCTGATGCACACGGGCAGCCACAAGATCAACAACGCCCTGGGCCAGATTTTGCTGGCCAAGCGCATGGGCAAGACCCGCATCATCGCCGAGACCGGCGCCGGCCAGCACGGGGTGGCCACGGCCACGGTCTGCGCCCGCTACGGGCTCAAGTGCGAGATCTACATGGGCGAGGAGGACACCCGGCGCCAGGCGCTCAATGTCTTCCGCATGCGCCTGCTGGGCGCCAAGGTGCACTCGGTGCAGAGCGGCACGCGCACCCTCAAGGACGCCATGAACGAGGCCATCCGCGACTGGATTTCCAATGTGCGCGGCACCCACTACCTCATCGGCTCGGCCGCCGGCTTCCATCCCTTCCCCAGCATGGTGCGCGACTTCCAGTCGGTGATCGGCACCGAGGCCCGCGCCCAGATGCTCAGCCAAGCCGGCGGCCTGCCCACCAGCGTGGTGGCCTGCGTCAATGGCGGCAGCAATGCCATCGGCATCTTCAGCGGCTTTGTGGCCGACCGCAAGGTGGCCCTGCTGGGCGTGGAAGCCGCGGGCGACGGGCTCAAGACCGGCCGCCATGCCGCCACCCTCACCCTGGGCCGGCCCGGCGTGCTGCATGGCGCCTATTCCTATGTGCTGCAGGACGCGGCTGGCCAGATCAGCGAGACCCACAGCATCAGCGCCGGGCTGGACTACCCCGGCGTGGGTCCCGAGCACGCCTGGCTCAAGGACACGGGCCGCGCCCGCTACACCACCGCCACCGACCAGGAGGCCGTGGAGGCCTTCCAGAACCTGGCGCGCCTGGACGGCATCATCCCGGCCCTGGAATCGGCCCACGCCGTGTGCGCGGGCATGAAGCTGGCCGCCACGCTCAAGCCCCGCCAGTCGGTGCTGGTCTGCCTCTCCGGCCGGGGCGACAAGGATGTCAACACCGTGGAGGACCGCCTGGCGGCCGCCGCGGGCAAGCGCGCGGGGCGCCCATGAGCCGCATCGCCAAAGCCTTCAAGGAGCTCAAGGCTCGCGGCCGCAAGGCCTTTGTGGCCTATGCCATGGCCGGCTTCCCGGACACCCGGCAGGATGAGGCCCTGGCGCTGAGCTTCTTGCATGCCGGCGCCGACCTGCTGGAAATCGGGGTGCCCTTCAGCGACCCCCTGGCCGACGGCCCGGTGATCCAGCGCTGTGGCGAGCTGGCGCTCAAGGCCGGCGGCGGGCTTGCGCGCGCGCTTGAGCTGGCCGCGGCGCTCAGGCCCAAGACCCAGGCCCCCCTGCTCTTGATGACCTATTGCAACCCCCCGCTCTCCATGGGCATCGGCGCCTTCGCGGCCGCGGCGGCCAAGGCCGGGGTGGACGGCTGCATCATCCCCGACCTCTCGCCCGAGGAGGCGCTGCCCTGGGGCAGGGCCCTGGCGGCCAAGGGCATCAGCCTCATCCTGCTGGCCGCGCCCACCAGCACCCCCGAGCGCCTGGCCAAGGTGGCGGCCCAGGCTTCGGGCTTCGTCTATTTCGTCAGCGTGGCCGGCGTCACCGGCGCCAACCAGGGGCTGGACCAGCATCTGGAGGCCGCGCTCAGGGCCTGGCGCAAGGCCAGCCCGGCGCCGGCGGTGATCGGCTTCGGCATCAGCACGCCCCAGCGGGCGCGCCAGGCCGCGGGCCTGGCCGATGGCGTGGTGGCGGCCACCGCCCTGCTCAAGCCGGTGCTGGAATCCGGCGACCTGCACGCCGCGGCCGGCATGGCCAAGGCCCTGGCCAAGGCGACCCATGGCGCGTGAGGCTGGGAAGAGCGCTGGCAAGGCCAAGCTCCCCAGGGCCAAGGCCGCCAAGGCCAAGGCCATCCCCGTGGCGCGCGCGAAGGCCCGCAAGCCCGCGGCCCAGCCCCAGGCCCCGGCGGCCTTGAGCGAGCTGGAATCCCTTCGCAAGGCCCTGGCCGAGCGCGAGGCCCGGCTGCTGATGCTGGAGGCCCAGTCCAGCATGCTGGAGGCCAAGCTGCAGGTCATGCGCGAGGTGGCCCGCACCTCGTCCAGCGACTTCAGCCTCCCGGAGATGCTCGAGCTCTTCATGGACGTGGTGCTGGAGGCCACCCGCACCGATGCCGGCAGCCTGCTGCTGGTGGAGGAGGGCGGCCTGCGCTTCACCGTGGTGCGCGGCCCCAAGAGCGACAAGCTCAAGGGCCAGCTGCTGCCCCATGACGAGGGCATCTGCGGCTGGGTGGCCCGCACCGGCGAGCCGGCGCTCACCGAGAACCCCCAGCGCGACAGCCGGCACTCGCCCCGCATCAGCCGCGAGCTGGGCTATGACGCCCACAACATCCTGGCCGTGCCCCTGAAGGGGCGGGCCGGCGTGCTGGGCGTGCTGCAGCTCTTGAACCGCCAGGGCGGCAAGCCCTTCAGCCATGACGACATGGCCAGCCTTGAGTCGCTGTCGGTGCAGATCAGCATGGTGCTGGAGAACGCCCGCCTCTTCGAGAGCCACCAGCATGAGATCAAGCGCCTCACCTCGCTCACCGAGGCCAGCCAGGTGCTCAACAGCACCCTGGACCTGAAGCGCCTGCTGAAGCTGGTGATGGAGCTGGCGGCCCGCACCCTGGACGCCGAGGCCAGCAGCATCCTGCTCAAGGACAAGAAGAGCGGCGACCTGGTCTTTGAGGTGGCCACCGGCGAGAAGCAGGATGTGGTCTCCACCATCCGCGTGCCGGTGGGCGAGGGGATCGCGGGCTGGGTGGCCTTGAACAGCCAGTCCCTGCTGGTGCCTGACGTGAGCCGGGACCCGCGCTTCTTCAAGCAGGCTGACGAGAAGACCCGCTTCATCACCCGCGACATCCTGGCCGTGCCCATGACCGTGCAGGGCCGGCTCATCGGCGTGGCCGAGGTGCTCAACAAGCGCCAGGGCCGCTTCACCCTGGAGGACCAGAAGCTGCTGGAGGCCCTGGCCCACCAGTCCAGCATCGCCATCCAGAACGCGGGCCTCTACGCCGACCTGCAGGAGAGCTTTCTGGCCACGGTGCGCTCGCTGGCCCAGGCCATCGATGCCAAGGATTCCTACACCGCCGGGCATGCCGCCCGCGTCACCAGCTACACCGAGGCCATCTGCCGCGAGATGGGGATGGCGGCCGAGCTGGCCGGCCGCATGCGGCTCTCGGCCCTGATGCACGATGTGGGCAAGATCGGCGTGCCCGAGGCCGTGCTGTGCAAGCCCGGCCGGCTCACCGATGAGGAGTTCGCAGCCATGCGCCGCCATCCCGCCATCGGCGCGGGCATCCTGGGCCCCATCGAGCAGCTCTCCGACGTCATCCCCGGCATCCGCTCGCACCATGAGCGCTGGGATGGCCGCGGCTACCCCGAGGGCCTGGTCGGCGAGGCCATCCCCGAGGCCGGTCGCATCATCGGCGTGGCGGACAGCTTTGATGCCATGACCAGCAACCGCGTCTACCGGCCGCGCTTGAGCGATGAGGTGGCCATCGAGGAGCTCAAGAAGAACAGCGGCAGCCAGTTCGACCCCCGGGCGGTGGAGGCCTTCTTGGCCGCCTATGCCAAGGGCGCGGTCAAGACCGAACCCTGAGAAGAAAGGAAGCCATGGCCTGGTTCAGGAAGCCCCGCAAGTCCATCGTCAAGACCGAGAACCGCAACACCGAGATCCCCGAGGGCATGTTCTGCAAGTGCGAGGCATGCAACGAGGTGCTGACCAAGATGCAGCTGGAGCAGACCCTCAAGGTCTGCCCGCGCTGCGGCCACCACATGGCGCTCACCGCCCGCGAGCGCATCGACCAGCTCATCGATGAGGGCACCTTCCATGAGCACCGCCATTCGGTGCAGAGCGGCGACCCGCTGGGCTTCTCCGACTATCCGGCCAAGCTGGCCAAGGCCCGCGAGGCCACCGGCATGAGCGATGCCATGCTCAAGGGCGACGGCCTGCTCAGCGGCCGGCGGGTGGCCCTGGGCGCCACCGAGTTCGCCTTCATGGGCGGCAGCATGGGCTCGGTGATGGGCGAGGAGATCACCCTGCTGGCCGAGTTCGCGCTCAAGGAGCGCCTGCCCCTGATCCTGGTCTCGGCCTCGGGCGGCGGCGCGCGCATGCAGGAGGGCATCCTCTCGCTGATGCAGATGGCCAAGACCAGCGCCGCCCTGGCCCGGCTCTCGGACCATGGCCTGCCCTACATCTCGGTGCTGGCCCACCCCACCGGCGGCGGCGTGACCGCCAGCTGGGCCATCCTGGGCGACCTCAACATCGCCGAGCCCAACGCGCTGATCATGTTCGCCGGCGCGCGGGTCATCGAGCAGACCATCCGCCAGCGCCTGCCCAAGGGCTTTCAGCGCAGCGAGTTCCTGCAGGAGCACGGGGTCATCGACCAGGTGGTGCCGCGCGGCGAGCTCAAGGCCGCCCTGGCCCAGGCCCTGGGCTACCTCTGCGCGGCCGCGGATGCCGCGCAGTCGGCCAAAGCCTGACTTCATCAAAACTCACCCAACACCGGCAAATCCGCCGGGTTCAAACCCAAAGGAGGATCACATGAGCAAGCTGAGGACCCTGGCAATCTGCCTGGGCCTGGCGGCCACCTTGATGGCCACCGGATGCGGCAAGAAGAGCAATCCCAACGCGCTCCGCCTGCGCTACTGGGGCGACCTGGCAGAGGTGGGGATCATCGAGCAGATGGTCAAGGACTTCAACGCCGCCAACCCGGGCACCGACGTGGTGGCCGAGCGCAAGCCCTCGGATTCCAGCTACGCCGACAGCCTGCTGGCCGAGTTCGCGGCCGGCAACGCGCCGGACGTCATCTTTGCCAGCACGGACAACGTGGACCAGCTGGTCAACAGCGGGCAGCTGGCCGATTTGAGCCCCTTCCTGGCCAAGGACGCTGACATCAAGATCGCCGATTGGTACCCGTCCATCGTCGACCGCTTCAGCCGCGACGGCAAGCTCTACATCCTGCCCCGCGACATCGCGCCCATCTGCGTGGTTTACTACAACAAGAAGCTCTTCGACGCCGCCAAGCTGCCCTACCCCACCGACGACTGGAGCTTTGAGGACATGCGCCAGATGGCCCTCAAGCTGACCAAGCGCGATGCCAGCGGCACCGCCCTGCAGCTGGGCTTTGCGGATGACTGGAACATGGTGGACAATTTCATCCTCTCCGCCGGCGGCAAGGTGGTGGATGACTACAAGAAGCCCGGCAAGATCATCGCCGACTCGCCGGAGGCCATCAGCGGCATCCTCTTCCGCTGGAAGCTGCTGCAGGTGGACAAGGTGATGCCCTCGGGCGCCGACAACCAGACCCTGAACGGCGGCTCGATGGCCATGTTCCAGAACGGCCAGCTGGCCATGTTCCTCTCCGGCATCTGGAAGACCCCCACCTTCCGCGAGATCAAGAACTTCGACTGGGACATCGCCATGTTCCCCAAGGGCCCCACGGGCAAGCGCGGCTTCATGTCCGGCGGCTCGGGCTACAGCATGCGCACCGGGGTTAAGAACCCGGACCTGGCCTGGAAGCTGATCAAGTTCCTGGGCGGCCCCGAGGGCGAGAAGCGCCTGGCCACCACCGGCCTGGCCCAGCCTGCCATCCGCGCGCTGGCCGCCTCCCCGGCCTTCTTGGATGACCAGAAGCCCAAGAACAAGAAGATGCTGCTGGAAGCCGCGGACATCGCCACCTTCCACCCGGTCTGGGACCGCTGGGTCGAGTTCCAGAACGGCACCTGGAACCCCATGCTGGACCCCATCTGGGTGCGCGGCTTTGACGGCGACGTGGCTGAGATGGTCAAGAACACGGTCAGCGTGGCCAACTCCAAGTTCTTCCCCAACGCCAAGTAGGCGGCGGGCTTGCGAAGCGAAAAAGGCCTCCTTTGGGAGGCCTTTTTCATTTTCCGGCCCGCCTTGACAGGCTTGCGCGCCGCGGCTACGATAAGCGTTCTGACAAGATTAGCCATCGCGGCGGACCCCCTGCTCACAAGAAGCCATGCCCCTCAAGCGCCTTTTGAATTCAGCCCTTTTTGCCCTGCCCCTGCTGGCCCTGATCCTGGCCGGCTGCGCTGGCGCCCCCCTGGCGCGCGATGCCGCGGGCGCTGCCCGCGCCCACGGCCTGAGCGTCAGCGCGGATGAGGAGGCGTCCTATCAGAAGCTGCTCAAGGAGAGCCCCGCCTCCCCGCAGGCCAGCGAGGCCCGCTATTTTGTGGCCCAAGCGGCCTTCAACCGCGGTGAATTCGCCAAGGCCCAGGCCCTGTTCGAGGATTGCGCCCGCCAGGATCCCTTGAGCGGCTGGGGCGGCAACGCCGCCTTCATGGCTGCCCTGTGCCTCGAGCGGCAGTCGCGGCTGGCTGAGGCGCTGGCCGCTGACGAGGCCCTCGCGGCCCAGCCCCAGATCCGCCCTGAAATCCAGGCGCAGGCCCGCCAGAGCGCTGAGCGCCTCATCCGCGAGCGCTTTGACTTGGCCGGGCTCGTTGCGCTGGAGGCCAGCCATGCCACGGGCG
>Ga0326728_10007353_pt1 | contig 28380 bp, 26 predicted proteins | sample MB3enrmetagenome_FD_207602 | JGI IMG/M metagenome (GOLD analysis project Ga0326728, IMG submission 207602) | Lab enriched peat soil microbial communities from McLean, Ithaca, NY, United States - MB31MN | ecosystem: Environmental > Terrestrial > Soil > Wetlands > Peat | place: USA: New York... | reverse complement strand
GATTTCATCGTTGGCCCCGGCGGACCGGGAGGAGTGAGACTGCCCTGGGCAAATCCAGAGCGCGGGAAAAGGAGGAGCGCGCAAGAAATCAGCGCGCTGACGGTGGATTGGATTCTCTGCAGTCGTTGCATAGTTTTAAGGCTGTTTGATTTACACTTCACGTACGCAATAGAACATTTTTTCGTTTAGCAACCGCCTGTCTTAACCGCCAACCGTTCCTTGCTAAAAATGTCCCTTCTTTTGCGCGCCCGTTTTTGTCCTCCTGTCCACAACTTTGGCAGCCTTGATAATCTTAATCTTAATCCGTCTCTTTGGGGATTCTCCCGGAGTTGAGGTATCGTAGCGGCGTCTCGGCACAACGCCGCCGATCCCTTTCTTTGCTCCCGGTGAACGGGGTCAACTCGCCGCGCGCCCGCGCGGTCCTGAGTTCCGCGGCGATGCGTTTTTCTGCCGCGGCCATCTCCTGCGGCGTCAAGCCGGATTCCTGAAGGGATTCGAGCGATGGGGCAGGGGAGCAGTCAGCGTTTGCGGCGTTCCATCAGAAACTGCCCGGACTTCACAAGCGCGACCAGCGGGCTGGTCCGGCGTCCGTGGTGCTCACCCGAATCATTAGCGATGTGCATATGGATTCACCCAAAAGGTGGTTGGATTTCGGCCGAAAGATTCCGTCGGCGTGACGCCGACGGATGCGGTCGGGACGACCGCGCTCCCGGAAAAGTCGGTAATGACCAGGGTGCGCGGGGGGGCGCGCAATCCTTGCTGACAAGGCCGGCGGTTTCCGCTACAAATGGTGCGTGCCGGATACCGACAAAAGCACTGAATTTTTCCACGAAGAACCGCCTGCTTATGGGGGTGGCGGCAAGCCCGCGCCGCTTGAGGAATATCTGCGCAAACTCGAACACGCCCTCAGACGCGGCGACGCGACCGAACACACCCATCGCCCCGCGCTCAAGGAACTGATCGAAGCCCTCGACGAAAACGTCGTCTGCACCAACGAACCGAAGCGTTCCAACTGCGGCGCGCCGGATTACGTGGTTTCCCGCAAGCGCGACCAGCTTACCATCGGCTACATGGAGGCCAAGGACATCGGGGCGGACCTCGCGCAAGACGAGCGCAGCGATCAGCTCGAACGCTATCTCCCCGCCTTGCCCAATTTGTTGCTGACCGACTATCTGGAATTCCGCTGGTTTGTGGACGGGAAGAAGCGCGAAACCTTCCGCCTGGCCAATGTTGCCCCCGGCGGCAGGATCGCGCCGGTTGCGGCGGACGAACTGGAACGCGCCCGCCTTCTCCTGCTCGATTTTACGTCGCAACAGCCGGTGGACATTTGCTCCGCCGGGGAACTGGCCCGCCGTCTGGCTAATCTCACGCACCTTCTCCGCGACATCATCATTTGCGCGTTTCTGTCCGGGCAGGCCTCGCAACAATTGCGCGACTGGCGCGATGCCTTTGCCACCACGCTTCTGCCCGAACTCGCGCCGCATGCCGACGCCAGCAAAGAAGGGAAGGCTGTGAGCGAGTTCGCCGACATGTTTGCGCAGACGCTGGCCTACGGTTTGTTCAGCGCCCGCGCTGCCAGCTACGGCACCAACTTCACCCGCGAGAAAGCGCAGAAACTGATTCCTCGCACCAATCCCTTTCTTCGCGCGTTTTTCGAGCAGATCACCGGCGCGGCGCTGGATGACGAGCCGTTTGCCGGGTTTGTTGGGGATCTAATTCAGACGCTTGATCACGCGGACATGGCGCGGGTCATGGAAGATTTTGGCAAGCACGGCCGCCGCCGCGATCCCGTCGTTCACTTCTACGAGACTTTCCTGCAAGCCTACGATCCCAAACTGCGCGAATTGCGGGGCGTTTATTACACACCGGAGCCGGTGGTGAACTACATCGTCCAGAGCATTGACCGCCTCCTGAAAGACAAATTCGACATCAAGGCCGGGCTCGCCGACCGCCAGAAGATCACGGTCAAGCGCAAGGAAGGCGAACGCGAGATCATTGACGAGTCGCATCGCGTGCTCATTCTTGACCCCGCCACCGGCACGGCCACGTTCCTGTACACGGCGCTGGATTTCATCCGCTCGCAATTCAAGACCAGGAAGAACGCCGGCCAATGGGGCGGTTATGTTCACGAGCATTTGCTGCCGCGACTGTTTGGTTTTGAGCTTTTGATGGCCCCCTACGCGGTGGCGCATTTCAAAATCGGCCTGGCGCTGGCGGCGATGGATGAGGAGCCGCTCTTCCGCCAGCAATGGAGCTACGAACCGCAGGGCAACGAGCGCGTCAACATCTTCCTCACTAACACCCTGGAGGACCTGGAACACACCGCCGAGCAGCTTGGTCCGCTGCGCGCCTTGAGCAACGAAGCCAACTCCGCCTACGAGATCAAGAAACACAAGCCCGTCCTCGTTGTCCTCGGCAATCCGCCTTATTCGGGCCACAGCGCGAACAAGGGCGAATGGATTTCCAAGCTCGTCCGCGATTACTATTTTTGCGACGGCAAGCCGCTGGGCGAACGGAATCCCAAGTGGTTGCAGGATGACTATGTGAAATTCCTCCGCTGGGGGCAATGGCGCATCGAGCAGACCGGACAGGGCGTGCTCGCCTTCATCACCAACCACGGCTATCTCGACAACCCCACGTTTCGCGGCATGAGGCAAAACCTCATGCAGACCTTCGACGAGATTTACGTGCTCGATTTGCACGGCAACTCGAAGAAGAAGGAAACCGTTCCCGGCAGTGGCGAAGCAGATAAGAATGTCTTCGACATCCGGCAGGGCGTGGCGATTGGCATCTTTGTGAAACTGCCGGGAAATGCGCGGGCGAAAGACAAAGGGAAGGCGCCAGCGATTGTTCAACACTGCAATTTATGGGGCGCGCAACGGCAGCGGAAATATGATTGGCTGGACCGGCATCATGTTGAGAACTCCCCATGGAAGAGGCTCGAACCCGCCGCCCCGCATTACCTGTTCATCCCGCAGGACACCAGGCGGCTCAAGGAATACGAAGAGGCTTGGAAGATCACGGAAATAATGCCGATCCACAGTTTGGGGATAGCCGCTGGACGGGATCATTTCACGGTCGCCTTTACGGGCAAAGAACTACGCGAACGGCTTCGAACTTTCATTCGACTTGACAGTGAAAAGGCGAGAGAACAACTCAAACTGCCTTCCGACTCGAGGGATTGGCAGGTCAAACTCGCACAGGAGGATCTGAAAAAGCGCGATTGGGATGCCTGCATCACCAAAGTCCTTTATCGGTCGTTCGATACACGCGTAACTTGTTATACCGGCCAATCTCGAGGGTTCCATTGCATGCCGCGACAAGACGTCATGCGTCACTTCTTCGGAACTGCGCACAACTTTGGGATTTGCACGACAAGATCTGTAGAAATTCCTGGAGGGTGGCATCATATTTTCGCCACACATCAACTCATTCAATTGCATAGCGTTTCGCTTAAAGAGGTAAATTACGTTTTCCCCCTTTATCTTCGTCCCAACGGCACCCTCCAGAAGGAAGAGTTGTTTGCACACGACAACGGCCGCCGCCCGAATCTGGGTGCGGCCTTCATTCAAGAGTTCTGCGCGCGGCTGGACTGCAAGTTTGTCCCCGACGGTTTGGGCCGCGCCGCAAAACGCCAGGTTGGGCCGGAATTGATTTTCCAATACGCCTACGCCGTGTTCCACAGTCCCACGTATCGTGAGCGTTATGCGCAGTTCCTGCGCGCGGATTTCCCGCGTCTGCCCATCACCAGCGACTTTGAATTGTTCCGCACACTCGCCGGTTTGGGCGGTGAATTGGTGGATTTGCACGCCCGCGGCAAGGGCGAAGGGCAGGGGCCCGGCTTCCCGATTGCAGGCGACAACCTCGTGGGCGACGTGCGCTTTCAGCCGCCGCAAGGCAAGGAACCAGGGCGCGTTTGGATCAACGGCAGGCAGTACTTTGAAGGTGTTTCCGAGTCCGTTTGGAAGTTTCCCATTGGCGGTTATCTGCCGGCGCAGCGCTGGTTGAAGGATCGGAAGGAACGGAAACTCACGTATGAAGACATCACCGGCTATGCGCGAATCGTCTTCGCGCTTTCGGAGACGCGCACACTCATGGTCCGGATTGATGAAACCATCGAAGAACACGGCGGCTGGCCGCTAAAATGAATCCAAGAATATGGGCTTGACCATTGATTACAAGTTGTCCACACCCGAAGACTGGTCCCCGGAGAAAGTACGCGAATGGCTGGAGATTATGGCTGACTACGCGAGATACATCGGATGCGCCGGCGTCGGTCCCGTTGTTCATGCCCGTGAGAATAGGGAGGTCACGAGCAAGTTCCATAAAGTCGGACGCGGTCTCACCGAGCGCTACATTACAATCGGCGCGGAGGAAGGATCGGTGCTGATCATTGACGTTGGCGAAGGCTGTCAACCGCTGGCGCTCAGTTTGTGCAAATATCCGTGGCAGTGGCGTTGCCAGCATGGGCGTTCGAGCATTCGCTGGTATGAAACCAAAATATCGCGGGAATGGCAGTTCAGTTATTTCTGCAAGACGCAGTTTGCGGGAGAGCACGGCCCGGCCCATTTCATTCGCTGTCACAAATCGGTTATCAGCCTGCTGGATTTTTGCCGCAAAGCCGGTTTGGAAGTGAGGGTGGATGACGAAGCCGGTTATTGGGAGAAGCGGGACGAAGGGGAATTGAAGGAGACTCTGCGCAGGAACGAGGCGCTGATGGCGGCGTTTGGGGGTTTGTTGAAGGATCTGACAGCCAAGACACGCGATCGCGAGGTCAAGTCGCCCATTTTTGATTACGCCAATTTTGAACATCTGGAACACGAAGGCTGGGAGCGTTTTGGCAAGTATTTCGCCCCGTTGCAAAAGTGCGTGCGAGGAAGACGATTGGCCGCCTCCCAAAAGGGCCAAAGCCGAAGATAACATGGGGCTGTCCGGAGCGCCCGGCGTAGAGTGAAGGCGCGATGGGGCAGGGGAGTAGTCAGCGTTTGCGGCGTTCCATCAGAAATTGCGCGGACTTGGGGATTGACAACACAGGTCATCCACGACGGGGAAAGCCAGCCCAACTCAGAATCGCTATGGCTCTTTCCGGGGAAATCGAATTTCGGCTCGACGCCCGCCGCCGCCAAGCCTATGGCGGGCAGGGAGTCTCGCCCTACCGTCAAAAACGGACGCAGGATGAGTTTTTTGCTTTATCACTGGAACGCGAAGGCTTAAGCAAAGGACATGCATTCATTTCGTTATCGGGATGGCCGGCTCTTTTGCGAGGGAGTTTCGGTGGGCGCGCTTGCCGAAAAACACGGCACGCCCCTCTATGTCTATTCCCGGCGCACGCTGACCGACCACTATGCCCGGCTGGAAGCCGCGCTCCGCCCCCTGGAGCACCGCATCTGTTTCGCCATGAAAGCCAATTCCAATCTGGCCGTCCTCCGCCTCCTGGCCAATCTGGGGAGCGGCTTCGACATTATCAGCGCCGGCGAATTGCGGCGCGTCATTGCGGCGGGCGGCGACCCGCGCGTCTGCGTTTTCGCCGGCGTGGGCAAGCGGGAGGAGGAAATCCAGTTCGCCTTGCGCCAGGGGATTTATTGTTTCAATGCCGAAAGCGAGCCGGAACTGGCCCGCATCAACCGCGTGGCCGCGAAATTGAAAAAAATCGCCCCGGTGGCCGTGCGCATCAACCCCAATGTGGACGCCCATACCCACGCCAAGATCACGACCGGCACTTATGAGAATAAATTCGGCATCCCGCTGGAGCAGGTGGAGGAAGTCTATGCCCGGGGCGCGAAATTGAAGAACCTGCGCTGGCGCGGCGCGCAGATGCACATCGGCTCGCAATTGACGGAAGTCCAGCCGTTCGTCCTGGCGGTCAAGAAAGTGCTGCCGCTTTTGGCCGCGCTGGCCGCGCGGCATCCTCTAGAGTTTTTCAGCATCGGGGGCGGGCTGGGCATCGTTTATGACGCCGCGCTGGCCAGCGGCTCGCCGGAGTGGTGGACGCGGCCTGGCGCGAAAGATATTCTGACTCCGGCCATTTATGCCGCGAGCCTGATTCCGCTCCTTCAGCCTCTCGAATTGAAGATCCTGATCGAGCCGGGACGGTTCATTGCCGGCAATGCCGGCATCCTCGTCACCCGCGTCGAATACGTGAAAAAGACCGGACGGAAGACCTTCGTCATCGTGGACGCGGCCATGAACGACCTCATCCGGCCCGCTTTCTACGATGCCTACCACGAAATCGTTCCCGTGAAAGAGCGGGGAGGCCGGCTCATTTCCTGCGACGTGGCCGGGCCGATGTGCGAATCGGCGGATGTCTTTTGCAAGGACCGCGCCCTGCCGCCGCTGGCGGAGGGCGATTTGTTGGCCCTGCTCAGCGCCGGGGCCTACGGTTTCGTCATGGCTTCCAACTACAACGCCCGCGCCCTGGCCGCCGAGGTCTTGGTGGACGGCACCAGGTCGGCCGTGGTGCGCCGCCGCCAGCGGGTGGAGGAGCTTTGGGCCGGCGAAAAAATCCCGTCCTGGCTGAGGTGAAAGATGCGATTTGAGAATCTCGGTCATTTTTTGGCAGGGCGGAGCTGCCGCTCCGCCCAAAAAGTGGGCGCCGCGGCAGCGCCGCCCTACCCATTGTCTGTCGGAAAAAAAATCGCGAATAGTTGTTGCCAAAGAATTTCTTTTGGTTAGTATTCACCCCGGATGGTCGGATTGCGGTGCAACGTGAATAAATTGACCATTTCATTCCTCCACGTTACACCGATGAAACGCGACAGCCCCGGGGCTGCCGCGGGTGTTAATTGATGAATGTTCCCGTTAGTTTTTTGGCCGAGACACAATTGCACTTTGTGTTGTCACGGGCCACGGTGGAGGCCCGCGTCATCCTCGTGGTCCTGGCCCTGTTCTCGATTTTTGCCTGGTACATGATGGTGTTCAAGGGCATGCAAATGCGGCGCGCCAAGAAGCTCAACCTCTATTTCGATTCCGAATTTCGCGCGCAAAAGGACGTGCTCGCCATCTTCGAGCGGCATCTGGATGTCTTCGGTTGCCCGTTTTTTGCCGTCTATCAGGAGGGCTGCCAGGAATTGGACGCCCGGCTCAAGTCCGCTGCCGGCGGCAGCCCCCGGCAGCCCAGCCTGACGCTCAAAAGCATGGAGCACATCAAACGCACCGTGGAAAGCGCCGTGGCTCGCGAGTCCATCAAGCTGGAAGCCGGCTTGATCCTGCTGGCCAGCGCGGTGAGCGGCGGGCCGTTTCTGGGCTTGCTCGGCACGGTCTGGGGCGTGATGGACACGTTCGCCATGGTCGGGCAGTCGCAAAGCGCCGCCTTGGAGACGATGGCGCCGGGTGTTTCGGCGGCCTTGATTACGACGGTGGCCGGTTTGGTGGTGGCTATTCCCTCCATGTTCGGCTACAACTTTCTGGTACACAGGCTGCGTGTCCAGACGGTGGAACTGGACAATTTTGCGCAGGAACTGGTTTCCAAAATGGAAATCGAGTATTTGATCGAGGAATGACATGCGCCGCTTCTCCCAACGCAATTCACTGGTGACGTTGAGCGAAATCAATATCACGCCGTTGCTGGACCTGGCCTTCGTCTTGCTGATTATTTTCGTGATCACCCGGCCCATGCTGGAAGGGCACGTCCCCATGCAATTGCCCGAGAGCACAGCGGGGACCGCAAAACGGGTTGACCGCCGCGACGTGCATGTGGTTGAAGTCCGCGCCGACGGGGGATATTTTCTGGACGGAAAACGTCTCACGATAAGCCGGTTGGAGACCGAATTGGCCGGCATCTTCCGCGAGGATCCGAAGTTGATCGTGGACATCCGCACTGACAAACGGGTCCAATTCGATTACTTTTTCCGCGTCACGGAGATTTGTACGCGCCATCACATCACCAGCATCAGCCTGAACACCACGCCGGTTGAAAGCAAATGACGCACCTGCAAAAAAAATGTCTGGTTGGCTCGGTCTGCTTGCATGGCCTGGCAGTGGCCGTCGTTCTGGGCACGGCCGCTTTTCGCTCCGCGCCGGTCATCACGGAAGAACAAGTGCTGACCTTGATTCCCGCCACAGTTCTGGATCGTCCCGGCGTCGGCGGCGAACCGCCTCCCATCGCCGTCAAACCCCAGCCTTCCCAGCCGTCAAGACCTCAACCCCAGCCGTCTCAGGCGACGCCGCCAAAGCCTCCATCGCAGCCGGCTCCGGCTGCCACGCCCAAGACTGTTGTCACGACCCCACCCAGGCAGCCTGATACAAAATCCGCGCCGTCAAGGACTACCGCCGCACCAGCCCCGGCAAGGCGCAGCGGAATCAAAGTGGATCTCACTCAGACCGCGCCCGCCTCCAGAGGGCCGTCCAGCAACAACGATTCCGCATCCCAGGCACGGACGGCGGCGCAGGAAGCCACCAATAAACTGATCCAGCAGGAAGTCGCCGAGGCTTTTGCCGCGTTGGGTTCGAGCGTGCAAAGCAAAGCCTCCCCGGTCAGCGTGGCGGCTCTCCCCGGGGAAGGCGGCGGGGAAGCGTTTGTCAATTACCGCACCGCCGTTTTCAACGCCTATTACCAAGCCTGGAAAACCCCCGAAGGCACGACCCGCAAATTGGCGGTGGCGGATGTCAGAATTGTGGTGGGACGCGACGGCACCATTTTGTCCTCCGAATTCGTGAGCAAGTCGGGCGATGCGGTGGTTGACCAGTCGGTCCAGCGCGCCCTGGATCAGGTCGAACGCCAGAAATTGCCCCCATTCCCGGCTGGCGCGGTGGACACCCAAAGACCCTTTATCATCAGATTCAACCTCGAAGCAAGACAATCAGCCGGATGAAAAAATCACTTAAAATTATTGCCGCATTATTGTTCAGTTGCGCCTTGGCCGGGCTGGCCCAGGACAGCACGGAAGTCATAGTTATCCCCAAAACCACCACCCATATAGTCCCCATTTCCGTCAGCGGCTTTAGCGGCGAGGCCGATGCGGTCCTGAAATTCGATCTGTCCGTCTTGGGCTTGGAACTGACCAATGCTGACAAGGCCGATTATCTGGTGAGCGGCACGGAAGACGCAGGCCGGCTGGCCGGGCGTTTGAAGCAGGGCGGGGCAGGGGGCGATATTTTCGCCCGGATTTACAGCAGCGGCACATCCCGCTCCCAAGCCCACGCCTTTGCCGATGACATCGTGAAGGAAATCCGCGGGACGCCGCCCATTTTTCAGAGCCGGATCGCTTTCTGCCGCAAGGAGGGCGCAAACATGGAGCTTTGCGTTTCCGATTTTGACGGCCATGACGTGTTGCAGATGACCCACGACGGCTCTTTGGTTGCCACGCCGGCCTGGTCGCCGGGTGGACGGAACTTGTTCTACACTTCCTGGAAAAGCGGCTACACGCAAATCATCGAACACGAGGCCGCCACCGGCAACCGCACTGTCTTCGCCGCTTACGGCGGCGGCAATTTTAACGCGGTGCCTTCGCCCGACGGCAGCAAGGTGGCAATGATCCTGAGCAAGGGCGGCAGCCCTAATTTGTACGTGAGCGACCGCAACGGCGGCAATTTGCAGGAACTGACGCACGAGCGCGATGAGGCTTCTTCCCCCACCTGGTCGCCCGACGACCGGGAAATCTGCTACGTGGTGCGCTCCGGGCGCGCCTCCTTGCACAAGATCAGCGCCAACGGCGGGAATTCGACGCTGCTGCGCGTTGGCATCTCCGGCAATCTGACCTCGCCGGATTGGTCGCCGGACGGCAAGTGGATCATTTTCACCGCCGGCAGCGGTAATTTCACTTTATGGGTCGTGCCGGCCAGGGGAGGGGAGGCCGAACAATTGGTTGCTGGCGAAGACCCGTGCTGGGCGCCCAATTCCCGCACGGTTATCTTCACCCGGCAAGTTAATCACAATCCGGTTCTGTCTTTGCTTGACGTGCCCACAAAACACGTCAAGGATGTGGGTCAGATTTCGGGAAGCTGCTCGCAGCCTGCTTGGGCAAGGTGAGCGGCGGCTTTGCCAAAAATTTTTGAGAAAATGAAAACTTTAAGCTTGGTCAGTATCGTGTTTGTCGGCGCGGCCTTAACCCTCGGCTTGACTGGTTGCGTCCATAAACCCAATAAGAATTTTACGGTGCTCCCCGACCGCACCAGGCCGTCCGCCACGCAGCCTGCAACCCCAGCCGAGACCAATCCTGGGCCCGGAACCTCAATCCCACCTCCAAGCGATGTCCAAAAAATGCCTGACGGCAGCATACCTTACGGCACGAATGAATCCCCTTGGACGGGCGTGATCAAGGATGGCAAGCCAGACGCCACTATTTTAAAGCCGGACACGGTTTATTTCGACGTGGACAGCGCCACCATCAAGAAGACCGAGGACAAGAAGTTGGAGGACGTGGCCGCCTTCCTGAAAGGCCATCAGGCCGACGCGCTGCGGGTGGAAGGCAATTGCGACGAACGCGGCACGGAAAAATACAATCTTTCCCTGGGCGAAAAGCGCGCGCTGGCCGTGCGGGAATATCTGGCCAATCTGGGGGTGGACGCACGTCAAGTAGTCACCATCAGTTACGGCAAGGCCAAACCGGCTGTGGAGGGCCACAACGAAGCCGCCTGGAGCAAGAACCGCCGGGACGACTTCGTGGTGCTGATCCCCAAAGACTGAAAAACGGCCCAGGCCCAGGCCGGCATGGTATTGACCCGTTAGTCCGTTAGACCCCTGTGTAAAAGCGCCCATAATCGTGACTGAATTCCGGTCCGAATGTCCAAAATAGAACCGTACGTACCAAAACCCGCATTTGCGCGGGGGTCTCTTTTTCGACTGTGAACCCAGCCTATGTGCCTATAAAGAACAGCGCCGCCGGCGCGGGCCGGATAAGGCGAAATGTGGCAGTGTCAGGCCTGGAAAATCGAGTTTCGCAAGGGCGCGGAAACGGCGTTGCAAGGGCGTTGCACGGGCCTTGCGGGGCGCGTTCAAAGGGCATGGAGGCGCGGTGTTTCATGGCTTTTTTGGGGACTGACAACGGGCGAGAATCCATGCCAAGACTCGTAATATCTTGGTGTTGACAAAGATGAACAGCTGTAGGACCGCTTGGAGCGCCTTTAATAGGCGGCGGACGATCCGTTGCGTCAATGTTGGACGCGGGCTTGATGGGAGCCTGGCAAAATCGGGGTTGATTTTTCCCAGTTCATTCACGATGGCTATAAGTTCAGCCTTCCCTTCGAGAATCTTCGGGGAGTATGGACCAGCAGCGGTTTCCTCTGGATATCTATGCCAGCGTCTTTCCGTGCAGTCGTCAATGACGGGAGACCGCCAGCCGATCTCCGCGCCGGCAAAGAGCTTTGCCCTCTTTAATTCAGCTTCCACGGTGGCCAGGCCATTCTGTAAATCGGGCACAAAGAGCATCCCGCAAACGAGACTGCCGGCGGCAATGACATGGACAGGGCAGGGCGATTTGATTTCATGCTCCGGAGGCGGCCGGGGAACGGTGAAGAGGGGATTGTCCACCAGAGCGAGCTTTAATGCTCTGTTAAGATCATCCTGTAGTTTTTCAGACTGGGCGCGCGTCATGACAACATCGTCAAGTTGAATATTGAACGCTATGGCCGCGTAGAATTTGCCGGGTTGATTGAGCGTGTTCATGGGATGAATCTAATAAGAGTTTAATGGCCGTCACGGTTATATTGAGCGCGGAACGTCAGGTTCCTCATCTCGGACTGCAATTCCGCCAGCTTGCGAGACAATGCCCGTTGCTCTTGTGTCATCTGGCCGTTTAAGGCCGGATGCTCGCTAAAAAACTGGTGGATCATGTCAACGAGTTGGGAGTCCACCCCGGCATCCGCAAATGCTTGTGGCGAGCCACGTATGTCGCCCCTGTGCGAGTCCAACGCATCTTTGGCCTTGGTCAAGATGGATTGGCCCTCGCTGGTTCCCTGCGCCGCGGCATCGGCCGCCGCATCCGAAGCCGCTTTGTCCTGGATCGCCTTAATCTTCGCGGACGTCTCCCGATCTTGCTCCAATTTAGCCTTGTCTCGCGCTACCTGGCCAATTGTCTCCGCCAAGTTCCGCTATCGTCTTATTGACATCCATCGCCTTTTTGGCGGCCTGCTCAGCCGCGCTTGCCGCATCGGCTGCAGCCTTCTTTTTGGCCTCCACGTCTTGGGCCGCCTGGTCCGCCGCGGCCTTTTGCTGATCCCTTGCCGCCTGGGCCTCTGCCTCAGTCTGCCCAAGGGCATTTGTCGCATTCTCAGGCTTCGATGGCTTGTAAAAGCCTAAGGAGAATATCTGCCCCGTCTTTTGGAGAGCCCCCAAGACTGCCGATTCAATGTGTTTCCCCACCGCTGTCCACGGCCCAGAATCTGGGTCAACAGGAAGCGCATCTGTCCGCACCGTGATTGCATTCTCCTTCGCCGCCGTGGCCTGATTCAACCAGCCCTGCGCGCTGTCGGGCTTTGGATTCTTCCAATCCCCGCCTTCCCCATACAGCAGCTCCTCTTCGCCCTTCTTGCGGGCCTCGGCGCGCTTCGCGTCATTGGCGGCTTTTTCAGCCGCGTCCTTTTTTGCCAGCGCCTCGGCGTCCGCCGCATTCTTCTTGGCCTGCGCCTCGGCGAGAGTCTTCGCTTCTTCCTCGTAACGTTTCTGCGTTTTCGCAACGTCCCCAGCATCGGCCCGTTGCTCGGCGGCTCTGTGGATACCAGCGATTTTCTCCTGGCCCTGCTCCGGCGTTATTTCCTGATTGCGGACCTGCCGTTGGATTCGCTGCTCTTCGGCGGCATCCTCGGCTTTGGCCACCTTTTCCAATCCGGTAATATAATCATCGAACGCCTTGATCCGGTTGTTCATCGCCGTCATCAACGAAGTTTCGCCCGTCGCCGCCCTATTGAGAGCTTCCGCCAGGGCTTCATGCGCCGCGGCGGCATTCGACGCCGCCTCCCCTTGTTCCGAGATCGTCTGCCCCACTCCTTTTGCGGCCGACGCAGCAAATGCGTTTTCAGCCTTGTCAGCCGCATCGAGCCAGGCAATTAAAGCGCCGATGGCCGCTGTGGCGACGCCCGCGGCGATCCCAAAGCCGGATCCCATCTCGCGGGAGGAAATGCCGATGTTGCCGATGTGCTCATTAACGGCCCTCAGCGCCTCCCGAAGTTCCCTATTTTTCTCGCCAAATTTCTCGGATTTTTCAGCGCCACCCGCAGCAGCCTCGTCATAATCGGCGATGCTCTTTTTTACGTTTTTAAGCTGTTCCTCCATCTCGCCAAATTCCTTGCCCAACGCCTTGGCTTTGCCAATGTTGCGTTCGAGTTGGTCAGCGCAGGCGACGGCGCCGGCAAGCTCGGTCGGGGTCTTTATCTTGATTTCAAAGTCAGGCATAGGATTCAGGGCGTTACGAGGGCGGGCTTGATTTCACGGCCGGGATTTTCCAGCGCCGGCGCCGGTGGCGGCAGAACCTCGGGCGCGGCGGGGCGGCCGGATTGGCGGTGATGGCCGCCACGGTTCTGGCGGGGTTTGGGGGATTCCAGGGCGGCGGCGGGTTTGACGGCCGGCTGGCGAGCGGGGGCAACGACGGGCACAAGCTCTATGTCAGACAGAACCTCGGCGGCGGCAAGCTCGACATCATCACAGGTGACGGCGGCGTGGCCATCACGGTCGGCGATGTATTGCGCCAGATTGCCAATGGATTCCACGGCCACGATGTAGGTGAGGGTTTGAAAGGCCTTGGCCAAGACCAGGTCTTGCATGTCACGATCCAGCTTTGGGCATTTCATTTGAACGATGGCCAAGAGGTCGTTGTACTCCAATTGCTCCGGAAGTTGTATGCGGCGCACGATCCGGCCGCTCCACTGTGCGTCGTTATAGCCGCTGATCTTGAGGAATTTTTCGCGGGCGTGATCGTAACTCTGAGGGGTTGTCACCAAAACCACGGGGTTTTTTCTGTCAACCATTTGAGTGCGAACCCAGTTCAATCGCATCGGAACGGTGTTTTTGTTGAAACGGGCCGGAAACAGGAAATGAGCTTCGTCGAAGACAAACATCAAGGCACTATGCTTGATAACGTATTCAACCGTCTCTTTAAGTTTGTCGTGTGGGGTTCGGTAATCGTATTCAAGGCCAAGGGCATCGGCCACGGCCCGGTATAGATCAATGTCGCGATTGGAGCAAGGGGTAGAAACGAGCCGCGCCTTGCCAGGATGCCCGTTGCACCATGCTTTGACAGCCTCCGTTTTCCCAAAGCGGGAACTGCCGGTGATCCGCGCCAAGCCGTTCCTGAGAGAGGCGTATTCCATCCCGTCAAAGACTTTCAAGGCGACTTCGGTCATGACAATGTCTTTGTTGACGCGCTCCGCGTGCGCGTCCATCGCGGCAAAGAGGGTGGGGATAATTTCTTCAAAATACCAAGGGGGCGCATTAAATGTTGAAGCGCCGTCTTCGTAGGGAAAAGTCGCAAGCCTGCAAGGCTCGTTACAGAGGGACGCGAGGTAAGGGCCGAGGTGTTCCCTGGCGGCCGTCATGGAGACGTCCACGAATGCCTGGCGGTTTAATTTGGCGATGATACTTGCCAGTTTTTGCTTTTCGGACGGGAGGGGGTGTTCATCGAAAACATCTTCGTGCAAATTCTTAACCCACCAGGCGTCCTTGGGAATGATGTCCTCTCTGGAGGATTCTGGCAGGCTGCGCCAAATGCCGTCGCACTGCTCCGGTGTGAGTTTGGCCGGGGCCGTTTTTATCAGCAGCGTTGGTCCGACGCAGTTGCTGAATTGGCCGATTAGGTCAAGAGCGAACTTCTGCAGGCCGCCCGGCTGCATGGACTGCCATTGTAAAAACCAAAGCAATTCCGTCAGGCGCGGTTGCTTGGCAATTTCTTCGGCCAGTTCGGGCTGTGAGAGATTGGCGGCGGCTGCCAGTTTGCCCGCGACAACTTCCGGGCGGATAACGATAAGGTCTTTACTCATTAAGTGTCCTTTGGTGTGGTTTGCTGGCGGAGGGCGATGCGTTCCAGAACTTCCTTTTGCAAATCCAAGCCCTGTTGGACATGCTCCAGGTTGCGGATGTCCTGAGGAACGGCAATGCCGGCGGCGGCGGCGGTCCGCTGGATTTTGCGCAGTTTGCGTGTGGCGGCGGCCTGCTCGGTTTCGTGTTGCTCAATCTGGCGGTTGTGGAATTCACCGAGCTCGGCCGCGGCAGGGTCCTGTTCGTTGTCGCGGGTAATTGTGGTGATGAAGGGATGCCGGATGTTGCCGTAGATGACTTTGGCGGCTTTGCGGTGTCCGGCGATCGCGGAGTGAACCTCATTAAATTGCGCCTTTGTGGCGGACATGGCAGGCAGGCTAATTCCCTTCACGGTGAAATAGTTTTGACGGTTCAAGTCGGACACGGTTAGCAAATCGGGGAAGTCAATGTGATAATAAACCAGGACTTCCCGGCCGATGAAACGGCCGGTGTCGGCGTTGCAATAAAGCATCTTCTCCCCGCCAATGGTCAAAAGGATGCCTGGCTGGCGGACTGTGACACGTTTGCAGTGAGTGGACAGCATGTAGCGGGAGTTGTCCGGCAGTTTGCGGGGTGGTTTTTGAAGGCCATTGCGCCACGCTTCGTTTGGGCTTGATCCGCTCAGCATTTTCCCATTTTGGGGATCGGCGGCAAAGTCCTTAAAGCATTTGTCCAAACGGGTGCCCCATTCCTCCATGCTCAAAAGGAAAGTGGCGGCTCCCAGTTTGTGCCGGCGGGCAAGGGCGATTTTGTCCTGTAGCCGCTCCATCTTTTCGCTTCTCTCATTGAATCCACAGAATCCAGGCTCATCGCGCTGGCGTTCCTGCCAGATACGAATAAGCCCTTCAATGGGTTTGGCGCGGGGCGTTGTGGTATGACGCACTTCCAATCCAAGCCACGGTTTCCTTAAGCCGCTCTCCGTCTCACGCCAGTGCATGGAATTCTTTGAGTCCAACTCCTCAATGAGACGGGCCTTCCAGACGCCGCGCTCAAAGTAGAATCCACAGTGCGGCAGTCCAATGGTGTCATGGGTGCGAAGAATCAGTTTGCGGATGTGACGGGAATTATATTTCCCCGCAATGAGAACCCAGTCAAGAACGTATCCGGTGCGAAGGTCGTTCAAAACCAAGCACTCGCCGCGCTCAATATGAAGTTGACCCTGCTCGTCGTAAAAATAGAAGTAGTGGTTGAACGTGATGTCATCACCGGAAAACCAGTCCGCCGGATAAACGTCCGACCAGTCGCGGGGAATGTAAGGCCCGCGCATCTTGGCCTCCCACGGGCCCCGATGGAGCGGGCCGCACATTTCCACTTCCGGCGTGATGGCCTCGCGGACTGTGGCGGCCACGCGGCTCTTGTTGCGGCGGGGATTGAAGTCGTAATAATCCATGAATTCTCTGGAGAGTTCGCCACGCTCGCGCAATTTGCGGTGGGCCAGGGAAATGTTGCCGCCGTGGAGAATTGCCTCGTTGCGAATTTTGGCTTCGTCGGCGGAAAAGTCGGGTTTGCGAAAATTGCCCGATTGCATTCCCCGCTTGTCGCGGACCGCGTCTTCCGTCCTGCCGCCAACCTTCCACGCCGCGAACTTGATGTCGAACAGATGGCGGAGCGATTTCAGATTGCCTGACAAGGCGGGAACTGAGTCAAACAGGAACTTAACCAGCGCCTTTTTGATTTTGCGCTGGCGGCGCTTGTCCGGGAATTGAACCTGAAGGCGCTCATAATTGTCGGAAGCGGTGTGCCAGAGGAAGGCTCGGTCATCTGGCGTCGGTTCCGTTTGGTTGTCCATTCAAGTAATTTCATCCGCCACGGGCTGAAACAATTCCAGGGCGACACCGCCGGGGTTTAGGGCCCCGCCCGGCCGGGCGGCGTTCTCATGCAGGTAAATGTCACGGCGATGCCAATCGCGGGCGGCGCCGGCGCGGTCCAAAGTCCGCTGAAGGAGCCGGCGCCAGTGGCGCACGGTGATGGTGTATCCAAATTCCTTGCGGTATTCCTCCAGGCCTTGCCGCTCAGACTCAGCGCTGTTGGGGTTGGGGGCGTCCAGCCGGGCCAGCGCCAGGGCCAGCGCGGCTTTGAGTTTCTTCGCTTTTTCCTGCCAATCCGAGGCGACTTCGGAGAATGGAACTTTGGGCTGCCAGGCCGTTTCAGGCTGGCCGAGCATGTGAAGAGAGTTGCGGTAACCGCGGGCATCGGCTTTGGCTTCCAACTCAGTTTGGATTTCGGCGGGCAAGGATTCGAGGGGCCATGCCTTGGTTTCCCGACCATTGACATCGCCGGGCTGGCTGGGGACGGGTATAAGCTGTCGGAGGACGGATTGACGCAATCGTCCAAGGGCGCCTGCAATCTGCCCGGCGGTGAAGTTCATGAGAGCGGACCTTTCCGCCTGGCGCGCCCCTTGTTGGCTGAAGGGGATTTCCAGGTGCCATGCTCGAAGAAGCAGCCGCGAACAGCCAAGCCGACGTGGACTTCCGGCTTGGAAATGGTCGAAAATAGCCACCTTTCCCAATATTCGGCTGGAATCATGCCGTTATAGGACAGTTCACGGGCCAAAAGGGGTATCAAGATGTCATTCATCATAAGGCCATGGTACAACTTCCAGTACTGTCGTCGTACCGACTATTTTGCGAAAAGCGCATTTTTTTGTTGTGTTTGGTGGAAACCCGAAAAAGCGCCAGGATGCCCTGAGAGCGTTTAGGCCATGCCAACACCCGCGCCGCACAGAAACGCGGCATTGCAACGGCCTGCCAGCGCGCTGCAACGCTGTTAAAGCGGTCTTGCAACCATCGAGAAACGCGATTTTGGAGGAGTTTCACCATAGCGGCGTTTTGCGTTGTCAGGGCTTGGGGAAGGTTTGGCGGGCGGAGAATATCAAAGCCTGGTCTTGGCGGCGGACGGTGAATTCCACTTTAAGCAAGGGCGGCGTCGGCGCCGGCAGCCGGACGCGGGGCGCGAGAAACCGGGCCAGGTTGCGGTTTGACCAGCCGGGCGGTTTCTCACGGGCGGGCGCTTTCTCATAACCGGGGATGGCCGCCGTAGAATCGCCAGCTTGCCAGCGCCTCAATTGTGCCCGAAAGGCGCGGATGGCATCTTCGCCCGTCATCTGTTTCTGCGATGCCAGTTGCTTAAAGTAGGCGACGGTTTGCGGCGGCAGATTTCTGCGGGGCCATCCTGCCCACAGAGCGGGGGAGAAACTTTTATCCACCAGGGCGATATGGCCGCGTTTGCGGAAATCGGTGCGCTTGCTATAGACGGTGGAAACGCTCACACCGAGCCGGCGTCCCCATACGCGGGCCGTGGCGCGTTTTTTCAAGTTTGGGGCCGCGTCCAGGGCGGCGACGGCCTTGCACCAAAGCCGGAAGTTGCGCTGGATCGGGAGCGGGGCGGCGTCGAGTATCTGCTGAATTTCGGGCGGGATCGGGGCCGGTGTTCCGGCTTCTGTGGATTCTGGTCGTTTCGGATTCATTTCATCAATCGCGCTTTGGAAGGCGCTCTGATAGCGGCGGCGGGTCCGCCGTGTTGGTTCTGGACGTTGTGGCATTGAAAAAATCGGCCGCGCCCGAGAACGACCAGGAACACGGGCGGGCCGGGTATGGTTTGCCAGAAAAAGGGGATGCTTTCGCATCCTTGCAGGCGCCATCACCATTGGTTAGGAACGGAGCGGCCATTGCATTTCGGCAATGGCCGCTTGTAGTGCGCTTTCGCGCCGGGGTCCTCAATCGGAAAAGTGAAGCCTGGCGCGGGGCCGCGCCGGCGTCAGGTAAAATTGTTGGGGCGGATGTCATGTGATTCGGCGGCTGGTGAGGAAATTGGCCAGGACCGCTCTGGAAATCATTGCCCCATTGGCTGGGCCGCGTGTGCCGGTTCCGGGGATCTTGGTCAGAGCGCCAAGTTGAACCAGCATACGAACTTGTTCCGCGCCGCAATGCCAGGCATAGGCGACTTCATGGAGGCGGAATCTTGAACGCGATTCCGGGAAAATGGCATTCAGGACGAAAGGGGCGGAGAAATCTCTTTGGGCGCCGGCTCGGAAATCCAAAACACAGGGCGTGAAGATACGAGAGCAATGGTTGCGAGCGCCGGGCGTGGCGATGTTAAAAACCCATGCCAGTTTTCCATCTTGAAAGAGACGCTCCACAAATTCCTCGTCCCGGTCCAACAGGAGCGCCGCGCTCCACACGGACATGAGAGGGCGACGGATGTTGATGAAAATAGTGAACGGCGCGTGCGCCGGGGCAAGGGCGACGGGAGCGGCGGGGCGGCCGCTCCCGATGGTTTTATGGACCGCTCCCGCGCTGTCAATTACGGCACGGACCAGCCGAGCCGCGCCAGAAAGTTTTGGATTGGAGGGCCTGGCGGTCATGTCAAAAAAGTGGCAACGGAGCGGGAGCAGATGCCCGTCCCCCGCAGAAGAACGGGGGCGGGCGCTCTGTTTCGTCCACCCTGGCGCTGAAAACAGTGAAGGCGGCCGGGGTGAATTCCGTGGAGGCTCGGGCATGGTGAATGTTCAAGCATAAAAGTTTATCGGCTCTTCAAAAATGCAACGATTTGTGCCACGGATTGTTCCAGTCGTAAAAGCCGGGCTTCAATTGATTGGTCTGGCGGTTCCGGAGTGATCGGCGCGACGCTGGGCACGGGCTTCTTCTCCACCAGGGACCAGAGGGATGGAAAACACTGACGGCAATAACGTTCCGCTTGACTGGCCTCGAGTTTTTTGGCGTGGCCGGCGGCGGTGACCACATGGGGCCAGAGCATCCGGCCTTGTTCCGCTGTGAAGCTGTTCGCGCGCTCGTAAAAGTTGCACAGGACGCCGTAGAGCGGGCCCTGCCGGCACAACGTGAAAGTTCTGCCAAGCTCAGGCATGAGCTTGTAGAAGGCCATCGAAATTCCAAGGTCTTTGGGATCGAGTGGAATTTGAAGCGCAATAAGCTCGGCCACTGACCTGAGTTCAGCCCCAAGTCGGGATTGCGCTTCGGAGGTGGAATTGGCGGATGTCATGGTGGGATGCTTTCGCTGTGTCAAGAGGATTATGGATATAAGTCGAGCGAAGAAACTCCAAAAAGGGCCGGTTGCCGGTTGCGCAATAAGTTGCGGGCGGAGATATAGGAGAGAGTGGAATCCGACGCCCGAAGCTGGCGAATACCCTCATCAATGGCGGCGTTCGCGTCGCCATTCTCGACCGGGGCGGCGGAGCGAAGCGCGATCATGGGCGGTTCACCGAGGCCAAACAGGCCGGGATAGCGATTGCGCACAGCGCTGCGGGCGCGGTCATACGAAGCCATTGGATTTGCCCGCCGATATTCCGCAATCGCTTCGTTTCGGCGATTAATAACGGCTTCCCCTACCGGATCAGGCGCGGTCGGGGGCGCGGATGGCGTCGCGTTAATGGCTAAACCGTAACGCCACGACCGGGAACACATAAGGAAGGTCCGGCAATCGGTGTAGCGTTTGCCGCTCTGGGCGGCCATTGCCATCGCCTCAGAATGGAGGTCGGCTGCGGGGGCGCGGTTGGCCACGCTAAGGCCATTGTCGGCCTCGGTATGGGCCAGGTCTTGGATATTCATGTTGTTGCGGATTTGCGGGGTTGACGGTTGACGGTTGGTGATCGGCTTTTGGCCTTTGTTGTTGGGGACATTCGTAAGCGTGAGGCCGTCCAATCGGAGAGGCCGGACGCGGCGTGGCTTCGAGTTGCTCAGGACTTGCAGGTCTTTGGAGTCGTATTCCGTGCTGAAAAATCTGTAATCGCCGGTGTCAACCGCTTGACGCCCCGTGCCGGTCCAGCGGATTTGCCCCTCCAAAATTCCAGCGCGGTTGCGGAGTCGCATAAGCCATCCGTAAGCGCGGGTTTCCTTGTCTTCGTCATGCTTGAAATGTTCATGGTCAATGAGAACGCCCGCGAAATTGGGGCTGGAATCCGCCCCACGGTTGAACGTGTTGACGATGGAATCAATCGCCACTTGGTCAATGACTTGCACCACGCCGGCGCGTTTGTTGGGGTGCTCGCCCGTCGCCTCAATCTGATACCATGGATCCGCCGGGGGTGTGAAACTAGAGTCCGCGGCGGCCTGGGCCGATGAATTGGCGAGGGCGTTCATTTTACTTGCCTCCAGAGGGATTGATGGCTTGTCCGCCCGATACAGTGCCGCCGATGGCCGATGCGGTAATGGCCCGGCCGCGGGACACGCGGGCGGCTTCTTGAGATTGATACGGCCGGGCGGCGGGTTCGGAGCTGCTCCCCGGCGGCCTGGCGATTGTAGCGCCGCCGGCAAGAATATCGTAATTCCCGCTTTCAGCGCGTTGCGCGTGGAGGGCCTGGCCTGTGGTGAGCGGGCCGCCGATGTAGCCAGGCAGGCTTTTCGCCGCTGCGGCACTTAACTTTACCAGCGAAGGGACGGAGGACGGTGAATTCTTCGGGGTGTTCATATTTGTTGTGGGCTGGTGTTCATGCGGTTTTTGATTTTGGCTCGCTTTGAGGGCGCTATAGGCGGCCACAAGGCGCTTTCCTGTGCGCTGGCCGACAAGGCAGCGCCAGAGATGCGAGGGGTTGCGGTGTAGCGACCTGGCATCGGCGATGAGGCCAGGAAACCGAATCGCCCCACCCTTCTTTCTGCCCGGTCGTTTGCGGCGCAAATTCATTTCGGCGCTCACATTACAACATGTTAATATGTTGGCAAGCAAAAAAGTGGAAAATTTGAATTTTATTTTTTCGGCCATGCAAGGCATAGTTCCCCAAGTGATTTACAAGCTGCCAAACGAAGAGATTGAGATCGGCAAGAGACTGCGCACTTTCCGGGAGGAACTGAAGATTCCCCGCACGGCATTCGCGCTGGAAATTGGCATCGGCGGGGAGAGGTTGGCGAGCTACGAATCCGGCCGGGCGCGGCTGCCGTGGACAGTCTTCGAGTCCATTTCCAAAAAATTCAGATTGAATCCTTTCTGGCTGCTGAGGGAAGAGGGATCCTCTGTATTTCCTGTTGAGTCTGATTATTCTCAATATGTCAAGGACGTTCCGGCTCACTCGGCATTTAGCCATGTCCTTAGAGATGTAATCGAAAAGAATTTTGACAGCGGAATGTATCAGTTGCAGCATCAAATCTCCTTCCTCCATTCACAAGTCAAATATATGGCACGCACTTTGCTGGAGCGCAGAAACAAGGCCGGCTTAGCAAAGCTGATGCCTGATATGGCAACCCAAAAGAAACTCGCGGAGCTTCGCCGGGCTTTTCCGTGGCTTATCAAAGAGGTGCTTCGTGATATAGTTGCTTTCACCGATAAAGAGCTTGAAGAGGCCGGTGTTTCTCTCGAACGGTTGGATATTCTGCCGATGGAGACAGAAGAAACTGGAAAAAAGGAGTTGACATGGCCTTCTGAAAAGCGCAAAGTCGGCAGCATGAAATCTCCCATTCAGGTTTTGCTAGACCGCGTGCGGCGGGGAACAAAGGCCAAAGGGCAAAAGGCGGCGCTGGCAAAATTCCTGAACGTCAGTCAGTCGAGAGTCTCGGAATGGTTGCGCGGTAAGAATGAGCCGGGCGGAGAGATCACGCTTCGTTTGCTGGAATGGGTCACAGCACAAGAGGCGCAACAAAAATCCCCTGGAGGTGTCGAAAGCACAGCCAGGGGCAAGACCCGATCACTCCATTCCAATAATGAAAACAAAAACCAATCAGGTCCAGGGCAATAGTAGCCTCAAATCCGGCAATTATCAAACACAGCCAATTTCGCCTGCCAGCCCGGCGGCAAATGCATGTCTTGAGCTCGACTCGAACGGGGAACTGCAACTCACGCCAGAGGCGAGCAGAAATGCTGGCCAGCGTATTGAGGCATCCAAGGAGCATTTGAAGATGGACGATGAAATCTGCCAGGCTGGCGCTTTGATTCAGTTGCTGGCGAGCCGCCTGCTGGAAGTGCTGAATGAAACCCACATGGAAAAGGACGGGCGCGAGGCAAACGGAATTCAATACCTGGCAGAGGCCGGCCAGCAGAAACTATCGGATGCATGTGATCGTGTGCGCGTGGAGCATCGGCGGGTTGTGGAAGCGCTGCATCCGTGGCCGCCACAGCCAAACGCTGTACAACCGGCGGTTGACTCCGTGTCCACGGCAGGACATGGCACGCTGGAAAATGAATGGTTCAGGATCGGCCTTTCCCCATTGGAAGTGCGGATGCTCAAGAAGATTCAGGCGTGCATCTGGAAGGAGCCAGAAAGGAGCACAAGGGCGGCGACGATTCGGCTCTTGTTGCTGGCGTCGCTGGCGCACTACAGCACTTTGGCTGCCGTCATGTTCGCAGATGCCAGGTATTGTGACAACGAGGGGGTTGATTCTTTCGAGGAATTTTTTGACAGGATTATTGAGTCCCGCCTGGAGGGGAGCGACGCGGCCCTGGCCGCAATAGTGAAAGCGGAGCGAGCGGCCCGTGTTGCGCGGAAATCGACCTGAGAAGAATTGGAACGGGCAGGGCAGGGGAGAGAGCAAGCGAGGGGAGATTTTCACCGCTCGCTTTTTTGTGCTGAAAATCGCGGTTGAGAATCGGGGGGTTCATGTTATTGCGGATTTCGGATTTCGGATTGACGGAAGCGATGCGGTCGAGTAGCTTGACAATGTCCGCTGGAGGCGTGCCGCGAGACGCGCCTAGCAGCCTCGAGGGTGTTGCCGCCTTGCGCGACTTTACATGCGAGATACCCAGTGTTGCGTCTGGGCCAGCGGACTTCCGGCAGGACCGATGTTTTTTACCGCAAGGTGAGGGCATGAATACGGACTGCCGGTTTTTTTGTCGGCGACACAAGGATTCGGCACCAAGCATTCCAGCTTTTGGGGTGGCTGGTTTGACTTTTTGAAACCGGGGGGTAGGCTTCCCTCACTGGATGCAACCAGCCTTTCCGCACAAAACGGTAGGACAGGCTGCGTAGGGGTGATGTAACGAAGACCTTCATCACTTCGCCTTCCTTTTAGGGCCGGCCAGCGAAATATCTGGCCGGCTGTTTTGTCGTGTCGTGGCGTGGCAGGCTACCGGAGGCTGGAGCGACCGGCCGGGGCGGTGTCCAAGATGGCCGGCGCCGTTATTATTGATGTATCCGCCAGCCGGGTCAAATAGCTTGACAGAGGTGGCGCCGGTCCGTTCCTGGCATCGCTCAGACGAGGTGGATGGATCGGTCTGGGCAGCACTTTCAAGCGGCCATAACCCGGCTGGAATGCCAGTTTCAAGTGGGTTGCAATGGCCTTTCATGGGTTCATCCAGGCCGGGGTGGGTGGGATGGACGGCCGGTTCTTGCGGAAAATGCTCCTGCGTGAATTCCACGCCAAGCGAAAAGGCTCAAAAAACACGATAGGCAACTTCTGCCCATCATCAACTGTAACGTTGCAGTTGTGTTTCATGTTTCATGCTCGACATTGGTAATCGTGACTGAATCTAAATCGGCAGTCGGCTCCGTAAGTGCTTGATTATCAATGACTGGACCTGCAAACCGCGATTTGGTCACGATTATCATCGGTCCCCCAAAATCAGTCACGATTATGCTTTCCAAATGAGGTTGGTTTTCAGTCGTAAGTCATTGATATTCGGCCTTTTTCGGCCTTGTTCCCCCTAATTCGCCTTTGCAACAATTTGTGCGCGAAGATTCACATCGGTGGTTGGGGTTGGTTTTTCGCGGTCTTAACCGAATATAACAAACATTGTGCGAAAAGTCTGACAAGTCAGACTTGCGGGACTGGTGGGAAATGTGGGAAATGTGGCGGTGAAAGTAGGTGTTGACAATACGGCCGAATTTTGGGAGAGTCGGGTTAGCGAGATTGCTCTCTGACCAGCTCCAGGGCGTCCAACGGATAAGTGGCGCCCGGAGTGAAACTGGGAGCGGTTCTTAAACCGGTTCTGCAAGTCGCGTGCAGGCTGGTTATGGACTCTTGCGACTTATGGCACAGGGTTTTCACGGAGACGGCGCGACGGCTGGACCTTCTGGCTCGGCGTGTGCGGGAAGGCGTGTCTGTGGATGAGGCGGCTGATTTCGCGAGGTATGTGCGCGTGTCGGAGATCTGCCGGCTGATGAGTGAGAATCCCCCGGGAAGTGATTTACTAAACAGTTATTTTCCGTATGATGGTAGTAAGCTTTTGAAAAAGGCCCGGGAGTTGGAGACGGCTTGTTGTGATTATTGGCGGGGACGGACTTTTTCTTCCGAGGGGACTGCGTCGGGGGCGAATAAATCGGATTTGGAGGCGATAGATGTGAAACTTGCGGCGTTGGCCGGGCAAGTCGCGGAGTTAAAGCGCGTCAAGTCGAAGAAGCATCGTGAACCCTTGGTGCGCATTGTCAAACAGAAGGATGCGGCGTGAGTTGTTATCTTCTTGTTGACAGTGCGGACTTGGTTACGTTGGTCACTCCGAATCCGGGCAAGGGCAATCGGTTCTCGTTTATTGGTCATGTGAATTTGCCGGCGTTGGAAGCGTTTGCCAGGGAGAGGGGTATTCCAGTCCGTTTCTGGCGCTCGAAGCCACCAGAGGGGGCAATACAGCGCAATGCGGCCTGGTGCAGCAAGGTTGGGGAGAAAGCAAAAAAAGAGGTTGACCTTGCGCGGGCGTGTGGTATGCTGCCGTTGTAGTGAAGGCAATCAGGCACACCTAACTGTGAGTGCCGTGTAGCGGAGAGGGTTCCTTTCCCGATCCGAATTAGCACCGTTAGGGAAGTAGAGAGGCGGGCTGTAGTGGCTTGTCTGCTGGTGTGTCTTGGCGAGGTCGGTTCGTCGTTGATTGGCCGGATGAAGTAGTATTGACAAAAGCCTGGCGGACCATTGCCCCGTTGGCGGATGATGGCCTTTGGTTGGCGCGGCGGCGTCAGCCGCCGCGCCAGCCAAACCCATCCTTGTCCAACAGGTGTGTACGGACGCGACGGTGATATCCCTTCCTTCGATGCACTGCCGTACACACCAACCGTCTCCGATCGAGTGCATACCACAACCTGTAGGTGGAATGCCGATAATGGAACGTGATTTTGGCTCGTAGTGCGTGAATTTCTCTTGTGGTCGGTTACTGCACCTGGCTCCCCTGCTCTTTCCTGGGTTCCGTTGGGATGGTCTGTGAGCGGAGCGATCAAAATGAGCCTGGCTTCGGTGAGACCAAGCAGCATTTTTTTGGGGTCCAAAGTGAGGGAAAAAGGGTTCCCTAAAAGCTCTTCGAGTTATTCTTTACAGCGTGGACAATTTCGGGCTTGACAAACTATCGAGTAACAAACATTGTGCGAAAATAATAGCGAGTCCGGCTTGTGGCGCAGGCGTTAACATTGCCAGGCGGTTTCCCCTCCACGAATATCGTTTTCCGCATGATTTAAGGCCAAAATCAAACCGTGGGTCAGGAAAGGTCGGAAATCAGCGGCGTTGCTGGTCGCCAGTTTTGCCCCGCAGCGAAATGGCCACTGCCGCGATCATGGCAATCGTTTGGATAAGAAAGTTGGTGTCGAAATGAATCATGCTCAACCATCCGGACCTCACGTCTGGCTTGGCGGACGCACGCCATCCATTCCGCCGCCTGGGTTGCGTCGAGGTGGAGATGTTTTTGCAGTGATTCGAAAGCCTGCAACGGGGAAATGGCGGAGGAGTTCACCGCATCCGATTGGAAGATGGTGAGCAGGCCGGAGGCTTTGTCGGGCAGGCTCTCCGCGCCTTTGGCGAGAAGGCGTCCGTGGTCAACTTCGACTTCAAGGGTGCGATAACTTCATGCCGCAGATTTACGCCTCCGCCCCCTGGCCGCAAGCGGCGATTTCCATGGACAGCGTCCTAATTTGTAGTGTCGAGCCTGTGGCTCGAAATCGGCGCGCAGCGCCGACGCTACATCACATTAGGACACTGCCTTTCCATGGAGGCTTTTGTCACTTCGTTACGAAGTGGTTCGCGAGGGGAGCGCAGGCCGCCTTGTATTGGCTGAGCGTGGGTCGTTTGGGGACTTGGTGAATCTGTTTTGACGTGTGAAGGATAAAGGTCGGGAATCCCCTGCCCTCTTTCCTGGGCCGCGCGGGTCGGGTCTCCTCGGCGGGATAGTCGTTGGAAAGCGTTGGGAGTCCCCTGCCATTTTGCGGACTGCCAGGCCCGCCTCCTCTCGCCCGAGCGGCAAGATCACTTTGGCTTCGCGAGACCGTCCAGCACACGTCTGGTGTAGTGCCAAGGAAAAAGGGGTTCCTTTAAAACGATCTTTTGATTCTTCTTGACTTGCAGTAAATGCAGCAGAATTGCCAGACTTGGGATTTAAGGTATTTGCACCACCCGATAGAATTTTTGCGCGTTCGTTGTCATCGAATCAGTCGCGCTCAAAGTCAAACCCGATGCGCACATGGGAGCGCCCAGGTTGGTCCAGGACCCGGATGTCGCACTGGAGCTGTATTGGATCTGATAGCTACATCCACATGCCGTATTCCAAGTGAGCTGACAAACGCCAGCCGCGACCGTTGCAGACACAACCTTTAGTGGCAAAATTACACGGAGCAAAGTTCCGCCTCCGAGCGATCCAAACTGGCTGGTCGAGCCATATAAATTGCCGTCGCTGGCCTGCATCAACCCAGCACATGGATACCCGCCCTCGCTGTTGTTGTATGCGTCTCCAAAGGCGTAGATCGTGGTCAGCGCGCCACCTGGAGTCATTGAAAACACCGTCCCGCTGCCGGTTTCGCTGCTGTAGGCCGTGCCGTAAAAGTTACCATCACTGGCCTGCACAAGGGGAGCTTGAGGGTTAAAACCATCTGCATTGTCGAATGCAAATAACGTTGTCAGAACGCCTTTTGGGGTGATCTTGAAGATCGTGCCGCCAGTGGCAGAGTTGTAAGTTGACGAACCCCCGGTATCGGTTGTGCCATAGAAATCCCCATCACTTCCCAGTACCAAGCCAGCCACGGGAGTAGAGCCATCCATGAGGCCGGTAAAGGAATACAACGCGGTCAGCGCCCCGTTGGTGCTGATTTTAAACACGGTCCCAAAGCCGTCAGGGTATTGGGCGTTTGTGGCGCCACCTTCCAGGGTGGTCCCATAAAAATCTCCGTCGCCGCCTTGCGTCAGCGCGTTTGGAATTGCACCATCGCTGCCATTGGTGAATGAATACAGGGTAGTCAGAATGCCATTCGTTGTGATTTTGAATATTGTGCCAAAGCCGAGGCTATATTGAGCAGTCCCATTTCCCCCCCGGAAAGTCGCGCCGTAAAAATTGCCGTCGCTGCCCAGCGTCAAAGCACTCGGATTGGCGCCATCGTTGCTGCCGTTGAATGTATATAAAGTAGTCAAGACGCCGTTAGTCGTAAGGCTAAAAACAGTGCCAGCGCCGAGATCCCCAACAGGAAGAGGTGGTTGGAATGGGAGATTTGTAGGACCTGAATCCGGCGTGAAAACGCATAGGATACAGCGTTTTTCGCCAATGTTTACGGGGTTTTGACTTACTTTTTGTGCTTCCACCCTTACCTCACTTTT
>Ga0326728_10007352_pt1 | contig 28391 bp, 23 predicted proteins | sample MB3enrmetagenome_FD_207602 | JGI IMG/M metagenome (GOLD analysis project Ga0326728, IMG submission 207602) | Lab enriched peat soil microbial communities from McLean, Ithaca, NY, United States - MB31MN | ecosystem: Environmental > Terrestrial > Soil > Wetlands > Peat | place: USA: New York... | reverse complement strand
CAGACAGACCTACGGCCTCAACTGCTCCACTGCGACTACGATCTCACCGCTCTCGACCGTGGCTATCATAACCCAACACCTTTTTCATGAGCTTTCGCGGGCCGAACGCCCATGGGGACAGACCTCAGAGGCGGAGGTCTGCGCTACGCCGGCTCGCACCTCGTTGAGCGCGGCAAAATCGGAATCCAAGCCCCGGTCGCCGTGATGCGTGAACTGCTGCGCGCCATCTCCGGCATGTTCAAACACGATCAACTCTTCGACAGCGAGAAGGTCTATACCTCAGGCGATACCGTCCTGGCTCCCGCCCTGTCGAACTCGGAGGTCGCATGATTTCAAACCCAAATTGCCCTTTACAATTAAGAGAGAATCTACCAGCTCGCCTACCCGCTGACAATATAATCTTCAAATACGCTGTTAAAGACGTACGACACAATTGACGTATGAGCGAGCAGCGCAGACCTCCGCCGCTGAGGCCTGCGGTTCTTCCTCAGATTTGCGCTTTCGAATCGAAGGGCAAACTGGCAACCGTTTGCTCGCGAAAGCCAAACAACTACCAGATAGCCCCTCCGAGGGTAAGAGTTCCTGATCATCATTACGACGGACTTTTGACAAGGGACAATTAGTCAGATAAACTTGACCCATGACAATTCCGACTGAACCCATTGGCAGCATTCCCAGACCTAGTCGCCTGATCGAGGCGGTCAAGGATTTTCAGGAGGGTCGCGCCACGCGAGAGAGCCTCGACGCGCTCTATGCGGACGCGCTCCGCGATACGATCCAGAGGTTCGAAGCCACCGGGTCACCGGTGATCACCGACGGGGAACAGACCAAGCCCAGCTTTGCTACCTATCCCATTCACGGCCTCACAAACCTGGCGCCGGACGGTATCTCAATTCCTTTTGCGGATGGCCACGTGCGCCAACTGCCCCGGTTGGTCTCAAGCCCTTTCCATTACAAGACTCATGCAGTCTCCTATCTGGAGGTGGCGAAACGATACACTCGCACCCCTCTGAAACAGGCGGTCATTTCCGCCTCAGCTCTAAGCCTTCTGTACCCCCAAGAAGGCATTGAGGGGTATTCCAGAGAGGAGTTTCTGGATGACCTTGTTCATGAAGCCGAGTCCGATATCCGTACCTGCTTGGAGCAAGGCGCCCACAAAGTGCAGATCGACTTTACCGAGGGCCGCTTGTCTGTAAAAATCGATCCTTCCTGCCGGCTCTTACGGCAGTTCATCAGCCTCAACAATCGGGTATTGAGTCGCTTCTCCCCGGAGGAGAAGCGGCGTATCGGGGTGCATACTTGCCCAGGTGGCGACCAGGATTCCACACACAGCGCTGACGTTGATTATGCCGGTCTATTGCCCGATCTATTCACGCTGGACGCTGGGAACTTCTACGTCCAGTTAGCGAGCGAGAAAGATCGTCGCCGGGTTCTGAGACTGATCAAGGAGTGCGCGCGACCGGACCAGAAGATCTTCGTCGGCGTCATCGATCCCATCAATCCCCGCATCGAATCGCCGGAGGACGTGCGGGATCGAGTTTTGGAAGCTGCTGAGTTCGTGCCTGTCGAGCAACTTGGGACCACGGATGACTGCGGATTCGCTCCCTTCAGCGACGACACATCGACGGCGCGCGAGACAGCGTTCGAAAAGATCCGTGCTCGAGTGACCGGGACCGAATTGGCAGCGATGAAACTCGGACTGTAACGCCAAAGCCTTTTACGATGAGCGGGTTGAAAAGCCGCCCGCCATTAAGATTGGCGGGCCGGAGAGCGGGCCCTGAGCTACCGGTCTTTGAGCCCCGAAAGGGGCTCATGATCCTCTTCAGGGCGCAGTGGCGACCCACTTCCGTCGCGGCATGAGCTGCACTGGGCCTAGAAGGCCGGAGGGAGGAAGCTTCTGCGGCTTGATCTCACCATACGTACCCCAACGGATGCCAAATGTTTCCGCCAAAGCCTTCCGGTCCGGTTTGGGGAGAGACTGGACGCGGTGAATCCAGAGATTCCCCACTTCCACTTTCAAATGGTTGGTTCCCAACCTTAGAGCCTTGCCGCAAGGCAGGATTCGTAAACCCTTCCAAGCGCTTCCCAGATCGATTCCGTTCAGAACAACTTCGGCTGTTTCGTGGACAGCCCCCAAATCCACCGCCCACTCAAGCTGTTCACCCAAACTGGTCAATTCAAAATCCGTTTCGTAGACTGCCCAGCCGCTGTAGTCTTTCCCCTCCGGCAAGTCATTCCAAGACTGCAATTGCGATAGCTCAAGAGCACTCGTGTCTCCAAGTGTCAAGCGCCACGGGCCATTCAAGGAGATAGACTCCGGGATTCCCTTGGCCTCAAATCTGTGAGTCTTCCCCGCAGCATCAGTCAGAAAATACTCCCCGTTTCTCGGAATAAGACCTGTCACTTGAGTCTTGCTTCCAACTTTTTCGATCTTCAGGGGGCCAAGCCAGTTTGTGTGGGTGATGGTGGGGCCATTGCCTGTTGGACTGAATACCACAAAGCACGATTCATAAGGCGCGAGCTGGACTTGAACTTCCGTGACACTTGAATTGGAGCCAGCCAGCCCAGCGTGGCTGAAGACGAGGGTCGAGTCGATTTCGCCGCTTTCAGGATTCCATCGCTGGGGTATCTTGTGCCCCACGGAGAACTGGACCCTTAGCTCTTGCAGAAAAGAGGATATGTTGCTGACGAAATAGATATCAACATCAACCATCTTTCTGTGGAGGAAGCCGACATTCTCCCGCGCACGTTGGCGCGCCGATTCACTTGAGTTCCCAGCCTGGAGGATTTCAAAGTCAGGCGTGAGCGCCGCGCTCAGGCGCGCCAGAACAGTTGAGCGGTCACCACATAAAACGACCTTGCCTTTGCCACAGGTCTCGACGGCCTCCGCCTGGGGCGGTTTGCCTTCCCAGAGGGTTTTGAGAATCGAGCTCAAACGCGCGGTCCTGGTGTCGTTGTCCTTTACCCCTGGGGGCGCAGCCGGAAGTCGCCCGGCGAATATCAGAAATCCACCCTCCTGAACGAATTTCAGCAAACAATCCAGCGACTCCGGAGGCATATATTGGACATCCGGGACGATGACAACGGAGTAGGCTCCCGTCCCGGCGCGCAACATCCCGGCTTGCACCGAGGCAACACGCGCCAAGGCATCATCATTGAGGAAGTCGAAGTCATACCCGGAGTGTCTTAACTCCAGAAACAACTCCGTCCCGAGTTGCCTTTCAATCTCGACATCCATATTCAGAGCGCCGATGCCGAATTTGGCGTAGACGTCGGCAAGGGGAACGTACACACCCACCGGATTAACCGATACCCCCTGCTGAAGCAAGGCGGAAACTCGCTGAATGTACTGAGTCAGGTGGTTATAGTGGCGCCACCAAATGTTATTGTGATTGATGACCGTGGAGGCGTAGAACGCCCAGCCGGGCTGTCCAACTTGGGGCGGCGAGTATGAGTAGCCCTGGTTTACGATCTGGTTGATGCCATCCAGGAATTGCGCGTCCGAGGCTGCCTTCATCATTTCAAGTGTGACCATGAAAAGAGGCATCCGCAGCCACGAGTAAGTCTCCGCCGAAACGACGGGTTTCTGATAGATATGGCCGGCCGACGAGGCGAGCCGGCGGTGCTGAATGTCGACTGCGTACTCGTCCCCCTCCATGATGTGTTCGCCTTCGGGGATGTCTGCCAGCGAATATCCGTGCATCACATCGGCCATGGCCCCATGGGCCTGGAAGCGCGCCGTCATGCCATGCCTCCGGCTCCAATCAGCCAAAGGAGCGAAGAAGTTTTCCAACATCAGGTCCGAAAGAGTGAGGTGATAGTCGTACCGTATATGTGGGGTCAGGGGGCCGGCATCTTGCCACAAGGCAGGGAGATAAGGAGTCAAATCATAGCCGCGCCGTATTTCGAATTCCCTCAGGAAGCTAGGAGTCCAGTCCGCTCCATAAACTTCCAGGCTGTCGCAGAAAACCGAACGAAAGGGAGGGTCCGCGACATCCTTGAGCTCATTGAGGACCTGGCTTCCCGCCGCCTCGAGGAAGAGGTCCATGGCTTGGCGATTGAAATGGTCAATGACGTACCCTTCCATGCCAAGTGTCGGTCGCTTCACCTGCTGGCCCGTGGGACTGTCTACGAACACCATGATTCTCCACGGGCCCGGGGGAACCGTCCAGCTTTCGAATCCAATCCCGATGAGATCGCCATAGCTGGTCTCTCGCTTAAGTTGGTGCGTGATCACTCGCGAGTGGAGGATATCAGGCTGGCCCGTGGGGAGAATGGGAACTGCCAAGGCCGCCACGATGCTTTCAGATTCGGTCAGCTCCGGAGCAAAATGCCACGAGAAACTCCCGGGCCCAGCGATCTCTTGAACCAGGACTCGCGCCTTGCGCGCGGCCAGTTCGATGGGGATGAACGGCCCACCGTAAGGCCACCCGCTTCCCAGAGTAAAATCAAACTGCATGCCCAGACGGTGGGTTTCTTTAGTGGTGTGTCGCAACAGGTCAAACCATTCCGAGGAGAAGTATCGGATGTTCCGAATCCCTCGTTTGGGGTCATCGACTTCAAGCGGGTAAACAGGTTGAAGTTCCACTCCCCGCAATCCGCTTTCAGACATCAAGCTGAGTTCACGCGTGATCTCCTCCGGCGTGGCCGCTCCGCCAAACCACCACCACCGGGTCATAGGACGGGCTGAATGAGGGGGATGAAGGAACAAATCTCTCAATGTGGCTGCTTCTGCGCCGGGTGGTGCATTTTCGACTAAGGACACCGTGGGAGAGCCTGCCGTTAGTGCCGGCGTGGACCACACAGTTGCCAGCGCCATCCCAGCTTTTCCAGATTTGCAGATGAATTGCCGTCGAGTGAAGGAAATCGGCTTCATTGAAATTTCCGCTATACTCCGGCGGTGAATCCTATCACGAAAACTTGCTCTTAAACCACGGTGATTCACACATCGAAATCGCCAGCCGCGCCGAAGATGCGCCCTCAGCGGAATCCACGAGCTCGCCCCATAGCTCAGAAATAGTTTTGGTGGGACCTCAATCTTTAGGTAGAATGACCAGGGTGGAAAATGCTCAGCCGTAATGGTGGGCGGTAGAGGATTCGAACCTCTGACTTCTACCGTGTGAGGATAGCACTCTACCGCTGAGTTAACCGCCCATGCAGCGTCATCAAACATAGCAAATTTTTGGGTGTGGGTCTAGCCCGGCCAAAGACGACGCCAGCGAACACATCAAATGGGAAAAGCGAGTGTAAACGATCAAGCAGCGGTGGCCCCCGAGGTCCTTACGCGGGTGCAACAATCCGTCCAATCCGTCATTCGGGGAAAGGATGAGGTGATCCGACTCGCGCTGGTGAGTCTTCTTGCCCGCGGGCATCTGCTCATTGAGGACGTCCCGGGGGTTGGGAAGACGACGCTTGCACATGCCCTGGCCCGCTCGTTTAACTGCGCGTTCCAGCGCATTCAGTTCACATCCGACATGCTCCCTTCAGACGTCATCGGAGTCAGCGTTTTCAGCCAGCAGACCCAGCGCTTCGAGTTCCGCCCTGGGCCGATCTTCGCCAATATCGTCCTGGCCGACGAAATCAACCGCACTACGCCCAAAACTCAGAGTGCTCTACTGGAAGCCATGAATGAAAACCAGGTGACGGTGGACAACCACACCTCGCCACTGCCTCAACCCTTCATGGTGATGGCCACTCAGAATCCTATCGAACACCACGGAACTTATCCGCTCCCCGAATCCCAGCTCGATCGCTTCCTGATGCGGTTGAAGATCGGCTACCCCAGCGCCGATAGCGAGAAAGAGATCCTCCAGGACTTTGCCGATTCCGACCCGCTGGGGAACATCAGGCCCGTGATGACGGGGGCGGAGGTTGTGGAGATGCAGAACCGCGTCCGCCGGGTGAAGGTGGATGAAGAGCTGGTGAATTACACGCTGGCCATTGTGGAGAAGACCCGGCAGCATGAATACCTGAGCCTGGGAGTGAGCCCGCGAGGGTCCATGTCGCTCTACCGCGCTGCTCAGGCCCTTGCCTTCCTCGAGGGCCGCAACTACTGTGTCCCGGACGATTTCAAACGCCTTATTCTCCCCGTTTTTTCTCACCGCTGCGTGGTGAGCTCGCGCTATATCTCCACCCTCAAGAAATCCGACCAGACCGAAGCCATATTGGAAGGAATCGTCGCGTCTATCCCGGTTCCGCTGTAGAAGGACAGTCGACAGTTCGCAGTACTTCTGACTCCTGACTTCTAGCCCCTGCATAAGCTACAATCCCAGATGATGTCCACGCTTGAGAATTCCACGACAGGCAGCGCCTGGGGAGACTTGCGGCTTCGAGTTCGCCAGCAGTGGGCGCGCGCCGACCGCCCGGGATGGCGACGATTTTTCCTAGGTCTTTTGGGACTGAGCACGGCCTTTTTCCTGGCGCTCTATTCGACGGCGCTCACCGAGGCCGGGCAGGTGGCGGCGGCCGTCTGGGCCGCTGCCAGCTCACTGTTATTGACTGGATTTGTAGCGGTGAAGGTTGTCCCCTATCTTGCGCGGCGGACCGCCCTGGAGCGTTGGCTGGTCAAGATCGAGTACGAGTTCACTCGCGAAGGGGTCTTCTATCTCGTCATCATTGGCGTAATCGCGATCGCGGCCTTGAACACAGGGAACAACCTTCTCTTCATCATTCTGGCCAGTCTGCTTGCCGCCATCCTGGTTTCAGGCGTTCTCTCGCAAGCCGTCTTATCACAACTGGAGCTGGATTTTGTTCTACCCGACCACGTCTTTGCCCAACAGCCCATGATTTCGCGGCTGACGGTGAGCAATTTGAAGTGGGTCTTTCCTTCCTTTTCCGTCACTGTCTCGGCCCGGGATGCGGACAGGAAAAAGCGCAGGAGGAGCTTGGTTCCGCGTCCGCGGCAAATCCTGGATGCGCCGGTCTACGTCCCTTACATTCCTCACCGCTCCTCCGTCACGCAGCACGTCGAAATCACTTTCCCGCGCCGTGGCCGCTACACGCAGGAGGGCTTTCGCGTCAGCAGCAAGTTTCCTTTCGGCTTTCTCCGCAAGTCCCATGAAGTCCCCACCAAGCAGGAGATCCTGGTATTGCCCAACATTCAGCCCACGGAGGAGTTTTACGAGATCCTTCCACTGATCGGTGGCGAGATAGAAAGCTTCTATAAGGGACGAGGTAACGACCTCTACGCCATACGTGACTATCAGGAGGGCGACTCGGCGCGGCATGTGGATTGGAAGGCGACTGCGAAGGCGCAGGCCGTGAAGGTGCGGGAATTTACACGCGAAGATGAGCGCCACTTGTTGCTGGTCTTTGACGCCCGATTGCCCCGCGCCGAGTCAAGTCTCCATGCCAAGTTTGAAAAGGCCGTCACCTTCTGCGCCTGCCTGGCGTGGCACTTCTACGAGATCGACGCGCAGATGCAATTCCTGACGGAGGGGTTCGAAACCCCTATGTCGCCCTCCCAGGAGATCATCTATCCCACGCTCGAGGCCTTGGCGCTCATCGAGCCAATCATCGGGGTCTCCACCCCTTCCCTGCTGTCTGCGGTCGCGTCCGCGCCGCGGGCGTTCAACATCATCATCACCGCCCAGCCCCGGGGATCGATTCCCACCAGCCTCTGGGGCTCCTCTTACCTGGTTTTTATCGATTCGCTGTAGCTGCTAAAAGCAGAAGTCAGGAGTCAGAATGAAGCTCTGACCGCAGGCACGCGGCGGTCAAGGCGCGTGCTTCTTCCCGGGCGCTTGATCCTGAACCACCGCGAAGGTGGTCAGAGAGGTAACGAACTTCTTCACGCCTACGCTGTGAAAGTACACCGTCGTTTGATCGTGGTCGCTTTCAAGGACCGCGCCCCAACCATACCTGAAATGGCGAACAGACTGCCTGGGTTTTAATTTCATAGGATGCTCTCTCCCACCTGGCTATCTAATCTCATTCCCGGTACTACTGCCTACCAGGGCGGCGCAAATCGGCCTAAGGTCCAGCGCTTCCTCGGGACTGGGGGTCCCGAAAGGCGTCACGGCCTAGGCCGATCTGAACGCATCTGCGTAGCTACGGTACCCTAATAATCGCGCCTGCGGCCTGAGCCATACCGGTTGCCACCACCGCCTTCTCGCGAGAAGCCCGTGCGCTGGGGGCGAGCTTCGTTGACGGTCAAAGGACGGCCCTCAAGGGCCTGTCCGTTCAAGCCTGTGATCGCCCGTTGAAGGTCCTCACCTTCGGCGAGCTCAACAAATCCGAATCCTCGCGGGGCGCCCGACATCTTGTCGCGAATCACCACCGCCGAGGCCACTTGATAGCCCGCGTTGGTCACAAAATCCGTGAGACCGCTGTCGGTGGTGCTGTGGGGAAGATTACCTACAAAAAGTTTTGTTGCCATATGTTCCTCCAAGTTGGGGCGGCCCTTGGGTCCGCCCGGTTAACCTACACTGGTTGGTGAGACGGGGCCAGCCCCGCTGCCACAAGTCTTTCGGCACAGCAAGCGCCGATCAGGGTCAATCCCGCGTAGCTGAAAACGAGCTTCCGCTAACTGATGTGCGCGTTAAGGACGAAACACCGCTTTATTCGCTAGCCTGACCTTCTCTTGCGCGGCACGGTCCTCCCCATCTTGTTTCTTTTGACGGTCGGCTTCTCTTTGGGGAGCTTCTTGCCCATCCAGTCGGTTTGCTTCGGTGATAGCGCTCTGAGCCAGACCATCGAGCCGTTTCGCAAGAACAAGCATTCCAAAAGTAGGCTGGTAGGAGGAACGGAAAAGGCTGAACGAGTACTCTGAGTTTTCCCAACGTGCTATGACCTTCTCGCTGTCGTCATAGACCTGAAACGAGGAGAAGAGGACGATCTTCGAAGCGGGCCTGGCCGCAATTCCGTACTTCGCCGAAATGGCTTCAACCATGTCCTCATCGGTCATCCCGTCGGTCCTATAGCGATCGTAGGTTACCACCATTCGAAAAAGCTCGCCGTTGTAAAAACTGAAGAGGACCTCCTGAACCGGGTCCGTCTGAAGCGAAGAGTCAAGAGGGCGCTGGGGCCGCCATTCCATTTCTTGAATTACTGCCGGACGTGGGTGGATTACCCTCGCCTCAGAAAGCTTCATATTGGCCTGTTTCGCCACCGCGAGCAGGTCCATTCCAAACTGAAAATCCCGGTACCTGGAAAGGTCAGGCACCAAGGCCGCAGGCGCCGAAACCGGGTCCGCTTGCAGGGGAGTACGGAGAAAGCTTTGCGGTCGCAAATCCAGTTCTTGGATCATCGGCGACCGCTGAAGAGCCACTGTTGATTCAAGCGGTTTCGCATCTTGCGCACAAACCAAAACCGCAGAAAACAACATGGCACAACAAATTGAAGTCACGAAGCTGCGAGCACTGATCATTAGGGCCTCCTCCTTAAAGGAGTTGGTGCTTTCCGATTACAGCGTGCGTTCAACTAGATAGCTGTCAGCTACGCCGCCACAAGTCCTTCGGCCCGGCGGTCGACGACGCGATGCTGTCCAGTTTCTTCCTTGCCAGCGGCTTACGCGGGTAGTGCCGCTCCAAGTAACCCTTGATGTCCCCCTCACTGATGCTCAGGTGCGCCTCAACACGAGATTCGAGGGTTTCCCCTCGTAGGTCCTCCGCCAACCGCGCAAAGCAGATGCCCGGACCATCCTGGAGTTTCAAGGAATCCGAGCGAAACGCTTCGGATTGAACTTTCACGGTGAAATCGCGCGCCTCATGGGGCATGTCAATGACGTGAAAAGAATAGATTCGAGAACTGGCTGCAATGTCGAAACCCACATATTGGATATACATTTCAGGATCCTCATAATGGCCCTGCGAGCGCTGGTCATACTTAACACTGCTGGCAGCGTCGATCCGCTCAACCGTCAACGGCAAAATACAGGCTCTTCTTCTCCGGGAGCCAGCACTGGTCGTGCTTGTTGTTTTATGTCCAGCGCTTTTCGCGATTCTCGAGTTTGCTTCCGCCGGAGGATCTTTTGCCGGTGTTCCCGGCCAAACCTGGCTTTGTCACCATTTCTTTCCGACATAATTCCCTCCCTTGCTAGCCCTCTGCTTTGGTTTCAGACGCGCAACCCAATTCGGCTCGGTCCCCCTCACAGTGCCCCGCTGCCAGGGGTGGCGTGTTTCAGGCTGCTGTGCGAGCGATGATCGTGTGGAAGGTCGAGTTGGCAACCTCATAAGTTTCAATGTGGAGAGGCCCTTCAAGCACTTTTGCCAAAGCCTTCAGCACTTCTGGATAGGTTTCGCGGTTATATGCTTCCGCGTTCTCTTTCCGATCCCACATACTGATTGCAACGGCTCCTGTTCCCTTAGAGGCTATAAAGGTGACTTCGTCTTGGAAGCCTTTCTGTTTTCTAAGGGATGGAATGATTTCCTTCTCCATCGTCCGGCTAAACTCCCCAACGCTGTTCGGCTTCAAATGCATGGATACGTGTCGAGCGAACATGGCAACCTCCTTAGTTGTCTTCTAAGAGGTAAGGCCGCAGATAACCCGACTTAGTTCAGGAGATCTGGAGAGTGTCTAGGAGAGGCTCATCTCGTTAACCATATTGATTGAATTAACTTTACTTGTCAAGCCAATTATGCGAGATTCTAATCTAAGAGGGTTGGGTGAACTATGTTTAGTTAATCTTGGGGAGGGATCCCATGGACCTACCTTTAGTTATCAGGCAACGACTCGAACAACTAGGACGTGAACAGAGAGACTTGGCGGTTGCTGCCCAGGTCACGGAGTCCTACATATCGCAGTTGCTTACCCGGAGGAAAGCGCCACCCGCACCTGAGCGGACAGATATCTATGGGAAGATTGAGGAATTCTTGAAGTTCCGAAGCGGGGAGCTCACAAAGCTGGCTGAGTTGCAGCGCCAAGAAGCGCTAAAACGAAAATTGGCAGACCCACCCGCGCCGTTGTTTCGAGAGGTTCGAGAGTTGGTGCTTAGAAAGTGCAAACCGGACAAACAGAAACAAATAGCGGCGATTTTCGAGAAGCAGCCCTTCGGTGAACTCGAACTCCTGGTCACGCAGAAGCTTCTGGATGTGGTCAAGCAAGTCGCCAGACAGGAACTCGAGAGTGAAAACTGGCTCCGCTTGATGGCTAGGCTCAGCAACCGGAGCTACGAAGAGATGCGAGTGGGGATTCTCGAGTTCCTGGACACAGACATCTTTAATGTGTCGATTGAGAACTGCGTCTCCTTTTTGGATCCGTTGATCGAATTCTGGGATATCGACCTTGCGACCTTCGGTTTGGAAATCGTGTTAAACCGCAGAGTGGCCCCTGGGAACCCTAAGAAGTTTGAATTCGTGGAAAAGGATATCGAACCGTCCTTGGAGGAGGAGCCGGGGCTCAGAGAATTCCTTCAGGATGCTTCTCTCAGCGGCGGCGCCAGCGAGGATGAAATCGCCTTTCTGAAGAAGCTGCGATTCATGGAAAGACGGCCTACCGCACTCTATTATTACAGGGAGTTGCAAAATCTAAGAGACCCTCTTCATTTTCGCACCGCGAAAGCCGATTAGGACGGGGCCGGAACCCTGCGGTTTCGATTGGGATAAGGGGAGCGGTCGCCCGCCGGATGGCGCATAAAATACTAGGTCGTTAACCTGTTTGGAGAAATGGGCTGCATCTCCCAGACGTTCAGAGCCCTCAATCTGGCTTTGTCCCCTCGGGCAAACATGCCGAGACCGAGGCTGTCGGACCGCGAAGGGTAAATCCGGCTGGTGAGGCAGGCGCGATTGTTGGCGAAGATTTCTATGACCGAGGCATCCAGGAAAACGTGCAGCTTAAGCGTTTCATCCTCGGCGAGCGCGAACGGTCCCCCCTGCGATCCGCGATCCACATCCGGGCTCAGGCTGGAGCGTTCGCGTTCCACAAGAAGGTGTCCGCTGGTCCGATTGTAGGTGATCGAAGTCTGCTCTTTCCCGTCGGGCGCGCTGCGCACAGTCAAGCCCATAGCTTCGGAAGCACCCGGTTCGAACTCAGCCTGAATCTCCAGGCTATCGCCTCGCACACTCTTCAAGAGTGAGAACGCACCAGGAACAATCGGCAGGCGCTCGAAACGTTGATGCTTGCCGCGCAAAGCCTCGATTTCGGGAGCGGGGGCCATGCGGAGCGTCCCGTCGTATCCAAGTGTCAGGACACGGGGGAGTGACATCACTCCGGACCAACCGGCGGCGCGCTGTGCCTCGTCGCTGCGCCCCTCCCTGATCCAACCCCACAGAATTCGCTGGCCCTTCGCGTCCACCATGCTCCTTGGGGCGTAGTAGGAGTCCCCGAGGTCAGCTTTTCCCTGAACCTCGGGATGAAAGTATTGATTCACATACCAACCCACCGAATAAATGACCGCACCTTGCGTGGAGACAATCAGGGCATGCTTATCAGCCAAGGGGAAGAAGTCCGGGCACTCCCACATTTCGCCAGTGCTGACCGGATCATTTCCCGGCAGGAGTTCATCCTTTCTGCCTTTGCACAGGAGGTGGAGATAATCCCAGCGGATCAAATCTTTAGAGCGATAAAGGAAGACCATGCCGCCCTGCCCTTTGACACCCGACCCGATCGCCAGGAACCACTCGTCAGCTTCACGCCAGACACAAGGATCGCGGAAGCCAGTGGTCTCCATCCCCTGTGGGGGCGCAGCGATGACGGGATTGCCGGGATGTTTGCGCCAAGTCACCATTCCGTCGTCGCTCCTCGCTATACACTGGACCTGGGGAAAAACGCCCGTGTAGACAATCGTAGGGACACCCTGGTCAACCACCGCACAGCCGGACCAGCACCCATCCTTGTCAGGTCCGCCGGGGGTGGGCTCGAGAGCGATGGGAAGGTGCATCCAGTGCACCAGGTCGGGGCTGACGGCGTGCCCCCAGTGCATGGACTCTGGAAAGACCCCGTTTGGGTTGTACTGATGAAACATGTGGTATTGGCCCTTGAAGAAGATGGGCCCGTTGGGGTCGTTCATCCAGTTCGCCGGGGGCATCAGGTGATATCGGGGGCGCTGAGGGTCCGCCGCCAATCTCTCTCGATGCGGTTCAGTCTTCACGCCCTCAGTGCGAATGCCAGTTCCACTCAAGAAGGCAATGCGGCCTCCCAGAACGGTGGCAGCGGAAAGAGTGAGAAAATCGCGCCGGCTTGCCGTTAGGCCAGCCCCCTTTATCGACTTGTTCACTTTAGTCACGTGGTCCCCAACTTCCCTGGCGTTGAAGCGCTAGTGCTTCTTTTCGGGGCGCGGAGATTTTCCACATTGTGTAGGGGCGAGCGGCGCTCGCCCCAGGGCCGAACGCCGTTCGGCCCTACGAGACGTGTTTGGCTCCAGCGGTGGGCCGCGCTGAACCGCTACGAAGCGGTATTTCCCCCCAGTTCATCGCGGAATTCAACTTTGTAAATCTCGACCAGCACTAAAAGGAGCGTGACGAGGAAAGGGCCAAGGAACAAACCCAGGAAACCGAAGACCCCAATGCCGCCAAGTACACTCAGGAAAATCCAAAGCGTGTCAATTCCCGTCCCACGCCTGATGAAGATGGGCTTAACAACGTTATCGACTGTCCCCGCCACCCCGACGAAGACGACCAGCAGGATGATCCCCTTCCACACTGCCCCCATCAGGAAGTAATACAACACCAGCGGCGCCCAGACCAGAGCCGTCCCGACCACCGGGACTAACGATAGAAAAGCCATGACTGCGCCCCAGAGCAAGGGAGATGGCAAGCCGAAGAAAAGGAAAATCAGTCCACCCGCCGTGCCGTGAATCAACGCTGTGGCGAGGCTCCCACCGAGTGCCGCGAGAGTGATAGCACGGAATTTCTCAATGATTTTTTCTTCGTGCTCAGGGCGAAGAGGGCTTAACTGCCTGAGCTCATGGAGTATTCCCGGACCCCTCAGGAGCAGATAATAAAGAGCGAAGAGCATCACAAGGAAATTGACCACGAAGTGAGTAATCCGGGAAAAAACTGACGCGCTTCTGCTGACGAGAAACTCGCTCACGATATGGATTGCCTTCGCTGCCAGCGCGCCGAGGTCAGGCTCGGGCATTCCCAACCCCTTGGTCTTTACAAGGAACCACTGGTAAGAGGATGCTTTCCGGATGGCTTCAAAATACCCAGGGCCGCCGGGCACGACACGCGCTTCAAGCATCCTGTAAGCGCTGACAGACTGTCCAGCCAGCATGAACAAAAGAAACATCGCTGGCAGCACGATCACCACCGTGAGCAACACGCATGAAAGAGCGCTCGCCCAGCGGGGATGGCGCAGCCGGCGTGAGAGGGCCGAAAACAGCGGGTGGAAGACCGTGGCCAGAATCGCAGCCCAGGCAAGAGCCGGCAGAAAAGGCTCCAGGATGCGGAAGACGTAATACAGCACGATAACGAGGACGAGCAGGACTGCTATCCGGGCGTAGTCTGTGCGAGGCATTCTAGTTGTCAGTTCTCAGTCGTCAGTCGTCAGTTGTCAGTTACAGGTTGTTCCGTGTCGCTTCCCGATTTCGGGCGTCGGGCCATGTTCCGTCAGTGTTCAACTTTCGCCTCATGGCCTTCCCCTCCGACGGGCTCGACTACTTCCCCGCCCTTCAAAACCACCTTTACGTTTTCCAGTGTGGTTACGTCCTTGAGTGGATCGCCTTCGACTGCGATCAAATCCGCGTACTTCCCAGGTTCGAGGGTGCCGATCTGGTCCGACCACCCAAGCAGGTCAGCGGCATTTATGGTCGCGGCTTGAATGGCGGCCAGGGGCGTTAGGCCGAGCTTCACCATGACGGCGAATTCATGAGCGTTCAGTCCATGCGGGTAGACGGCTGCATCGGTGCCGAATGCGACCTTCACACCTTCTCGGAAAGCCCTGGCAACGTTTTGGCGGGCGGCAGGCAATACGAATTTTGCCTTTGCCACCATATCGTCCGTAAGGCCAAGTTTCTGGTAGTTCGCCAGGAGCCAGTCGCCCAGGTAAAGTGTCGGCACAAGATACGTCCCGTGTTGCTTCATCAGTTGAATATCTTCTTCGTCGATAAAGCTGCCATGCTCGATGGAGTCCACGCCGGCGAGGACCGCGTCCTTGATGCCCTGCGCGCCGTGAGCGTGGGCGGCCACTTTTCGGCCCAGGCGGTGAGCTTCTCGAATAATGGCCTGCATCTCCTCGGGGCTGTATTGCTCAGATTCAGCAATGTCGCCTTTCGAGAGGACGCCGCCGGTGGCGCAGAATTTGATCAAGTCCGCCCCATATTTGATGTCTTCCCGGACCTTGGCCATCACTGCGGGAACGCCATTAGCCACTCCTTCACTGAAAAAGTGGAATTCCGGGGCCAGGAGGTTCTCATCGCAGTGTCCGCCCGTGATGCCGAGCGGTGGGCCGGAGGCGAAAATTCTCGGGCCAGGGACATCGCCGGCATTGATGGCATCGCGCAAGGCGATGTCGGCGAAGCCGCTGGCCCCCACGTTTCGTACTGTGGTAAAGCCCGCCTCCAGCGTCACGCGGGCGTTTCTCGCACCCAGCAGCGCTTCCCGTGGCACGGACACGGCGAGGGCTCTGTAGCCCATGAGGTAGGGCGAGCCGGTAAGGTGTGTGTGGGCGTCGATCAGTCCCGGCAGGACCGTATAACGAGAGAGGTCCACAACACGCGCGTCCGAGGGCACGTGGGGCTGAAGTTCACGCTCATCGCCGACCTCGCGGATCCGGTCGCCTTCGATGAGGATCATCTGATGATCCCGGTACACCCCCGCGCGAACATCGAGAACTCGTCCAGCTTTTACGACCACGTGAGCATGCTGGTCGGCTTGCTGCCCTGCCAGGCCAGCGGAAACATATAGCAATAAACCCCAAACCAGCACAGACCACCGATTCATGACTCCTCCCCTCTGGAATGGCTTCCTCCTTGTGAGGCGGGTTCAGGGGAACGTCCCTGATTCAGTTGTGGGGCAATCCGTTCACCGGCTTGTACCCCAGCCGTTGTCTGGCCAGGACCACCGCTCCCAACGGTCCCGCGTCGTCACCGAGTACCCCAGGAACAATCTTCACACGCCGGGCATCTTGGCGGCGAAGAAAATACTGGTAAGCGGTTTTCCTGATCGGCGTCACGTAATCTTTGCCTAGCCGTCCGGCGATGCCTCCTCCAATAATCACGTATTCAGGATCGAGCATATTGACTACGTTGGCCACCAGGATGCCAAGACAAAACTGGGCGCGCTTCATCACCATTTCCATGACCGGATCACGCTCTTTTAAGGCTCTCTGAATGATGCTGCTGGTCATGCGCTCCCTGCCCCGTTCCTTCATAAGCTTCAGGACGATGCTCTTTTCTCCTCTCCGTATGGCAGCACGGACGTCGCGCTCCATAGCGGTGCGGCTGGCCAAGGCTTCTGCGCAACCGCGGTTGCCGCAGCCACAGCGCGGCCCGTTGATCTCCACGACAATGTGGCCGACCTCTGCGGCGGCGCCGCGAGCGCCCAGGTATAGTTGCCCTCCCGTGACGATGCCTCCGCCAATTCCCGTCCCTACGAATATCCCCACCAACTCCTGCGCTCCCTGGCCTGCGCCCACGGCGTATTCCCCCATTACTCCAACGTTGACGTCGTTTTCTACAAACACCGGAACCTTAAGCAGAGCCGCCAGCTTGGGTCCCAGCGCAACCTTTTTCCAACCCAAGTTCGGCGCATGATCAACAATACCACTCACGGGATCTACGGCTCCCGGCACCCCAATGCTCACCGTACGCACGTCAGATAGTTTCAGAGCTGCCGAGCGCACCACGGCCTGAACCAGAACGGCAATGTCCGCAATCAGGTGGTCAGGTTTCTGCTTGGGGTTGGTGGGGGCTCTCTGCATTCCCAGAATTTTGTTTTCTGCGCTCACCACCAAGGCGCGCAAGCGCGTTCCCCCCATGTCGATTCCTACCATGACTTCCCTTTTAGCAGGCATCCAATTGTCCCTCCTCGAAACACTCCGAGCTCCGGTTAGCAGAGTCTACCTTATCTAATGATTCCACGAAATGCCAGGTTTCATTGAAATCGTTGACACTGCACGGATTGAGAAGTAATCTTTGCACGCTTTTCGGATGAAAGTCCGCATATGTTCCAATTAGCCAATGGAGGTTTGACCATGTTCAAAAACAAGATTTCCAGGCGTGATTCCTTTTTTCTGATCGGAACCGGAACTGCCCTTGCAGCCTCCGGGTTCAATGCCAATTGCGGGAAGGGAACAGCACCCGCTCCAAAGTCGAGCCAAGCTGAAGAGGAATCTCCCGAGGTCCTGGCAGATCGCGCGCGCCGAATGAAGTGGTGGCATGAAGCCAAGTTCGGCATGTTCATTCACTGGGGCCTTTATAGCGTGGTTGGTCATCATGAGTGGGCCATGGAAATGGAGGGAATTCCAGTGCCCCAATACGAGGGGCTGGCCAAGATTTTCAAGCCGCAGCCCAATGCGGCGCGGGCCTGGGCCAAGTTGGCCAAGCAAGCCGGCCAGAAGTACATGGTGATGACATCCAAGCACCATGAAGGCTTCTGCAATTGGGATACGAAACTAACCAACTATTGCGCGTCGAAGCAGGGACCGGGTCGCGACTTGGTTGCGGAATATGTGGAAGCTGCCCGGGCCGAGGGACTTCGAGTGGGCTTCTATTACTCGCTGATGGATTGGCACCATCCGGACGGGGCTCGCTGCGCTAGCGACGAAGCGGCGCGACAACGCTTTGTCGAGTACACCCACGGCCTGGTCCGGGAACTAATGACCAATTACGGCAAAATCGATGTTCTCTGGTATGACGTGGACTGGCCTCTCAACGCTGAACAGTGGGAGTCCAAGAAGATGAACGAGATGGTGTTCAAACTCCAACCGGACATCATCGTCAACAACCGGAACGGTCTGCCCGGAGACTTCTCGACGCCGGAACAGGAAATTCGCGCCGAACGGGGAGGGCGCGCCTGGGAATCCTGCATGACCATGAATGATAGCTGGGGTTACGCGGAGGCCGACGACGACTGGAAAAGCCCCAAGACTATCGTCCAGAACCTGGTCACTTGCGCCAATGGCGGCGGTAACTATCTGCTGAATATTGGCCCGAAGCCGGACGGCTCTGTGCCTGAGCAGTCAGTCAAGGTCCTCACCGAGGTCGGTAAGTGGATGAGCAAGAATGGGCCAACCATTTACGAAGCCGAACCCTGCAAAGCGAGCTGGCACACCTTCGCGGGATACACGCGCAAGGGAAACACGCTCTACATTCACGTTCACTTCTGGCCGGCGCAAACGGCGGGGACCAAGGCACTCGAATACTACAAACCGCCCACGGTGGTGGCCATCGGCGGGCTGCGCACCAAGGTGAAGTCGGCGCGCTTGTTTGCTTCGGGGAAGAAGGTGGATTTCGCGCAGGACGACATCTCCGTAAGGTTTACGGGACTTCCGCAGAAGCCGCCCGACGACCCTGTTACTGTCATCGCAGCCGAGTGCGAATCTGAGCCCACGATCGATAGCAGCTACGTCCGAAAAAACAGACCGAGAGCTGAGGTAAGCGTATAGGGACCAGCTCTGGCGCGATCCATAGCGAGTGCTTGCGGGCAAAGTGTGACTGAAGTTGTAGCGCTGCTCGCGTCACCCCCTTGACGGAATCGACATTCTCTCCCCCGCCGTACATGCCCACCGTGGTCGGCTGGCCCTCCGCTTGAGACACGCAGCAATTGGGCGACCCCCTTTACGTGGGGAGGCCTCAGAGTGCGTATGTTGTCCCGTGCTTGGTAGGCAATTCGCGAAGTCAAGCCAGCGATCTACCGGGGGGGAAACCGGGCAACTTGTTGGGAAACGAGTTGCCCGGCGAAAAATCCCTTTTTAGAAGTCAAGACGGACCGCAAATTGCCCGGTCCGCGGGTTATCGGCGACTCCATTGATTTGGCCAAAGCTCGTAGCGCCAATGGTGGCTGTAGTGCCGGCACAACCCTGGATGCTGTAGGTGTGCCGGTTGAAGGCGTTGTAGAACTCGGCGCGGAAAGACAGCCTGTACTGCTCCTTGGAGCCTATGGGAAAGTATTTCAGCAAGCTGAGATTTTCATTCGCGCCCCCGGGGCATCGCAAGTTCGAATTGGTTTGCGGCCCTTTCCCAAGTTGTCCGTTAGGCGGAGCGCTGGCCACGCTGGCTGGCATATAGAAATCTACTGCGGGAACGGGCTGACCCGCTTGCGGGACCTGAAACTTGCTGGGATTCGAGGGGCCGGTGAAGCCGGATAAATTGTAGTTAGGGTAAAGGTTACCCCACTGGGGATAGTAAGGATTCGCCACCCCGACCTCGAAGGGCTGACCGGAGTAGTACAGCGGGATTACGGCCACGGTCCATCCACCGACGATCCCATTCACGATGCGGTTCTGGTTGCTCAGCCAACGCCGGCTGTTACCAAAAGGCAGCTCGTAGCTGACAAACCCTTTCACCACGGAGGTTAGATCGTAGCCCGTCACATTGTGGGCCGACTGGGCTACATTGTTAAAATCCTGAACGGGCGTGTAATAGCCGTTATCCTCCTGCTCCGCCGAGAAGGTGTTGCCTTCCTGCCGGGATAGCGTGTAACTGAGGTCCATGGTCAGGCCGCGGCCGGCGCGCTTGGCTACGTCCACAACCATCGAATCGTAATAGCTCTGTCCCGCCGGCAAGCCGACGTACAGGAGATTGGGATAGTACCAATAATTCGATTCCGCCTGGGCGAGCTGCGGATAAGGGGCGATCGCGGACAGCGCCGGGCCGCAGAATCCCGCGTACGGGTACTTGATATTGTACGTCGCTGCGTCCGAGGCGCTGCAAACATAGTCGTTGAATCCGTTGATGCCCGGGAACTGGTTGGTGAGGCGCAGGAACGTCGAGGTAGGACCCTCGTTGTAGTCGAGCGCGGTGTCGGTCAGCCGGTGGCCACGGTTGCCCACATAAGAGACGTCCAACCTCATGTTGGGCGTCAGTTGATATTGAACGCCCATGTTAAAGGCATCGCTGAAACCCAGCCGCAGCGCGTTCGGATCGTTGTAGACGAGGGGAAACAGTGTAGTGGGGTCGACGTTTCGGTTGCCGGGCTGAAAGACGCCCGGGTAGCCGGCGTCCCAGTTGAAGGGAGTATTCACCAAGTTGGTGCCCTGGAAACCGGGCGCAAAACCGTCCGGAACACCGCTGAAGAAGCTTACGCCGACGGGGTTGTAAATGATCCCAAAAGAACCGCGAAACACAACCTTCTGCCGGGGTGACCAGGCAAAGCCGATCTGCGGCCCGAAGTTAGCGTAGGTTTCGTTCCTTTCGAAGCTGACATTGCCATAGTTGGCGAAGACCAGGGTTCCCGGAATGCCCAGCGTGGGATCGATGGCACTCTCATCGAAGTCCGCCCAGTGGCCGTATTTCTCGTGGAACCGGGAGTTGTAGTCCCAGCGAAGGCCCAGTTCCACGGTGAGTTTGGGCGTCACCTTGTAGCTGTCCTGGGCAAATAGCGATATCGACTTTTGCCGCCCGTACAAGTCGAAAGGGGTGGTCTCGCTCGCCGTGCTCACGTCGCCCAGCAGGAAACTGGCAAAGCCGAATCCGACCTGATCGGCATAGGCCTGCGATGGAGCGCCGGTGGTGTTGTTGTCAAAGTTGAAGCTCAGCGCGCCCGATCCGCTGTGGCTGTTGACCTGATGCGCTTTGAACTCGCCCCCGAAGGTGAAGTTGTGCCGGCCCTTTGCCCAGGTCACGCTGTCGCCAGCAATGAGCGTGGCGGCCGCGAAATTTCCTTGAATACTGTTGCCGATGTAAGTCTCGTTGTTGCCATTCACGGCATTTCCGAAAGAGATAGTGGGGAAGTTGGTGGCGCCGGTATTTCCAAAACCAAGCTGCTGCGTCCAATTGCCGGGGGCAGAAGTCGTGCCGCCTTCCCAGGCGTTATTATAGGTGAGGTTCAGCACGTTTAACACATGGGCCGAGACCGTGTGCGCGTCGCTGACCCGCCATTGTTGGGAGTAAAAGGGATTGGCCTCCGCGTCGGACAAGGGCCCGCCGTCCGTAGTTCCTGCTTGCCAGATGCCGCCCTCCACGAAAGTCCGCGGTTTATGGTTGTAGACCCACGATCCCGACAGATGGTCCATCTCCGTCAAGTTGTGATCCAGCTTCAGCACGAGTTCGTTGGGAGTCTGGGCCGGCGCGCCGTTAAGAGGAAGTCGGTTGTTGTAGAGGAGTTCGGTACCCTGGGCGGGGTAGTCCTTCTGGTAAATGGCGACGATCTTCTGCGCGACCGAGCTGAACATCGAGGTCGGGATCATATTGCCGGGAAAGACCGCCCCCGGGTCGGCCGGATTGAAAATGGCCCCCGAGTAGATCGTATTACCATGTGTGTCCGTACCCAGAGTTTGGGACGTACTCAGCAAGGCGCCGAAGTTTCCGTTGAGGAAGTCGGGAGTGGGGACAGCGGAACTGAGCGCGCCCAGTCGGAAGTCGGTTTGGGTGTAACGTTCGAAGGCGCCGAAGACGAACGTCTTGTCCTTTCGGATCGGACCGCCGAGGCTCCCTCCATAGTCCCAGGCTCGTGCCCTGCCCCTGGGTAGCCCCTCATTGTTGTTCGTCCACGTGTTGGCGTCGAGAAACTCGTTGTGGCCATAAAGGAGCGCCGAGCCGTGAAGCTTGTTGGTTCCCGACTTCAGGTTGAACGACATGACGCCGCCGCCGGTGATGCTGCTTTGGACATCCAGCCCGCTCGTCTGCGCCTGTACTTCTTGAATCGCTTCCATGGTCGGACCGCTCTCCATCGAATCGCCTTGAACGTCCGCCGTACCCGATGTGCCGTCGACGGTGTAGTCCTTCGTGAACCACTGGCCCCCGTTAATCACGGCCCCGTAAGGACTGCTGATGGGTGAGTAGCCCGGTGTAATGGCGACCGCAAAGTCCTCAACAAACCGCCCGCCGTTGTAAATGCTCAACGGAAGATCGGTGATGACGGTGCCTTGCATATTGGTACCGATCGACGGCCGCTCCTGGTCCAGGACAGGCGCGCTCGCGGTGACCTTAATGGTTGTAGCCATCGAGCCCACTTGAAGTTGGCCATCGAGCCGGGCCACTTGCGTCGATATGAGCGTGATCGTGGGAAGTCGCAGCGCTTCGAAGCCTTGCATCTTGAATTCGACGGAGTACTTCCCCGGCGGCAGGTTCGGCACGACGTAGATGCCGTCCTGGTTCGAACTGGCCTTCGTAGCTACGTTGGTGCCCAGGTTGGTAGCGGTTACCTCCACGCCGACCACGACCCCGCCGCTCGAATCTGTCACGGTACCCGTCATCGTGGCACGGTTAGACTGCGCCATCAATGCCGCAAGAAAGAAGAGCTGGGAGAGAAACCCCATTAGTAATATGCGCTTGATCATTTCCTCCTCCTTTTCATCACCCGAGTCTCACCAGAATTTTGAAATGCCAGTCAATACCTTCCTTGCATGAGTGCTTACTACGTTTCTCTATCTTCGGTCTCGAGCTTTCGCCCCCGCCTTTTCCAGCTTTACCTCCACCAACCCCATCGCACCGGGCGTCATCTTGATCCCTTGGGGGTCGGGCGGGGCGCCAAGCAGGTCTTGATTGGCGGTGTAGAAGAGAGAGAACGAGTCCTTCCCCTCGGGAATCAGTCCCAGGGGCGTGCGGACTTCGTTCGCCCATATTCCTTTGCCCTTCTGGACGATGAGTGCTTTTCCAGGAGTCCAATGAATCCCGTCTATTGAAAATGAGTAGCCTACGGATCGCTCGACCTTGTCATCGTAGACGGCCACATACGTTGCCTCCGGGAGTTTGGTGACAACGGGGTTCTCAATAAAGACCTTTTCAATGTTCAGCGGGTTGAGCGCTGTGCATCGTTTCCAGGGTCCCACGAGGCTCGGCGCCCACGCCAGACCCACCTGCCAGAGGCAGATAGGCAGCTTTTCGGTGTGGCCGGTTCCGTAGAAGGCGTACCATCTGTTTCCCACCGTGTAAGGGAAGAACGAATCTGTGCCCTGCAATCCCTCCCAGGGGTCGGAGTCTTTTCCGCGCTGGAGGATGATGCCCACGTCCTCGTAAGGGCCATCGATGCCGCCGGGTCCCCTCACCTTCGAAACGGCGCGCCAGATCCTGCCCTCGTGGTTTGTCAGCCACTCCTTGGACGTGTCGGGTGCGGACTGATAGGCCACATAGAACAGATTCCAGCGGCCTTCCGTCTGGTCATAAATGGGTATTGGCGACCACAAGGCTGCGCGTGGGTCTTTACCCGAGAAGTCTCCGCTCGATTCAAAGAGCGTAGAAACGCGGCTCCAGTGCAAGCGGTCCCGGCTGGCCCAGTGCGCCAGCTTCATTTTCACCCAGTGCGGATCGCCGACCATCTCAGAAGTAAAAAGGTGATAAGTCCCGTTGAGCTTTAGTACCCTGCCGCCTTCGAAGCCGTACTTATTCCCTATGGCGTTGGCAGAATTAATGGTTAGAATCGGTTCATCGAACTGCTTGGTGACTCTCAGTTGCAGATCCTCAACCTGCGGTACAGCCAGGAGAGGCACGCAGAAAAATGAAAAACATAATAAAGCTATTCGCCATGGGGGTTTCACGCTGTAAACCTCCTCGAGCATTACGACCTGTTTCTACGCGTGCACCGACGGGTTCTCAAGGTAATGCCTGTTACAGGAGCAGTTACCGCGGAGCATTCAGGTCGAATAAGACAGCAAGTGGTTTCAAATGTGTGGGATTGGCTCGATATTCGTGGCGGCCAAGATTGTCATCTCCGCTGGTTTTTTCGCCTCTGTATCTGACACATTGCCCCACAGAGTGTCTTCGGGTCCAAAATGGCCCTTCGAACCACCGAATCCGTCCAATCCGATAACCTCAAGCCGCCTCCCTTATAACCGGGATTAACGGTGCCAATAACCGTTAGCGCGCGGGGAACAGAATCTGTTGTGACGGAAAGCGGGTTGACCTAATGGATGTCGAGTGTTATCGTTGGGACAGCTAGTCGGCTGGCAGTCAGTGATGCAAAGCCGTCGGCCGGCCAGAGCACAGGAACTGCGAAAACCGCCATGGCCGACCAATACAGGCCTGCAACGGAACCTGTTTCCCTCTTTGAAAGAAAAGAGGAGCTTCGGCGAATCCTTAAGAGCCGACACTTCGCAAATGCCCCAAAGAAGAGTCGGTTTCTTGAGTTCGTCTGTGAACAGACCCTGCTCGGGAACGGCGAGAAACTCAACGAATACCTCATCGGTGTGGAGGTTTACGGGCGAGGTTCTGATTTCAACCCGCAAGCGGACCCCATTGTGCGCGTGCAGGCGCACGAGATGCGTCGCTCTCTAAAGAGCTATTACGAGGAAGAGGGCAAAACCAGCCCGTTGCGTATCGACCTGCCTCTGGGACACTACGTACCTGTTTTCTCCAAAGCCGCGATGGAGGAGACAACCACACCACTTGCACAAGAGGCCCGGGTTGCAGCAGCACTGCGCAGGCGTGAGCAATTCCACTACGCGCTCATCCTCGGACTGGCGGCAACTTGCGCGATTCTGGTCTTTCTCCTGGTCCGTGAGCGGGTACGAATAGAACAAGCTGCGCACGCCCAACAACCCCTTCGGGCATTGCCGGCAGAACTTGAATGGTTCTGGAAACCCTTCATGCCGCCCGCTGATCCACCCCTCATCGTCATTCCGAATCACCCTCTGCTGCGCGCGGCCCATGATGGGGACAGCGCTCAAACTCTGGCCCATGGCCACGAAATACCCAAGGATGAACTACCTGAGTTCCGTGACACGATCCATTTCCGGGAGTTGAAGCGATTTGTCTTTGTCCCCTCCACGACGGACTTCACCGCAGTCGGCGAGACCATGGGCCTCTCAAATCTCTTCGGACTGTTCTCGCAAACCGGGCAGAAGCCTCGGCTGCTCCAGTCTCGGCTGGTGACCTTCGAGGAAATCAAACATGGCAATACTATCCTGCTGGGTGGCAATCAGGCCTGGAGCGGCAGAGTCTTCCTGAACCCCGAAGGGTTCCGGTTCCAGGCCGGCGTTATTCTGAACAAGAATCCCCGCCCTGGCGAGAAGCCTCTCTACAAACCAGAGTTCGACCCCGTCACTAATCACCTGACCCTCGACTACGCGCTAGTCCTGATGCTGCCCAACGAAAGGAAAGAGAACCGCATCTTGCTCGTCTACGGTATCTACACCCAGGGTTCTCAAGCGGCCATCGAATACCTAACGAGCGCGGAGCGGTTACCCGAACTTCACAAAGCCTTGGTCGCGCTGTCGCCAGACCAAAAGACGCCTCCCCCGTACTTCCAGGTTCTCCTCGAAACTACAGTCGAGAATTACGTCCCCGGCAAACCCTCGCTTGTAGCGGTGCGGGTGGTTTCCAACTGAGTGTTCAGCAAGGAGAACGGCTATGAGACGGTTTTCATTTCCGGGACTGCTGTCATGTGGTTCGCTCGCACTATTGCTGCCGGTCCTTGCTGGCCACACAAGCAGTTGCGGATCCAAGACGGTATCGCCAACAACCTCCCCTGCATCCACAGCGGCGGGCGCAACTACGTACTACGTGAATTGCGGCGCCGGCAACGATGCGAATAGCGGCACATCGGCCAGCGCGGCCTGGGGATCACTCGACAAAGTCAACTCCACAGCCTTCCAGCCCGGCGACACCATTTTGTTGGCTCGCAGCGCCGTCTGCAAAGGCCAACTGAAACCAAAAGGCTCCGGCCGTTCCAGCGCTGTGATCACCCTCGCCGATTACGGCGCCGGCCCGCTCCCTGTCATCAGCGCAGGGACCAATCAATCGGCCCTGACACTCTTCGATCAAAGCTATTGGGAAATCGCCAACCTGGAAACCACGGGTGGTGATCCTTACGGAATCTGGGTCACCGGGAACACCGCCAACGGCGTAATCCATCACATCTACCTCAGCAATGTCGCTGTTCACGACGTCACGGGAACTCCTACGCGGAAGGAGAGCGGGCTGATTGTTTTTAGCACCACCGGCACGGGAGAGAGTTTCGACGACGTCCTGGTGGATGGAGCGTCAGCCTACAATACATCACAATGGGCCGGCATTTACATCAACGGAGCGCCGTGGTCGAGCCCGGCGGGCATTAAGGGCGCCAACATCACGGTCCGAAACTGCACCGTTCATGACGTCGGCGGAGACGGCATTGTGATCCATATCGCTACAAACGCGCTGATCGAAAAGTGCACCGCCTACAACACCGGGCAGACCACCGTGACCAACGTAGGAACTCCCGATGCAATCTGGAATTGGGATTGCGACACTTGTACCGTGCAGTTCAACGAGGCCTACCTCTCCCACACACCCACGAACAACGACGGAGGAGACTACGACAGCGACTACTACAATAACAACATCACCATCCAGTACAACTACGGCCACGACGCCGATGGGTATTGCGTTTCGGTATTCGGCGCCGGAGGTCAGGATACGAACGTCAACACGGTAATCCGCTATAACGTATGTTCGAACAACGGACGTCATCCGAACAAGGCTGGGCAGGGTGACTTCTTCTACTCCACATGGGATGGCGGCACGATTCTGAATTCCCAGGTGTACAACAACACCAGTTATTGGAATCCTGCCAACTCCACCGCCTACGCTCTGAACGCCCAGAGCACATTTGATTCGAGCAAACCGAATTACTTCGTGAATAACATCATCTTCGCGACGGTTCCAGGCATGGAGAATTACAGCGCCACGAGCGGCAAGGGGCTGACCTCCGACTACAATATCTACTGGTACACAGGCTCGGGCTCGCCACAGTGGCAAGCGAACGCGGTCAATTATGGTTCGTTGGGCGGCTGGCAGGGCGCTATGGGCATGGACTCACATTCCCTGTTCACTGACCCGCTCCTGAATGGTCCAACCTATCACGACGTGGGCCGGCCAACGACCGCCTTCACCCTGGCGACGAAATCCCCCGCGACCAATGCCGGTTGGAACATAGGAAGCATGGGCAGTCAGGATTTCTTCGGGAATGCACTGCCCAAGTCCGGCGCTGTGGACATTGGCGCGTGCCAAGCTCCTTAGGATAGTGTGCTCTTCCTGCAGCCCGGCTTGGCATGGTTTTAAGGTCTGAAAATGCGGCGCCGGATTGGTTTCATTGAGCTTGGTGTTCGCCGGAACGCCCCGCTCAAAGGCATTGAAATGGTACCGGGCAATCGGTTCAAGAACAGTCAGGAGAAACTTGCAAGAGCATCTCGAGAGCACATGGGATGGTTGCTCGTCGCGGGTGTCCTGACTGTGTCGGTTGTTGGTATTCTCGTTTGCCAGATACGGCCAAATCCCAAAGTTGTTTTCGCTGGCGACACCGCACCCTCCTTCAGCCTTCTCGCGGCTCGAGGGGGAAGGTGCGACCTGGCCGATCTCCTGGCGAGGAAAAGAGTCGTGCTGCTTTCCTTTATTGCCGCCCGCTCGCAGCCATTGTCGCGCACTTATTCTGATCCATCTCGCGGCCAGTTGGTCTTCCTGAAAAGCATGGCCCAGCAGTATTCGCCTAATGGCGTTGAGGTGTTGATAGTGGGGTGCAACAGGCTATTCGGCGGCCAACCGCTCGCCCCCAGTGCGCTCCTCAACTTCACCTACGATTGGCAGCTTGATGGCGTAACCCTCCTGCGCGACGACGACAGAGGCACAGCCTTTCTCTATGGCATTTCCACGCTTCCCACTACACTCCTTATTGCGTCTGACGGCCGCATCCAGCGGCGTTGGGATGGATTTGTCGCTCCCGCCCAACTTGCATTCGCGTTGGAATCGTTAGTCGGTCCCCCGCGCTTTCGGCGGTGATGCCGCATGTGGCGGCTGGGGTCTGGGTGGACGCCTCGCCGGCGCTTGATGAATTGAGACGCGGCGCCAGTCGGAGAGATTGGAGCGGGGGACGGGGATCGAACCCGCGACGTCCAGCTTGGGAAGCTGGCATTCTACCGCTGAATTACCCCCGCTTCAGATAAGCTGAATGTAGGGCCGACTCGCCGCGGCGACCGCCGGCCTTGGCCGGGCCAAGCCCCGGCCCCACAAGACCTGTTTGAATGCGGCCAACAGCCGCGCTGTAAAGCAAGACAAGCCCTTTCTGGCCCAGCATCGAAACCAAAATCAGGTCAAGCCTCACCCAAACTTTAGCGCTTTTCGCTTGCCTTTCCAAGCGGATTTTGACCCCGGCGCCGCGGGACCGGCAAATGCCGCCGGGACGGCTCTTACCGCGTTGTGCCGGAATACCTGGCCCTTATCGACGACCTTCTCCACTGACCCTACGGTTACAACCGACATAAAATTAACTACCTTTATTTTCAATAACATACAGGATATAAGCCGCTAAGTACGTTTGTTTTCAGTAGAGTCGAGGGTAGGCGCGGTAGCGACTCGGGCGTCGCCCCGTTTCCCATCCCCGCTCATCGAACCGGACGTGCGGATTTGCCGCATCCGGCTCTCCGACAGGGTTCACCGCCAG